>JAABUQ010006266.1_pt1 | contig 18182 bp, 23 predicted proteins | sample 5560001 | NCBI WGS metagenome assembly JAABUQ01 (sample SAMN10711888, study PRJNA513371) | rock metagenome | isolation source: Antarctica rocks | place: Antarctica: Victoria Land, Finger Mt nord | collected 2015-12-18
CAAATTAAAATTATTATTTAAAAATAAAAAATATTTTATTATTTTAAAAAATAAATATTTAATAATATTTAATTTAAATATAAATTCAAATATCGAAATATAAATAAAAGAATAAGTTTTTAATTATTATTAATTAATTTTTATTCGATTTTAAATTAATTTATAATTAATTAATATTAATATATTTAATATTTTAATATTAATAAAATTAATATTAAAATTAATATTATTTTTTATAAGAAATAAATTTAAATCTTTTTATAATTAAAAGTTTATAAAGTAAATATAATATTTAAAAAAATAAAAAAATTAATTAATAAAATATATTTATAATATTCGAACCAAAATCAGGAAAATATAAAAGATTTAATTCAAAATTAATTTATAATTAATTTAAAAAATTTATTAATTATATATTTTATAATTTTTATATTTTATTAAGTTTATATAAATAAAATTAAATAGCGAATATTATTAATAAATATTTATAAAAATATTCAAATTAATTAAAAATAAAATATTAATATTGTTTTAAATATTAATATATATTATTCGGAAGTTTTAAAGGAAATCTTTATTATAATTTATAATTATATTAATATAATTAAATAAATATATTATAAAAATAATATTATTAAAAAAAGTTTAATATTATTATATATTATTATAAAATAAATTTAAATTTAAATTAATTTATATTTTATTTAATAATATTTAATATTTTTCGATTTTAATATATAATATATATATTATTAAATAAATTTATTAAAAAGATTTTATAAATTTAAATAAAAATTAAATAATAATTTTTTTTATTTTATTTTAAATTTGATTTAAAATTAATTTAAATATTAAGAAATTATTATAAAAATCAGAAATAATTATTAATTAAAATAAACTTTAATAAAGAAAATAATATAAAATCTTTTATATTTTTTAAAAACCGAAAAAAATAATTAAATTTTATATTTAATAATAATTTTCAATTATAATTAAAATTAAAATTAAGTTTTTAAAAATTTAAAAAATAAAATAAAAATTTAATTAATTTTAATTTTTTTTAATAAATAATTTTAATAAATTAATAAAATTTGTTTAATTAATTATTAATTAATAATTTAAAATAAAAATAAAAATAAATAAAAATTCGAAAATTAAAATTTGAAAATAAAAGAATAAAATTAAAAATAATATAATTAAAAAATTAAATAAATAATAAAAAAATATAATTAAATTAAAATTAAATTAAAAATAATTTTAATTAATTTTATTATTTATTTATTTTAATTTAAATTAATTTAATTTACTAATTAAAATTAATTTTAATTCAATTTAATTAATTTATTTTTTATTATTTTTATTTTTTTTTATTTTCCTTTTAGCTTCCTTTTTTATTTCCCTCTTAGCCTTCCTTTTAGTTTCCCCTTTTATTTCCTTCTTAATTTCCCCCTTTATTTTCCCCCTAGTCCCCCTTATAGCCTCCCTTTTAACTTCTTTTTTAATTTCCCTTTTAATTTCTCTTTTAGTCTCCTTTTTAACCTTCTTATTATTCTTATTATTTTTATTAGAATATTTATTAATAATAAATATATTCTTAATTTTTATTATATTAAAATTATAATTTGAATAATTAAAATATTTTAAATAATTATAATAAATAAAATTTTATAAATATTTTATATTTAATTAATAATTAATTTAAATTCAAATTAAATTTGATTTAAAATTAAATTATTAAGAAATTAAAAATTTATTAATTTTATAATTTTTATAATTATAATAAAATTTTTTTTTTTAAACTTTAAGTAAAATATAAATATATATTTTATAAAATTAAATTAATTATTATTTAATCTTTTTTTGAAGATAATTTTTATTTAATTTAAAGCTTTAATAACCTTTTTTATTAAATATAAATATTTTTTTTTAAAATTAATTATTATAATAAATTTAATTAATTAAGAATAAATTATTAATTAATTATATAATAAATTTATAATTAATTATATAAAAAATATATAATATAGGAAAAATAATAAGGTAATTATAAACAAGACGAAAATAAATTATACTGAAACTCTAATTCTTAGCGTGGTCGTCTGAGTTTTTTAGTGGTGGTCGGATAACCTGCCTCCTCCGTCTGCTCGGTCCCTCGGTCGAGCCGATACCCACTATCGCGATTTTAACAGTAGAATGATTTGGAACCAATTTCGGCACAGCTATCGCCGAGAAAGAGCCGGCCGGTTCATATCAACTACGTTAACGCAGGTCATAGAATTGTCATGCGGCGTTCGAGGCTGAACGGCACAAACCGCTGGAAGGGGGAAAGCAGCTACGGAATGATTTGGAATTGGATGACTCCGAGGTTATTCTTTCGTATGGGTATTTGGGGGACCGCCGCGGGAGGTGTGGGTGAGGATTTGGTGGCGGGGGGTGAGGATGAGTGAGGATTTGTCATTTTAGAGACTGGGAGAACTTCGGAGGGTGTTTACGTTTGGTAGGCAGTTGGGATGTGCTGGGATGCGTGCGGAGCGGGACAAATATTGGCGCCGGAATTTGTGTTTGTCTGAAGGACGGGAGGCTTGGAGGCTTTCATTAAGGGTTCAACATTAGGAAGAAGAGCGGTCTATCCTACATCAAAAATCTACCTGTACAGCCGAACCCGAAGATGATCCCTCTCATCCACCAATCCTCCATTTTCCCAAGCGTAAAAAACCCACCGAACCCCAAACGCCATGCCTCCCCAGAAACGCTCAAAACACAACCAAACCGTCCCCCGCCCATCCCACCCCTGAAAATTCCCTCCTCCTCCTCCCAACCACCCCACCCGTCGCAATCGTCGCCGTCATGCTCACATCCCCACCACCAATCGCCCTACTCCTAGGTATAGCCGCACCCCTAACCTCACTCACCCCCGTCGCGACATTCTCGCTCGAACTTCTCGTGCTTGTGGCGAAGGTGGTGGCGCCTTCCCATACCGAGGAAGTGGAAGTGGACGTGGACTTTGATGATAAGGCGTTGAGGGATAGGGTTACGCAGAGGAGGTCGGTGTAGCCGTAGGGGAGAGAGGTGGAGGTGCTGGAGGAGGAGGAGGTGGTGGTGGTTGAGGGTGTTGTTGTGGGGGCTGAGTGTGAAGATGCGGAGGTCGAGGATGTTGAGGAAGTAGGTGAAGTGGAGGAGGTCGAGGGTTTGGAGGAGGTCGAGGAGGTTGAGGGAGTAGAAGAAGTAACTGAGGTAGAGGAAGTAGTTGAGGGAGAGGAAGCAGTTGAGGGAGAGGAAGTAGAAGGTTTTGGGGAGGTCGAGGAGGTCGAAGAAATTGAAGAGATTGAAGACGTCGACGAAGAGACCTTCGTGGAGGTCGAATAGGTTGAAGACGTGGAGGAAGTAGATGAGTGGCTTGCCGAGTTTAGAGCATTGAGCGACAATGTCACGCAGACTAGATCCGTGCAACCGTAGGCTAAGGACGAGGAGGATGCTGATGAAGTAGATACGATAGTCACCGACGTTACCGCGGGAGTCGATGTTGAAAGGCTACTGGAGGAGGTGCTTGAGGAATGCTGGTCAAGCTAGTATAAGCGCTGAAACCGCTACTGGATTGGGAGCTGGATTGAGCGTTTAGGGTACCAAGTGATAGACTGACGTAGACGAGATTTGTACAGCCGTAGGGTAGGGACGAGGATGATGCTGATGAGACTGATGAAGGGGATGTGGTAGTTGCGGATGTGACAGCGGGAGAGGACGGGGATGTCGAAGAGCTAGAAGATGAAGTGGAGCTAGAGCTGCTGATGAAATTGCTACTAGAGCTACTATTAGAGCTAGCTTGTCCGTTCAGGGAATTAAGTGATAGCGTGACGCAAACGAGGTCCGTGCACCCGTATGGTAGCGGCGACGACGATGTTAACGATGTAAAGCTGGTGGATGTCGTGCTTACTGATGTAATTGTTGGAGATAGTGTAGAGGTGGAGCTAGAGCTAGAGCTGGCTTGAGAATTCAGCAAATTGAGTGATAGCGTGACGCGGAGGAGGTTCGTGCAACCATATGGAAGCGAAGTAGAAGAGCTTGAGCTGGACGAGGATCCAGATGGTGATTTTGTGCTCGTCGATGATGTAGAGTTGCTTGGAGACAGAGCTGCAAGTGAGAGGGAGACGCAAGAAGATTGGAGCATCCGTAAGGGTAGGTGGATGTCGAGTAAGTTGATGATGACGACGAGATGGAAGAGAAAGGTGTGGAGGTGGAGGTGGAGGTTGCGCCTGTTGAACGCGAGGTTAAAGACGTAACTGCGGTTGTTGAAGTAGAGGGCGAGGCTGCAGGCGATGCGGATGGAGATTGTGATGTCGTTGAGGAGCTGCCACCGTTCGAGCTATTCAGGGCATTGAGAGATAGCGTGACACAGACGAGGTCTGTGCAGCCATAAGGAAGAGAAGATGTGGACAAGGATGCCGAGGTTGATGTGGTTGTGGTAATGGTATTGGAGGAGGTTGGTGAAGGTGAGGAGCTTTCAGCTCCGCTAAGTGAGCCCAGCGAGAGCGAAACGCAGACAAGGTCGGTACATCCGTATGGGAGGGAAGATGTCGAGGAAGAGGAGGTGGCTGTTACGGTATTGGACAAGGCCGATGAGGTTGAGGAACTTCCACCTCCGTTGAGAGCACTCAAAGAGAGTGATACGTAGAGAAGATTTGTGCAGCCGTAAGGGAGTGATGTAGATGACGAAGACGTGCTGGAGACAGATCCGGTAGTACTAGTGATGCCAGTGATGCTGTTCGTAGAGCTTGTTGAAGAAGTACCTCCACTATTTAGAGCAGCTAACGAAAGGCTCACACATACGAGATTTGTGCAGCCGTACGGTAGTGAAGTTGATGTGGACGAGGTAGATGTTACCGAGCTACCAGTGCTAGTAGTGCTAGTAATACTATTCAGTGTGTTCGAGGTTCCACTTGTAGAAGAACTCCCGGTACCGGTGTCTGTAATCATTTGCCACGTAGTCAGCCGAATAGTGGTCCCTTCGTTGTCCCCAACGCTCGAGGTCGTCGTCGTCGAGGATGTGGTAATAATGTCACTGATACTGGGGAACTCACTGCCTAGAACGCTCAACGATAAGCTAATGCATAGCAGATCTGTACCGTCGCACGGGAGAGATGATGTGAAGCTTGACGTGCTTAGCGATGTGGTTGAGGGCGCAGACGTAATCGAGGCGCTAGAGGAAGATGATGAAGAGGACGATTGAGACCCTGTTCAATACACGCTCGACATTAAGGAGCCAGAGGAGGGGCTACTTGATACCGATGGGGATGAACTTGAACTACCGGTATTCGGTGAGGCTGGTGAGAGGCTTGCAACTGACGATGACGATAGGCTTGAGCTACTGGAACTTGAAGACATTGTAGAGGCGCTACCAGTTGATGTGGAGGATGATACTGAATTGCTAGAAGTCAATGGCGCAGGAGAGGTGCTCCCCGTTGACATCAAAGATAAAGTTGAGCTGCTAGACGTAGACGATAAGGAGAAGGCACTTCCAGTTGGCGAGGACAGTATTGAGTTGCTAAACGTAGTCGATGCGGATAAAGCACTTCCAGCTGACGTCGAGGATGATGCTGAGCTGCTGAACGTAAACAACGCGGACGAGGTACTTCCGATTGACGTAAAGGTTACCTTGAGCTCGGTGTACTTATAAAAGAAAAATGACTGGACGAATTCGGAGGTATCGATACAAACAATATAGATCTAGAAGAACCTATCTGGCCGTTATTCGAAGATAATCCAAGAGTCGAAGGAATCGTTAGACTGGAAGCAATCGAGCTACTTCCGGGGAAAATATTATTTGCAAAAGAATTCGTGCCAATCCGAGGTATACTCGAAAGTGATGGATCTCCAACAGTAGTATTTGTACCAACCGAAGCGAGACCTGCGTCATCCGCCAAGCAAATTCATCCTCCTGAAAGGTCCAGCTGTTGGCACTATCGTAGGAAGGCTTGCAGTTGGAGACGAGGTGAAATTTGTGCTTGTGGTGGATAAAGAACGTCAAGGTAGAAAATGTGCATGTGGTGGATAAAGTAAAAGTGGAATTTGTGCTCGTGGTGGACAACGTCGAAGACGACGCAAACGAGTTGGTCACAGAGAGCGTTACGCAGAGCAAGTCTGAACAGGACGTTGTGTAAGACCCTGTTAAGATGAGACTGCTAATCGAAGACGTGCCATTAGGGTTAGGTGTGGCGGCCAATGTAGAAAATGTATTGGCGGTACTCGATAAGGTAGATGTCACTGCCGTCAAGGAAGAAGTATATGTACTGGAAGTGCTCAGAGCGGAATTCAAACTGATTGCAAATGGGGAGTTAGGAGCATCCGAGATCGACGCAGCTGAGGATCTGGGGTGTACAAGTACTGTCACGACTATTGTAAGCGCTGGATAATTGTCCTCTTGCACAATCTGCTGTTCAAAGTCAAGATCTATAGCAGCATGAAATGCGTTTTCTGCCACAATGACTCTCAAGAATATGTGTAGAACGGCCAAGGCGAGGTTAGAGAAACCTCCCGTAACTCGGCCACATGTATAGATTTGGAGAGATTCGGCATTAGCCTTAACGCGGGCCAGGGTAACTTGACTTCAGTTTTATTTCGTCACTAGAGATTTGGGATCAATTGTCGGAATGGGTAGACACGCGAATACCCTCTGCAGTGGTTCGCGAAAGGCGTCAAAAACAGACAGCATTGGTGACGATATAACAGGGCTAGCGTGCAGGCATGTTTGATTAAGAGGCTTGGAGGCTATAAGACATCAACAGTGCTAGCTGGAGTCCAGACATCCAGTCGGATTTTCGAGCTACGTACGCGTCACTGCAGCAAAAGTAGGGTTGCATGTGGCGTAGGTATGTGGAGGCCAGGCATACCTTAGTCTTCGGTGTTTCCCCACGCGTTCAAGCTCCAAGTACACAAACTCTTTGCTTGGAATCATTGAGTTCCTAGTTCCGTCAGCCGCTCATATGCTATAAGTGAACATCAGCGACACTCCAGAATATGATCTTTGAAGTATTTAGAGGAGTATGGCTACAGAGCCGGCGTCGCGGCCAGATATGCCACCCGACGAAGATACAGGAAAAGCCCCTTGCGCCGGCTGGATGGTGTACCTTAATCGTCTAACCTAATTTGGGTATCTCGCTTACGCGTGAACAAATCACTGGTATCAACAATGACTAGCTCGTCTCGATGTTCCTACTTCTTGTCGGAGTTGAAGCCAAGCGCGACTACCGATCGATCAGCAATTGCAACCCACACGGTGATGAGAAGAAGAGCATACGTTTCGCAAAGCCGGTCCAGCCGCGAGGTAGTTTTGGAGTTGACTGGCTGTTCACCTTTACATCATCCTCGGAGCTACTCTCTTCGCTTGAGGAGCTATCTTGCTCGAGAGCTGCAATAGATAGGGGAATTTTGAGAGAACCAGTACCTGATGAAACTGGATTGGGCGGAGGACCGACAACTCCGACCGGTGTGTCCATCGATGCACTTCTCAATTGCGTCAAAGACGGATACTTGAATTTGTGATTGACAGCTGTAGGGCCGTATATTGGACGACCGGTGGCCTGCTGCTTTGAAGTCGGTGCTGAATGAGCCTTGTCGACATCCGAGATCTGCTGCACTTTATGACCAAGAGTGGTTTGAGATCGCATTGCCGGGACCTCAGACGAAGACTTTGTGTTATGCGTCGTCGACGGTGTTGCGACCCCGTTGACCTTGGCATTGGTGATGACAGTCCGCCTATTTGCACCTAAACGTAGATTGGATGCTGGGGCAGGATTACCGTTGGCCAACGGCTTGGGCTTTTGTTGTTGATCTTTCTTGGGCTCGGATTCCGAATCGCTCTCTGAAGCCGAGGCATCAGAACTTGAAGGCACCACGTCCGAAGATCTCTGCCTTTCCATTCGAGAATTTGATTTTTGCTGGGTACGAGGCTCAGTGTCTAGAAAATGTCTCGTGTTTGCGTTCGTAGTCGATCCTCCAGCTTTAATATGGTCCTGGCTACCTCTAATGTTCTGTAGAGCCGGATCTATGGAAGCCGAATCAACAGGCTGTGTTGACAAGCCGGGTTTGGCCAGAGAGGATGCTTTGCTTGAAGCTGGAATGCCCTTCTTCCTCGAGCTTGGGCCGGCTTTTGCACTCCTACGCTGCAGATCTTCATTTGAGAAGTAAGACTCGACTGAGCTCACATCTTCGTCTGAAGAGATCACAAGTTCTTCCTTTGGAGGAGGTTTGGCCGGGCTTGGAGGATTTCTGATCTCTCGGCCTTTCATCTTGTCATCCCTTGTCACATTCAGCCTCATCTGGACCTTCTCTTTCTTGACGAGAGGAGTCTTATCAAATTTTGCGCTTGAAACCTTTCTCTCTGCCTCAGAAGACTTTGAAGCTTTCGAGGATGCGGGCTTATTGATTTTGGGCACAACGACTGATACGCTTGAGGTCCTGCTCATGGAAGGTCCCGGGACGACTTTATCGTTGATGAAGGACACCGACCTACGAAGTGAGCTCGGGGTTTGTCGCATTGCACTCCGCAAAGGAGGGTCCATTGGTCCGGAAGACCTTGATGTAAGAGGACTGGATGAGAAGCCGTCTGCAAGCTGCAACGATGGAGACTTAGTTAATGAATGGGGAAGCGCTGGCGTGAGTGTGGAACGTGCACAATCGCGAATGCTGCCCGAACGTGATGAGGTCGATGATGCTACTCCTGGAGAGCTTGTGGTTCGATCGGAGCCTGTCATTTTTGAAGTTGATCGTGTTTGATCAACCGTATGGGCCATTTTGACTTGATCGGCGTTGTTTTTCGCAAGCAACTGGGCTCGGTCGAATGCGCTCTGTTGCTCCTGAGCCTTCCTTACTTCAGCCTCATCGGGGTTCTTCGCAACTTTCTGCTTTGTATCGCGCGCCTTGCGGGCTACTTTCTGCTCTTCTGTCTTTGTGTGTTTCGGCGTTTTCATAGTATCCGACGCTGTTGGCTTTACTATGGAAGAAGGCAACGCCTTCGCTTTCGCTTTTTCAACTTCAAGTTGTCTGGCGCCGTCAGCTGCCAGTATCCACTTCTCCGCCTGCTTTTCCAGATCCTGCTCTCTTGCTTTTGCAATCCGTGAAGATATGGGAGAGACACTGGACTTCTGCTTCTGCAGTTTGTTCTCCACAGTTCTCTTATCCGTAACGTGATCGTTGTTTATGATACTAATCGCGGGCTTTTGGCCAGATCTTATCATGAGTTTTTCCGTTCCAGCTGCTTCAGGACTTGGCGGCTGTCCCTGAAAACTGTCCTGCTGAATTTCCTCACCAGCAGCATTTCGCCCTCCATTTTCCGTGCTTGGCTGTTGTTCAGACCCACGCCGAGTCCTTTGCTCTGCCTCAAAGGCTGCAAAACTTTCATTAGTGTGATGAGAATTAGCCTGTCTAGTCTCTTGCAAACGCCCCCCAGATAGATTGGCGGGCGTTCCTGATGCGCGAGTATGCTCACGTAGAGCTTTCGTGTGGCTTTTTGACAGCTCTAGAGTAGAAGTGGACCCCTGGTGAGGTTGTTGCTCCATCGCTGGTTCCGGACAAGGCTCCCCAGCATCGGAGGCACCATCATCGGCCATTTCTTTCAGTGTGGGAGGATTAGATTGGCTGTTTGCATTAACTGCGTCAATCTTTGATTGATTTTTAGACTGCTGAGAAGAAGAAACGGCGTTGTGCTTGACCGGCAGAGTAGTTTGGTCTTTAATGTGAGACTGACGGACCTCACCACATGGATTTTGGGGGACCAGAAAGTGGGTGTCTTCATTTCGTAGTCGAGATTCTTGAGTGTGCTTCGAGGTAGCTGCAACGGACAAAGGTGTGCTCAGTTTGAGCCGTTTTGCACAATGTAACTGCTGTTTTGTGTGAAATGTATCGCTATCAGATTCAATGGGATCAAAGATATGTGCTTCGGCGCGTTGTGTTACTTTTGTTTGACAAAAGCCTTGGCCAAACATATTGTGTGATGGTTTGCCTTTGGGCCGAGCCCCATCCTCATTGCGAGAATTGGCCGATTCCTCGTCAGCGCGTTCATCATCACCCTGAACTTGGTTTCTCTGGATGCTTGCTCGTGATTCGAGTGCCTGAGCTTTTTGGGCTTCTGTATTTCGTACTACAGGGACTTGCTGCTGTGAAGGGTCCAGTTGGTCGAGCGAGAGCAAAGTGGGTTTAGTTTCGGGGATAACCCCTTGTCTTTGCGCAGGCGCGGTCGTTGAGGGCGGCACCTCATGTACCGAGACTCTTATCTCAGGCGATTCGGACTTTGTATCTTCTCTGTCGAGATCTATGGCCGATGCTTTCCTAGCAGTGGGTGAGTCTGGGACCACATCATCGCTACGACGGGATTTTGCACGGCCAGGCGGGGTTATAAGGAGAAGGGAAGTGGGAGTATCATACGGAGCGTACTCTGCGAGCCATTTAGCAACGACCTCCCAATTGGAATCATGAGACGTACCATTCCTTGCGAGTGACCTCTGAGAATCCAGGACTTGATGTATTGACCCTTGCCCTCCCGAGATCTGCGACGAGACCTGGGGTTGGTTGTCCTGGGTCAGTTGAGGTGTATGGGGGTAGCCTAGGTTCTCAGATCCGTATAGTGGAACATGAGGCCTCCTTTGTCTTTTGGTCGCAGGCCCAAAAGTGCCGCGGATGCAGTTCGCACTAGAATTCTCGATGCTTTGCATTGGCGGTAGCTCTTCTCGATTTTGAGAAACGAGTATTTCCAATTGACGTTTTTTAGGCCTCGCAGACGATTCTGGTAGTGTAGAGAAGAAGCGTTGTGGGTTTCTGAGCTCCGAAGGATGGGGCGGAAATCGTGCGACCTTCACTATCGATGTACGGATATCGCCGCTCGGTGACCTATCGTCAAAGATGTCGCCGACGGTATACTCCAGGTCCAACATGTTGCCGAAGTCATCCTCCAAGTGCTTGATTCTGAGGACCCTGTTGATCGTAGCAAGGTTAATGAAACGGCAGTGATAGTAGGACTGCTTTGTAGACCAATTGGCTCACCCTTTGCCTACATGAAGCTTCCCAAATCTTACAACAATATCATCCGCAAGCTGCTGCAGCGTAGTATTGTCGGCGCAAGGTTGAGTCCACGGTCTGATTTGTTCTTGACGCGGTTGGGCATCGCCGGCTGATTGAGTTTCTGGCTCCTGCCATGGCAAGATTTGCACCTGAAGTCGTATGCGCTTCATGGTGGAAGTATTGCGAGAGCATGGTACGACAGCGACGAAAGAGGAGGAAGAAGGGAGTGAGGGATGGGGGCTTCGTCTGGAAACAAAGATGAATGGAAGCTCAGCGCGAAAGGAAATCGAAGATACCGCGAGCCTTTGCGGGCGCTAGGACAAAGGTTTAGCCTAGCGCCAAACCATATATCTAACTGCGAGCTTCCTTTTCGAGCTTTAATCTTCCGGCAATGTGAAAGTGTCCCTCGCAAGGTTTGATCATTGAAAGCCACTGAATCATTTTTGCAGGGTCTCATGATCATCACTGATGTTGTCATTCATGTAATATGGAAAAATGTAGTCTATCAAGCCATGTGGAGCTTCAAAGTGTTCTTTGTATCCAAGCAGGTCTCTAAGCAAACAATATCAAAAGATGTCCACACGCCGATGCACTCTAACTCGACCTCGACTCCGATCTCTGTTCATCCTACCACTGATGCACGCGGCTTCCGGGCTCAGCGCCTCAACAACTTGACGTCGGACGGATCAATCTATCCGTGCTTGAACGTCTGCTTCTCATGGTACACATCGTCCTCACGATGGGCCGCCAGAGCATTGACGTCCAAGCTCATGTTTCGAGCAACGCTGTTCCGGTTGACCTTGGCTAGACCAGTCTCAGGATCAATGACCGAGTTTCCGCGCTGGGCGGCTTGGACCAGCTCGGGATTCTGTTCCTTCAAGATGGCGAAATTCTTCTCGGCTTCCCAGACCCAGATGCTGTCTGAAGCAAACAGTAGATTCATTTCCTCAAGGGTACGTTGATTGGATTCGGGGTACAGGCAGTAGACCATGGGCAGCGTGATGACCTGTCAGACAATTAGTGACGTGAAATGGTAACGAGTGCTTGGAAGAAGCGCTTACATTCGCAATGCCGAAAATATAATAGGTCTTTTCTCCAAGCGCTTTGAACACAAGGGGCAACATCATCGTGAGCCAGCCATTCCCGATGGACCAGCCCACAACACCCCAAGCATTACCTTTGGCGCGGACTTCAAGTGGGAAGATCTCAGCAGGGTAGAGCCATGGGACAGTAAGCCAGGTAGCACCGAACGTGGCGGTGAACAAGAAGATCATAGCCACAGCTACGGAGCTGTACGCTCTTGCGGTCTCCATCTCCCCAGCGGCCGTGTAATTGAGACCAAGACGTGCGAAGCCACCAGCGAGGAACATGGAAATACCTTGAACAACTGATCCCCAGTACAGGGTCCACCGACGTCCGATTTTATCGAGCGTGAACACACAAACGAGTGTGGCAAGCGTGTAAGTGATGGTGTTCAATCCAGAGATCCATTGGACGTCGCCGTGAGCAATACCGGCAGTCCTGAAGATGGTCGGAGCGAAAATTGTGACACCAGCAATACCGATCCACTCTTGCATGATCTGAAGCCAGATAACGAGCTGAACGCGACGGCCGGTGTGGAGTTTGCCAGAGCCAATGCCGAAGAGCATCGCGAAATACGATTGGGTGCTGGCAGTCTTGCGTTCGAGTTCCGCAATGTTGCGAACATCTTGGAATTCTGCCTCTGCTTTGCCAGCATCTTCGCCGGTCTCGCCACGAAGACGTCCAAGGATGTATCGGGCCTCAGCCTCACGGCCGACCTTCACAAGCCAGCGAGGAGACTCGGGGAAGAACCAGCAGATGGCGAAAAGAGCCGCCAAGGGAGCAATCTGGAAGCCAATTGGAAATCTCCAGGTGAAGCCTGTCACACCGCCCTTGTAAAAACCACAGCCACTGGACGATATTAGCCGCTACATCTTGGGGAATGCCCAGGGTCGACTCACTATTCGATCCAATAAGCGACCACAACACCAAAGATGTTGAGAGTAAATTCAATGGCGACGAATTGTCCACGTGATGTGTGCTCAGCAGTCTCGGTGGCCCAGACAGGCACGATGGCGTTGAGCATACCAGTACCCCAGCCATTGACCAAGCGGGCGAGGATCATCCAGGTGTGGTTTTGAGCAGAGGTTTGAAGGCAGGCGCCAATGACACCCCAAGCTGCACCGAGAGCGATAGTCTTGATACGGCCATAGCGATCACCGAATGAACCACCGATGAGACAGCCGATGAGCGTGCCGAGATAGTAGATTGAAACGATACCACCCTGGAGCAGTGTATCGTCGACAACAGGGGTCCCGTCAGGAGCAGTATGACCGAATTTCATGGTATTTTCGTAGTAGTCAGGAGCAGTATTGACTCCTCCCATCATACCCTGATCATAACCGAAGAAGAAAATGGACAATCCGGCAACGCAATTGATCGCAATCAGGAGGCTCCGTTTCTCCAACCTGTGGACGACATTGGACCTCGGAATGAGATCCATGGCGGCGACGGCTTGCCCGACGTCAATTGGATTTTTTCTGTTGTGTAACGAGGGTGTCTATGAGGTGTCTCTGAGGTGTCTCGTGCCTTGCTTGGCTTCTGAGAAGCAAAGGCCGGAGTCGAGGTGTTCAAAGAGAGAAAGAAAGAAGGCTTGGAGGGAGAATGTGGGAAGTACTGGACGTGGTTCTTATATCATGGAGTACAAGTAGGAGTACCCCATCAGCTAAGTCCCGTATGGGGTAGTGTGTGGAGAGTGCGCTAGGACTCCATGTCTGGCACCACACTTGTTGACTTGCGGAGGTTGAGTTTGCCATGTCGATTGGGGGCGCCAATAGGGCCAGTAGACACCCATGATGCTCACCGGCGCGCCTTCAGGCAGGCTCTCTCCCCACTACGCGCATAACCTCCACAAGCACTACGAAGCCTTGCTAAGGGGGCTTTCAAGGTGAGACGCATGACAAGCCCAAAAAGGCAGCCAGGAGGTCGAAACTAATCGATCGGCTATAGGCACGAACCGAAAGCGCGGAGTTGTTACTCGCAGACTGTATAGCCGCACCAACGCTTCTTGCCTGATCATTATCTCCTTGTATATGGCCCCCCGCATCGAAAATCGAATTCTGCCACGCGAACCACTACCCCCAAGCGCTCAAACGCCGTTTGGCTTGACTTGATTAGGAAGGCTTCTAGAAGCCTACTAGCAAGGCGTAACTACAGATCACTGGTAGCATATGCTTTGTTCTGGCGCACTTTCTTCGCTGAATGTCCAAGACATCGTCGTGATAGAGCGACTCGTATGATCATTGGGCTCTCTTGGGTGCCAAATTGACAATACCAGCAGTCTATTGCTTTAATCCGACCCATACCATCGTTATTCAAACAAGAGATTGCGACGACAAGAGCCCCAAAAGTTTATGTCCGTCAGGCTTCTTTGCCCGAGCTTTCGTTTTCCTACGATGGCCTGGGATTATGAACTTGCCCTTGGTAGTAAGTACAATGCCCGAAGCGTGAAGGGGGGTGCACCATGTGATTACGCTGCAGGGGTCTAGACGTACACTCACCGGTTATCCTCGACGACGTCTGAGCGAGGTGGTCTTCCGAACGATTAGAGATACCTACAACTTGGATAATTCAAGTTTCGACAGTACCAGCAGTCTTGTGATAGGCCGTACTCCCGCTTAGTGGGACTCCTGCATGATACCAAACCCCCCACCCGCCGAGCGCGAAGTGGGTGGGATACGCATGCAAGTATAGTGGCGTCTCTCTTGTCATCCAAGCAATATCTGGCACTATCATCTCTTGCTTATCATATCTGTGTTCTTGCTAGAGAAGCCATATGACTCAAGGATACTAAGATCGTGATAGCGGGCTCCATACTGCGCTTGACAAATTCTTTAATCTATCCTACCTAACGACAGTATGCTTTCGCTTACTTTATCTTCGGGTTTCGTCCGGCAAATGGTAACCAATGAGTTACGGTCCCAAGTCTCTCGATGTCCTCAACCTGTGCTCCTCGTGGGTGCTGCCCATGGATCTGATGTCTCTCACATCCAATCGAGCCTGACCAACAATTACCAAAGACCATGACTCCTTAGCACTGGCCACTGATTGTCGCATGCGAGAATCCCACGCCGCTTTCGTTATCACCTGAGGATGCGTTGGGGATTCGACGCTAAACTCTCGAGCTGACTTCAAAAGTTTCGATTCTTGGCGCATTTCACGCTGTCTCACGATTTGAGGCATTTGATTCGTCTTCACAGAAGGGTGATTCCAAGATTACGACCCCCTCAGACTCTTGAAGATTTAGCCCTTGAGAGTCAGTGGATTTGGGCCGAAGCCTACACTTAAATTTTGATTTGCCACTGAGTTAACATCAAGATGTGACCCAAGAGGCCTCAAGTGGAGGAGACGCCATGACTGATTCCCAGCAGTCTTCGACAAGTTTTCCTTGTGAGCATCTATCGGAGCAGACACAGCAAATTCGCGAACGGTTCTAGATCAAGATTACCCTCATGCCTTCCAGCCTGTCTACTCCTACTACCAGATCACCAATCAATAGGAAGATGAGTATCACCTTGTGACTCCTTGTTTCACAAATAATAGAGACAATCCCCACCAAGCTACGAGTACCATAGCGGTTGTTCTTATCGGATTTCTCTAGCTGCTTTAGACTTCATACGCACCTTAACATTTACCAACCGCTTAGATTTTCGATCCCTATGACCACTTCGATTCGCCTTTCACTCATACGGAATATTCCAGCGGGCTCTTAGGGTTAATCCCAGTAGGTAATTGGGCCTCTAGGCTGATGATCCCCCACCCATATCTACGCTCCAAAGTGTGTGGAAAGCAGGAGCACCAATTCGCACCCTCGGTCACCAAAGCCGCAATCACAATCTTGACGTCTGGGCCACTCATTGAGTAGCAATCCCTTCCCAGTCCCCTTCCAATTAGTCCACAGAAACCCTCGATCCCGAGTCCAGAGACTTCTCGATCGCGCTTCGGGCAGAATGTTGGGATCAAACCCTGAGTCCTGTTCACATGCGGCCGAGCCTGAAAAGCTCCTCTCAGCCTCAGTGCGCTTTCTGGACCACACGCTTCAGCTCTTCTTGGAGGCCGTCCGTGTGCTTGAGATAGGCTCTTCGCTAGCCCTCTCCATCGTCGCCACCAGGGGTCTCCTTGAAGCCGCCACCGTGACTGCGTAAGTCTGCTATCTCAGACGACGCACCTGCTCAGCGGCCGAAGCGCTGCAACGGGGGCCCAGCTATTCACAGTTCGAAATTGCAGAACGTTGGTTCCCCATCTTCGATGACACTAGAAACTCCCACTCAGCAGCTGACACCCCACTTGAAATCCATCTCACAGGTCTCAGCAACATCAATCTCAGGTGATGCATGCCTTACGGTAGCGAGAGGCTTTTACCCTTCCCTCCTCTACATCGAGCGTTGCAAGACCAACTGCCATTCAAAAGTCATTCCAATCACACAACCCTTGTATCGTAGCGGAGGATACCTAGGTACCAGCATCTCTCTTTTCCTACGCAACCACCCTCCCCACACCAATGCTTCACAAGTCTACCGCCAGTATACTATCCCCCCGGCCCCCAAGTGTCACCACCACATAACAACGAAATTACCCCTCCACACCCCCTAATCGCCAGACCAAATCAAGTGATTTTCCCTGTATACCATCGCCTGGGAGCCTGCGACCTCCAAAACGCCCCAATCACTCCCGCTTTCATTTCCACTTTTACTCCCACGTTGATCCCAACAATCTCATGCGGCGAGTTCTATACGACGATTCAAACATCACATTTTCACGAAGCCCTGACATATTGGTAAAAGATAGATACCAATGTCTCCTTCTCCCTACGCAGCCGCCTCTTCCATTATAATACTTACAAAACCCTCACCAGCCTCCCCCACCCCCCAGCCTCTCTGCTACAAAATCATAACCCCCTCCCCCCCCGGCTCCATCACCAACCACAAAGACGACATTACCCCTCTTGAACAACCCCCTCCGCGAGACCAACTCAAGCGGTTTTCCCTCTATACCATCGCCTGGGAGCCAGCGACCTCCAAACCGCCACGGTTCCCCTCTATCACCAAACCTCCCTCCCCCCCTCGCCTGGGACCTCCAAAATGCCACGTTCACTCCCACATCCAACGGGAAGGGAAAGGGGAAGATTAGGAAGGGGGATGGGCAGGGGGTGGGCGCAGGTGCGTGTTTGAGGGCCAAGGTGGGTAGAGTCGTGAGCAGATTAGGGAGCTAGGAGAGGGGATGGAATTCGATTGAGTCAAAGCGAGTCTATCATGAATTTCGTATCCATGTTTAGCGAAGGTAGGCGTGCTGCGATTTCTATAGAGTCATAAGTTATTCTAAGCTCTTCGTCGCCATGGTTGGCACAGACTGCCTCGTGGTCAGGTACTCGATGCGCTCGTGGGCCACTTGGGTTTTTTCTCTGGTGAATTCGCCTGGGCGAAACAGTGATGAAATGACTTCCCGCGACGCGCTTCTAAAGACCATACAACCCGTTCCCCTCCTCTCCGCCCCCGTTTTCGTTCCCATCCTTCCCGCCCCCATCCCCCTTCCCATCTTCAGTCCGCCCTACTGTCTCTTCACCTCCAGCCCGCGTCCCTGTCCTCCCACCCCCAACCTCCTCCCCCTTGCCCCCAACAGTCCTCTCCCCATCCCCAAACACCCTCTTAAAAACCCCATCATAACTCACCCAAACAGCCCTGAACACCGCCCCGGTCACCCGATTCAACCACTTCGGCGTCCTCCCATTGCGATCCGCAAACCTCGCATTCAACTTAAAAACCCCGCGGATAATCGGCAACCACACATTCGAAAAAACCCGCTTGCCCCACTCCTGCCGCTTCGTCGTAATCGTGTACGGCACCAGCTCCCGCAGGTACTCCCCGTACTCCCCCGGGATGCTGTGCTCCGCCGCGCCATCTTTGATCAGGCTCAGATAGCGTGCTGAGGGTTGGGCGTAGCCGGGATGGGGGCGTCCGAAGCGGCCGCCGCTGGGGGGCGCGTGGCCGGGGGGGTAGATGGGGGAGTAGAGCGTGTGGGCTTTGAAGGGGGTCGAGGTGGGGAGGGAGGGGATG
>JAABUQ010006267.1_pt1 | contig 18180 bp, 20 predicted proteins | sample 5560001 | NCBI WGS metagenome assembly JAABUQ01 (sample SAMN10711888, study PRJNA513371) | rock metagenome | isolation source: Antarctica rocks | place: Antarctica: Victoria Land, Finger Mt nord | collected 2015-12-18
TCCTTGTCTTTCTCGACGGTGTTCCGCCCGAATACGGCTGGATCGGTCCCAAGCACGTCGAAAAATCGGAGGAGCCCCAAGCCGTCCAGAACATGCTCTGGCCACGCTGGCTCGAAGTCATCGGTCGTGAGGAGGCTTCCGGCACCGGCCACGTCGGGCCTATGTTTTAGCTAACATGTCTTACCGACATGTTTTGTTGAGATGCCATCGCGCATCAACGTATATGAGCCGCGCCACCGCTATTGCCATTCTCTTTCTCGCGTCCATTCTAGAAGCGGGAGGCGACGCTCTCGTCAGAGCAGCGCTTCATCGCCCCGGCTCTTCTGTCCGCCCCGTCCTGTTCGTCCTCGGCGCTGGCGTGCTCTTCGCGTACGGATGGCTCGTGAATGCGCCCCCCTGGGACTTCGGACGCTTGCTCGGCCTCTATGTCGTGTTCTTCTTCCTCACCGCTCAGCTCATCTCCTGGCTGGTCTTCGGACAGCCGCCCGGCCGCGCTGTCCTCCTGGGCGGCCTTTTGATTATCAGCGGAGGCCTGGTCATCGCCCTGTGGCAAAACTAGCCCCGGTTTATCGGCAGAATCGAAAAATTCGATTTGGCTCCGGCACCCGCTTAGCTTACCCTGAAAGGTCACGCTACCGCTGTCCGGTACCAGCTACCTGGACGGTGAGTAGAATTATTAGGAGATAAATGCCCGACGAGCTTCATGACTATCTGTGCCTTTCGTACTCGGAACTGGAGGACCTGAATCTTCAGGCGAAAGAACAACGCAGGAAACGTGTTCCCATGGACAAGATCCGTGAGGAGCGGCTAAAGTACCTCACCGACGAGAAGCGGATCAAGGCTGTCACGGTCCTCTTCAGCGATCTCGAAGGCCGTCTTCACATGCTCGATTACGACAAGAAGTTTCTTGCCAAGAGTTGGGACAACCTGACTTTCGACGGCTCTTCCATCCGAGGCTTCACTGCCCAACGCGAAAGCGATCTACGCCTCGGCATGGATTGGAGCGCCTTCTATTGGGCTCCGGGCGACATCTTCGGTCCCGGCAAAGTGCTGGTTTTCGGGCATGTCATCGACAAAGACGGCTCTCCCTATTCGGCTGACGTACGAGGCGTCCTGAGTGCCTACGCCGACTCGGTCTACGAGAAACATAAGTACACCCTCAACGCCGCGAACGAGATCGAAGGCTTCTTGTTTGAAGGCAAAGACGCCGAGCGCCACTATCACCTGCACCGCAGATTCGATTACGTCAACACCGGCGGCTACTATCACTCCTTGCCGGGCGATCCGCTGCGCACTTTCATCGATCAATCCGCCGAAGTCCAGCGCGCCATGGGCTTCGAAAACGAGAAGGATCACCCCGAAGTCGCGCCTTCTCAATTCGAGATCAATTACAGCTACGCCGATGTCGTTGCAGCGGCCGATCAGATCCAGCTCTACAAGCTAATCTGCCGCCAGGTGGCCACCAAGATGGGCCTCACTGCCAGCTTTTTGCCTAAGCCCGTGGTGGGCGTGAACGGGAACGGCATGCACACCAACGTCTCCATCACACAGAACGGAAAGAACCTGTTCTGGGATCCCAGCGGCGAAGAGAAGCTGAGCAAATTTGCCTGGGATTTTGTCGATCGGATCCTAACGCACGGTAACGATATTTGTCTCCTGCTGAATGCCAGCGTTAACGCCTATCGCCGTCTTGATCCACACTTCGAAGCTCCGAACCAGATCAAAGCGTCCGCCGTGGATCGCGGTTCCATGGTTCGCATCCCCATCGGTAACGAACGAAGCTCGCGCGTGGAAGTTCGTTCCGTCGCTCCCGACGCCAACCCGTATATGGTGATGCTATCTGTTTTCAGGACCGGCATCGAAGGCAGCATCGCCGACGTGAAAAACCTTCGCGGTGCGGAACGCTACTTGCCCGACAACATTTACGACGCCATTGAAAACTTCCGGAAGTCCGATTGGACCACGCAACTGCTCGGCGCCGACGTGAAGGCGCGCTATGCGGACCTGAAGCAAACCTCCGCCGACCGCTGTTCCCGCTTGCTCGGTACCTTCGTGAAGCCACCGGAGGTGCAGTACCATCATGAGGTCTACAACCAGTTCCTCTGGAACCATTTTTAATCGGTCGCCAAAGGTGATGAAGACACCGCGCCCAAACTGGCCGTAGCTGCCCGTAGCCGATCCGCGACAGTAAGAAGCTGTGAATTAATCGGCCAAGCGGGTCCGCAGGCGGTCCGAAACGCGAAAACCCGGGACTGACTCGTTTTGCCGAGCGCCGCAAAGTACGAAAAGACAAATGGACTTCGTCGCGAGCGCAAAACGTTGTCTGTCCCAGCGGTTTTCCCCACGCGACACGGCTGGAGTTCCTGTCGATTTTTTCACACCTTCTAATGGAGCGGTTCTTACCGCGTCTTCAACGGAGTGGTTTACGCGAACTCTGCAAGTTGACACTAGCTCCGCAAACCGTCGAACGCTTGCTCAATTTCTGCTTTGGCTTCCGCCGATGGCGGAAGGAAGGGCAAGCGAGGCGGACCGCCGTAATAACCATTCAGTTCCATGGCGTACTTCAGGCCGGGAATGCCGTGCTCGGCCGCGACGAGCTGGGCGGCGGGCAGGATGCGGGATTGCCAGTCTTTACCGGCCTCCTGGTCTCGCATCCGGAATGCTTCCCAAATGGTCACGCACGCATACGGCAACGGGTTCGCGATAGCCAGGATCGCGCCCGTGGAGCCCATCTGCAGGGCCTCCCAGAAGTTCCCACCGGACCCGGAGAGTATCTGGAAGCCCGGCTTCAACACGCGCAGGGTCTCACGTAGCGTTTCTAAATTGCCGGAGCTATCCTTCATGCCGATGATATTGGGATGATGAGACAAGGCGGCCACTGTCTCCGCGGGCAAATGATAGCCGGTGACCTGCGGGATGTTATACAGCAATACGGGTAACTTCGATTGATCGGCAACAGCACGGAAGAAGAGCGTCTGCGTATCGGGCCGCTGCATCTGGGCGCGGTAATAAAACGGAGTCAGCACCAGCGCCGCGTCGAAGCCGGCTTCAGCGGCGCGGTTGGCTATTCGAACCGTCTCGCGCACGCTTTCCGCGCCGACGCCCGCGATCAGCGTCTTGCCGTCCGCGCTAGCTTCCCGGACCCACTCCATCAATTGAATTCGTTCATCAATGCTAAGAAGTGGTGTCTCGCCAGTGGAGCCGCACACCAGATATCCGCTCAACGCAACTTGATTCAGCTTCTGAATATTACCGAACACCTTTGCTTTGTAGAGATTGCCGTCAACGTCAAAACAGGTGGCGAGAGCGGGGAAGATACCTTGTAGTTTCATGAGGCTCGAATAGAAATGAAAAAGGCCTGCCGGTCCAGAAGGGCATACGGCAGGCCTACGCGATTCCGGGAAAGAGCTATCTCGCGATGAAGGTCACCACCAAGGCATACAAGGCGAGAGACTCGATCAGCACCAGACCGAAGATAAACACGAAGCGGATACCCGCCACAGCACCCGGATTTCGGGCAATCGCTTCGGCTGCGGATGCAGTCGCCTTCCCCTGACCTAGTCCGCAAAGACCGGCAGCTAATCCCAAGGCGATATAGGCTGCAGCCCTGCGATAGTCATCCGATGGATTGCCGGTAGTTCCGCTATTCTGGCCTTGGGCCAGCATCGGGCTCGCCAGCGCCATAAGCGTGACCGCGAGCATCATCAATTTATTCTTCATTTGTTTCTCCTATGAGTATTGCTTTCAGGAGGTGGTTCGATACCGTGCGTTGGGACGCCGGACGCTCACGCTGAAAGCGGGAACAGCGCTTAGTGCTCGTGCGATACGGCGCCACCGACGTAGATCATTGCGAGCAGCATAAAAATATAGGCCTGCAAAACACCTACGAACAGGTGGAGGCCGATGAATATCACTGGAAAGATGACTTTGGTTAACGAGATGAAAGCCAGAAAGACCTGTTCACCAGCGAACATGTTGGCAAAAAGACGAACCGTTAAGGAAAGCGGCCGCGCCAGATGGCTGATGATTTCAATCACTAAAACCAGCGGCGCAAGCAACAGCATGGGCCCCAGGAACTGCTTAATGTAACCGGCCTTGTTCGCTTTCAGCCCGGCGGCATGATAGAAGAAGAAAACCGAAACGGCCAGTCCGAGCGGCACCATCGGATACATGGTCGGTGAATCGAACCCGGGAATGAGCCCAATCAGGTTCATGAAGAGTATGAATAAAAAGATGGTGCCGAAGAACGGCAGGTATTTGCCGCTATCGTGTCCCACTACTTCCTCGGCTTGCGCGTGAATGAACTCGTAGATCACTTCTAGCGTGTGCTGGATCTTGCCCGGCCGGTCCACGGAAAAGCTGCGCCGAACGGCCCCAAAGAACACCAGCAGAAAGAGGACGACCACGGTTTCACAGACCATCCAGTCGCTCCAAGGATAGGCGGCATCGTGCTGTAAACCGGCGGCGTTTAGAATCGAATTCGCCGGGCCGGCCAAGTAATGGTTGAAGAAGTTTGTGATCCAGAGTTCGTGCATCTACCGGGCGCGTCCTGCCCCAAAGAGATTTTGAACGATTTCGATTGTTCCCGAAACCAGCACGGCTGCGGTACTTGCAAAAAGACCCAGAACAACCGGTAGCGGGTTGACGTCCAAAACCTGGACTATAACATAGCCCATGCTGAACAGGAGGAAGTAGCGGAGCACGAAAGCGCCCGCTTGCCAGGGCCTGCGCGAAGCGGAGCCCGGCGCGATGGCGCCGCTAAGCCAGTTGAACAGCCACAAGTTGCCGAAAGAGCCGAGCACACCAAGCAAAAACGCAAGTCCCCACGTAGGTCCCTGGTGCCTGAGATACCAGAGGAAGCCGATTACGGCGAAGCAACCCATGAACCAGTACAGGCGATGGAGAGAACGGCTGAGATCGTCTGTCATTTACGGGAGCGGTTCTTCTTATCGTCGCGCGACAGTTCCTCAATGATCTTCACCAATCCCGTTCCCATACCAAGCAGGATACCCAGTGCCCGCAGGAATGGCATATGAAGGTAGTGGTCGGCGAACGCTCCCATGAGATACCCTGCGAAGACGGAGGCGGGGAGAGTGAGTGCCAGGGACAGGTATTTGCCCAGCCAGAGCAGCGACTTGTCGGGATCCGAGGCCATTTAAGCTTCGATTTCATTCTCTCGTGCCAGAATAAAGCGGTGTAAGTTGCTGGTAGAAGTGCCTGTTCACAAGGCGTCTACAAATTAGAACAATTCCATTCTGGCGTGGCATCTTATGCGTTGAACCGCGGACCTATGCTTCGGCCGCCACTTCAGAAACTGTTTCAGGGAGAGACTATGATTTTTTCAAGTTGGGAAGACGAAGAGACCAGGAACGCGGCTCCTCTCGGCATTGACGGCCGATCGATTTTTGCCGCGGACGATGAGGATGTCGACGACGATGCCGATGACGAAGATCTGGATGACGAGGATCTCGACGATATCGGCGAAGAGGGCGATGAGGACGCCGTAGACGGCGACGACGAAGACGATTTGGACGACGATGAGGAGGACGAAGACGACGTAGAGGACGAAGAGGCGTAAAGCTCTACAATCAATGCATGTCCGCTAGCGCCGCTGCCGAGGATATTCTCACCAAGTATGAGCCCGTGATTGGGCTTGAAGTGCATGTCCAACTTGGTACGAAAACAAAGATCTTCTGCAGTTGTCCGGTAGAGTTCGGTGCGCCGCCGAACACGAATGTCTGTCCCGTCTGTCTTGGCTTGCCGGGCGCCTTGCCGGTCCTCGCCAGGCAGGCTGTAGAATCGGCCATCAGCGCGGCGCTGGCGCTGCGATGCCGCATCCACCCGTTCTCCCGCTTTGCGCGGAAGAACTATTTCTATCCGGACCTGCCAAAGGGCTACCAAATCTCGCAGTATGACCAGCCGCTCGCCGAGCGGGGCTATGTCGACATTCTGACTGACCAAGGTAAGAAGCGCATCGGTGTCACGCGCCTTCACATGGAGGACGACGCCGGAAAAAGTATTCACGACGGGTTCAAGGATTCCGACCGCTACACCTATGTGGATCTCAACCGCTCAGGCACGCCGCTGATCGAGATTGTTAGTGAGCCCGACATGCGTTCGCCGGAGGAAGCCTACGCTTACGTGACGGAAGTGAAGCAGATGATCGAGTACATTGGCGTCTCCGACTGCGACATGGAAAAAGGCCAGTTGCGATGCGATGCCAACGTGTCGGTTCGGCTGAGGGGCGCGGAGAAGTTCGGCACTAAGGCGGAAGTGAAAAATTTAAATTCATTTCGTTTCTTGAAGCTAGCGCTAGAGTACGAGATCGAACGCCAAGTGGAAGTGTTAGAGTCCGGCGGTAGGGTGGTGCAAGAAACGCGCTTGTATAACGTCGAAACCGGCAGAACTGTGGGAATGCGCAGCAAAGAGCAGGCGCACGACTATCGCTATTTCCCGGAACCCGATTTGGTTCCCTTACGCGTCAGCGAGCATTGGCTCGGTGAAGTGAAATCGAAGCTGCCGGAGTTGCCGGCCGACCGGCGCGAGCGTTACGTCAGCGCGCATGGACTGCGCGAATATGATGCGCAGGTCCTGACGCTGACGCGCGAGACGGGCGACTATTTCGAACGTGCCGTGAAAGTAAGCGAAGACGGTCGTGCCACGGCGAATTGGGTGATTGGGGATTTGATGGGCTTGCTGAAGCCGGCGGGCAAAGATATCAACGAATCGCCCGTGAGCGCCGAGCATTTGGGAGAGCTGGTCGCGCTGATCAACAAGGGCGAGCTGTCCGGAAAACTGGCCAAGGAAATCCTGCCGAAGATGTTTTCGAGCGGCGACGCTCCCTCCGCCATCATGGAGCGCGAAGGGCTAAAGCAGATCTCCGATGCGGGCGCGCTCGAAAAAATTGTGGATGAGGTGCTAGCCGCGAATCCCAAGCAGGTGGAGCAGTATAAGAGCGGCAAGACGGCCGTCATGGGTTTCCTGGTGGGTCAAGTGATGAAAGCGAGCCGCGGCCAAGCCAATCCAGGCGCGGCGAACGAAACGCTAAAGAACAGGCTCGGCTAGCGCGTCCTTATTGTCGCGTAAGCTCGCGGGATTGGAGGATCGGATGAAAATCGCGCCCATTTTAGTCGTGCCACGTATCGAAGCTTGCCTGCCGTTGTGGATTGATCGGCTGGGATTTGAGAAGACGGTGGAAGTGCCCGCCGGCGATCACCTGGGCTTCGTGATTCTGCAAAAGGGGGCTGCGGAGGTGATGCTGCAGACTGCCGAAGGTGTGGAGAAGGACCTGAAAACGACGGGAGACCTGGGGCGGGGCAGTTCCTGCCTTTTTCTTGAAGTGGAGGATTTTGAAGATCTCCGCCGGCGCGTAGCAGGAGAAGAAGTGGTTGTTCCGGAACGCGTGACCTTTTACGGCATGCGCGAGATCGCGATCAAAGACGCCGCCGGCCACCTGCTTGTGTTTGCAGCAAAGGAGCCGGTAACGTAAGTATCCGGGTCGTCCTGCCAACTCGATGCTTATGAGATCAATTTCAGATCCCGATATCTCTTGAATTCGTTGTCGTGGCTTAGAATCGGCACGCCTTCCGCAAGCGCTGTTGCAATCAGCATCCTGTCAAACGGATCCCGATGGTGCAGCGGCAGATTGAACATCCGTATCGCGTGGCGGGATTCGAATGGAACTTCGATTACCCGCAAGTCATCGACCGCTTTCAAAACAGCTGAAGCACTGATCGTAAGTTTGTTTATACTCGCTTTTATAGCTATCTCCGTGATCGAAATAGCGCTTACGAGCAAGTCGCTGCCTTCGTCCTCCACCAGCTTTCGTTGGCGCAAGCTAAGGCCGTTCGTTCCCTGCTGGGCAAGAACGAGGAAGATCTGGGTGTCGAGCAGTACGCGCACTCAGACGTCGCCCCGTAACCACGCCTCGACGTCATTCTGCGGTTTGGCCCAATCTGAATCGAGAACTTTGATCCTATGTTTAAGTGTCCCGAATTTCCGCGATTTGCGCTCGAGTGCTGTTGTAGGCACGATATCGACAACCGGCATGCCGTGCCGGCAGATTGTCACCCGCTCACCGTTTTCAACTTGCTGAATTAGTTGAGTGAGCTTGTTCCTAGCTTCAACAACGCTGACCTTCATAGGTCTAATTATAGCCATTCGCTGGCTATAATTAGCGGCGGGCTGCCGGACGTTTAGCTTTGCACCACCGCGTTGCGTTCCTCATTGTGGTGGCGCACATCAATGGCTTTCACCAGAAAGAGCACGTCTTCGGCGATGTTGGTGGCGTGGTCGGCAATTCGCTCCAGGTTGCGCACTACCGAGAGAAGATACAGCGCCTGAGAGATCTGCTGCGGATTGCTTTCCATGAAGCTGATCAACTCGTGATAGCTGGCGGTGCGCATATTGTCCACGGCATCGTCGGAAGCGAGCACGCTACGCGCCAGCTCCGCATCGCGGTTGACGAACGCATCCAACGCTTTCCTCACCATGCCTTGTGCAAGTCCCGCAATATGCGGAATGTCGATCAGAGGACGAATCACCGGCTCTTTCATCAGCGCGAGCGCGCTTTGCGCGATGCTGACGGAGAGATCGCCCATGCGTTCTAGATCGTTATTGATTTTGATCGCGGCCGTGACCAAACGCAAATCGGCGGCGAGCGGCGCTTGTAGAGCAAGCAGGCTAATGGCTTGGTCGTCAATCTCCATCTCAAGCTGGTTGATGCGGGCCTCGTTTTTGAGCACCTGCTCCGCCAACTCGTGATTCTTTTCCACCACGCCTTGCACGCTGCGGTATACAGCGCTCTCTACCAGCGCACTCATCTCAAGCAGTTTCGCTTTGAGTTGGTCTAGCTCTCGTTCGAAATGACGCACTTTTGCCTCTTTGGTAAGCCCAAGCCGTAAGCCAAGCCCGGATACGTGTACGATCAGCCGAACCGGCCCGTCACGTAGTCCTCGGTCTCTTTCTTGCTCGGGTTCTGGAAGATCTTTTTTGTATCGTCGAATTCAATCAGCTTGCCCATTAGAAAGAAGCCGGTAAAGTCTGCCAGCCGGGCGGCTTGCTGCATGTTGTGAGTGACGATGACGATGGTAGTGATGCTCTTGATCTGGAAAAGCAGCTCTTCAATCTTCAACGTGGCAATCGGATCCAGAGCGGAGCAAGGCTCATCCAAAAGCAGAACTTCGGGCTCAACGGCCAAGGCGCGCGCGATACATAACCTTTGCTGCTGGCCGCCTGAAAGCGCCGAAGCTGGTTTGGCAAGCTGATCCTTTACCTCAGTCCAGAGCGCGGCGTGGTGCAGACTCTTTTCCACCGCTTCGTCGATGACCGATTTTTTGTGGACGCCGTTAACGCGCAGTCCGTAGGCCACATTGTCGAAGATGCTCTTAGGAAACGGATTCGATTTTTGAAAGACCATGCCAATGCGCCGGCGTACGCCGGTGACATCCATGGAGAGGAGGTTCTCGTTGTCCAGCAGGATCTCACCTTCTACGCGGGTGTTGCGCAGCGCTTCATTCATGCGGTTCATGGTGCGCAGGAAGGTGGATTTGCCGCAGCCGGAAGGGCCGATAAACGCGGTAACCTTGTTCGACGCAATGGACATTCCGATGTCGTGAAGCGCCTTGAAGCTGCCGTAGTAGAAGTTCAGATCTTTCACCTGCAACTTGGGGCTGGCCGAGGGTTGAGGCGCGTCCACTTGGTTTGCTTGCACTGCGATCACTGGGTCCCTTACAATCTGTTGTTGCGGAGTCGCCATGCTCTCTCTCTCTCTTCTGGAGGACTCGAGTCCTCCTATCTCCTGGAGGACGCCGGTCCTCGAGCAATTATCAGTCTTGCGGTTACGTTGATCACTAGAATCATGGTAAGCAATACAAACCCCGCCGCCCAAGCCTGTTGATGTAAATCTTCTTCCGGAGCTATCGCGTAATTGTAAATCATCACGGGCAAAGTAGCGATGGGGGCAAGCCAGCCCGGACTCCAGAACATGTTACCGAGCGCCGTAAAAAGAAGCGGCGCGGTTTCGCCGGAGACGCGCGCCAAGTTCAGCATCATACCCGACGCGAGACCTGAAATAGCCGCCGGAACTACAACTGTGAAGATCGTCTTGGACTTGGTGGCTCCCAGCGCCATGGCGCCTTCGCGCAGGGAGTTTGGAATCGCGCGCAAAAACTCTTCCGTGGTGCGGACCGCAATGGGGATCATCATAATGCCTAACGCGACCCCGCCCGCTAAGGCCGAGAAATGCTTCATTGGCCGGACGACCAGCGCATAAGCCACTATGCCGATGACGATGGACGGAACACCATTCAAAAGATCGACCACGTAACGCAGGGTAAAGGCGAAGGCCTTGCCACTATATTCGGCCAGGTAAACACCGGCGAGGAAACCAATGGGCACGCCGATGCAAGTAGCAAGAAGCAAAATCTTCCCGCTGCCCACGATGGCGTTGGCCATTCCACCGCCCGTCTCACCGGACGGCTTAGGAAGTTTGGTGAAGAAATCCAGGTTCAGCGAACGGCCACCATGCCAAAGCAGATAGCCCAGGATGAAAAACAAGATGCTGATGACAATAACCGTACAGACGCCGGTAAGCGACAACATCACGGTATTAACCAAATGCCGCCGCGAAGAGATTTCCTTCGCCATGCGTTATGAACTTCTCCGGGTGGTGGTCAAAATAAAAATGCGAGCCGCGGCGTTGATGATGATGGTCAGGCCGAACAGAACCAAGCCCAGGAAGATCAGCGAGGAGACGTAAAGAGAACCGCTGGCTTCGGCGAATTCGTTTGCGATTACGGCCGCAATGGAATAGCCGGGGGACAACAGAGATGCGGTGAGAGTGGGCGTGTTGCCGATGACCATGGTGACGGCCATCGTCTCGCCAAGCGCACGCGCCAACGCTAAAAAGATGGAGCCCATGATGCCGGTACTGGCGTTTGGGATCACGATTTGCCAAGTGGTTTCCCACTTGGTTGCCCCAAGCGCAAGCGCCGCCTCGCGCTGTTCTACCGGAACCGCGATCAGCACCTCGCGCGAGACGGAGACGATGAACGGTACAACCATCACCGAGAGCACGATGCCGGCGGAAAGGAAACTGACGCCGTAAAAATCACCCGTGAAGAGGGGCAGAAAACCAAGCGTGTGTTGTAGGGCAGGGACGAGATACTCGCGGATGAGTGGGACCAGAATGAAGATGCCTAGTAGACCGTAGATGACGCTGGGAACCGCCGCCAGCAGTTCAATCAAGAAAGTAAGAATATTTGAGAGCCGGGGCGGCGCCATTTCGGCAAGAAAGATGGCCGAGGCGACACCGAATGGAACAGCTAACAACAGCGCCAGGAAAGCGGTGACGCAGGTGCCATAGATGAACGGAAGAGCGCCGAACTTCCCGCCGTTCGGATCCCAAGTGGAGGTGGTTAAAAAGTGCCAGCCGAACGTTTTCACGGTCGGCTGAGAATTGAGCCACAGCTCCATCACGATCAGCGCCACAATCACCAGAATGACAACGGCGGCCGCCAGCGTAACAAGATAAACCACCTCATCACCACCGCGCAGGCGCTGGTAGAAGCCGCGCAACGCCGGGCGAGGGGGAATGGTGCTCCCTACATATGCAGAAGTTGCCATCAGGCGGAGTGCAACGCTATAGTTCTAGATCCACTACTCGGCCTTGCCGACTTGGATCCTGCCGATTGCTTTCTCCTCTTGCGCGACGACTTCCTTCGGCAAACGGGCGTAATCGAGCGACTCCACTGAGTTCTGACCGGTTGTAATGGCCCACTTCAGGAATCCGGATAGCGCTTTCTCTTTAGCAGGGTCGGAGATCTTTTCGGGAACCAGCATCCAGGTAAAAGTGGAGATCGGGTAGACATTCTCCCCTGCTTCGTTCGTAATGGAAGCGCGGAAATCAGGCGGCATGGTCTTCAATGCGGCTGCGGCGGCAGTCACGGATTCGAGGTCCGCCTTTACGAATTTGCCATCTTTGTTCTTGACTTTGCCGTAAGGCAGGTGGTTCTTCACGGCGTAGATCAGCTCTACGTAGCCGAGAGCACCCTTCTGCTGTTTGATAAGTCCGGCTACTCCGTCGTTTCCTTTTGCGCCAATTCCCGTCGGCCAGTCTACAGACGTATTCGGTTTCCCTACCTTTGTATTCCACTCGGAACTGACCTTGGAAAGAAAATCCGTCCAGCAATAGGTGGTTCCGCTTCCGTCTGACCGGTGGACAACCACAATTTTGTCGTCGGGCAGATTAACGCCGGGATTGTCCGCTTTCAATTTGGGATCGTTCCACATCTTGATCTTTCCCAGGAAGATGTCTGCCAGAGCTTCCTGCGAGAAGTTCAAAGCCTGTGTGACGCCGGGAACGTTATAGGAGGGTACCGCCGCGCCGATCACGGTTGGGAACAGCAGCACATCGAAGCCATGTTTGTCATGGTAGGCTTTGAGCTCTCCATCATCCAGTGGCTTGTCGCTGGCGCCGAAGTCCGTGGTGCCTTCGGTTACGGCCTTGATGCCGCCCCCTGAACCGTTCGGCTGATAGTTGATCTGAACCTTACCAATCGATTGATACGCCGCGAACCACTTTTGATAGATAGGGGCGGGGAACGTGGCGCCCGCGCCTGTAAGCGAAACCTGAGCGAATAACGGAAGCGCCGCCGCAAACATTGAAGCTGCCGAAAGCTTCACGAACCGACCAAACGAAATTTGTAATCTCATGTTTTCCTGTGTGGTGGCGCGTGTGCAGTCAAATCCGTCCTAGTGCTAACACACGTGCGTTAATCCTAACTAGTATCGCGGTTGAGTCATCAACACAGTGTGACGACAACGTTACAACGAAGTTAACCGGGAAGGCTTTGGCACATTGACAGTACTGAATTGTACTACTTTAAAAAGCGCCCGGGCCGGACAGTAAGACGCGCGGTTTACTCCGAAGGAGCACCAGGCTCAATTATTTGATCCCCAAACAACTTCGCCCGTCTTGTTGATATAAGCCATCCTTTTACCGAGCCGCACTTCGGCGAGCGCCGCTTCAAATGGCCTGGCGGAGTCGAATTTCGGCTGCACGGTAAAGGAGCCGTCCTTTCCGATATAGCCCCAGCGCGTTCCCTGCCGTACGGGAGCAAGGCCGTTGCCCATCTGACCGGTTTCTTCAAACTGTGCAGGAAGAACGAATGCTCCCTTCTCGTCGATGTAGCCCCACTTGCCGTCGATCTTCACGTCCGCCAAACCTTCCGAAAAGCTATGTGCAAGCTCAAACGCGGGCTTGATGGCAAAAGCTCCGGTTTTATCTACATAGCCCCAGAGCTTGCCCGTTCTTGCGGGTGCAAGGCCATCTCGAAAACCGTTGCAATCGCCAAATTTCGGCTGAATGACGAATTCGCCTTTCAAGTTGATATAACCCCACAAACCATTCACGCGAACGCGGGCCACTTCGTCCTGAAAGCTGCGGGCAACGTCGAAGCGCAACGGAATAACAAACTGGCCGCTCCGGTCGATATATCCCCACAGTTTCCCCTGCCGTACGGGAGCAATGCCTTTGAAGAAAAACCGGGCTTCGTCAAATTGCGGCGCGACGATTACCGCGCCAGTCGCGTCGATATAGCCAAACGCTCCGCCGATTTTAACGGGAGCAAGACCTTCCGCAAAATGATCGGCATGCTGATAGGTAGGCTTCACGACCGATTTACCCGTGCCGTCGACGTAACCCCAAAGTCCGTTCACTTCGACGGGGTAGAGATCCGGCTCGGCTGAACCGGCCAGGGCGCGGGTGGCCAGCGCGCACAACAAAATCAGGTGGGAGCGCCGTGTTTTGTGCATTAGAAATTAAGCCTCAACATGAATTGGATCTGGCGCGGTGTTCCAGTTCCCGTAGCACCGGGATTGACTAGTTGTGTAATTTGGCCGAAGCTCCCAGCCGCGGAAAGGTTTGTGTTTGGCAACCCGTATTGAGCACGATTGAAGACGTTGAACGCCTCCGCGCGGAATTCAATGCCGATCCGCTCCGTAATTGGATTCCGTTTAGTAAGTGCCGTATCTAACTGCCAAATGCCAGGCGCTCGAACTAAGCTACGGCCTGCATTACCCCAGGTACCATTGGCCGGCGTCGAAAAAGCCGCGGCGTTGATCCAATTTCCTGGCGTTTGTCCGCCGGCCGGTAACAACGAAACGCCAGGAACCAGATTCGGCCGCTGCGGTGATGTGGAATTCCCGTCCGGTAAAGACGACGCGCTGCGTGAAACCGTCACGGTCAGCGGCAGACCCGTGCGCGCGGTGCCAATGTCGCTCAAGTCCCATCCTCCCAAAATCCGCGACGCCAGGCCGCTTGAGAGGAATTTCCGCCCCGGCCCGAACGGCAGTTGGTAAATGCCGCTGGAGGTAAACGAGTGCCGAATATCCTGGTCGCTGCTGGCGCGTTCACAGCTACGGCAGGCGATGTTCTCGGGATAGTCGGCTTCTCCGCCTCCGGTGCCCGCGTCATCAATCGAGTGAGACCACAGATAGTTGAGTCCCAGCAGCCATCCTGAGGCGAACTGGCGCTTCATCGTGACCGACAGGCCGTTGAAGTTACTAATGCCATCCATGCGTTTGTAGTCGGTCAAACTAAAAGCGGTAAGTGGGCGTCTTCCAGTCAGGGGATTGATTGCATTCGCGTAAGTGCGCGTAAACATGTGGGTACCTTTGTTACCCAGATAGCCAACGTCAAGCAGAATCTGCGACGGTAATTGGCTCTGTATCGAGAAGCCCCATTCTCCGATCTGCTGGTTCTTTCGATTGCGGAACAGCGCGCGCGGTGCGTTGCCGATGCTTTCCCCCAAGCCAACAAACGGATCAAGCGGATAAGAAAGACCCTGGATCTGCGAACTTGTCAACGTGATGCGGGTAGTGATGTTGTTCATGGGTCCCGTCAAATCGCCCAATTGCCCCTCGCCGGAAAATAACCCGTATCCCGTACGAATCACCGTCTTTCCGTGCAGAGCTCCCGGTGCCCAGGTCAAGGCAACTCGAGGCTGAAAACTGGTCCGTTCGGGGTTGTACCAGGATGCAGTAAGAGAGCAAAATCCTCCGCACGTTTCCGGATCGAAAGCATGACCACGGTTTTTAATCTCGGAAAACACGCCAAAGTAGTCGTAGCGCAAACCTATATTTAAGGTGACGTTGGATCTGATCTTGAACTCGTCTTGAGCAAATCCGAAATACTCAGTTTTCCGCATGCCCGCCGTGGGTACCGGCGCCAGAAGAGCGGCTGAATCCAGCTTGTCAAGCGAAAAGTTATTGGCGTTGGAGTAGGTCAACTGAGTCTCCGCGGTATTCCCCATATTTAGCTGTACGCGGCGCAATCCGAAACCAGTTTTCAGGCTGTGCCGCCCCAGCACATAGCTCAAGGTGTCGGAAAACGAGTAAGTGGTGGAGTGCTGAACCTGCTGCAAATTATCGCGGAGCGTAGTCAAGCCGGCCACCTGCAATTGGATTGGCAGTTGGCTTTGGCTCGTGGTGGTGAACGGAATCCGGTTCACGCCGGCCTTCACTTCATCCACCAGATTTGGCGAGAAGATATGCTCCGCTTCCAAGATGCCGTTTTTGGGCGAATCGTCCGTTGCCACTGTATCGCGAAGGTATCCGCTGCTATCGCCGCTGGGCGCATTCAATGCACCTTGGTCCAGATTGAAGCGCGCGTAAACCGTAGTTTTATCGCTCCAACGGTGATCTATGCGAAATAATCCGAAGTTCTCCGTCTGCGTTTGCCGTCCGTAACCCGTCCACGAGGACACATTTTTATTGCTGGTCGCCGTCTGACCCTGCGGGTAAGCGTTCAGCAGAGGCAGCAGTTGAGGCGAAGCTTTCAGCACGACGGCACGGTATAAATCACTCGGCACGAAGCCAATCAGAGTCTGTCCCAAGACTTGTTGGAGACCCTCGTAGTTGATGAAGAAAAAGGTGCGGTCCTTTATGATCCGGCCTCCTAGAGAGGCGCCGAACTGGTTCAACTTAAACGGAGGTACATTTGCCGGGTCGAACGGACTTCGGGTGTTCAATTTGTCGTTACGAAAAAACTCGAACAGCGATCCATGAAAGTCGTTGCTGCCCGTTTTGGAAACAACGTTCGCCTGGCCCCCGCCCACCCCTCCATACTCAGCCGAATAGAGCGCGGAGTTGACGCGGAACTCAGCGATGGATTCCGAGGAAATCTGCAGGCGGAGATCCGTCTTTTGCGATTGGCGAAGGATACCGGTCGCATCGGTGCCATCGAAGACCAGCTTGTTGTCGTCTAAGCCATGGCCGGCGAAACGGATGCTGGTCTGGTTACCGATACCGGTATTGATCGCTCCTGGAACCAGCAACATGAGCGTGGCCCAGTTACGTCCATTAATGGGCAAGTGACGTATCTCCTGAGACTCCACAATGCCTCCGGTCTCCGCCGATCCCTGTTCCAAGTCCACACTCGATGCGGACACCTCCACGCTTACAGCGGCTGTTTGGATACCAAGATGAAAGTCGAGTGTGCGCGTCTCCCCCACTTCCAGGTTCACGTCCTCTACCTGTTGAGTCTCGAAGCCAGCGCTATTTACCGTGATGCGGCAATGTCCCAACGGCAGCGCCGGGATGGAATAAGTTCCACCGCCACTTGTTTGGACCGACCTCTTCAGTCCGGTCGCGGCAAATAACACGTTGATGGAAGCTCCTGGGATGGGCGCCCCGGAGGGATCAAGGACGGTGCCAGTTAGATTCGCGCGATCTACCTGTGAGTAAAGCGAACAAACGATAACGAAAAAGGAGGAGATGAGCTTTTGCCGCAAGCTGAACTGATGAAAGTCGAACAAATGAATCCGCCACTCCAGCGGTGATTCAGGGTGCCACGACGATGCTTACAATTCGATGTTGGATCGGTTACAGCGGCTTTAGCCGGATGCCTTTTAATCAGTACGAGCGCGACATTGATCACAGTTCCGCGTCCACTTCGATCTCGATGAGCATTTGGGGATCGATCAAGGCCCGGACTTCCACCATGGTGGCGCAGGGGCGGATGTCCCCGAAGAACTCGCGGTGTGCGCGACCGTATTCCTGCCAACGCGAGATGTCCGTCACGAACATGCGCGTGCGGACTACGTGTGACAGCGTTGCGCCGGCCTGCTTTAGCGCGCTCTCAATGTTGCGGATAACCTGAACCGTTTGGGCATAACCGTCATCCGGGCCTACGATGTTGCCGTTCCCATCGGTTGCCGTGGTGCCGGTGAGATAGATTCTGGTTCCCACACGGACTGCGCGGCTGTAGCCGACGATATCCTCCCATTTAGCTCCTGATGAAATGTTCTGGCGATCTGAGGGCATAGAGCCATGCTATGCGCCTTCGGGTTCGATCTTTGCTGTCATAATCCTGCTTCGGCGAACGTTTTATAGATTGGGAGTCGCTGAAAGGCGGGGATCTTTTGGAAACAATGCACCATGTCAGCCCGGCGGTGGCGGGCCGGATCACGATGCCTGCGAACCGCGAGCCGGAATCCGAGTTTGAAACCATTTTCCTGGAGCATTACGGACGAGTGCTCGGGATTCTGCGGCGGTTAACCGGCAGCGCTACGCAAGCCGAGGAACTGGCCAACGACGTTTTCTGGCGGCTCTCCAGACAACCCGCGCCCTGGCTGCTTACGAATAATGTGGGTGGCTGGCTTTACAGAACGGCGACGCACGCCGGCATCGACGCGTTGCGCGCCTCGGCTCACCGCACGCGGTATGAACAGGTGGCGGGGCAGGAAGCCGACCACGACCAGTCTCATGCAGGGCCGCTGACTGAAGTGCTGCGCGCCGAAGACCGGAGACAAGTGCAAAGCGTGCTGAGTCAAATGAAACCCGCGCAGGCGCAACTTCTGATCATGCGTGCCGGCGATGCGTCTTACAAGGAAGTCGCCGAGGCATTGAATGTGGCAATCAGCAGCGTTGGGACATTACTGAACCGCGCGGAGGCTGAGTTCCGCAAGCGCTATCTAAAGATGACGGAAAAGAAGGAGGAGAAATGAATTGCTTGAATGACGGGACGCTGCGAGCCCTTGTGGATCGGGAACTCGATATGGCGGAGTCGGAGCGGGTAAGCCGGCATATGCACGCGTGCGCGAAGTGTAGGGAGCGCTCGGAGCGTCTCGCGACGCAGGCACAGGGAGTGCATGGATTGTTGACGGCGCTGGCGCCCGA
>JAABUQ010006268.1_pt1 | contig 18180 bp, 14 predicted proteins | sample 5560001 | NCBI WGS metagenome assembly JAABUQ01 (sample SAMN10711888, study PRJNA513371) | rock metagenome | isolation source: Antarctica rocks | place: Antarctica: Victoria Land, Finger Mt nord | collected 2015-12-18
ATAGGCCTGAGGCTAAGGCCGAGGAGAAGGGGGGGAGTGGGCTGTGACTAGGGGGGTGGGGGATTTGATGGGAAGAAATTTGGAGGTGGAGGGCACTTTAAGATTGGGAATTAAGGAGTGTGAGGCTAGTCGGTGCGTGAGAATTTCGTGCTTCTTACTTCGACTGGAGATTGGATGTGACTCTGAATCCCAGGAGTGCTGTTCCTTGAAAAAGACATCCGCGTGAACTGACAATGCCAGGATGAATGCTGGGAGGTGTGCGTCTGGCTTGGAAAGAAGGTCATTCGACCCAAAATGATTGGAGAATTCTGAATGAGCGGCAGAAAGTGTCAGCATTATGGTCGACAGAGAAGTCTGAGCATCCGAGTGAGACCAACCAACAGTATGCCATCCTGACTGTGGTTCTTCCTGAGCGCTATCGACTGATTGTCGGCCTCGCTACCTCATCATTGTCCATCTTGAAAAGGTATCCATCCTGCATCGTTATCCACCAAGCATAGCCATCTCTCCTGCATTATCCCCCGCGCAGTCTGCCAGCTCCACTCTAGAGTGAGTATGTTGATGAACCCTATCCCCGGATTGCCGTTCTGGAAGGCTCCGATGCTGGTCTAGTACCGGTATCTGGTCGAATAATCTGGAAGAAATCAACCCATCAGCGTGTTCCACGCCTTCCCATGCAAGCAACCGCAAGTAAGATGAACGCTTACCCTTTGGACTAACAACCAAACCTCTCCCCTTCTTTGCCCCCTTGTAAATTGTCTCGATGATATCAATCAGCTCCTGCTTGTCCTCCAGCACCCAGTTCAATTTGTTGTTGTTTCCCGTGCCAAAATCGCACATCATGTGCTTGTTGCGGAAAAAGAACATGAGCGTGACTGGGTCATAGAGCTCGTACATCTGCTTGAAATCGGGGACTTGGTCCAGATCGCAGACGTAGAGGACGGCGAAGTTCTTGACACGGTCGGCGATCCGGTAGAGGACTTCATCTTGGCGCATACAGTCGGCATCCCAGTCACGGCCAAAACGAATGACAACAAGACGTTCTTCTTCGGACATGATGGCTTGATCGACATGCCAGCCTGTGACAAGGTGGGGTAGCACGACGGAGCCCATGGTTGCTGTTTGGGGTGTTGTAAAGAATGTTCTATTGTAGCGTGCTATCAAATGTGAGCGTCTTCCTTGGGATAGAAATAGTAATGTCCGGGATGGGAGCTTAGTGTCGAGGAATTGTGAGAAAGGCTGGGCTATCTAAGAAGATAGGGCGATTGGTGTGGTACTCAATCAGGTCCCCTTCTTACCCGGCGTTCGTCCCAATATCCAGAATTTGTTCAGCACGCATAGTGAAAGTTCTTATAAAAGCTGTCCGATTCAAGGACACAGAAGCCAAACATCACTGGCCATAAAGGCTTTCGAGTTTGTTAAGATAGATCACTATGTCTCAATCATTCAAGCAGAAGAAGCCCAAGGGTTCCAATATCACAGCGGAGGATCACATCTGTATATCTGCTACCTCTTCTTCACGAGATCCATATGCTGACCTGCCTTGATAGCTGACCCAAGATTCACCAACATCCAGACAGACCCTCGTTTCCGTCTTCCGTCGAAGAAACATACCCATGTCCAAATCGACAAGCGCTTTGCGCACATGCTGCGTGATGAAGAATTCTCCACTCGTGCAAAGGTCGATCGTTATGGGAGGAAATTGCCAAAGGGCGCGGGGAAGAAAGAATTGGAGAAGTATTATAAAATCGCAGATGAGGACGTAGAGAGTGAGGAGGGCGAAGGAGATGAGAACGACGACGATGCTATTGAGAGAGAGTTGCGGAGGGTGAACGCCAAAGATGAAGTAACTTCATCTTCGGATTCGAGTTCGTCAGATGAGGAGAGTTTAGACGAGGAAGAGCAAGAAGAGGTGTTCGGGATGTTAGAGGACAATGGCGGGCATGGAGAAGGCATACCAGAAGGAGAGGTCTCTTCACGTTTAGCGGTTGTGAATTTGGATTGGGACAACATACGGGCAGCGGATTTGATGGCTGTCTTCTCGAGTTTTGTGCCTAGCCATGGAAGGATAGTGAAGATTGCCATCTATCCGAGCGAGTTTGGGAGGGAGAGAATGGGGAGGGAGGAGAAGGAGGGACCACCCAAGGAGATATTTGAGAGCAAAAGACGGGCCGGGCAACAGAAGGATGATCGAGATTCTATTGAAGAGGACCAAAGGGGAAATGACGAGAATGAAGAAGAGGAGGAGGTTGATGACAACAACGACGAACAAATCAAAAAGTCGATTCTTAAGGAGGATCAAGGACAAGAATACAACTCTGCCAAATTACGTCGATACCAATTGGAACGATTACGCTACTACTATGCTGTGCTCACCTGCTCATCGAATTCCGTCGCTCAAGCTATGTATGACACCGTGGACGGTACCGAGTATCTAACAACCGCGAACTTCTTCGATCTACGGTACATACCAGACGAAACAGACTTTTCGGAGGATAGACCTCGGGATGAATGCGAGCGAATACCAGACGGCTATCGACCGAACGAGTTCGTCACAGATGCTCTACAGCACAGCAAAGTCAGACTCACTTGGGATGCGGATGACGGAACTAGGAAAGAAGCGCAGAAACGTGCGTTCGTGGGCAGCAGAGCAGACATTGATGAAAACGACTTGAAGGCATATCTAGGAAGTGACAGTTCCGAAGACGAAGGCCCGAAGCCAATCATAGTGGACGCAACATCTGACATTCCAGGAGCGGCAATAGAAGCGGCTCCCATTAGCCAGCCTACGCCAAAGCTCTCGAAGAACGAAGCTGAGCGCCAAAGGATGCGTGGTTTACTAGGCCTGCAATCCGAGCCCGGCCCCAAAAAATCAAAAGCGGAAAAAGAAGCTCCAGTCGGAGACATGCAAGTGACATTCTCCTCCCTAACATCCGGACCAAAGGGCACTTCTGTCTTCGAGAACACACCTGAGCAAGCCCAAGAGACCACACTAGAGCGATATGTCCGCAAAGAAAAAGAGCGGAAAGCGCGGAGGAAATTAAAATCTAAAGATACAGGGCAAGATGGCAGCACCATGACCGACCCTATCAACGAAATCGCTCAAGACGCTGCAGTAGAACCAGAGTCAACACAACTTAACCTCGGCTTCTCCGACTCCTTCTTCGCTGATCCTTCAAGCACATCTTCCCAAACGCCGTCCTCGCTCAAAGCAGCCAAACGCCTCAAACGCACCCAACGCGCCGCAGAGGAAGCAGCCACCGCTGCCAAACGCGCAGAACTAGAATTACTAATGCTAGACGACGACAAACCAAACCACCCAACCACAGAAGATGGTACAGGGAAGGTGATGAAACACTTCGACATGCCCTCCCTCCTCCGCGCGGAGAAAGCTATGGGGAAGGCTCGGGGCAAGAGGAAGTTGTCTGAAAGAGATCGGCTGGCGATTGAGGCTAAGGCTGCTGATAATTTTAAGCTCGACACGGGCGATGCAAGATTCAGGGATTTATATGAGAAGGCGGAGTTTGCTATTGATCCTACGCATCCGAGGTTTGTAAGGACGGAGGGGATGAGGGAGCTGGTTGGGAAGAGAAGGAGGATGAGTGGACGTGATGATGGTGGGGTTGAGATTGATGAAGTCGATAGTATGGAGGGGAAAAGAAGGGAGAAGAAGATTCGGAGGGAGGGCAAAGGGAAAGGTAAGGGCAAGGAGGAGGCTGAGGAGGTAAGGAGGTTGGTTCAGAGAGTCAAGAAGCGAGGGAAAGAGGGTACATAAGTGGGGCATGAACATACCAATTGGTGTGTATAGCATGACTGTTGTTCTGCCCCCCCTTCTCTCCTCCGTCTTAGGTGTCCAATTAGACCGAGTGAGATAAAGTAGAACCGAATCCTTGTCCCCCGCGTAGAAAGTAGAAAAGATATGATATCGTTGCTTGCATTACGGTTGGCGGTTCGCGAAATGGGCCTTCCCCCACTACCAATTCTATACCAAAATCCGAGGCTAGTACCGCGAACAGTATATTAGTATATACAAATCGATATTTTGTATATCGGACCTCCCTAACCCTATATATATATAGATAGTATACGTAGCAATTAAAATATATTTATTATTAAATATTTATCCCTTAGCAAGCTCCTTACCCCCTTTATTATCGTTATACCCCCCCTAATTACAGCTTTAGTTAAGAAAAATATTAAATATAAATTTTAATTAAGTTAGCTAAATAAATATATTATAATAAAATACTATATTAATTATTATATTATAAAATATATAAGGGCCTATTAGAAGTCTATTAATAAAATATATATTAAAAAAGATAAAAGGAAATAGGATTTTAAGCTTAATAAGTTATATTATAATATATTATTTATATACTTCGAAGACTATTCCTAGGCTTATTTGAATAAAATAACTTAATTCTTATATAATAATTATAATTTAAAAGTTAATAAGAATATTATATAAAAGGCTTTGCAAAAAATAAATTAATTTAAAAAGAAATTTAAATATTAAATAGCTTAAGCTTCCAAGGAATTACGAAATTATTAAATAATATATAAGCTTTATTAAATAATTATTAAATAAATAATATTCTTTAATAAAAGTATAGGCTATAAATATATTAATATATTATTTAATATACAATTTATTTAAAAGGGCTAATATTTAATATTATTAATATTAGCTAATAAAAAATAGGCTTAAATATTAATTAAAGCTATATTATTATTAATATAATAGCTAAAGAAATATAAAAGATAAAGTATATTATTTATATATATTATTAAAGACTATATTATTTTCGAGATCCGTTATAGTTCTTTTATTATAATTATTTTTTTAACTTTTATTCGAAATTAATTCCTTTTATTATATAATCTTTTCCCGGAACCTTGCTTTATTATTATTTTAAATAATATTAAAATTTATTATTATATAAAATTGAAAGAAATATATAATAATAAAAGAATATATTTAAAGTATTTATTATTATATTTATTTAACTTTAATTCAATTAAGATTTTATTTTTATTATTGAAAATATAAATTAAATAATATTAAAAAAGAACTTTTAAATATATTAAAAATAATCCTTAAGGGGGGTTTAAAAGCTTCTTAAAGCTCGTAATAAAATATTAAGAAAATTTAAAGGATCCTAAGGTTTTATTCCGAAATATTTATATTAAATATTAAAATATATAATAATAGAATATATTTATAGGATTTTGTTATAAAAAAAACGTTTATTTTAATATTTCTATATATTTAATTAAGCCTATTTCTCTTATATATTTAAATTATATATATTTAACTTTTAATTATCTAAAAATTTAAATATATCAAAATAGTTCAGAATTTATTTAAATTATCTAAATATATATCCTTACTCCTAGTATTATTATTGTCTATTCTATCTTATATAATAAATATACTTTGTTGATTAGGCGAAGGAGTAAAGGCTCCCCTACTATTGCTGCTGCCGTTGCTACCGCCGCCCCCCCCTTTAAAGGGGGCGTTGCGGTAATAGGTAAAGGAAAATCGATATACGAGATTTATATACTTAACTCTTATTCTTTCCTATTTATTAATATTCTTAACTATTTGATATTATATACCTTATTTAATTTAATAATCTTTTTCTTATTATATAATATTCTCTTTGTTCTTATATTTTTGGATATATTATAATATAAAATATTCTTTATTTAATTTATTAAATATTATTTTATATTTATCTCTTTGCTATTCTAATTTTTCGGTAATAAATTATTAAGTATATTTTAAAAGATTTCGTTTAAAAGAGATAAAGCTATTAAGGAGGATATTATTATTTAATTTAAATAAGGGAAAAAAAAAATATATAATATTTTTTCTCCTTTTTCTTTTATATTATATAAGAATAACTTTAAATATTAAAGTAACTATTTACTCTATTAAAATATTAAATATAATATTTTATATAAAAGTATTTTATATAAAGGCTTAAATTGTTATTATAGCCTTAAATATATTACTTATTAAAAGGGCCTTATTTACTATTTTCCGATTATTAATTTTTTATTATTTTGCCTTTTTATAATATTTCCTAATACCTTTTAAAATACTTGAAGGAGGCTTATCTTTAATAAAATTAAAATTTAATTAAAATATTATTATTATTTATAATCTAATATTGCTTATTTATATAAATAAATAATAACCTTTATTATTATAATAATATCGATTATTATTATTATAGCTAACTTTCTTATATATTAAATATATATTAAATACTTTTAAATATTATATTTAAAGGTTATTTTATATAACTTTATTATATTCAATTAATATAATATTTATTATAAAAAATCTATTTTTTTTAATTACTTTATTTTATATTTTATTAATTTCAATTGTTTATCCTTAGCTTAATTATCTAAATTTATATATTATATTTATTTTTAAGTCTTTCTTTTTAGCTTCCTTTTATAATTTAAGCTTGTTTTTAATAACTTATTAGCCTGTTAATATAAAGATATTATATATTATTTTATCCCTAATAATTTATTTATTATAAGACAAAGTAATATTAACTCTTATTTAATAATATTTATAATTATATTCTCGGGCCTATTATATAGCTTTATATTTATATATATTATAAAAAGTAATTAAAATTATAATAAAATTATTATTTTTAATAAAAAGTTTTTTCGGTTCTTTATTTTAATAAATAGAGTCCTTATTATCCTCTTAAACAATTTTAATATAAATTTTATATAATATTAGCTCCGGTTTTTCCTTATTTACTTCGCTATTATCGTTATAAAAGGGGGAGGGGGGATTTGCTAGAAATAAAAGCTAAAAAATTAATATAAATTGAAAAATTGATTAAAAAGCTAGCTAAGAAACTAATAATATTTTAAAGAATAATAAGAATATCCTTCTAAAAAAGGCTATATAATTTAATTATTATAAATTAAGAATTTAAATCTTTAGAAGGTTTATTTAACTCTTATATAATATTTCGTTTATATAATTATTATTATCTGTTTCCCCTATATATATTAAAGCCCTTTTAGCGAAATACCTTAATATAAGGGTTTGAAGAACGTTTCTTATTAATTAAACTTTTAATAATATTTTTAATAATAATTTTATATATTTAATTATATTATTAAAAAGGAATATAAATAATATAGCCTATATACTTATATTTATATTTTCTATATTATTCTTAATAATAAAGCTAAAATCCCTCTTAAGAATAATAAAATATAAATATATTTAGCTTAGAGTTTTGCTTAGAGTTTTACTTAGAAAATAAAATCTTAAATATTAACCTAAAATATTAAATAATAAAATAAATAATAATATAAAAGGTATAAATATTTTGTTTTAGTTATATAATAACAAATAAGCTATTTCCTAATAATTAGAAAATTTAGGATTTGAAAGATAAAGCCGTCTATTAGGTTATTATATTAAAGATAATATAAAATTTTCTTTTTATATTTTTTCTATTATATTAGATTATCTCTTCCTAAGGACTTGATAGTCCTTTTATAATAATAATAGATTTTTCTAATAAAGGGCCTATTAGCTATTTCCCTAGGGGGCCTATTCTAAAGGCTACTTTGAAGGTTATTTGAGAGGTTATTTAAAAGGTCGTTTAGGAAATATAGCTTAGTATTAATAATAACAAAAGAAGTTAGTAGATATAATACGATAATAAATATATTGAATTAATTGCTATAAATTTATATACGAGATTTATATATATATAGGGCCAGGGAGGTCCGATATACAAAATATCAATTTGTACGTACTAATATACTGTTCGTAATACTAGCCTCGGATTTTGGTGTAGAATTGGTGGTAGGGGAAGGCCCATTTCGCGAACCGCCAACCGTAATGCAAGCAACGATATTGACATCCGCCTCGTCATCCCCGCCGAGCTACCTTCACGCCTGGACCGAACAAATCTCTTTTCTACATTCTTACACCAGCTGCACCGCTCCGCATGCCTACAATCCCTCCGCAGACACCTACAAAGGTCCCTGCAGCATCAGCCACATAGACCATCCCAAATCCCTATATTCTCCCACATCCGCAACCATGGCCTTCCCATCCCGCGGCTCCCGCATTCCAAGGCCCCGAGTACGCAAACCCCCCCCTTGACCTCCCCGTTCTCTGACCCTTCTCACTAATATCTGTCACAGACTTTTCTCTACCTGATGTCACTCCGCACGGGCACCGAGCTATCAACGCTGCTACTCCTTCTCAACAAAGTCTCCGGCCTCTACGGCCTCCTCGCTCTCTTAACCGGCATCCACCTATCCAGTCTCCAGCTCTCTATGTACCTCTACTCTGTCGCCGCCCTGATCCTTACCGCGCTGCTCGCGCCACATATACGGACGCAGTCGCCATTCCACTGCCTAGCACTCGCGACGTTTTTCGTCGTGGATACGGTGGTGAATGCTGCCTATACGGCGGCGTTTGGGATCACGTGGTTCTTGATGGTGAGCGAGCACCATAGTGCGAAGGGTGGCCCGAAAGGGTTCGGAAAAGAGATGATGGACGACGCTGCGGGATTCACCAGCGCTGAGTACAACGTCAGCAAGGTCGATGTGATTGTGGGACATGAGCGGGGATCGACCGAGGCTGTTACGGTGGGATCGGGATTCCAGCGGCTGACCGCTGCGAAGCCGAGTCTGGGACATGGCGTCCTCCAGCCGGAGAGCTTCGAGAGTGTGATTGTAATTATGATGTTGTGGGCTGTGAGGGTTTATCTCGTGCTGGTTGTGATGTCATACGCGCGACTAGTGTTGAGGAGGTATGTGGCAGCCACGAGCAGGAATAGGCCTATGTTCTACGAAGGGTCAAAGAGTGGGGGAGTTGTAGAGGATTCGTTTGCGGTGGGCCTGCCTGAGGGAAGGGGATGGCAGGGATGGATGGGGAGGTGGATGATCAGTTTGGCGCTGGGCTATTGGCTGGGGAGCGAGGATGGAGATGATGTTTGGGTACATGAGGAAATGGCTATGGGAAAGATAAGGAGGAGGGATGGGGCGGTGGAAACACCCGGGGTTGTAGAGAGGGAGAGGAGGAAAAGGGGCGGGACTGGTATGTTGCGTTTTCCCTTACTCTGTTATCCAAGCCTATGAGGTGGCTGACATTTCTGCTGTTTAGTAAACCACCACCATTAATTTTCCAAGCCCAAGGCAACCAGCCTCTGAGGATGTAGGAAGTTGGAGCATAGGAACAGAGAGCCTTTGCTTCTTGGTGCTTTTGGGCATTGACCTGCGTTTGGGACTATTACCTACTCGCCTGATCGCTACCTTCGAACGATAAGTATAATTAATGCAGTCCAACCTATGAGAACTAAAGTATACTTATTTTGAAAGATAGCTCACTCCGTGGTCAGTCATTCCAATCCCAAGGTACCCGGGTATCGTAAGCTTTCATACAGTCCAGGACCATCACAACTACGAAATCCACCCAGGCACGTTTCACTTCCAAAGAAAAGAAAAGGGAGATCAATAAATTCTCTCACTATCGCCACAACATGATAGCACTCCCTCAGCTTTTCCCCCCAAACCCAAAAAGACGTCCCGATATCGAATACCAAAGAGCTCCAGCCAGCCTCTTGCTCTTCGAAAACTCACCGGGGCAAACTCTTAACCAACTCCAAAGCTACAAAGGATGGGGGAAAAAAGGTTGGAAAATGGAATCAGAAGCCATGAAAGGATCAGGCATCCTGGGGTTGAATGCATACAAGAAGGCCGGACCACGTTTCGAGCGTTATTTTCAAAACAAGGGCTACCGTCTACTCAAACCACTTGAGCAAACTCCGGTGAGTGGTATTTGAGATGGCTTGATTTGATATATAGAGAATGAAACTTTGTTGAATGAAAGAACCACCACTTCATTATGCTGCGGATTCGACTTCCATCTTCCATTGTAAGTTCCTCTATTAACTTCACATCTCGCACGGTACGGTTCAGAGGCTCAAGAAAATATTACTATGGCCAGCCGCTCCGGTCTCTATACTGTAATGTATGTACTGCTACGTACATATGCAACACACCTCTTGCAAGCGTACAACGCCGGACCAGACGCCACGCTACATACCTAGTCTCACACACTGGCGCCCCACCAGGGAAATTGCAACATCCCATCCAGCACTCTCGGAAGCCCATCGTTGTTGGGGCTATGATACAATATCTTCCTGCCTGCGCTCCCTTGGTCCTTCTTCCATCCGCTCCTTGCCCCGTGCGGTATGCTGCTCTAGCACGCACATCCTTCATTTGATTCTGGTTTCGAAGGGTTGATGTTCACATCAATCACTGTACCAAGGTCAGCCCGAACATTCTTACCATCCATCTGCAGCGCCGTCCCAGCACCGAGAACCTCTGCCTCTACCCCGGAAGCCAAAGCACGAATAAAGAAACTCACTCTGACTCTCCCCACCCCCCGCTCCACCCTCCCCTTCCATCCCCGGCAACGCCTGCGCAATCCTCCGAAACAACCCCTTAACATTTGCGCCCACCTTCGCACTCGTCTCCACAAATAGCGCCCCACACCTCTTCGCCTCCTCTTCCCCCATCTGACTCGACACCTCCCGCTTATCCCCCAGATCCGTCTTATTACCCACCAGCACAATGATCACATCCTGCCCTCTTTCCCCCCTTACGTCATCGACCCATTTCCGGGTATTCTGAAAAGACTTGAGAGAGGAGATATCGTAGACAACGACCGCAACGGAGCTGTCGCGGATATAGCTGGGGATCAAGGAGCGGAACCGTTCTTGGCCTGCGGTGTCCCAGAGTTGGAGCCGCACGGTGCGGTCTTCGAGATACATTGTTTTGGAGAGAAAATCGATGCCGATGGTGGCTTGGTACATGTTGTCGAAGGAGTCGTACATGAAGCGGGTTATTAGGGATGTTTTGCCGACTGTCATGATGAGCGAGCGGTTAGTTGAGGCATGGAAGAGTGGGCTAAGGTGTCACCCGTACCACTTTGCTCGCCTAAGAAGACCAGTCTGCAGGAGTGGAGTGTTAGAGTTGTTTGCTTCCGTGAAAGATGGACAAGCTGGGAAAGCGTACTTGAATTTCTTTAGGGGGTTCGAGTAGGAGCCGACGGTGGATTGGGAGGCCATGGTCGCGGCGGTCAAAGGAGGTGAAGGAGAGATCGAATGGTGATTAAGAACAGAATCTAAAAGAAGAAGAGAAAGGTTTGTTTCGTTCCTTACAGAGGCATCATGGATGTCTTTGTCTTTCAGGAGTAGTATCCTGGCTTCGGATGTAACATTTTTCTCGGCCTAGAAGCCTCGGCTGCAGTGTCCGTTTGCGGAAGGAGCTAGTGAAAAATTACCCTCTGAGGCCTCCCACAGTCATCTATCTCTATATCTTGACTGACGGCCATTCGAATGACTCCACACCAATGTGACTCCATGATACGGATAGACAAGTGATAATCCCGTCATGGAGAAAACAAAGGCCGCACCCCAGCAGTATAACCAACCCTCCCGCAAAGGCAAACGAGCCTGGCGTAAGAATGTCGATGTCTCCGACGTTCAGACAGGACTGGAAGACGTCCGCCAGGAATTAATCCAAGGGTCAGTCCGACATCTTTATCATACACAAAGCCCAGACCATATCATTGTTGACAGTCAATGAAGTGGAATCATAGCAGAAAAGCCATGCGACGCCCTCTTCACTCTCGACACCACCGGCTCAGAAGCCATCCAAAAGTCTTACAACAAAATTCACAAACCCCTCAAAGCCGACCAGATTCTCGCCCTACGCTCTGCAGTTCCTGCTGTCTCAAGCCTTAAACGCTCCTCGGGTGTGACAGATGGTGTCATCGAGCCCACTGGGAAGAAACGTAAGACCAACGGTGTCAGTCCGAGGGAGTATGCAAGATTGAGAGCAGTGGCATTTGGATCCCAGAGCGTGAAAGATGTCCTCCAGACGGATGATGCCCCGGCGCACGATCCTTGGGGTGATGACGATGCAGCGATGATGCCGGAGGACCCACATTTTGACTACCTGGAGAAGAAGAAACCAATCCGAGCCCCCACAACACTCAAGGAAGCCCCGATATCCCTGCTCGCTGGAGCAAAGGACGTCCCTGCCGTGGCCAAACCGAAACCTGGAATAAGCTACAACCCTGTCTTCGAAGACTGGGACGCTCTGCTTACAGCCGAAGGGGCTAAGGAAGTCGAGGCTGAGAAGAAACACTTACACAATGCTCGGCTGGAAGAAGAGAAAGCAGCACGTATCGCCGTAGCTACTAGAGAGGCTGAGCGCGACGAAGGCCTCTTGACGGAAGATGAGTCGGCGTGGGAGGGGTTCGAGAGCGAGTTCGAAGAGGAGTGGCTGACGAAGAAGAGACCGGAAAGGAAGACGCCTACGCAGAGGAGGAAGGTTGAGAGGAGGAAAGAGCGGGAGCGGGCTGAGAAGTGGGAGAAGAAAGAGAAAATGAGGGTGGAAATGGAGAAGAGGATTGGGGCTCTTAAAAAGGAGGTTGATAAAAACGCTAGAGAGAGGGCGGTCATGGCCAAAGCGGACGTGGAGGGAGAGAATGAGGGCGAGGTTGATGGAACTATGCTAAGAAGGAGGAGACTTGGAAAGGATGTGTATATCTACCATCGGTACTCATGTGTGCCGTGCTTTGCTAACATAAATCTTCAGTCTCCCCGAACCTCCGCTCGAATTGGTCCTCCCAGAAGAGCTGCAAGATTCATTGCGGCTACTCAAGCCCGAGGGAAATTTGCTCAAAGAGCGGTTTCGACATGTGCTGCTCAGTGGGAAGATGGAGACACGGAAGGCCATCCAACAGCCAAAGAAGAAGAGGAGGACGTATACTGAGAAGTGGACTTATAAGGATTGGGTGCCTCCTACATAGGATAATCTTAGGAAGCGTCCCTAAACATCCTTCACACGATGATGACATAAAACCTTGCTTTTTTCCTGCCAGTACCGTCATTTCTGGATATACCAACTTCAACTTCGGGTTCATCTGGATGCTGGCGTGGCCTCAAGTAAGTCTGAGTATTACAACAGCTTCCAGCTTAGATTTATCAGAGGGAAGACTTCTAGACTGAGATGTTTCCAATCAAGTGAGAAGTGTGAGAAAGCCAACAAAGCGTCAGAAGATACCTACCTACAGACATCATATTGAAACAACTGATGGATCGCATTTGACACAAGCCTCGACAGCCCTACCCCACTAGCGCCTAAAACCAACTAAACCTGATTCGTCGGCTGCTGATGCTCTAAATCCACTTCACGACACTCTTCGAGTCACTCTTCCACATCAAACCACCACAACCAAAGAAGGCGAGTAGTCACCATCCCTTCGGTGCTTACCCAATTCTACCTCAAGTACCTAAATCACAATAACGTCAACCCTGAAACATACGTATGTCATCAGTCGACCATGGTCACGAGAGCGAACAAGCCGATGTACCGGCCGAGCAGATAACCCTGGATGGCAGCGTTGGCTCCGACACCGATATAGGCGGACATCTACGATCAGACTCAGTGACTAAAGATGGATCCGACAGTCAGCATCATGCACGATCCAACTCTGTCAAGAAACCTACCACCTTTAAGGCGGTCTCAGTCACAAAAAACTTCCTTGCCAAAGCCGGTACACCAACTACCCCAGCAGCTAAAGTTAACGGAGAAAATGGTGAGTGTTGTGTATCAATACTGACTGGGTGTCAAAGAGCTGACAAGGGCATGTCACAGCGCCCGCCAATGGAGCGAGTACTATGCCCCCAGCACCCAAACCCAGACTTGTCGCGAAGACCGCCAGCGGCACCAAAGGCGCAGGGCCAAAGTCGACACATTTCGGAACCAAAAGTAGTGGAGGTCCTGGACCAGATCCGATGCAAGTTTGGAATAGAAATAGGGGTGTGTAGTTGAAATCATATTCATTCACCGCTTTGGGCTGACACAGATCTAGCCGCTCCACAACCTACACCCAAACACTTCACGGATGAAGAACTCAAGCAGCAGTATGGCATACATCTCGCAACCAGGCTGCAGGCGGATGGCGATGGCAAAGAGGCAAAATGGGCCGACATCGACGATGATGAGGACGATTGGGCGCCGGAAACGATCGAGTGGAACGATGGTACTAAGATAACCCTGACTTCAAACGATGCTGCCGCCGTGCTCGCGGAAGAAGAAGCTGCGGCTGCAGCAGAGAAGGCGCGCATAGAGGAAGAAAACAAGTCCAAACCCCCAACGCAGCAAAAGCCAACAACCACCGCCGGACCAAATGCCACTGTGTTAAAGCCTCGATCTGCTGCCCTACCGAAGCCCGGTGGTCTTGTCTTGAAGACACCATCCGAAAAGCCAACATTAGTATCGAAACCTGCAACTACAGCACCAGTAAGGTCGCCCTGGGCGTCCTTACCACCTGTCGACAAAGTAGCTCCGATCGAGATCAATCCTCCGGTCCAAGCACCTAGTTCTCGTCCCCAACAAAATGGGGCATACGGAGCTAATTCTATGGCACCTCCGGCCCCGCCTGCAGTGGAAATAGCTGCAGATGACTTCACTCGAACCCGACGTGACACCCAGAATGGGCATGTTGGGCAATTGTTCAATGCGAACTCTGGCGAATATGAGCCTGCTCAGCACAGTGGCCGTCGCGCATCTGTTTGGAAAGACCAGAGCGGGAAGACGTTGTCATTACTCCAGAGAGGTTCTGCAAACGAGTCCCAGCGTCCAGCGGAACCATCAGCTGCTTTCCAAACTCGTCATAACCAGCAAGACAGCTCCACATGGCAGCGAAGGAATTCAAATGTCAGTGGGGAAAGTGGACTTTTAGGAAGAAAAATGTCTATCAGCAAAGGCTCAGATGGGCGCCAGGATCGCCGAGAATCGCAACAGTCACAAGTGATGCAGTCACCAACTACCTCCAGCTTTGGGCATGCGCCCACTCAGTCAGCAACGCAGTCTCCTGCCTTGCAGCATTCTCAGTTGTCACAAGACGGCCGGTCTGCTGCTGGATCACCGTACCAGAATAGGACCGGGCCCCCTGACCAGAACAACATGCGCGATGATGTGGCAGCTCAGAAGCAGCTCATGAAGGAAAAGCGAGAACTAGCAATCAAGCGAAGGAAGGAGGAGGAAGAACGCGAAGAAGCTGCGAAGAAGGAGCGCATTCGAAAGAAGATGGAGGCATTGGGTTTGGAGCCGCTGGACGAAAGGAAAGAATCAGCGAAGGAGGTCCAGAGCAAGACCATTGAAAAGAGGCCCACACCTCAGCAAGAGTTGGAGGTGAACCAGGAGGCTGTCAGAGAAACACCACAGGCTGCAAGTCCTTTGACTGAACTTTCGGCAACTGCAGCAAAGTCGCCGCCGAAGCCACCGGCACCTAAGGCTACTGGAGCTCCTCAACAATACGGTATGATGAAGGTTCATGGGACTCCAAACAATGTGGCTCCGCAAGGCAATGAGCGGTTGAGCATTGAGAGGACCAAAAGCCAGCCTCCAAGTCAGAAGATCTCACCACCTGGTCTGGAGACAAAGACCGAAACGGTGGATCATATCACACCGCCTTTGGTGAATGGTGTAACAACGCAGGAATCGACGGATTCCCTTGTGCAGGAGTCTTCTGACTTGCCTACGCAGAATCACATCCGAGAACCACGACAGCCGTGGAACAACCCTCAGAGGGACCCCAATTCCTACATGGGCTGGAATTCTCAGAATACCACCAGGGATCCAAATTCTGTCAGCAACAGTGTCTGGGGTGCGCCTACCCAATCTAGAGCTTTGGGAAACGGGACCTTCGATCGAACAATCCAGAGACCACAGTCGAGACAGCAGGATCAGTACCCATCACCTGCCCTTGCGCCGATTGGTCCTCCAAAGCATCTTCAGCATTCGAAAGATCTACGTGAACCAAGCAAGATGCACGATACCGGCTTGTTCCCTGCAGGTGAGGACTCTCAGACAATACCGTCGTTTCCTCCTTCAGAAGCTCCTGCAGGCACTGGACGGTCTGCAAGTGGAAACCAAGTAGTCTCTCCGCCCCACCTGGCGCCTGGCGCACAGCACAGACCACGAGGAGCTGAGTTTGCTCGTCCTTCACAAGAAGTTGATAGAAAGGCGACTTTAGCTGCCTGGGGAAACTTTCAAGCTACATCGGCTCGTGAAGATGCAGAGAAGAACAAGCAAATCGCTTTGCAGAATGAAGCCAGATTTGCCGAGGAAGCTCGAACTGGTATCCGATATGAGCCTCAGCTGGCGATTATGAACGAGACATGGAGACAGGTCAAAGTCGACCCTGAAGGAGTTAGACGATCAATCGTTGGCGTTTCGAGAGCGCAGAATACTCATGGAGCTGGACCAAGCCCTCATGCGATAGGTGACGCTCAAGGTCCGCCGTTTGTGAGTTCTACGAATGTGGCTTCCACGACCCCGATCCCAGGTGCGGCACGTGGATCACGTTTCTTCCCCACTATGTCACGAAGCATTCACCCGTATCATACTCCTGCTCCGTTCGCTCCAGGCTATCGACGAGGCTCTTCGCCTCCCCCACCAGATTCTGTGTTTCACCCAGCTTTCTCACGAGACCATCCCCGACCAGTGGTTCACCTTCCATTGGTCAATCCCAAGCCAAAGGTGCGGCTACCTCCTGCAACAGTGACACCTTTGCAGTCTCCGAACCTGGCCTTGGCAGAAGTTCAGCCGGTCCATCTGAAAGCGTCATCGCAGCCCCTTGTCAACAATCCCTCATGGCAAGATAGATTCAACGGCCTACTAGGCGTGAAGAAGTCATCTCCTGAGAAACGAGTCGCGCAAATTGTAGGCTTCTCTGCTACCAAAGAGCCCTTTGACTTACCTCGTATGCATGTGCCGGCATCTGTTTCGCTGCCGCCGAAGAGCGAGCAACAAGTCGGCTCGGGAATTCTCACCGCTTCCAAGAATCTGGAGGATCAGGAAGCACTCTTTGATGAGCCAGAATCAGGTTCGTTGCCAGTCGTCCTGCTTCCAAAGCGAGCATCAGCTGGGGCGTGGGGTACGAGCAAGTCTTTCAAGCGAGGTCCGTCCAAGCCGTTCAGATCGAGCAAAGAGGTCGAAGCTGCTAGCAAGGAGCTTTTCGCTCCTACAGATATTATCTCCGAAGGCGCTCTGCTGGTCTTTGTAAAAGTGCTGGGAATGTCGGTTTCGAAGTCTAAGGCTATGCCTCGCATCAATGGTCAAATTACGAACCAAACGACAGCAGGACCACAGGGGTATCAAGGGTTGCCACACCAGCAGCCGTACTCCGGGAATTCGAAGTCCGCAAAAGCTTCCAAGCCCAGGGATATTTCGTACCCTCAGAACACAAAGAGTACTCAGAATGGATCACCGAGAATTCAACATGGATCATCAAGGAATGCACACCGAGGTCCGCATCCGCAGTCGCGACCGCAAAGTAGTCATGCTTCGGCGGCTCGGTAGATGCTTTGAGCCTACCCAATCTTTATGAAGCGCGGATCCGAGGATTGTTACATGCCAGACTCTGGCGTGACACGCCATACCTACATCACCGAACAAAACCCCATTTTTTTACTTGCTGCAGCATGTGCAGCGTGCAAATACCAGTCCACCGAACATTTGAGCGTCAACTAGCTTCAGCGAAGGGCGCTCTTGAAACGGTTTGGCTAAGTCTAACTTATTCGCTTCCTTCCATCTCACTTTTTCTTGCATTCTCCGGGCTGGACACAAATGCGAGGCCGGTGGACAGAGACGGTCTGAATTGAAACAAAGTATTGTAATTGCAGAGACCGAGTCCATGGGACGAGGCACAGAGAGAGAAAGCGGCATTGAATCGAGAGAGTGTTTACATTGATTCGTGCACAATAGAGTACTCTCCTTCCGTGTGCTGTACTTTGTTGAAGCGACTGAATATGTACACATGGCACAGCCGTCCCCAACCTCAGTAGCCTAATCTCCCTCTTCCGCCCCCTTCCCTCCCTCTCCATTCATCTTCCTCTTCTTCCTCACCCCTCTACTCTTCCCATCCTCTCCCTGGCTCCTCTTCCACTCCCTCTGCCTCACAAGAAACTCCTCTTTCCGCCTCACATACCCCTCCCACCCCTTCGCCCGCTCCCACACCTCCCGGAAAATATCCCTCGCCTCCTCCTTCTCCTTCCGGCCCTCCCAACCCTCCTCCACCACAAC
>JAABUQ010006270.1_pt1 | contig 18173 bp, 13 predicted proteins | sample 5560001 | NCBI WGS metagenome assembly JAABUQ01 (sample SAMN10711888, study PRJNA513371) | rock metagenome | isolation source: Antarctica rocks | place: Antarctica: Victoria Land, Finger Mt nord | collected 2015-12-18
TTCCCAGCAAGGCAATGAGACGACTCGGACTTTCTTGCCTTCGTTCCGTAACTGTTCGGCTGCTTTAACACAAAGTTGGGTTTCGCTACCAGTGCCCATCAGAATTAAATCGGGCGTGCCATCGCTATCCGAGAGGATGTAACCACCCTTAGTCACGCCCTCAATCGAAGAGCCAGCCAGGTTAGGCAGAGTTTGCCGGGACATTCCTAGAAGTGTAGGGAGATCGCGATTTTCAATCGCTACCTTATAAGCACCAGAGGTCTCGTTACCGTCTGCTGGACGGATCACGGCTAACTCAGGAATAGCTCTCAGGGCGGCAAAATGTTCAATGGATTGGTGCGTTGGACCATCTTCCCCCAGCGCTACAGAGTCGTGGGTCATGATATAGAGGACACCAGCGCGGGATAGGTTCGAAATCCGAATTGCACCTCGCATGTAGTCGGTAAAAGTCAAGAAGGTGGAACAGAAAGGAATCAAAGCTCCATGACCCGCAATCCCGTTACAAATCGCTCCCATGCCGTGTTCGCGCACCCCAAACCAAAGATTGCGACCCTCGTAATGGCCTTTTTCGAAGTTCCCACCAGATTTCAACAGGGTCTTGTTTGAAGTGAACAGGTCAGCAGAGCCGCCTATGAGTTCTGGGACGACTTCGGCGATCGCATTCAAGATTTTGCCCGAATGATTCCGGGTAGCATCCCCTTTGTCTTCCGGCTTGAAGGTGGGCAAGCACTTATCCCACCCCTCTGGAAGTGTCTGACTCCACATTTCTTCCAGTTTTTGCGATTCTTCGGGATACTTCTCTTTATAGGAAGCAAAGAGTTGGTTCCAATCCTGTTCTAGCTTAGCCCCACGCTCAATTGCCTTGCGGAAATGGTTGAGTGCCTCTTCTGGTACAACGAAGGGCTCATACTGCCAGCCAAGGTTCTCACGAGTTGCTTTCACTTCATCCGCGCCAAGAGCTGAGCCGTGGGCGTCATGAGTATTTGCTTTATGAGGAGAGCCGTAGCCAATTATGGTTCGGACCTTAATTAAAGATGGTCGGTCAGTGACAGCCCTGGCTGCTTCGAGCGCGTGATGAATTGCATCCAGATCGGTGTTACCATCCTCTACTGTTTGCACGTGCCAGCCATAGGCTTCAAACCGCTTGCCCACGTCCTCAGTAAAGGACATGTCAGTGCTGCCATCAAGACAAATCTTGTTATCGTCGTAGAGAGCAATGAGTTTACCCAAGCCCCAGTGACCAGCTAAGGAGCAGACTTCCGAAGCTACCCCCTCCATCATGTCTCCGTCACTGACGATCGCGTAAGTGTAGTGTTCAATTATCGGGTAATCGGGTTTGTTGAACCGGGCAGCCAGGTGAGCTTCGGCAACCGCAATCCCGACAGCGTTGCCAATGCCTTGCCCCAGCGGTCCAGTTGTCACTTCGATCCCAGGAGTCATATGATTTTCTGGGTGGCCCGGAGTTTTCGAGCCCCATTGGCGAAACTGCTTGAGATCGTCGAGCGCCATGCTATCGTAGCCAGTCAGGTAGAGCAGGGCATACTGCAGCATCGAGCCGTGCCCAGCAGACAGCACAAAGCGATCACGGTTGAACCAGCCTTCGTTTTTTGGGTTGAACCGCATAAAGCGATCCCACAGCACAAATGCCATTGGAGCCGCGCCCATCGGCAGCCCTGGATGGCCTGACTTAGCCTTCTCTACGGCGTCAATTGCCAGAAAGCGGATGGAATTGATGCACAGTTCTTCGAGGGATTGGGTTGCAACAGCCATAATCTCTTGTGGTTAACGACGGGTTAGCACTGAATTTAGCTAAGCATGGATGGGGATACTCTTAAACTGCCCCAAAGCAGTATTCCCATCATCCCATTCGCTGGGGTGACGGGCAAGCATCCTCACTTTAAGGATAGGGGGATCGATTGTCGGAGGCGGATTTCCCTAATCCCTAAACGTACTTTTTGAAGGCTAAAGTGACATTGTGACCGCCAAACCCAAAAGAATTTGATAGTGCGACCTTGACGGTTTGAGCGCGAGCCTGGTTAGGAACGTAATCCAAATCGCACCCGGGATCGGGATTCGCCAAATTGATCGTGGGTGGAATTTGGTCATGAGCCACCGCCAACACTGTGGCGATCGCTTCAATCCCACCAGAGCCCCCCAAGAGATGGCCAGTCATTGACTTAGTCGAGCTAATCGCCACTTTGGAGGCACAGTCTCCCAGGGCTTTCTTGATCGCCGTCGTCTCTATGGGATCGCCTGCTGGGGTACTAGTGCCGTGGGCATTGATGTAGCCCACCTGCTCCGGACTCACGAACGCGTCCTTCAAAGCCAGCTGGATAGCTCTGGCAGCTCCTTCCCCACTTGGCACTGGCGTGGTCATGTGGTAAGCATCGCACGTCATACCGTAGCCGACAATTTCGGCATAGATGCGGGCACCGCGACTTAGGGCATGTCCCAGCTCTTCTAGGAGTAAAATTCCGGCACCTTCTCCCATAACAAACCCGTCGCGATCGCGGTCAAAGGGACGGCTGGCATGCGCGGGATCGTCATTGCGCGTCGAAACTGCTCGTGCTGAAGCAAACCCAGCTAAAGACAATGGTGTAACTGCCGCTTCAGCACCCCCACAAATCATTGCCTGAGCATAGCCGCGTTGAATCAACCTAAAGGCATCCCCCACGGCGTTAGAACCGGCAGCACAAGCAGTCACTGGGCAGGAGTTTGGTCCCTTGGCACCAGTACGAATCGCTGTTAACCCCGCTGCCATATTAGCGATCATCATTGGCACCATGAAGGGGCTACAACGGTCTGGGCCCCGATTCAGGTAGACCGTTTGCTGTTCTTCTAACACCCTGATGCCACCAATTCCAGTGCCAATCATCACCCCCACCTGGTAGGCGTTCAAGTCGCTGATGACAAACTGCGCGTCAATCAGCGCCTGCGCACTGGCGGAAACCGCAAACTGCGCAAAGCGATCCATGCGCTTGGCATCCTTGCCCTCCATGTAGTCATGGGGATCGTATCCTTTAACCTCACCAGCAATGCGGCACTTATGTTGGGAGGCATCAAATAAGGTGATGGAGCCAATGCCATTGCGTCCACGTAGCAACCCTTCCCAGTATGCTTCTGGGGTATTGCCAATCGGCGTGATGGCACCAAGCCCCGTTACAACAACGCGTTTGTGTTCAAAATCTGTCATAACTTAGTTAAAGCCAGCTTCCTCACCCATAAGGCAGAACAAACTTACCACTCTACCCGACTACCCGATACCTAAGCGGATGCGGCAACTTTGTTGTTGATGTAGTCTACTGCTTCTTGAACCGTTGTGATCTGTTCGGCTGCCTCATCAGGAATTTCGATGTCAAATTCTTCTTCTAAAGCCATCACCAGTTCGACTGTATCGAGGGAATCAGCCCCCAAGTCGTTAGCAAAGTTGGAGTGCGATGTGATGTTGCCAGGTTCGACACTAAGCTGTTCGGCGACGATTTTCTTAACTTTCTCAAAAATTGACGCTTCGCTCATAAATGACAATCCTCAATTAGTTGCTAGAGCTTCCCAAGCAGGGTGACACAATTTTAAGCATAATTATCTTATCGTTAAGAGCGCTCACATAAATCCACAGGTGGTCTGTTTTCCAAGTGGCACCGATTGAATAGGGGGTACTAGCTATGCCATCAGAGACGCTGAAATATGCTTACTTCCCCGGCTGCGTTGCTCAAGGAGCCTGCCGAGAGCTTGACCAGTCGACTCAAGCCCTCACCCAAGCCCTGGGAATTGAACTGGTTGAACTGAAAACAGCTGCTTGTTGCGGCTCCGGCACCTTCAAAGAGGATTCCCAGTTGCTGGAAGATACTGTCAATGCTCGGAATATTGCCCTGGCTGAGGAATTGCAGCTGCCACTGCTTACCCATTGCAGCACTTGTCAGGGAGTTATCGGTCATGTAGACGAGCGATTGAAGGAATGCCAGAAAAAAGACCCCGCCTATGTCGAGCAGGTTAATGGCTTGCTGCAAAAAGAGGGCTGTTTACCTTACCAGGGCAGTACCGAGGTTAAACATCTTTTGTATGCCCTGGTAACAGATTACGGTTTAGAGGCAATTCAGCAACAAGTTAAACGTTCGCTAAGTGGGCTGCGCTGTGCAGCTTTTTATGGCTGCTATTTGCTCCGCGCCCAGAAGTCTATGCCCTATGATGACCCCTACCGCCCGGAAGCAATGGAGAATCTGTTTCGGGCAGTGGGTGCGACACCGATCTATTACCGAGGTCGTACCCAGTGTTGCGGCTGGCCCCTTGCTAGCTATGCCACTACCCAATCTTTCAAGATGGCGGGGATGCATATTCAAGAAGCACTAGCCAATGGTGCAGATTGTATGGTTACACCTTGCCCGTTGTGCCACCTGAATCTGGATTCCCGGCAACCAGAAGTCGAAAAGGTAATTGAGCACAAACTGGGTTTGCCAGTGCTGCACTTACCCCAGCTGATTGCTCTGGCACTAGGCATTAAACCCAAGCAACTGGGCTTAGACCGGCATATTGTCTCAACTCGTCCAGTTTTGGAGAAATTGGGGCTGTCAGCATAATTCGTAACCATTATGACTTGGAGGTCTGCGACATGCCCATTGAACGCTGGACGGATGACCGTTTGGAGCAACTAGCAACAGGCGTACAAGGCAATACAACTGCCACTGCTGACTTACGCGCTTCTGTCGCTGATTTGCGTACTTCTGTCGCTGACTTGCGTACTACCGCTGAGGCATTATTGCAAACTGCTTTGCTGCACCAAAGAGACATTGAAACTAGCCAGCGAAACTTCGATGTAGCAGCCCGTAATTTCGAAGCAATCCAAGCCGATATTAGGGGCTTACAGCTGGAGAACAGGCGGATGCTTGAGGAACTGCGAGGCAAACGCGACGATGAACAGACTTAGACCGCGATCGCTCGGCGCCCAAAACAAATTATTCTAAGCGGCGCTGTAGTTGCTTGAGGGCTTGATACATTTCTGGCAGGCGTCTGTAGATGGCAGCCGTCTTCACAAATAGTTTGTGGGGAATGGCTGGGATGCCAGTCACAATTTCTCCTGGTCCTACGTCGTGGTGTAGCCCTGCTTTAGCAGTAGCGATCGCACCGTCTCCCATCTTCACATCATTGCTGATCCCCGCTTGACCAGCGAGCATCACCCGATTCCCCAGCGTCACGCTGCCTGACAGACCAGCCTGACCTGCAATAGCACAATTCTGTCCGACTTGGCAACCGTGGGCAATATGTACAAGGTTGTCGATTTTAGTGTTGCGGCCAATCCGCGTCTCTCCCACAGATGGTCGGTCAATCGCGCTATTGCAGCCAACTTCCACTTCATCTTCTAAGACAGTGACACCAGATTGCTCCATTTTGAACAAGCCATCGGGTGTAGGTACAAAACCAAAGCCTTCAGCACCAATAACTGCACCACTGTGAATCACACAATCGGCCCCAATTTGAGTGCGCTCGTGGAGCACGCAGTTAGCATGCAACACTGTGCGATCGCCAATCTGCACTTGTGGGTAAATCACTACATTAGGAAAAATACAAACTCTATTGCCAATCTTCACTCCCGCTTGAATTGCTACATGGGAACCGATGTAAACATCCGCCCCAATGTGAGCTGAGGGGTGAATCACTGCCGTAGGATGAATTTCTGGAGTTGGTCGAAACGGTTGATAGAACAGAGCCAGAGCTTTGGCAAACATTAACCGAGGTTGAGGTGTGGCAATCCAGGCGATACCCCGTTGAGCTGCCTTTGCTTGTAGCACCGAGTCCAGGGGCAAAATTAAGGCACTTGCAGCCGTCTTCTCAATTTCAGCCACAAATTGCTCTCGCTCCACAAAGCTGAGGGTACCTGGCGTCGCCTCGTCTATTGCTGCCACACCTATAATCTCTAGCTCTTTGTCAGTTGCAACATCATTGGCAGCCCCATTGGATGTCAAGCTATTGAGGTTAGCAGCACCCAGTTTTTGTAATAGTTCACTGAATTTCATCTATACACCTTTCTAGAAACCAGCTCTGACCCTACGGAATAGCGCTGAGAGAAAAGGGAGGACAGGGTTTTTCCGCCTCACAAATATGCATATCCATCCTTCTCAATCGGGTTAGTACTAGGTTGTTGACTGCCACATTATCTATCAGAATCTTGCTGAGAATCCAAAAGTTTTCATGCGGTCAACCCGCCCTTCGGCGCATTGACCCCTAACCTGGAGCTGAGTATTACAATTGAGTAAGGAGTTAAAGTAAGAAATTTTAAAAATGACTAAGGCGACAGTCACCAGTAAAGGACAAGTTATCATCCCAAAGGCAATTCGGGATTACTTAAAACTAGATGCGGGCAGTAAGGTCGATTTCGTCATTGACTCAGATGGACAAGTGAAAGTGCTCCCGCTTAATGTCCCTGCCCAAGCCTTAGCCGGGGTTCTACACCGTCCGGGGATGAGAGCGGCAACCATCCAGGAAATGGAGGAGGCAATTGTGGAGGGAGCGAGTGATTGGAATAGATTGTCAAGCCGCTTCAGCATCTGAACTTGTGCTTCTGATACTGTTTACTAAGTGTTCTCGCATCTCCACAAATTCCTTAGACAAACGCAGATGAGTAGCAGACTCATCGGCAGAGCGATTGGCAAAGGGATTTAGAATGTCCTTCACAACTCGACCAGGACTAGCATGCATAACAACAATGCGGGTTGCCAGTAACAAAGCTTCCTCGACCTCATGGGTGATGAAAAAGATCGTTTTGTGCGTGCGCTGCCAGATGTCCTTGAGGTGAAGCTGCATCGACTCACGGGTGAGCGCATCCAATGCACCGAAGGGTTCATCCATCAAGATCAGTTGGGGTTCGGTTGCCAGAGTCCGAGCGATCGCCGCTCGTTGCTGCATCCCACCAGAAAGCTGATAGGGCAGTAGGTGAGCCGCATGAACCAATCCAACCATCTGTAAACATGTGGACACTCGCTATTTACGCTCCGGGTTACTAACGCCCCGCATCTTGGGACCAAATTCCACATTCTTGCTGATTGTCAACCAGGGAAACAAATTTGGACGCTGAAACACCACCCCTACATCTGCATTAGGTTTGGTGTGAACTTTGCCAGATACAAACACCGATCCAGGTGTTGGACGTTGATATCCTGCAAAGACTCGCAACAGCGTCGTTTTGCCGCAGCCGGAAGACCCTAAAACACAAACAAAATCACCAGATTTTAACTCTAGGTCGATATTGCCCAGCACCTCGACTTGATTGTTGCCCGTCCCAAAGGCCTAGATAAGCGCGAAGCTGTCATGAAGTGCAAACTAAACCGTCTAGTTTAATTTTTGACCGGAATGATGCACCAAGCGATGATGATGCTCCACTCTTGACACCTCAGGCAGCGGTTTCAATCAACAAACGCTCATTCAGATCCAACCGAAAAGTTCCGTAAGGATTAACATGGCCCCAAATCAGAGGTGAAAGTGCTCGTAAATCATCTGCCTTCATCAGCTCCATCCACTGCTCGTGTGACAAAACCTGCTGAATCATTAAAGTATTAATATCCACTAAACAGATTTGTAACAAATGTAGTTATAAGACTGCTAACTCTTGGTCTTCCAATCGATTTGTAGCAACCTCCCCGCCTTTCCCATAAAAAATAAAACTATTAGCGCTGTTCCAATTCTCTACCACATTTAGCCCTTCATTAATCTCCCGACGTAGAGGCTCCGAATGCAAATACTCACAAGGAAAGATGGTTTTAATTACCTTACATAGTTCTGCCAATGCCTGATAAGTTGGATGCTTCAGATTTCCTCTTGTAAACCGTTTTAAGATTGCTTCGGTCTCCGCCAGTCCCAATCGAAGTGCTGTGGCATACTTCACCATCTGGTCATACTGCTGGTGAATCAAATTTCCAGTTAATCGGACGGGAGAGAGTCTTCTGTAGGTTAGGGTAAGCACTAGGCTTTCCAGTTTCTGGTCGAAACAGTTTCTGCACATGAATTCGTTTGAGGCGTGGCATTAACTGGAAACCCAATAGATGGCAAAAAGCAAAAGCTACTTCGCTCTGTCCGTGGCTGTCTACATAATTCTTTTCCACCTTTATTTCGGTACAGTGACGCAATAACCCTTGATCCTACCAGCGATAGTTCCACCACCGGGCTCTACAAAGGTGCCACCAACACCTCTAAATAAAGTTTTTACTGTGCCGCCGATTCAGTAGCAACCGTTGCTCCGATTTCGAAAACATAACTAAAACTATATTAAAGTTCTCGGAGATCATAAAAGTCAACATCAATACTTGCGCCAAGCCGTGCAAGCATTTTAACTTCATCGACCGAAAAACCGATGACTGGTCTGCAATCATACACGTATAAAATACAAGACAAGTCAACACAAGTACCAACAGGTAACTTGGCAAATGCTTCAATGTGGGGTTCAATGATTGAAAAGAGTGAACCGACTTGAGTACTAATATTAGTCTTCATTGGATCGCAAGGTGATGCTATCATCCATCCATTTTGATGATGTACATTTTTTGCCTTGGGTAAAACCGGTTCACCACGAAGCCAGGTTTCTGTAGGAGAAATGCCCAAAATTTGAGTGATTTCCTCTGGAGAACATTCAAAATCAGTTACCGTAAGCCTAACTTTTGTTTTAGCTTGTCCTTCTTCGAGCATGACTAACTTCCTATCTTTGTCTAAAAATCATTAATATTGTAGCCTGTCTCCTCTCCTGGACCTTTACCTCCCTTTGGTTTGATATAAATGTTCCCTTTAGCATCTTTATACAAATCCCACTGACCCGTCTTTTTTTTACCTTTCACCTCTTCTGCATCAACACCTCCTTTTTCTAGCTTTTTGATTTCTCCTTTAGAGAGTATTTTGTCTTGCGCTGGGTTATTTTCATTTTCATTATCTGAGTTTTGAGACGAAAATAACGGACAGTTCAGGTTCCCAAACAAATTCTCAAGTTGATTACCAATATAACCCCCAATTCCAGCACCTACTGCTGCTCCGGCTTCTCCTCCTGTGATCCCACCGACGATAGTTAGACCACCGGGCTCCAATAAGGTGCCACCAAAACCTCCCAATAAAGTTCCTGCTGTACTGCCAATTCCAGCACCAACCGACGCTCCGGTTAGGGTCCCCAGTGGCCCATTACCGGAGGGATCGGTGAAGTTGACTGGATTATTGGTTGTGTAGGCATAGAGGTTCAGCCCACCCGACTCACGGATCGGATCGCGATTGAGAAAGCGACCAATCTTCGGGTTGTAGGCCCGATGCCGCGTCAGATTTAGACCGCTAGGAGCGTGATAGAAATAGCCTCCGAAGCCAAACTCAACCGTTCCGCTTCCCTGTAGTGTCTTCCTGGAGCCAAACGGTTCATAATCAAATCTTGCCTGCAGTGTTCCGGTTTGGTCCGTCAGTTCGCGAATGCTACCTAACACATCTTGTGTGTAGTAGGAGTTGGTTGAACCGACTTGCACGCCGTTAGCAAAATAGCGCTTTAAGACCGTTGTGCCGCTGCCATCGAGTTGAGCGACAATCTGGTCGCCATCCCAGAGGTACCGCACATCACTATTGGTGGCAGTTCCTGTGTCAGTAATGCGCACAAAGCGGTCAAGACCGTCATAGGCGATTTGGGTGGTTTGGTTGCCCTGGGTAATGGTGACAAGCCGGTCGGCAGCATCCCACCCAAACGTCTGGACACCATTGCTGGTGAGGTTGCCGTTGGTGTCGTAGGTAGAGCCGGAATCGCTTAGCTGATTGCTGGCGTTATAGGCATGTGAGTCGGCATGACCACTATCAGTAAATGTTGTCGGGTTGCCTGAGGGGTCATAAACGTAGGAGTTATTTAGGGCTTGAGGTCCCCCAGTGGCACCCGTGAGCTGGCTAATGTGGTCGTAGCTGTAGCTTGCCGTTGTCGGGGCTGAAGTGTCAAACTGCTCACTGAGCCCAGTCAGGTTGCGCTGACCATCATAGCTAGTGAAGCTCCAGCTAGACAGATTTGCACCTTAGCTGTCAAGTTCTGGAGGGTTTGTGGTAGAAAATCCGTATTGGCACCGTAATAGGAAAGAGATGTTTTCTGGCCGTTGGGATAGCTGACGGTAGTCAGCCGGGGCGAAGCACCATCATAAGTGTAAGTAAACTGCCCCAGTGATGTAGTTTCCGAGCTGATGCGACTTAAGGCATCGTAGATAGTGCTTTCCTGCGTCGCACCGGCAACGGAAGAACTCGCCACACGATTGAGAGCATCGTAAGTATAAGTGACCTGGTCGATGTTCCCGGTAAGTGGACCATCCACACTGGCGAGCCGCTGGGCACTATCGTAGGCGTAGGTCATGGTTCCCGTGCTATCCACCATGCTGACTCGGCGTGCAAAGGCAGGATCGTAAGCAAAGTTGACCTGGGTCGAGTCAGCGTAGGCGATCTGACTTAGCGAGTTATCAAGGGTGTATAAATAGGTTGTGACTTGCCCCTTTGGGTCCTTGAACATCTGTTGACGGCTAGTGTTCGTCTCGTATCCATAAGTTTCCGTGCTGCGATCCGGATAAGTCTTCAAAATCGGTCGGCTCTGCAAGTCGTAGGTCCAGCTGGTCGTGGAGCCGCGCGGGTCGACAATCGACTCTAAAGTGTCATCTGGCCCCCAGACGTACCGCGTTTTGTGATTGTTCGCATCAGTTTCAGAGATCAGCTGTCGATTGGCATCATAGTTATACCTGGTGACACTGTGGTCCCGCTCGGCAAACAAGCTCACGTCTAGGGCAGTATACTTGAGCTGCTGGGAACTACCGTCAGGGTAGGTCTTGCTGATTAACCGATTCAGGTTGTCGTAGCCGAAACTCACAGTGTAATTCGAGGCGTCTGTGGTTTTCTGAACCCTACCAGTGCTGTCGTAGGTTAAGCTTGCCAGGGTCGAATTGGCCTTCTGAATGCTGGCAAGTTTCCCTGTGGCGCTGTCATAGGTGAACGCAGTCACCTCACCCAGTGCATCGGTTACCTGAGTGACCCTACCATAGCGATCGTAGGCGTAGGCAGTTGTATTGCCTGCGGCATCGGTTGCGGTCTGAACCAAGTGCTTGCCAAACAGGGGATCGGCCTGTGGGAAGTAGGTATAGCTTGCCAGGAGTGTTTGGTTGGTCCCGTTAAGGCTGTCGCAGCTCTGCCCTGCAGCTTTGGCTTGATAAACTCCAGTGACATCAACTCCGTCAGGCGTATAGGTATTGACAGTAATGCGCCCAGCTGGGTCCTGGTAACAGGTGATCTTGCCGTTCTGGTTATAGCGCAGGTGCGACACCTGCGAACTGCCATCGTCAAGAACCCGACCCACCTCCATTAAGCGTGCCAGGTTGTTGGGGTAAAGAATTAGCGGGTTTCCTTGACCGTAATAGTACGATACCCACCCTTCCAATGGTGCCTTGATTTCTTCAGGAATTGACGAGCTGACATAACTACCGCCTTGACCCACATCCGCATAACTAAAACCATGCAACCAGTGATACCACTGCGCTAGATCGAGGTCTGATGGTGCAGCTTGAATCGTCCCATTTACAGATGTACCTGTGAATTGGGACATCTGGTTTTTATTCCAATAAAATGAGTTGCGATAGTTGCGATATGACGTGGTAGTAGCCATTCCGGATGGAGCCGGAGTTGAGGTGCTAATGATTGATGCGAGTTTGGCATCTTGATAAGCTAGACCACTAATATCCTCTCTAAATTCAACTCGCTCTTTTTGGCCCAACGGATCTTGAGCCTGGAGGTAATAATCAAACCCACTGGCACTGTAACCACTGGTGCTGCTGAGGTTGCCAGTGGTGAAAGTCGTTGTTCCATACGGCGTTGTTAGGGCGTTGATGAAGTCACCTGTAGAGGCAAAGCTCGACACCAACCCTACCGGATCGGTACTCGCAGTCAAACGCAGAACTCCACTTGAGTCCGTGGCATAGTTGAACTTGGCCGTCCGACCTGGGTCGGATGCAGTTGCCTTGGCAGTGACACTGGCGATCTTGAATGGATCGTCGCTGCGATAGCTAAAGCTCAGGCTGCCAGCTCCGGTGGCATCGGTCACCGACACCAACCGTAACAGATAGGTTCCCTGACCGTAGTTCAGCGTCGCCCCGTTGCCGTAACTGTTCACTACCTGCGACAGGAAGATGTTCCGAGCCGTGGTTGTCCCGCCGTTGGTTTGGGTGTAGATTTCTTTCGAGCCATCAGGATAATCAAGCTCATATTGGTTTCCAGAGCGCTTGAGTACGGCACTGGTGCGTTGACTAGGTAAGCTCTGCCACCCGGTAGTGACGCTCGTATCTTGGGAATATTGTTCGCTGCCGCCACTGCGATAGTAAACAACTACGCTGGCACTTGGATTGCCAGGCTGGTCGGCGACATATGCTGTCCAGTTGTGCGTCCACTTCGGACCGAGATTGGCATAGGTGAATGCAGTTGGCTGACCATATTCATGTTGGTTGTAGTCAATCGTGAAAGCCATGGCAGGACCATAGCCGGGAGTGTATTGGAGGGGAGTGTCCTCAATATTCAAGCTGACTAGCTGCGGCTGGAAGCTGTAACTGGCCATGCCACCTTGGCCCTGGTTACAAGGAACTTTGGGGCAGCCGGGACCTGTATTAGTGGGATCGGAACCATACACGTAGCCCTTACCCCAGACTTGATGCGCCTCTTGCCGACTGATTTCCTGCCAACCTTTGGGCAGATGGACGTCAGATGGAACTAAAGCATAACCCGTTGTTTCCGAATCTATGGCCTTGGCGTCTAACCAGATGTTCTGGCGGAAGGTCGGGTCTTCTGACAAGTACTTGTCACTCGACTGCTGCGTTAGGGCAGAGAAGTGTCCGACCTTCCAGTGCATCACAGCTGGCAGAATTATTGGTGCCCCCGGCGAGCGCTTCACCATCTTCACCTGGAGTCCCAGCTTGGGCGCGTATTTGGCTAACTGTGCCAGCGAGGTTCCTTGCTCTGTTGACATCAGACGCTCCGATTCCGGGAGCTGCTTACCCAATTTCGTCTTGAACACCCGTGCCAGAGTTTCGACGGCAAACGGACCACAGCGAAACGCTATGCCGGGGTGCCGCTGCATCACCGAGCGGCCCTCACGCGCCCCCTTGAGCAGCACCGTTCCTGGACCAACCAGTTTGCGACCTTTTGTCTGTTTGAACAGAGCGTCGAGTTCCTGGAACCGACCCAGACGACCATTCATCAAGGCGTACTCGCCTAAAGCATAGTCGACGAGCATCCGGGATTTCTCGTCGGTAGCGTTCTTACCCAATTCCCAGGCTTGACCGAAAGCTGCTAACGCCTTTGACGGATAACCAGAATTGAAGTAAATCGCACCGAGATTAGCTAGCAAAGACACCTTCCACGGTGAGTTGGGATGACTAGCTACATACTGCGTCAGCGAGTTCACGTCGCTGGAATCTTTGTGAGAGTAGAAGCTAGTGAGTGCTGCTACTAGTTCGCGGTTCTCTTTTTGAGTCGTCTTGCCATTCACTGGCACCAAAGGTTGCGGCAACCGGGAAGTTGCCATGAGTTCAAAGTCGGTAGGTGCAGGCAACGAACCAACCGTTGCCACCTCCAAACCTCCCTGCCGCATAGCTGTCGGCTTCGCTCCTGGCAAAACAGAAGATGCCTGCTGGGCTGACAACTGGGTAGAAACGATTAATGTGAATAAAAATAGAGCAAATGCTACTAAGGACTTTAAGCCAGAGCGATAACGGGAACGCATCTTTAATCTTTCCTAAAAGTGTTCTGACTAATTGGAGAGCAGAAAATTTCGGGGGCGACGCGGCTCGAGCACATTTCTCAGAAAGTGGTTCAGCCGTTAAGAACCGGGGGTTCTTTCATTGAAAGAATTGCCCTCGCTTGGTTGTCATGCCAAAAACCTTAGATGTAGCAGAGTGTTCGGACTCAAGACTCAGGCGCACATGCTGCCAAGGTCATTAATCCCAGGTGTTGCCAGTTTCTACAAACCAACTTGACAACTAAAGCCAGTGTTACTACTGCGACATTCAATAGTTTGTGTAGCTTTTTAAAATAAATCTAAAGTAATCTCAACCAGATAATACAGAGTAAAATTACGCATTTTTTGCAACTATTTTCTGGCTATTATCAGTACTAGTACTGGGAAGTGATTGGGAGACGGTCGAACAAAAGCAGAGCGTGAAGTGCTTCACATTCAACAACCACATCCTTGGCTAGCTCACTGTTGAGGCGGCAGATTACGGCGAACAGGAACAGGTTGTAGGTGAAATTGAACCAGCTACCAATCTACCTCAAACCATCTTAGAGCAACTCTCAGCGCTGAAAATTACTGATTCGACTGAGCTAGGGCCGCCTGAAGCTGAGAGTCGATGCTGACAAATGGGGCTGACTAACTCAAAGCCGCAACTCGACTCATTGTTAGTAGACTTCCGCGTTTTGGCTGGCAAGGATACTACCTCGTCTCTGGAGCAGGTCTTTGTAAACCGGGATACATCTTAAAGTTCAACATCAAGTGCTAGAGTAGGGAATTATTTACTCTGGTAGAAGTAAAATACTGAATCAAAGATTCACACCGCTAGTAGGTATAGCAAGCCTTCTAACAGCTTGGGGGCTCAATGTCCCGCCGGTAAAAGCTGCAACTTTTCTGTCTTTGACCAGTCAGCCTGGTGATTATATTGGGCAGGGGCTCAATCAAACTTTTACCCCAGCAGATGGTGAGTTTTCTGCAGCTCTGACTTACGGGAGTTCAGATAGCGTGACAGTCAGTTTTGATAACTTTAACCAAAGCAGCAGTTCTCAAGACTCTATATTTTGGGACTTAGTTTTTGCTGCTCCTAGTGGTCAGACATTAGCTCCTGGAACCTATATGAACGCAACAACTGCTTCTTTCCCGTCCTCGACTACGCCTGGCCTTGACATCTCTGGGGAAGGTCGAGAATGTAATACGGTCACGGGACAGTTTGTCGTCAATGAGGCTGTCTATGGAGCTAGCGGGAATGTGGAAAGTTTTTCGGCTGATTTCCAACAGCACTGCGAAGGAGCAATGCCAGCACTTTTGGGACAGATCCGATATAACACGCCGGACTCGGTCCCTGAACCTAGTAATGTGGCGGGATTGTTCCTGCTGGGTCTAGGGCTAAAAGTAGCAAAGCTCCGACCAAGTGCCACGCGATGGCTGAAACACTTTCCCGCAGCCTAGATCCGAAAAATTTCAGCTTGAATTTCTCGGAACGAGTCACAAAAAACTTATACGACATAATAACGTTGGCTTAGACCCTGATTGAGCTGAGTGAAAGCCGCCAAAATTACAATTTGGAGTCGTAGAACTCGAGTTCTACGACTCCAAATGCGACTTGAAGGACCTTCCCACAGTTTTATTTTTGGAATCCTTACTGTTATAGAAGTTTCATCCGTTACGTATTACTTCGTTACAGCCTCGCTGACACTGTTGGTGAAATCTTTCTTAACGTCTGAACCGCTGATTGAATCGTCTCCTGGGTAGAACAAAGTGAAACCTTGCAGCCCTAAAACATTAGGTTTTGAAGGGTTTCGAGTACTAAGCAATGTTTCGCCAACAGCGTCCTCGCTACTTTTACTCCTCTAACCACTTGCTGCTGAAGTTGTGTCGATAGCAAATCAAACAAGACGGTAAGGATTGCACTTCATGCCAGCTTCGCGCTTATCTAGGCCCCAAAGGTGAGTCCGACGTCACAGAGTTGCGCGATTGGGGAATTGCCTGTTTGAGTAATGGGTGCAGCGATCGCATTGGGTGATTGAAAAGTCATGGAGATCTTCCTTGCAGAATGGTTTGCTACGCAGCGCTATGCGGCGCAAATTTCCTTGATTGAACCTCAAAAGCAGAGCAGAATCTACGGTAATTCGGTAGGAATGCCGGTGTTTAGGAAATTAAGTGGCATAGTCTCACAAACTAGAGCAAAAAGCAAGCCCCTTTTTAGTAGAGATTCTTACAAAGAATAGAAAACGGCGCTACACCTGATTGAAGGCAGGCTTATTCCTCCTGACTCCTGACTCGTGACTCCTGGCTCCTTTCACTCTTGATTTCGTCTAAAAGGCCCTGGAGTTGCTTCAGGGATTGATAAATTTCCGGTAGACGTTTTTGGAGTGCCGAGGTCCTCAGCCAGAGTTGGTGGGGCATTACGGGGTAGCCAGAGACAGTAAGCCCAGGTTCCACATCAGTGTGAATCCCCGCTTTAGCTGAGGCAATCACTCCATCTCCCACTTTCACTTGATTGTTGACACCTGACTGACCGCCGAGGATGACGCGATTCCCTACCTTGGAACTGCCTGCCACCCCTACCTGTGCAGCTAGGATACAATCTTGACCTACCTGACAGCTATGCCCAATTTGCACTAAGTTGTCAATTTTGGTATTGCAACCTACCCGTGTTTCTCCGACAGCCGGGCGGTCAATCGTGCTATTGCACCCAACTTCAACACCATCTTCTAAAACTGTATAGCCAGACTGCTCCATTTTGATCCAGCCAGTTGGGGTGGGAACAAAACCAAAACCCTCTGAGCCGATGACGGCACCACTGTGAATCATACAATCTGCACCGATGCGAGTGCGTTCGTGGATTGTGCAATTAGCATGTAAAACGGTGCGATCGCCGATCTCAGCTTCAGGATAAATGACTACGTTGGGATGGATGCAGACACCATTGCCAATCTTGACCCCTGCCTGAATCACTACATGAGCACCGATATATAATTCATCATCTAACTGAGCAGAAGGGTGAATCACGGCAGTCGGATGGATTTCTGGTGCTGGGCGGAAGGGTTGGTAGAACAGATTAATGACATGAGTAAATAATAGTCGCGGCTGAGGCGTGGCAATCCAGGCAATACCCTGCGCTTGTGCCCTCGCCTGTAGCACTTCATCCTGATAGATAATCAAAGCACTAGCATCGGTCTTCCCAATCTGGTTAGCAAATTTAGCTCCATCTATATAGCTGAGAGTGCCAGGAGATGCCTCATCAACCGCTGCCAATCCAGTAATTTCGGGGTTGAGGTCTGTATGAAACGTAAGACTATTGCAGGTAGCTGCGTCACCCAATTTTTGTACTAACTCGCTAAATTTCATGCTCCTCCCCTACTCCCTCTATACCCGAAGTTCCGATCGGAGGAAACCTCCGCGCTTGTCTTCGCGCTACTCCCTTCTTCCAAGTGCCTGGCCAGCTAACCAGGCAGTCGTCCAGGCACTTTGGAAATTAAAGCCCCCAGTCACACCATCAATATCTAGGATTTCCCCGGCAAAGTAAAGCCCTGGGCACAAGCGACTTTCCATTGTCTTGAAGTTTACCTCCTTCAGGCTGACGCCCCCACAGGTCACAAATTCTTCCTTGAAGGCACCTTTTCCCTGAATGAGATAGCAGCCCTGAGTGAGTTCTTGAACCAGCTGATTTAGGGTTTTGTTAGATAGCCCAGCCCAACGGTCCTCTGCTTCAATGCCTACACGAGTCACTAAATACTGCCAAAGGCGACGGGGCAGTTCCATTGGGCAGCTAGTGGAGATCGCTTTTCGGGACCACTCAGACTTAATCTCTAGCAATTTTTGCCGCAGGACTTCTGAGTTGAGCTGGGGCAACCAATTAATTAGCAAAGTCGCTTGATAGTTGCAGTCGTGTAACAACCTTGCACCCCAAGCCGAGAGTTTGAGAACCGCCGGACCACTCAAACCCCAGTGGGTGATTAACAATGGTCCAGTCTGTTCTAGTTTGGTCTTTCCACCTAAGAACAAGCGCAACTGAACTGATTCCACGCTAACTCCAGCCAGTTCCTGCAGCTGGTTGTCTAGAACATTGAAAGTAAATAGAGATGGGACTGGGGGTTCAACCTGATGGCCCAATGTTTTTGCTATTTGATATCCCATCTGGCTGCTACCAGTAGCAAGGAGTAGGCGATCGCACTGCATATCTCCCAATTTCACCGCAATCTCAAACCCAGATGCTTGCCGCAAGACAGAGGTAACAGATGCACCTGTACGAATTTCTACCCCAGCTGCCTTAGCAGCTGCGATCAGACATTCCACAATCGTTGCGGAGTTATCTGTAGTCGGGAACATCCGTCCATCCGCCTCAGTTTTCAGCTTCACATCATGGGCAGAAAACCAATCGACTGTATCACGGGTTTGAAACCGACTGAAAGCACCCCGGAGAGCTTTT
>JAABUQ010006272.1_pt1 | contig 18168 bp, 17 predicted proteins | sample 5560001 | NCBI WGS metagenome assembly JAABUQ01 (sample SAMN10711888, study PRJNA513371) | rock metagenome | isolation source: Antarctica rocks | place: Antarctica: Victoria Land, Finger Mt nord | collected 2015-12-18
AGGCACAGCAGCCGAGCTTGGAAGGACTGCCCGATGTCCTCCTTCACAGGATCATGTGCGTCGTCTGGGACGCTCGAACAACCTCTGAGGCCAGCTCCGAGGTTCAACTTGCGCTGTCACTGCAGTCTGTGAGCCGTCGCTTCCAGCAAGTGTTGCGCGCTCACCCGTTGCAGCTGCGCCTGGACTTCTGAACCACGCAGCTTGCCGAAAGAAATCTGGCGTGGCTGGCTCTGCCAGCTTGGAAGGACCACGTGACATTGCTGACCCTGTACAATTGGCGCGTCCCCGCATGCGAAGCGCGCAGCAGGAACGCCTTGGACCCGGGCTTGTGCTCAAAGAAAGATGTAATATCCCCGCTGCTGACCGTCCTGCATGCAAATCAGCACGGCAGCCTGCGGCAGCTGCTGGGTATGCCGCTGCGCCTGGCTGGCGTCCGTATGGAGCCCCTGCCTCAGTTGCCTGATGACACTTCGAGCATGAGCATTGACCACATGAGCGATTTGCTGCAATACACGCCGCATGTGAACCTCAGCGCATTGGACCTCACACACCTGGGTGTGTCGGGCGGCCTTGGCGATAATATCAACTTTGACGAGCTGCCGCAGACGCTGGTCAGTCTGTCGTACAGGGCAGCAGTCACAGAAGCAAACGTGGGCTTTTCACAGCCCTGCACTGCTGCAATGGCAGATGTAAGTGCGTTTGGCGGCAGCCCGGCAGTGGATTTTACACGCTCCGGGACCCTCGACAGCTGGCATGCTAATGTTGAGGGACGCAGTGTACACATGGATGCAGTCACTGGTCCACACCCTATCTTGCCGTGCAGAACATACACAGGGACGAGGGATGTGCGCATAGCTGCACGAGACGTCAGCATGTGCCATTATTCATGCGCGGGGGAACAAAAGATAGGCTTGGAGGAGGCGTTCCTTGACTTGCTGTGTCCGCCATGCATGGAGAGTATGGACATCAAGTCAGGCAGGGACTACCCCACCGTCGGGCAGAGTCCAGGACAGCATGACATTCCAGATGCCTGGCGGCTGTTGATGCGCCAGATGATGTCTGCATACGGGAGCAAGTATGCGTTTCAGATCGACGACGGAGCGGCAAAGCGCGCAGCCTGGCGGCGCTGGCCGGCGCCGGGCACGCACGAGCACGGCGCTGCCCGCAGGCAGCATGAAGAAGCAATAAATTGGGCTCATGCTGCAGTCTGAACGGGAGCTGCTGAGCCTACTGCATGTGTGGGCATGCGTCTTACAGGAGCCTGCATTTAGTGCATGCTCCTCAGTCAGGAGCTTCCTGTCCATGTGCATGCATGTCAAATGCGGCAGCTGCCTGCATGCGCAGCACTGCTGGGGTGGGCAGAGCGAGTTCCAGGGACCATGCAGGCTTCTCACTAGCTCCAGTACGTGTTCGGCCATTGGCAAGGTGACTATGCCTGTGCCAGAATATGCAAGCCAATCAGGCGGTTCACAGCCGCATACGCTGCATTGCCTTGATGTGCATGCCTGCAACCAAGACCCCAGTATGGCCACCATCCAGCCTTCACTCCGCACAGCGCGTGGTTGCGAGCCCAGCGCCAGCCCATGCGGAGCTGTCCCTGCCGCCAGGCGCCCCAGGCTCGAGGACCCCTGCAGGGCTGGGGCGGCCGCCAGGGCCCGCCGCCGCCAGCTCCTCGCGCAGCCGCATGAGCAGCAGGCCCAGGTGGTTGGCGCCGCTGCCGTCCACGCCGTGGCCCCAGAAGTAGTCGTGCGACGAGACCTCCACCAGTGCGGCGGCCGCAGTGGCCAGCAGCATTCGGCGCGGGCGGGCGTGCGCCGCAAACTGCAGCACAATTGCCATCATTCGTCGGCCACAGTCACCACTGACGACTTGTGGCACGTTTTCATAATCATCACCAAAGCCTTTGCAAAGCACAAAACTTACATGTAGCGTAGCTACGTACAGGCAGATGTGCACAAGACTCGCATCAACCATGCATGCCCTTCATGAGTGTAGGAACGCACTTTGTAAGGGCATCAGGCGTGCAGCTGTGCAAGTGCTTCTTGGGGCCAGCAGCAGGAGTGCAGAGGCTGCAGCTGGATTGTGGATGGGAAGACGTACATGCCTAAACCATTGTCGTATGTGCCTAAACCAGTTACAGACTCAGCGTTGCACAGCTGCACATGTGCGTGGATGCTGAATGGCGTGTGGTTTGATGGCCAGAAGACTGCATGTGACAGACAAGGCCTGTTCTCATGGTTGACGGCTAGGCATTCTATTATATTCTGCCCAAATGTCTGCATTTGGATTGGACAAGTCCATCTGTTGCTCATGATATGTCATGCATATCGATGCATATCTTCAGGCAGTGACATTCATTGTCTGCTCAAGATACGGCTCTGAGGCCTGCCAAAAAGCACTCCATGTCCAGGCTCCCTGGTTACTTGTGTCTGGCGTGTCCGGCGCGTGGCATGCCTGCTTGACGGCTTGGTGAAAGTGCAACTACGAGCATAGGAGACTGGCGCAGTGGCCTGTCTGTGACTGTGGCCAGGCTCTGTACACATAAGGTACGCAAGTGCACTGTATGCCTTCACACAAGCGCGCAGCTGCGGTGTGTGCCACGGCTGGTTGCAAGCTGGACTGTTGCTCCAGTTGCCTTGCAAGCTGAAGTCTATTCTTCCCGAGAATTCGCGTGAGCCTACACTCAACCTCTTGCAAGCAAGCGTTTGTGCCCTGCAGGCACAGCTGCTGCAGCAGTCAAGCTTGGAAGGACTGCCTGATGTTCTCCTTCACAGAATCATGTGCATCGTTTGGGACGCGCGACCGGCCTCAGAGGCCAGCTCCGAGGTCCAAGTTGCGCTGTTGCTGCAGTCTGTGAGCCGCCGTTTCCAGCACGTGCTGCGCGCACACCCGCTGCAGCTGCGCCTGGACTTCTCAAACATGCAGCTGGCCAAGAGGCACCTGGCGTGGCTGGCACTGCCAGCCTGGAAGGACCACGTGACATCGCTGACCCTGTACAACTGGCCGGCCCCTGCATGCGAAGGGCGCAGCAGGATCTTCCTGGAACCGGGCCTGTGCGCAGGGAACGATGTGGCATCCCCGCTGCTGACCGTCCTGCGTGCAAACGAGCGTGGCAGCCTGCGGCAGCTGCTGGGCATGCCCCTGCGCCTGGGTGGCATCATGCCCCCACCTGAGAACACCACCGTGAGCAGAAACCAGGCCCTCAAATCCCTGCGATCCACGTTGGTTGTGGACCTCCGCGCATTCCACATCACTCACCTGGGTGTAGTGGGGGGCTTTGGTGACATCATCGAGTATAATATGCTACCGCAGACGGTAGTCGTGTGGAGGACAGGGCAGCACACAGCCAAGCCAGCGTGACGTTTAAGCGATCCTTTGCCCATGCACAGGCTCTTGTGCAGCTCCCCTGCCTCGAAGATGTATATGTGTCTGGCGGCATGGTAGTGGATCTCACAAGCCCTCAGGCCCTAGACGGCGGTCATGCTAAGATAGAGGGACTCAGTGTAGTGATCGATGTATGGAGTGCTGGTCTTCACCCATACAGGCCGCGAAACACATTTACAGGGACAAGAGAGGTGCGCATAGATGCGACGTACATCAGAATGTGCAACTTCATTTGCGCCGGGGAAAACAGTTTAGACCTGGAGGCGTTCTTTGAATTGCTGTGTCCGCCATGCCTGGAAACAATGGAAATTATATCAGGCTGTCATTTTCCCAGGCTCCGGCATCATCCCGGACAGAATGAAATTCCGAATGCCTGGCGGCTTGTCATGGGCAAGATGATGGCGGCATATGGGAGCAAATTTGCGTTTCAGGTCGAGGACGGGGTGCCGAAGCGGACAGCCTGGCGGCGCTGGCCAACACCGGGCACGCGGGAGCACGACGCTGCCTGCAGGCTGCATAAAGACGCTAAAATCTGGGCTGCTGCGTAAGTATGCATAGGGTAGCTGCTATGCATCAATGCATGCATAAGCATAATGAAAGTACAAAAAGTGTTGTAGTGTGAGCAAGCAAACGTAAGGGTCTCATTTAGGACCACGGTATCCTACATGCGTGTCAAAGTGTGCCAGCTGCTGCATCATGCAGCGTCACAGAGGTGGCCAGAGCGACTTCCAGGAACCCACTTGCTGACTGCAGTAAAAGTTGTCCTGTAACTCACTGCAAGCTCAGTCTGCCTAAACGCTCACATGATGCAGCCAACCAATCCAATTTACAGATTGACCTGCTGCTTTGCCTTATGTGCACGCCTGCAACCACCATCGTGTGGCACACCTTCTATTATGTGCATGCCTGCGTTCACTCCGGTGGTCTGCTGCGCCGCACAATACACACCTACCGACCGCCGTCACAGTGGGCTCGCACGCTTACGCCTCTCTAAACATCCACCTGTTAGCGCCAATGCGGGCGTGCAAGGCAGCGCCCTCCATCATGGCATACCCCCCAGGACGTCCGGGCCAGTGTCCACTTTGCAGGGACAACTTGTCGCACATTCCGGCATGGTCACGCGCCCTCGCCTGTGCCCGCATCACCAATAGGCAGCGCTCCCGCGCCAACGAGCTGCCCGCTGGCAGTGTCAAAATACACACCTAGAATAGGATCGTACACGAGCGCAGAGGCCTCAGCTCGCCCGCTCACAGCCTGCCTGGCGCAGCCCGCCGCGCCGGCCTCCGGCGGCAGAAGAGGGCCGGCCTCACTGGCCCGCTCCGCCCCTGACGGCGCGCCAGCGCCGCCAGCCCACGAGCCCGCCGCTCCGTGCGGGCATGGCGCGGGCGCTGAGGGCTCGCCAAGGGCGGCCTCGGCCTCCTCGTGGCCGGCGTACCTGCTGCCTGCGCTGGCGGCGCTGGTGCCCCGCGCTCGGCCGCCTGTGGTCCGCACCACTGGATGGGCGAATGTCACCTCGGCCGTGATGCGGTCGCCTGATTCTCCTGCGTGTTCTGGGGCCTCAGCGCGTGCACCGCCGCCGGCGCCGGCAGCGCACGGAGGCGCCCCGGATGCGCCTCCTGAAGCCGGGCCCGCGTCCGCCAGGCAGCCCGGCCTGTGCGGCGCGCCGCGCGCGCCTGCGCCCGCCATGCTCAAATGGCGGGCGCCCGCGGCAGCGGAGGCGTCCGCCTCGCATGCCGCCGGCTGCGAGCGCGGCAGCGGCTGCCGCGCCAGCGGCAGGTCGTCCAGCGAGGCCCAGCGCGCGCGCGCGCTGGGCCCCGCGTCAAGGCCGCGCGCGTCTGGCGTCTGGGCCATCCTCGCGCCCGAGCGGCTGCCAGCTGGTGCTGTGCACGGCGCGGCGGCCCCGCGCTCGTGCCCGGGTGTGGGCCGAGGCAGGGGCAGACCCATCAGCGCGCCATGCGTGTTCAGCCCTCCGTGAGACGCCGCGGGGACAGTACATTCGAGCGCCAAGCCCGCGGCGGCACCGTCGGCCACGCCTGCGACGCACTCGGGGTCTGCGCCCGGCGCCGAATGCACCGACGCGCCCGCTGCATCCGCAACTTCGGCAGGCGCAGAGCCCAGGCTGGCACACATCAACTGCACCTCAGCATCTGCTCCTTCACGACCAGGCGCGCTGCGGCGGTCCGCCGCCGCGCAGGCGCCCTGCGCCGAGGCATGGGCGGCCGCAAGGCCGCTGGGAGCTGCAGGGCTGGCGGCACGCAAGTCCGCATCGCGCCCGCCCGCTCCGCTACCGCTGCTGCCTCTGCTAGACAGGGCGGCCAGCTCGGTCCAGGCGTCTACGCCCTCGGCCCATGCGCCCGCGGCGCCGCCCGACGCGCGCCCGCCGCCCGCTCCGTGCGCTGGCGCGCCGTTCGCACCCACTGCTTCAAGCAGGTCGCGCCAGGCGCCCGCATCGCGCGCACCGGGCGCGCTCTCGGCGGCGGCCGCGGCGAGGTCGACCCAGGCGTCGGCATCGCTTGCGGATGTGGTGCGGCGCGCCGCTGCGGCCAGGTCGGTCCAGGCGTCATCCGCTGCCGCGGCCGCGACCCTAATCCTACCCCTCCGAGGCCCTCGCTGCAGCTGCTGGATGCGCGGGCGTCGCATGGCAGCTTGCCAGACAGAGCTGCGTCCACGGGGGGCTCCCTCGGCTCGGGTAGCAAGCTCGCCCGCGGCGGCGCCGCGGAACAGGAGCTGCAGCTGCCGGGAGCGCCGCAGCTGCTGACAGTGCACTCGCCCTGCTCTGCGCCCCCCGCGCCGCAGGCGGCGCGCGAAGCCTGCGCCAGCGCGCCGCGCTGCTCGCCAGCGCCCCCCGCAGCCAGGCTACGCGCTGGCGGCTCCTGCGCAGCGCCTGTCGCCTCGCTCCGCATGTCCACGCCGCAGCTGTGCCCCGCCGTTGCGTCATCAGGCACGCTGTGCGTGCCGGAACCAGCGCCCAGGTCGAGAAGGGCGCCCGCGCCCAAGGAGCCCGCTTCCCCAGGGACGTCACGATGGCTGGCCACTGCTGCGCATGCACCTGGCAGCGCGCCAGGCCCGCAAGCCAGGGAAGCTACTCCGGACGCCCCCCGCGCGACCTGGCGCACTGGTCCCTGCGCAAGCTCCGAGGGCAGCTTGAACGCCGCCACGTCCGGGGTTGCCCCAGGCCCAAACACCGCCTCCGCCGAGCGGGGCGCAGCCAGGCATGGGGGCGCCGGCGCTGCACGCAGAGGGTTGGGCAGGGCCAGGGTAGGGCTAGGTTCCGCCAGCACACCCGGCGCTGCACTGCGCAGCGCCCCGCCAGCAATCATGCCGTGGCCATCAGCATGCTGAAGGGTGCCGGGCGGCAACCCGGCTTCTACTCGGGTTACGGCAGCAAATAGGCTGCTTGGGCGCCCGCTGCATGCGTAGCCCCGAAGGAGCGCGGCACTGCGCCTGCGGCCGCCGCCCAGCTTGAGCAGCGCCCTGCTCCGGCCGCCAGTACTCTCAGCCGCCGCGGAAGCAGGGTCCAGGCCAGGGTCTGACGGCTCAGCCGCGCAGGAGCCCGCTGTATGCGCGCATGGCGTCGACAGGCGCCAGAGGCGCTGGGAGGGAGGCGCCAGGGGGTAGCGGAGGGCTGGGTGCGGCAGCGGCCGCCGCGGCCGCCACACTCGCGCCTGTTGGGCCTCCTAGAATCAACTCCGCACGCTCCGTGGAGGGCCCCGGCGCATCGACGCAGTCACGGCGCCCTGGCGTCGCACGGTGCTGCAAGTGAGTCTGCGGTTCAGGCGTCCAAACCTCTGCGCCCTTCATGTCGTAACGGCCTCGCACAGGGCGCGCGGCAGGCAGCGCCCTGCAGGGCACGACTTGCAGCAGATGTGCACAATTGCACAGCACGATTGCACAAACAGCAACGCGAGCAGGTTTGCTGAGAAAACCCGCCTGGCTGCCTGCTGCAGGGCCGCGCTACGCAATACATGGGAAACCCAGCATGGGGTTGCCCTCAGTGCAAAGCCCTGTGAGGCCCCGGCCCCGCGCACCTGCCGCGCGCGCCGCGCTGGGCCTGCGGGTTGCGCCCCGAACGGAGGCGCTGCGCGGCGGCGCAGCCTGCGCCGCCTGATCACGCACCGCGGGCGCCTCAGCAGCGCGCAGGCTGGCAGCGTCCAGGACCACGTGCAGCACGGCGACGCCCGCCGGAAAAGCTACCGCTGCGGGCGCGCTCAACGCGCCCTGCCGCGCGCACTGAGAGCTTTGAGCTGGTCAAGAGGCGCGGGGCGGCTGCAGGCTGACGGCGTGCGCGTGGCGGTGAGCCCTGCTGGGTGTACTCAGCTAGCATCGCCACAGCGGCAGCGGCGCCAGCCCGCGGCCCACCAGCCTCCGCCTGGGGCTGGGGATGCAAGCACGGGCAGCGCACGAACCGGTCTGCATCGCATCCAGGGGCAAGTAGGGCGTCACCTCGCGCAGCGGCGCGTCGCGCAGCGTGAAGATGCGCCGCACGCGCCCCGCGCCCAGGACGCTGATGCCGTCCAGCCCCGCGTACGCCCAGGGGATGGCGGGGGAATCTGCCGGCGAATCCGCTGCGGCGGCGGCAGCGCTGCCGTGTGCGCCGCCGCTGGGCTCCCCAGCAGCGGCGCAGCTCGAGGCCTTGACGCCACCGTCAGGGGCCCGGGCGCCACGCTCCGGCCCCGCGCTCTCGAAGCAGCGCGCGACCAGGCCGCGCATATCGACTGCCAGGCTGGCCCACTCGCGCGGCGGCAGCGACGCCAGGGGGACCTGCAGCCAGGAGGAAGCTTCCTGCTTGGCAAAGGAGAGACCCTATCCTGTAGCAGCACTTGCGCCTCTGCACAGCTCATTCGGCGGCACTACCGCCGCAGAGGTGTCCGGGGTGAGCAGCTGTGTGTTCCAGGCGCTTGCGCACGGCTGCAGCGCCATACCCAGTCGTGGCAAGCCTGCACTCTGTCCCAGCAGCCACTGTGCCAGGAGGGCCTCCCTTCCCCCAAAGGCGCCGGTGCGCGCGCGCCTGGCAGTGCAGCTCGGTGGCGCGGAGCTGCCGGAATGACGTGGACACGTGCAGGCGGCGTCGCATGCCGTCGCGGCAGCGCACCCTGCAACACAGGCCTCCCACACAGGGCTGTGGATGCAAGGAGGACTGTGTTTAGAGCAAGGTATATAACAAGATGTGAAGCGTAAGGGCCGCACCCCAGCTCCAAGGACAGCCGTTGGGTGTCCTGGAGGCACAGCTGTAGCACCAGCCAGGGCTGCAGGAACGGTTCTGCGCGGGCCGTGTGCGTACGTGGGTTCTGCTACCTGGAGTGCATTCAGAGGTTGCACGGCGCAGAGCGGAACGATAAGCTCGGCTTGGTGGGCGCGCACCCCCTTTCTGAGCTCCGCCGGCCTGCCACTGCAGCCGCAGGACGCCTGAAAGCACGCAGCATTTGACTGACGGGTCGTACACCTGCCACGCACACGCGCACTCAAGCAGCCACACAAATAATACAACGGCCAAGCTGGTGCAGCAGACGTTGCAGACCTCACCTTTTTCGCGGCGCTCGGTTTTCTGCCACCGCTTACTACAAGGGGGCAGCGGCCCTGCGGTCAGAGGCGCGGAGCGCCTCAGGCGCCTACGTGCAAGCAGCAAGCAGCTTCTAGTTTGAACAGCACGCGCGGCGCAGCGCACCTGCAGGTGGAGTACGTCCACGTGCGTGCCACCCTGGTACAGCAGAAACGACATATCCCAAGAACACGGAAGCGCAATACCAGTAGTTTCGACCGAGGACAGGTCCGAAGCAGAAGCAGCTGGAGCGCACTCCCAGCGTTGCGGGGAACGTTGCAACTCGCAAGCCTCTTTTAAGGTAGGGTCGGCTGCAACCCCGGCCAGCTCGAGGTGGGCCAAAAAAAAAGAAAAGCGCTGGCCTTTGCGGGACGCAGACAGGACGCAGTCACTTCGTGACAATGCACAATCTACTGGTTAGCGCCTACACGGACCGGGCCACTGGGCGCTAGCCCGGGGCCCGCCGAACATGCATTGCCTGGCGCCTGCGCCTGTGTCACCAGGGTGGTCTCTGACGTGTTGCAAAGTAACATGAGCGTCTGGGATGGCGACGACCGCTTCTCGCTGCTGCTGCTGGAGGAAGGCGAGTACTACTTCCGCGACTATGCCTGCCACCTGCTCCGGGGCGCCGCGCGGTGTGCCCCCCGGCTCTGCCTCTGCAGCGCACTCTGGACCCGACCGCTGCGGGGCACCGGGCCGTGCAGGCACGGAACCAGGTTGCTCCGCACAGGAGGCGCTGACAGCTGCGGTGCCGCCCGGTGCGCGGCGCAGGCTGGCGGGGCACCTCAAGCTGTGCAGCGCGTCGCTGTACTTCGTGCCGCGCAGCTCCGAGGAGCCGATTACGCGCGTCCCGTTCCGCGCGACCACGTCCATGGTCAGGTGCCGCTCCGTGCGCCTGCCCCCTCCATCACGCGCGGGTGCTGCAACCGCATCGTCCTCCCACTCCCCGGCCAGCTGCTTTGGGCCGAACAACAAATCCAGTGCAGGACCGCCGTGGAGCAGCTGGCACGCATGCTGCAGGTGCGAGCCACCGCGCGGCAGCATGGCGGAAGCGCGGGGCGTGGCGGGCGAGGAGCTGTTCTCGGTCCAGTGCACCGAGCGCGTGGAGATGATGGCGGGCGACCGCTGCGCGCCGTACGTCTGGCTGCGGGTGCGCGGCATTGCCCCTCACGTCTGGCTGCGGGCGCGTGGCGACGCCCCAAGCGCCCGTCGCCAGGCGGTGCAGACAGGGCGCCCGCTTGGCGCGAGGCACGCGGGGGGTAGATTGCGCGGAGGCGATTCATGGGCCAGCCGCACGCCTGCCGCCTAGGCAGGGCCGCTGCGCTGCAGTTGGGGGGGCAGCAGGCAACGAACAGAAAGGCAACCCGCTGACGAGGGGGCGTGGGGGGAGGCTGGCGGGCGGGCGGGCGTGCGCACCGGCGGGCGGGCGCGCGTGGGCCGCACAGGGCGCGCTCGGACCCCGGCGCTGCCTTATTAGCAACCCTGCCCCTATGCCTGCAGCACCTCGTGCGGCATGACTTTCTTGAAGCGCCGCCGCTCGGAGCTGGCCCTGGGCGTGCAGCTTGGCTATGAGTGCCTGGGTGTAATCGATGTAGATTAAACAATGCCATCGGTCACACCCAGGCACACTTTGCCAAGCTGCACGCCCAGGCCAGCCCTGAGCAGTGGCGCTTCAACAAAGTCATGCTGCACGAGGTGCTTTTGGCATAGGGGCAGGGACGCTGGGTGGTGCTTGGGTGATGTGCACCCGGCAGCACGGCCCTGCAGGCTGCCCATGCAGGAGCAGACACCCCGAGACGCGCCTTCGCGCTCGGGACGGGACCGCCTTCGGAAGAAGCTGAGGCTGGGGCACCACCCCCGCCGGTAGCCCTTTTTGAGGCGCGTCCTGTAGGGCTGGCGTCCAACCCCACGCCACCCCCGCGCGCGCAGGAGGAGGCCGCGCTGGCGTTCGCGCTGGTGTATGCGGCGCTGGACGAGGTGCTGCCGCGCGTGGAGCAGCTGCGCGCGCTCGCCTGCCGCGACGGCGGCAAGGCCGACCGCGAGGCCGCGCGCGCGGCGCTGGCCAAGCTCATCCGGGTGCTGCCCGTGCCCCTTTTGAGGCGCCCCAGACGTTTTCAATTGACGGCCGTGTGACCGGACGTTGCCAAGCAGCGCGTCCGGCACAAGCGGGCTGCTGCTGTCAGCGGGCCGCGTTCATGGCGGTGTGGGCACATCTGGTAGGCCACGCGCTCCGAGATACTGCGTGGAACGCGCGGAGTGTATGCGGGCAAGCAGGCGCACGAGGCGGCCGAGCGCTTCAACCCGGGCTGGCTGGAGGACGAGGGCGAGGCGGCGGTGCTGGAGGCGCTGGGCGCGCGCGTGACGCCGCTGTGCCGGCAGCCGGGCCGCCTGGTGCTCACGCCCAGCCGGCTCTACTTCCAGCCGTTCAACGTGGCGTCCAGCCAGCCGACGCAGGTCTTCCCGCTGGACCAGGCGCGCGCGCGCTAGGGTAGGGCAGGCAGGGGCCTGCTACCCATTCAACGTCACGCCCAGCCAGCCGACGCAGGTCTTCCCGATGGACCAGGCGCGGTCGGCGCCTGGTTCACCGCCGGCTCGGCCCGGCGGCGAGTGCGGCTCACCACGCTGGGCATGCATGGGCCGGCGCAGCGCACTCTGTGCTGCTCTTTCGGGAAGCGGCGCGCCGAGCAGAGCGCACGTCCAGGTGCGGCGCGGGAAGTGGTGTGCCGCGCGGCGCCAGAGGTTCTGAGTGAGCGTATATGACCAATGACTCGCCTGCCCTCCGTTTGATCTCCTGAGTCACGCCCAGCTGGCAGCCACGGCGCCCGCGTACAGACATGTCTGGAAGAATAAATGAGAGGCACGCCTCCAGCTGAGGCGCGCGTGCCGCCGCGCAGGCGCTCGCGGTGATACATACGTGCTGGCAGCCATGGCGCCCGCGCACAACTAAGTTACAGCTAGGCCAGGTATGGAGGTGCGCTTCCGGCTGAGGCGCGCGCGCCGCCGCGCAGGCGCTGGCGATGATGCCGCGCACGTACCAGCTGGCGGACGTGGGCCTGGAGCTCTTCCTGCAGCCGGCCGGCCGCGCGAGCCTGTACCTGACGTTCGAGTCGCCGGCCGCGCGCGACGCGGCCGCGGCCGCGCTCGCCGCGCAGCCCGCGCTGCGCCTGGCCGCACGGAGGAGGTGCGCCCGAGCCTGCCGGCTGGAGCTTGGACTCGCCCCCATGTGCATCGTGGCCTGTGCAGCAGCGCAGCACGCCCCTGCGTTTGCGTCCTGGAGGAGAGGCTCGTGGGACGCTGGTGCACTACAGGAGGTCGGATGTTTGAAATAAGCCCTACTCGGGCCATGCAGCCTATGGTATTCCCCGCCCCACGGGATGCCCCCGTGCGCTCGAGGTGTGCTATAGGGCTGACAGGTAGGCTAGCAACGCAAGGCTGGAATGCATGAGGGCACAGCACCGGCACCGCCTGCCGCGCATGCGGCCGAGCGGCGATCCGCGCGCGCAGCGCGCGGCGCTGGCGCGCGGACTGGCGCGCCGGCCGCGCGAGCAACTTCGAGTACCTCATGTTCCTGAACCGCGAGGCCGGGCGCAGCTTCCAGGACCTGACGCAGTACCCCGTCATGCCCTGGGTCGTCGCCGACTATGCCAGCCCCACCCTCGACCTGGACGACCCGGCCACCTTCCGTGACCTCTCCAAGCCCGTCGGCGCGCTCAGCGCCAGGCGCCTGGCGGGCTTCCGCGAGCGCTTCGCCGAGCTGGCGCGCATGGCCGACGCGAGCGTGGCCAAGCTGCCGGGCGCGCCGCCGCCGCTGGAGGTGCCGCCGTTCATGTACGGCTGCCACTACAGCGCGCCGGGCTACGTCGTGTTCTACCTGATGCGGGCGGCGCCGCAGCTCATGCTGCGCCTGCAGAACGGGCGCTTTGACGCGCCGGACCGCCTGTTCGGCTCGCTGGGCGAGGCCTGGCGCAGCGTGACGACGCTGCCGACGGATGTGAAGGAGCTCACGCCCGAGTTCTACTGCGACCCGGCATTCCTCGTCAACGGCCGCCGCCTGGACTTTGGCACCCGCTCGTCCGGCGCGCCCCTGGCCCCCGCCCCTCTGCGCCGGACGGGCTGGAGGCTGAGCAGGGAGGTTGGTTGGACCTGAGGGGTGGTGGGAAAGAGAGAGCACCTTTTGAGGCCTGTGAGGCTCGCAAGGGCCTGTGAGGCTGTGGTGAGTGGCGAAAGGGCGCCGCATCGCCGGCCTGTGCATTCAGGTTCTGAGTGCCTGCGCCCAGAGAAAGACCCGGTGGGCAACGTGGCGCGGCCGCCGCCGCGGGGTGCGGCCGCGGCCGACCGCGTCGCGCAGCGCGCCCCGGTGCAAAGGCGGCGCACACCATGCAGCGTTCTCACGTCAGCCTTCCAATGTCTTGCGCTTGCTCATACATGCGGCCATGCCGGAGCCCCTCGCCCACGCGCGCCGCGCGTGTGCAGGCGAGCCGGTCGGCGATGTGGCGCTGCCGCCGTGGGCAGCCGACGCGGCGGACTGCGTGGCGCAGCTGGCGGCCGCGCTGGAGGCGCCGCACGTCTCCGCGCGCCTGCACCTCTGGATCGACCTGGTCTTCGGCTGCGCCAGCCGCGGGCCCGCCGCCGAGCGCGCCGACAATGTGTTCCACTACCTCACCTACGACGACATGTGCGCCGCCACCTGCCTGACCCTAAGCCTACCCTACCCTAACCCTTCCAACCACTACCTCACCTATGCGGACTTGTGCGCCGCCCGCGCTGCCGGGCACGCGCATGTGTTCCGCTAGGGGCGCTTGCCAAGCCAAGGGCCGGCCACCGCTGCAGACCCTACTGCGGCACCAACCCGGCGGCGCAGCGCATCGACTCGCTCCCAGGAAGAGCGCCAAACAGAGTCTCAAACCCGCTTTGGAAGTGACATCCCTGTGCTGTCGACAAGCACGAGGCAATCGCGTCCTGTGTGCTCGCCCGGACAGTGCGCCGCGGACTGCTCACGCGGCCGCACGCGGCGCGCAGCGCGCTGTCGCTGCTGGAGGACGAGAGCGACCCGGCGGTGCGCGAGGCGTTGCGCGTGCAGATGATGGAGTTTGGGCGCACGCCGCGGCGCCTGTTCAGGCGCCCGCACCCGCCGCGGCGGGCTGCTGCCTCCGGCGCCGCCGCGGGCGCGGGCCTGTGGCGCTGCCTGCACGGCCGGCAGCTGCCGCCGGCCGCGCCGCGCGCCGCGAACCCCTCGCGCCCCGAGGTCGTCGCCACGGCGCGCCCTCGCGACCGCTCCCTCCCTCCGGAGCGTGCGCGGATAGCGCTGATGCGCGCGTCTGCCGCCTCTTGCCTCTTGCCCTCTTGCCGCGCCGCGCGCACAGCAGCCGCCCACCTGTGCGCAGCAGTGTGTGTGCCAGCTGTGGCGCATGCGCCAGCCTCCCAAAGCCAGAGATGTGGCCGCTCTGTCAGCATGCAATGCCGGCCGGCGGGCACAGCAGCGATGGCTTGTATGCGCAGCCGCGCTTCACTTCTCATGCAAAGGGTGTTCTGCAGAGCGCGTGCTGTGCCTGAGCAGGCTCGCGCGCGGTGCGCAGGGCCGGCGCAGCCGCGCGGCGGCGTCGGCGGTGGGCCGCGCGGCCGCGCGGCTGGCATCGCAGCGGCCGCCCATCCGCGCCGCCGCGCTGGCGTGGCTGGAGGCCACCGCCGCGCGGCGCGAGCCAGAGGCGCTAGCATTGCGCGGGCCAGGCGACCTGGGCGCGCCGCTGCGTGCCGCGCGCGCGGCTGCCGGCTCGCCCGAGGTGAGAAACAAGTCGATCTGTGTGTGTTAACTTTTTTTTTTTGGTGGGTCATGTCGGGCGGTTGTCAGCGCGCGGCGGGTGCCCGCCGGGCGCGCGCGGACGCGCTGCTGCTCCCCGCGCGCGTGGCAGCCGGTTCGACCGAACGAGGCATCTGGCAGCCTTGTTTACTGTGCTCAACATCAGTTGCCAGCCTCGCGTCCCAGGGAATCCGTGACACTCCCTGCACGAGGCGCGCCGCGCAAAGCGCGCGCCGCTGCGCATGGAGCGCGCCGGCCCGTCGCGCGCGGCAACACGGGCCTGCCCGGGTCGTCGTTGCGACCCCGCGCCCCAATTGGCAGGCGGCCGAGTGGGCCGAGCTGCTGGCGCGCGCGCTGCACGCGCTCGCGGCCGCGCCCGGCAACCGGCCGGCCATCCTGGACGCGGGCGCGCTGCCGGACCTGTGCGCCGCGCTGGCGGTGCCGGCGGCGGCGCCGGCGGCGGCGGAGACCCTCGCGCTGCTCACCGTCGATGTGCGCCTGGCCGCGCTGCCGGCGCCGCCGCTCCGTGCGCTGCTGGCGCTGCTGGGCGCGCGCGGCGCCCAAGCTGCGGGCACTGGCGGGGACGGCGGCGGGCCAGGGACAGACGGGGCTGGCGACGGCGGTGCCGACGAGACGGCGGCGGCTGCGGCCGCGGCGGCCAGGGCGCTCGCGCAGGTCATGCGCTCCGCGCCCAACAGGCAAGCCCACGCCGTTGGGAGGTGCTACCGCGGAGGGCTGCGACAGTCGTCCAGGTGTTAACGGGGTGGCGCACAGCCAGGTTTCGAAGAGCCGTTCGTCACAAAAGTGCGTGCTGTGCGGTCACCTGTTTGCCCATCACGCGTGCGGCAGCACGACACACGCAGTCAGGTGCCGCGCCTGCCACCCGACCGCCCGGAGAGGACAGCTGACGCGCGGTGTCCACTGCCACGCCCTGACGCTCAGGCCGGCACCAGACCCGGGTTCGCCGCGGGCCCGCACAGGCGCACCCTGGCGCGGCTGGGCGGCGGCGCGGCGCTGCTGACCGCGGCCGCGGACGACGGCGCGAGCGGCGCCGCGCGGCGCGGCGCCGCGGACACGCTGGCGGCGCTGCTGGAGGACGACCAGCTCAAGCTGGAGGTGGGGCGCGCCGGGCGGGACGGGGTACAGGGCTAGGGTAGGGTCGTGTCAAGGCAAAAACCGGCTGGTCTGCCGGAAATTGCGTCGCACCTGATGCATGATGGGGATGTTTGCATGCCTCAGCATGGCAGCACTGTTCACCTTCTTGCCAGCTTTCACCCGGGCGCTGCCTGGCATGCGCACGGCTTACTGGCTGCCAGACGGTGCTGATGCAGTCATGCTGGAGCTGTTGTGATGCAGTTAGCATGTATGCTGTATGGACTGCTGTGCTCTCGGGGGGATGTCCTTGCCGCAGCAGGCCAGAGTGCGCCATGAACGCATCCCACGGCAACCTGCAGCCGGCAGGCCTGCGGCCTGCCTGTGGCCGACAGCCGAGGCGCGGCGCAGGTCGGCAGCCTGTCGGGCGCGCTGCCGGCGCTGCTGGACCTGGTGGCCGCCTGGCAGGCGGACAGGCGCGCCGAGCCCCCAGACCCTGGGGTTCCGGACCCTAGGCCCCCAGACCCCGGCGCGGCGCCCAGGGAGGTCGCGGCCGCCGCCGCGCGCTGCCTCGCGCAGCTGTCGGTGCACGAGCGGCTGCGGCCGCGGCTGGCAGCGGCCGGCGCGCTGACGGTGCTGTGCGCTGCGGCGCTGCGCGCGGGCGGGCTCGCCGCGCCGGCGCGGCCTGCGGCATCAGATGGCAGCGGCGGCGACGGCGGCGATGCCGGCAGAGACAACGGCAGTCACATGAATGGAAGCAGTGACGGTAGAGGTGCTCTGGGCGGGCGCCTCGGCGCGGCGGCGGCGTGCGGCGTCAGCGAGGGCGGCGGCGGCGGCCAGAATGGCGCGCGGCAACCGTCAGAGAGCGAGCCTGGCGCTCCCGGCCGGCAGGATGCGGCAGGTTTTTGCCGTGGCAGCAGCGGCGCCGGCGCCGGCGGCGCGGGGTGGACGCCGAGGCAGGCGCCCAGGGCCGCGCCCAGCGCCGCGCACGCGACGGGGCTGGCGCTGCAGCGCGCGGCGGCCGCGGCGGTCGCCAACCTGTGCGGCGACGCCGCGCTGGCGGCGCGCGCGGCGGAGGACGGCGTCGCCGCGCGCGCGCTGGTCGCGCTGGCGGCCTCGCCCGACCTCGACGTGCAGGTGAGGAAGGGGGTTTGTATAGGATTGGTACAGGGCGCAGCCGAGGACGGCGTCGCCGCGCGCGCGCTGGTCGCGCTGGCGGCCTCGCCCGACCTCGACGTGCAGGTATACATGAGGGCGTCCGTCAGGAGCGCGCCATGCGGCCCGTCGGGGAGCCCTGCTGGAGCCCGCGCTTGTCTGGCCGTGCGCGCAGCTCAGCACAGCACGAGCTCCCTGAATGAGATTTCTCAGACCCTGGCCGATGATTCCATTGGTCCCCAATAAAAATGCAGAGCAGTGTCGGGGTTGAGCGGGGCTGATGCTGTCGGGACCGCAGCGCCACGTGGCGCGCGCGTTCTGGCACCTGGCGGCCGCCGGGCCGCAGCCGCGCGCGGCGCTGGCGGCCGCGGGCGCGCCCGGCGCGCTCGTGGCCCTGGCGGCGGCCGCGCCGCGCGGCCTGCAGGCGGCCGGGCTCGCGCGCCAGGCGCTGCGGCGCCTTGCGGAGCACCCGCTGGTGCGCGCCCTGCGCCGCCTGAGCGGCGTACGGCGCAGTCGAGTCCTTTATTTGTGCCTGCTTTGACCGGCTTCGCCGGGAGTGAGGCCAGGTGCAGAGCCTCAGCTGGCGACGGCAGGAATCGTCCCTGCAGCCGTGCAAACAGCTGTGCTGGTACAAGCATTCGGCCGATGTGAGATCGAGCGTCTGCGCTGTGCCTGCGGCCCAGGTCCGGGAGCAGATTCTGCGCGAGGTGGCACAGCGCGGCGGCGTCGGCCTCGACCTGCCGCCGGAGGCCGCATATGCGCACCTCGTGGGTGCGCACGAAGCCGCCCGAAGGCCGCTTCGGCCCCGCTTGCCGCCTGACCAGCTGCCGCTGTTGCGGTGGGCGCTGCGACGCCAGGCAGCGCGTGTCTGCCCCGGCGCACGCTGCGGCCCTCGCGTCCATCGCTGCGGCCGGTGCTTGTCCCGCTGTGCTGCAGCGCCGGCCCCCACAGCAGCTTCCTTGGCGATGCTCGAGTCGTTAGCGCGCAGCCTACGCTGCGAGCTGAGACACAGGCGTCGCACGCATGCAAGGGGGCTGTGTGCCTGCAGGCACGCCGGCCGCCGCGCGGGCGTCCGCAATGCCGTTCCGCGAGGCGGCGCTGCCGCCTGCGCCGGCGCCGCCCGCGGCGCGCCGCCGGCCCGTGGGCCGCCGCCTGCGTCGCGTGCGCTCGGCAGACCCCTCGCCCGAGCGCGGCGCCGTCG
>JAABUQ010006273.1_pt1 | contig 18163 bp, 20 predicted proteins | sample 5560001 | NCBI WGS metagenome assembly JAABUQ01 (sample SAMN10711888, study PRJNA513371) | rock metagenome | isolation source: Antarctica rocks | place: Antarctica: Victoria Land, Finger Mt nord | collected 2015-12-18
ACGCCTCCCAGCGCATGATGCGCGGCCACATGCGCTCGCGCTCGGCGAAGATGTCGGGGATGCTCAGGCCGATCTCGCGCGCCATGGTGCGGCTGCCGCGCAGGTTGCGCTCGATCTCCGGCCCGGAGAGGTCGGGGTCGCAGGCGAACCAGCCCTGGATGGCATGGCCCGGCCCGTCGAGGGAGCCGGACAGGTCCATGCGCAGCGCCTCGGCGATGGCCTCCACGTCGCGGCGCAGCGTCATCTTGCGCAGGCCCTGCACCTGCAGGACGCTGACACACTCTCCCCGCTTGCCCACTAGGACAGTGCCGTCCGAGGTTTCCAGGTCGCAGAACGAGGACAGCGGCTGGCGCAGCTTGAGCGACAGCGCGGCCAGGAGTTTGGCAAACGAACCGAACATGGCGGGTTCCGATCAGGACAAGTTGGGGAGGGCGGGCAGGGTCACGGCTGCGCCGGCCCTGGCCCAGTCGCCCAGGATGCCGGGATACACGTCGGCGCCGTCGCGGAAGTGCCGGCCCCGGTGCAGCACGCGGGTGCTGCCGAGCAGCGCGGCGCGGCGGGCGTAGGTGGCCGGCGGCATGTCGAGAAGGGCGCTGGCCAGCTCGCGCGGCGAGCTGGTGCCGACGTGCAGCTCGGCGGCCGGCGCGCGCGCGGCCAGGGCGGTGTAGGCACGCCAGGCGGCGCGCACGGCCGGCGTGTCCTGGCGGGGGCGGCTGCCTTGCACGGGGGACTGCCCCTCCCCGTGCAGGACCTGGTGGATGCCGCGCACGAGGCCGTTCAACACGGCCTGGCTCATCTCCGGCAGCCAGACCAGCAGCATCTCCTGCACGGTCGTGGGCCGGCCGAGGTCCTGCACCGCGTCGCAGAGCAGGCAGGCGGTGGCGAGGTTGTCCAGCGCCGGGTTGGCGCGGTTGCCGTCGAGGTGGACCACCCCCTGCCGGACCTGGGCACGAAAGCCGCAGAACCGGCAGGTGTGGCCGTCACGGGCCAGGGCGGCAGGGTGCGCCTCTTGCGCCCTCTCCGTGTCCGCAACGGCGGTCCAGGCCGTGAGGTGGGCGGACGGGACGAGGGGCAGGAGGCGCATGGGATCGCGGCGCCCCTTACTGGAACTTCATCTGCTTGGAGGTGCCGTCGCTGCTGGCGGCGGCGCCGGAGATGGTCTGCGCGCTGAACGTCGCGATGGATGCGATGGTCAGGAAGAAGCCGCCGGCCAGCACGCCCGCGACGCCGTAGCCGAGCTTGGCCTGGCCGTTCGGGTTTTTGGTGTGCTGGTAGATGGTCCAGCCGCCGGCGAGCAGGGCGAAGCCGCCGAGGATGAAGCCGAACAGCGTCAGCAAGGTGCCGCCGCCGGTGGTCATGTCCGTCGAAACGGCCTGCATACGACCGCCCAGGGTGTTGCCGGCGCCCTGCGCCATGGCCTGCGCCGTGGTAAGCGCCAGGACGCCGACGGTTGCCGTCGCGGTCGCCAGCCGCTGGCGCAGCAGCGTCGGCTTGGAGGCGGGAGTGATGGTCAAGCGAGGAACGAGGAGGGTTTTGTCTGCCACGATGGGCTCCTGTGGTTGCCGAGGGGGGGTTCTCCCTCGGCAGCCAAGGTCCCAGGCCAGGATGCGAACAGGAATCACCAGCATGAAGAAAAGTGCCGGTGCCTGGCGCAAGGTCAGGTGAATTTCCCGACGATGGCAGCCGCGATGCTGTCCACGTTCATGATGCAGAAGCCGAAGCCGATCATGATGATGGACAGGCTGGTGGCCCCCTTCCGGTTGCCCTCCACGACGGACTTGAGGCTGAACACGCCGAGCAGCACGACCAACGCGCCATAGCTGCGGAAGAAGTAGATGAACATGCCGATGATGTTCAGCAGCGTGTCCTCCGGCGTCGCGCCCAGCAGGGTGCTGGGATCGACGGTGGGCGGCAGATAGCTGGTCATGCTGCTGTCCATCGACGACTGCGCGCCGCCGCCCATGGTGGCCGCGCCGAAGTTGAGGAACTTGTCGAAGGACAGCAGGATGCCGGCGAACAGCGGCGTCACGAACGGCACCCAAGGGTGCCGCTCCCAGAAGCTGCCGGGCTTGCTCAGGTGCCACAGGCCCCAGCCACTGGCGAGGAGGAAGAAGCCGGCGCCGAGGTAGCAGATCAGCGGGATCAGGACGGCGATGGCCTGGCCGAAGTCGGCAGCCAGGTTGGTAAAGCCCTGCATGGCCCGCCCCCGCTACTGGATCACGCCGTGGTCGGTCTGCACTACCCAGGCGGTGCCGCGCTGCGCGATGCTGACGATGCGGCCGACCCCCGGCACCATCTCGCCCGCCTTGACCTGCAAGCCGGCGGCCTGACCAGGTGGGGCGTTGACGTCGGCCAGCACCGCAGTGCCGGGCGAGGCCGCCTGCACGCGGTAGTCGCGCACGGTGCGGGCGGTGCCAGGCGCCGCGGCGATAGCGCGCGTCACGCCGCCACTGGTCCCAGAGGTGGACAGGATCGGGGTCACGACCGGCCGGTGCCCGGCACCCATGGCGGCGGCAACGGAGTTGCGGGCCTCGGCGAGGTTGAGCCGCTGCTCGAAGTCGGTGGTCCTGCCCTGCACCGTCTCGGTCAGCATCGCCACCTGGGAACGGAGCGCGGCGTTCTCATCGCGCATGTCGCGCATGAGGGCGCCCATCTGTGTCACCAGGGCGAGCACGTCCACCTGCGCCTGTGGCGTCATGAATGCGGGCCTGAACGTCGCTGCGATGTCCGCCGCATCAGGCGGGTTGGAAGCAGGCGAAGGCAGGGTGGGCGGAACGCTGCTTGGCGCAGATGCCGGTGTTGATGCAGGTGCAGCCTCGGCCGACACCGCAGGACGGACCGGGGCCGGAGGGGCTGGAGGAGCTGCGGCCGCTTCAGCCGGAGGCGAGGGGGGAAGCGCTGCAGCGCTCGTTGCTTCCGGGACCACAGGCGGAGATGGGGCGGGAGCGGCAGCCTGCTGCCCCCCTGTGCGCAAGCTCAGGATTTCCGCGGCATCGCCCTGCACCGACGGCACGGGCACTCGCCGCGCCGAGGACCGCGGCTCAGTCCGGGGCGGGGCGGGCGTGGGCCGCGTCGGCACGGCAGCACCCGGCGATGCCTGCTCCGCCTGGTTCGCGGCCAGCACCTGGGACGGGCGGACAGGAGGTGGGATGACCGTGCCGTTGGAGGCCATGCTGTCAGAGGCAGCAGAGGAGGGCGCCCTCATCGTCCAGGCGTAGTAGCCGCCACCTGCGGCGAGCATGCCCAGCATCAGGGCGGCAGCGGTGCCGAGCAGCGCGTTGCGGGAGGAGCGCTGTCCCGTGGCAGCGGCAGCGGCTTCCGACGTCGCTGGAGTGTCCAGGTCGCCATCGTTCTCGCCAGGCATGGTCAGCTCGGCGCCGGGCACCATCTCCGGTGGCGAGATGACGGTGGGCATCGCAGGAGCGTGCTGCTCCAGGCGCTCGCCGTGGGCCTGGTCGGAGCGGGAAACATGGTCGTCTGACTGGGGCGCGTGCGGTGCTGCGCCAGCAGAAAGGCGAGCATCCTCCTCGTGAGTGTCGAGAAGCTGGTCCTGGTCGGGGGAGGGATGGGCGTCAGGCAGCAGCATGTCCGAGCCTGACGGGATGTGAGAGTCCATGGATCACCTGCGCATGTTGACGCAGGCAGTGTCGCCGAGGGAGATGCGAACGGCACCAGCCCCGTTGCGGCTTATTCCGGCTCCTCAACCGTGGCCAGGAACACCACGCCGACCGGCGTGTTGGCGTCCAGATAGACGGTCGCCTTCTTGGGCGCGGACTGCTGCAGCGTTTGGCCGATCTGCGCGCCGCTGGCGCCGGCCGCCACGCCGAGCTGCTGGCCGAGATTGAGGCGCGTGAAGCCGGTCGCACCGCCGAACGGGCTGAGCACCGATGTGGTGTTGGACTGCGCCAGCGCCTGGCCCAGCCCGGCCACGAATGCCGCCGCCGCCGGCAGGGCGAAGCGCTCCAGGTAATGCTGCTCGACGCGGGACGCGACCGTGGTTTCCATGGTATCTGGCGTGACCACGATGGCCTGGATCGGGATGTCGCGGCCATTGTGGGTCAGGCTGGTCAGCATGACGACCAGGCGGTCGCCCTTCTGCTCGAAGGCGCCGCGCATGCGGTCGCCGGCGATGGGGCCTGACTGCGCCTCGACGATCACCGGGCCGCCGCCGTCCGAACTCACCGCCAGCTTGTTGACGGCATACACGCCGCGGTCGGCCGGCATCAGCACGCGCCCTGCACGCCGCGATGCGGGCGAGGACGAGGTGGAGGACGCCCCGGTGGTCGAGACGTTGCGCGCGCGCGCGAGACCGTCCGGCCCGTTCTCCGGTTGCCTGCCCCGCTCGGTCTGGCTTCCGCGCTCCGCGGCGTCCTCCTTCTTCTCCCAGTTCTTGGTTTCAGCCGCCTTGCCGTTCAGGCGGGTAAACAGCGCCTTCATGGCGGCGTCATAGGCCGCCACCTGTTGCTCATCGACCTTGGGCTGCGGGTTGGTGTCCGACACGCGCTGCACGGAGGCCGATGCGGGCGTGCCGGATGCCGGCGGCGCGAAGGGATTGGCCTGCATGGTCACGGCCGGGGGCGGGGTCGGCCCGGTGCGCGGCACCGGCACCGGGATGACCGGATCGGCGATGACGATGCGCGGCGTCGGCTCCGGCGGCGTGCTGCCTTCCAGCGGCGCTACGTAGGACCGGCCCGCCGCCTCCGCTTCCCGGCCCTGCTCCTTGGCCTGTTCGCGCGCCAGCTGGTTGAAGTAGGGCGAGCCGTTCGGACCGCCCGGCAGCGGGTCGGCGTTCGGCACCTTGGCCGCCTTGCTGACGGGTGCGGTTGGGGTGCTGACCAGGGCGAACCCACCCACCGTTGCGAGGATGAGGGTGGCCGCGGTGCCCATGATCGCCAGCCGGCGTGGTCCGTTGCCAGCTTGGCCGCTGAACACGCGGTAAGGAGTGAGCTTCAAGGACATGGATCACTGCTCCGTCAGGCGCGCGGAAACCGAGCGGCCATTGGCTGACAACAGGACGATGGGCGTGGCGGGCAGGGCGTAGATCGACACGCCGGACGGGCCGGCCTCGAATGCCACCCACTCCGGGGAGATCACGGTGTAGCGGGTGCGGAGGTAGACACGCCCTCCCATGCGCCAGGCCCGCACCTCGTCGGGCGACACGCCGGATACCGCCAGCGGCACCGCCTCGGCCGGTGGCGTGCCGTCCAGCATCGCCGTCAGGTAGGCGGCGCCGGTTTCAGGGGTGTTCGGCCGGGTGATGATCTGCACCTTGGCGTTCGGCCCGCGGTCGGCGACGCGCGCGTCCACGCGGGCATCGTAGTGCTCCCGGCCGGCGATCACCATGAAGGTCAGGGGCACCGGTGCGCCCTTGAGATAGACCAGCAGCCCCCCGCGGGGAGCGGGCGACCGGGGGATGATCTGCATGACGTTGCTGCCCTTCTCGGGCACGCTCACGTCGAAGCCGCTGTTGTCCACGTTGGGGTTGCTGTTGGTGTCCCAGATGATGGGCCAGGGCTGGCCGGTGCTGTCCAAGAAGGCGATTGCGGTGGGATAGCCCCGCACCGCCTCCAGGATCGGGGTGGCGCCGCCGGGGCCAAGCGAGATGTTGACCGAGCGCGTCGCCGGCAGCGCGATGCTGCCCTGCATCGCCCGCTCCTCGGCGTCGCGGACCTGGCGTTGGGCGCGGGCCAGGTCGTCGATCATCTCGCCCGTGAGCGGCAGGTTGCGCCGTCGGGCGATGCCCAGCGCCTGGCGGTCCAGGTCGGCGTCAACGTCCCCCTGCGACGGCCGCACGGTGATCTGCCCCTGCGCCCACCCCTGCAGCGGAAAGCAGGTCGCCATGCAGGCAAAGGCGGCGGCAACGGGTGTTCTGGCGCGCACGGTGTCTGCTCCTGAAGCTAGGTGGGGATGGCGGTGAGCTGGTCGATGGCGACACCATCCGGGTGGTCAGGCTCAATGGTGCGGATCACCACGACGCTGACGATCAGGTGTTGAGCGTTGTTAACGTTGTCGTTCTCGAAGGTTAGAATCAGCGGGATCTCGACCTTGTAGGTGTACAGGTCGCCGATGACGCCCTTACCCCTAATGACGGCCGCACGCTCCGGCGTGGCGGTGCCGATCAGCCGGGCGCTCTGGATCTTGGCGAGGTTGCCGACGCCCTTGAAGGCGTTGGCGTAGGCGTCCCAGCCGCGGTCGGTGAAGCGCTCGCCGGCCTTGTTGAGCTGGGTGCGATAGTCCTTGAAATTCACGGTGAACACGGCGCACACGGCGCTGACCGTCCAGATCAGCATGTCGGAGTCGCTCATCACCGGACTGTCGAGCGGAAACACCTCGCGCGGAGTGTCCCTGCCGTTGGTGTAGAAGTAGTGCGGCTGCGGCGGATGGTGGTCGCGCCAGATGCGGTCGCCCACGAGCGCCAGGATGGCCCCGCCCTGGACAGTGTTGACGAGGAAAGAGCGGCGCAGCAGCTTCTGCGAGAACTCCGGGTCGGAAAGTCTGCGGCCGACCGCAGCGGATTGGTTCATCATGGAACCAGTGTCTCCTGGCAAGACGCGAACGGGATGCGGTTTGACGGCGTTGCGTTCGGGTCAGCCGTACATGTCCATTTTGTGTTTGTATTCCCTGGTTCCCCGGTAAGCTGGGCAGGTCGAGAAGCGGTCGCCGGGCTGGACCACGAACACCCTGCCCCACTCCTTGCAATACTTTATGGTTTGTGTAGCGCGCAGAGCCTTCGCCTCGGGGCTGTCGGGGCGGTAGTCCATGGTCAGCAAATTGCGGTCCCTGTTCTTTGGCAACCCGAGGATTTTGATCTTGGAGCGCACTTGGCCGGGGGTGAGGTTCAGGTCACGGGCAACGGCGACATAGTGCTGGTAGGCCAGGATGCGGTTGATGACATCCATGGAAAGGTCGTTGTCCCAGCGCGTACGCCTGGTCTTGGTAGGTTTGATGGGTACTTCTGCATAGTCGTGGACGATGCTGCCGCGGGGACGCCGTGGCAGGCCCAGCCAACGGGCTTTGCCGCGTATGCTTCCCTGGGAGCGTCCCAGCTTGACCGAGACACACTGCGAGCTGAGGCCCAGTTCCCAGAAGGCGATGAGCTGCCTGATCTCCCCGATCTGCCAGGCGTTGCGGACGCCGCTGGTCCGGCGGACTGCGCCGTTGTGGGGAGTGTAGAGGTCCAGCGCTACAACGCGCGCCAGCAGATCAACCTCCAGTAGGTTCAGGAAGAGGCATAGCGCCTCAACGCTACGCCCCTTTGCAACCATGCCGATAAACGTGCTGTCACGCACACCCGACGGAGCAGAAAGTCCACCGCTCTTAGGCAGGAAAGCTGCACCCAAGAAGGAGAGTCCCGGTCCACGAGTGGCAAGTCTGTCCCGAGTGGAGGTGATGAGCATGTCGTCTCCGGTTCCACAACCGGAGGTAAGCTAGCTTTCACGATTCTGGGTGTCACTACGAAAACAGCATTAAGAAACGTTATCGAAAAGAATACTTTTTGTTACGTATTCACCGTTCGCATTTGCTCTACCGATCGCCGAAGGAGCCGGCTTCGCTCTCGTAGTCCAGGGACTGGGACGCATTGAGCATCGCCACGAGCAAAGCGTTGAGCATCGGGCGGGTCATGGGAACGGACCCGTGCTTGCGCTCCATGTCCTCCAGGCGCCTGTGAACCGCGCCGGCGATGTGTTTCGCCGCTGACAGGTTCAGGCCCTGGCCGAGGGAATTGAGGACAGCCTCGGAGCCGGGCGGAGTTCCCGCTCCCTGGGGACGGTCCCGGGACGCTGCCTTGCTACGCTCCCTCCCGGCAGGACCGCTTTCGGCGCTGCTGGACGCCCGGGTGATGGCTGGTGGCTGGGGGCCTGCCTCGCTCCCGTGCTGCAGCGCTTGGTCAGCAATCTCAGGGTTCGTCTGTTCGGATTGCGACTGTTCGGCGGAGGCCGCACCAGGTTCTTCCATGCTGGGCGGTGCCGACAGCAGGGCCGACGGGTCTGTCCCGAGTCCCAGCGCGACCCTGGTCAGCGACCTGAGGCTGGCGTCCACCTTGGCGACCTCCAGCACGGCAACCTGAGCCTGGCTAATGCCGGTCAGGTAGCCAAGGTCGGCCTGGGTCAGCTTCTGCAGCTTGCGGAGGCGCTTCATGTTGCGCGCAATGTTCTGGCGATAGACGTATGTGACTTGGTGGTGGTCACTGGGGGCCTCTTCTTCGAATTCCTGTTCGCCGGCCTGCAAGGCGCTGTCAGCCGAGGCGTCGGCCCCTGGCGCTTCATCCTGTGTCGAAGATACCGGCAGGGACTGCGGCTCCTTGTCTCGGGTCATGGCAGATCTCGCCTTTGAAGGTCTGATATCATTACGCTCTGTCCATCTTAGATATTCGCGCCGGCTTCTATAGCCAGGGTTAGCGACGCGAACGAAAATGCTGTGTCCAGTTGGCGTGGAGAGAGTTCCTGTTCGCGTGCGGGGGCCGCAGTAGGACAGGATCACCCGATGAGGCCCTCATGCGCGTCCTGATTACGTTGCCGCTTCTGATCGCCGCCTGCCTGTGCGGGCACCCGGCCAACGCCGACTTCCGCGTCCAGGGGGCGGCACCGGAGGCGGGTGCCGCCCCCTTCCCGGCCAGCCCCCTTCCCGCTTCGCCTGCCCTTGGAAGACGGGTTCAGGTGCGCGTCCGGCCCAGGATTCCCCTGGCGGTCGGCTTTGGGCGGCAGATCCCGCTGGCCTTCGCCGCGCGCCAGATCGTGCCCGCTGGCCTGCCGGTCAGCTTCGCGCCGGAAGTGGACCAGGACGCGCTGGTGGATTGGTCGGGCGGGCGCCCTTGGAATCAGGTCATCACGGCCGTCGTCCAGCCGCTTCGCCTGCGCGCCGTCGTCACGGATCGAGGCGTCCTGATCGGCCCGTAAAAATCTCGCTGCCGTTCGCGTCCGTGGGTCCGATCCTGTCCACCCATCACAGTGGACAGAGGATCATGCCCAACCTGAGTGCAGAAGCGGTCGCCGACTGGCTGGCCACACGAGACCCGAACAACGCGGCCACCCTCCTTGCCCCGGCCGCTTCCATGCCGGAGGGCGCCGAACCCCTGCTGGTCCAGCTCGGACAGGCGTTGGATGCCGCCCAGGCCCGTGACCCGCAGCGCCTGAGCCGCCTGTTGCGGGACGCCTCGGTGCGGGAGCGTCTCGGCATGCTGCTGACGCACCTCGACAAGCCGCGGTGCCTGCGGCTGCTCGACTGGTTGGGGTCGCCGCCGATGCGGGACCACAACCTGGTTGCGGCGGCCTACCTCACCGGCGACCCGTCCGCAGAGAGCACGGCTCTGCGCCACAACGTGCAGGCGTTGTACCGCAACGCGCTGCTAAGCCGCATCTTTGATCGGGGGCGCATCGCCAGCCTGCTCACAGCCTGCCAGGTCGCCGGGCAAGCGGAGGGAACGGCATGATGCGCCGTCCCAGCCTGGCAGTGCTGCTGACCTGTCTTCCCGGCCTCGTGTTCGCCCAGGGCGCTTCGGACGACACCGCCGGCTGCACCGCGCTTGCTCAGGCCGCAGCGGCAGGCATGTCAGGGCGCGTGAACGCGGACGACCAGTCCATCAGACCGCCGCAAAGCGTCACCCAGCTCAGCTGCCTCGACAACTTCTTCAACGGCGTTGGCCTGAACGTGCTCACCAACCTTCTCGATCCCACCTCGCTGCTCAACTCCGTAGAGGGCAAGATCTGCTCGACCGTGCAGAGCGCGTGGCAGAACGCCATTGGGTCGGCGCAATGCGGATTGACCGTGACCGGCTTCAACATTGGTTTCGGCGGCCTTGGCGGCGGCACCTTCTGCCCGAAGCTCAGCTTCGGCGGCGGCGGGGCCGCGATCGGCAGCGTCGGCGTGGGCGTCGGCAACAACGGCGGCGGTTTGTACATCAACGGCAAGGCGCAGGGGCCGACTGGCTACACCCTGCCGTCCGGCAATGGCCAGTAAGGAGCCAGCAAAATGACACGCAAGTATCTTCTCGCAACAACGGCAGGCATGGTCCTTGGCGCCATGATTTCCGCAGGCCCCGCCTTTGCGGACCTGCCGACCATCGACGTGATAACGCATTTTCTGCTGGATCAGGCGCAGAAGATGATCACCAATGCGGTGACGAAGGTCGAGGATGCCGTAACCAACATAGGCACTCAGATCAGTGATAAAGTCACCGACATGGGCAACCTCATGGGTGACAAGCTGACGGCTGGCTTCACGCAGAGCGCCAACTACGCCAAGGCATCTATTGGCGCCCAGGAGCAGATTGCGGACGCCTCCAATACCGTTATGGCTCGCAATGCCAGGGACCTGCGCAACGCGCAAATCCGCGACGAACACGTCGTGACGCCACAGGCTTGTGCCGCCCTGGATGACGGCCAGACTATTGCGGTGTCTGCAGGGCAGTCTTGGAGAGTATCCAACGGGATCAATGAGATAACAGACAAGCGCAGTCAGGGTAGACCAGACACGCCGGCTTGGGCAGGGCAAGGTCAAGCCACTGCAGCTGCTAATCAGCTACACTTGTCGCGTTACTGCTCGAAAAACGAACAGCAAGCGGGATTGTGCAGCACTTGGAATAAGAAAACAGAAAACAGTGACCAAAGCTCCACCAGCCTCTTCGGCCGCTTCTCCTATCCAGATCAAGATGGCATCAATAGTGCTAATGATTACGCTCGGACCCTAATAGAACCTGTCCCACCCGCGGCCCTAAGGGGTGCGCAGCTCGCGTCAGTTGTCGGTCAGGAAGCGGAAGCAAAGCGGCGTGGCTACAACGCTCAGATGTCTCTGGTAAACGGTGTTCTGAACGACATCATCGCTTCGCGCACCAGTTCGGTTGTGCTTACGTCGGGCCAGAAGCAGCAGTTGCAAGCTCAAGGATTGCCCGCAATGGAAACGGCGTCATGGGTTCAAGCTCAGGATTTGGAGGTGAACCGGCGCATCAGTGGTGTGGCATGGCATGCGGGTTTGCAAGGAATGCCGCAGAAATCGGTGCTAGTCGAGATAGCCTCTGAACAGGCTATGACGAACTACATTCTGTGGCAAATATTTGTTGTTCTTCAGAAAACCGGTGCAGTAGATGCCGCCCAACTTGCTGCAACGGCCACTGCAAATCTTCGTGCAGCACCGGCCATTCCCACGCCGCAGATGGCATCGCAGTAAGCTGAAAGCCGATACATTCTAATCACACATCCAAGAAGAGGGCCAAATATGCCTGATGGATTGAACGATGCAACCAAGCTGCAACCGCCTCCACAAGACCTTTCGGTGGAAGCGCCGGCAAGGCCAACTGACCCATTGCATGAAGTCGTCACTCTTCTGAATCGGGCCGCCATCGATTCCAAGCTTGCCCTGCTTAATCCAGACCTCGCCGGAATGGTTGGAAAGCTTGCAGAACAAGCGACGGAGCCGGGACGTCTCGATCAACCATCCTACCGCACCGGAGCGGCCTACGCGGTGCAAGACATGGAAAAGTACACAGGGGGGCAGCCCATCAGCATGCCTGCGGAGCTGCGTGCAGAGTTGGTGACGCTGGCGAGCACCAGCCCTGGTTTGCAAGACGAGCGCATGCAGGGCCTGGTCGCCAAGACGGCCGGACTGGACGACCGCGAGCTAATACTGGACATCCGGCGGACGGCACAGCACGTCGCCCGACTTGATCCCCACCAGGATGGTCCGGAGGTGATCGCCAAGATTGAGGCTCTTGAAAAGCGCGCCGGCATCGTCCGAAGCCCGGATATCTCCATTAGCAATGACGATCCTGCTCTCCAGGCAGGGCAGAAGGTTGCCATGCCGGCTGGCCAGGACAGGTCCGCCGCCGAACAGACCGTGCCCGTTAGCACAAGCGATGCCGTCAACAAGATGCCACCAGCCACGGAGCCGGGAACACCCGCTGGCGCGGCCAGCATCGAGCAGCGCGTCAACGCCGTGCCGTCTCCAGGCAGTGGCCAACCACAAGCGACGGCTGCCGTTGAGGCTACTGCAACAAACAAATCCACTGGAGCAACTGTAACCACCCAACCTGCTACAAACGCAGCCGCTGGACAGTCCCACCCACAGGTAGAGGCCGTGCAGACGCAGTCCCAGGGTGTGGCTGAGAGGATCGTATCCTCGACGCGCAACACGCGATCCCTCGATCCCGCTCCATGGAGCATACCGGTTCCGGCCATTGGCCAGCGCATCGCCCAGTTCGAGCAACGGCTGGCCGATGGCAGGACGGAGCGCCTAGTCCAGAATGCGGAGAAGTCTGGAACCGCCATGTTGGCGGCCATGGAACAGTTCACCAATGGCCCCGGCCGCGGCATCATGAGCAAGCTGGAAGGGGTAGCTGCACAGGACCCCGGCGGTATGCCTGCTGTCATCAGCGAGATGCGGCTAGGAGGGCGCTACGCTACGGAGCGTGCCGATTTCGATGCCGCGCTCCGCAGTCCCGCGGCAGGGGCGGCATACAAAGCTGTGACCGACACCGCCGACAAGTTCGCAGCAGACCGATACGTGATGGCCAACAACCTGCACAGCCGCAAGCTCGATCCAGCCGCGGCAGATGGTCGCTTCGAGCAGATGGACGCCACGCTTGGCGAGCAGGCGTCCAAACTACCCGGTCGGGAGGCCGGCAAGGACGCCATGGCGGAGATGGCACAGAAGCTGGCCGACCTGCTGCGCAAGGCCGTGGCGAAGGTCGAGCAGGCATTCGGCAAGTCGGCCGGCGTCGAGGCGCAGGCCACGGCTCGGCCAAGCCCTTCGCCTAGCGCGTCGATGTAGCAGAACCAGCGGCGCCGTTCGCGTCCTGTCCGCGCATCCTCGCAGGGAACACGCCCTGCGAGGATGCGATGCGCCGTTTCTGGTCCCCCCTGTTCCTGCTGACGCTGGTGTGCGGCCTCGCCCAGTCCGCCTATGCCGATAACGCGTCGCCCGGTTCTGCCGCCACCTGGTCATCCCTGCAGCCTGCCGACGACTGGTCTGCGCAGATGCTGGCAAGCGTGTTCCCGACCACGGCGGCGACGGGAGCGACCTCGATTGGCGCCGAGCAGACGGTGATCGGCGTCATGTTGGGCCAGCTCACACACTACGTCATGGCGCTCGCCGCTGCCTTCGTGGCCTACACCACCATCATCCAGATCGTCCGCGCCGGCGAGACCGGGCGCGTGCTGAGCAACTCCACCAGCTCGTGGGCGCCGGTCCGGCTATTCTTCGCTATAATCCTCATGCTGCCGGTGAACAGCGGCTTCAGCCTGGGCCAGAGCGCAGTGGTGCAGGTCGCCAAGTGGGGCATCGGCATGGGACGGGCAGTGTATGCCAACGCCGTCAAGGCGGTCGGCCCCGACGCCATGCCGATAGCACAACCCATGATCCCCGGCACCAGGGCCATCGTCGCCGGGCTGATCCAGACGGAGTTCTGCCGCGCCATCATCAATCAGGCGTCCGGAAACCCCAACATGGTGCCGCTGCCGAAGGCCACCAAAGGCGGGCAAGCGGGGCAAGGCGGATACGTCACCTGGTCCTACTCCCTCGCGGCCGGGAACGAGACGGCCTCCCCCGTCTGCGGCACCGTCACCGTGCGGGTGCCCGGCACCGGCAACACCCTGGCCGGCGTCAACGTGGACATGACCGGCACCCAGCAGGCGACCCTGAGCTACGTGCTGAGCGAAATCCGCACCGACGCCGAGAAGGTCGCAGCCAACGTCTGGAAGACACGGCAGACCTCGGCGCTCAACGATCTCATGAGCACCTATGTCCAAGCGACGAACGACTACACGCAGCAGCTCACGACGGCCGCCACCACCATCACCAGCGCGCTGAACGCGGCCATGAAGGATGCCAGCCTTGCCCGCGACGGCGGCATCGGCTTGCAAGCAGGCCAGAACAAGCTCGCGGCACTGGGCTGGACACAGGCCGCAGCCTACTACCTGGAGATCTCTCGCCTGAACGGTCAGACACTATCGTTGCTGGCCGCCACCCCCACGGTAAACACGCCCAGCTACCAGGGCCTCGGCGAGGGCTTGCTGAGCGACCTGCTGCCGATCCTGAACCCGGTGCGGGCGTTCCAGGCCAAGCTGGACACCTACGTGCAGACCACGGACACCCGCGATACGCCGGCCGGCAACGCCACACTGTTCTCCGGCGTCACGCCCGGCGAGGACGGCGCCGGCGCGATCGAGCAGGTCGCGCGCAAGATCGGCTTCAACGAGGGGTTCCTGCGCAAGCTGATGACCCTCAGCCAGATGGGCAAGAGCCAGTGGACCGATCCCATCCTCGCCATGATCTCGCTCGGCCACCTGATGATCAACACCGCCCTAACGGCGCTTGGCCTCGCGGGGCTTCTCTCCTCAACCGTCGCCAGCACAGGGCTGACCGCGGTGCAGATCATCACCTTCAACTGGGCCGGTGCCGCCGCCACGGCCACCGGCCACCTCCTGATGACCTTCCTGGCCACGCCGATCTTCTACGGCTGCATGGCCATGCTGATCCCCGGGCTGATCCTCGCCTTCGTGCTGCCGATGATCCCCTACATCATGTGGATCGCCGGCGTCGCCGGCTGGCTCATCCTGGTGTGCGAGGCCGTGGTCGCAGTGCCCCTGTGGGCGTTCGCGCACCTGACCTGGCAGGGGGACGGCTTGCACGGGCGCGGCATCGAAGGCTACGGCCTGCTGTTCAACATCCTGTTCCGCCCGGTGCTGATGCTGTTCGGCCTGTTTTTGGGATACTTCATCTACACCGCGATCAGCTGGCTGACGCTGCAAGGCTTCGGCGTGGCAGCCGGCTTCGTGCTGCAGAACGGATGGTTCGTCAGCAACCTGCTCGGCGTCGTCGTCCTGCTCTGCATGTTCGTGCTGCTGCAGATGACGATCGCGCTGATGTCCTTCCGCCTGATCTCCCAGCTTCCCCACCAGGTCGTCAAGATGATCGGGCTGCAGCCGGCCAACCGGGTCGATATGGACCGCTTCGCCGCGGATGCCGGCATGGTGGGCATGAATTCATCCTTGCGCGGCATCCAGGGCGGCACGAGTGCGATGCTGGAGAGTGCCACGAAGGCCGGCGGGGGCGGCGGCGGGGGCGGGATGCGCGCTCTTGCCGACGGCAGCAAGTCGGCGGAGAACGGGGGACCCAAGCTTTTGGGCAACGACAGCACGCTGCAGGCGGCGTCCGAGGTAACACCCCCCGCCGCGGGCAAAGGAGGTACGCCGTGACGGAGCTGTATGTCAGCGATTTCGCATGGGGTTACATCGCAGCAGGGCGGCCGAAGGATGACACGGCCAGGCGGGTGGCCGTTGCACGGCAGCACCGCGCCGAGGCCGCGCTGCACGATGCCAACGAAGACCGGCAGCGCTTGTGGGAGCAGCTCAACCAGGTCGCAGCATATGCTGACGCGCTGATCGCGGAGAACGCCGTCCTGAGACAGGACGGCGCGAACCTCCGGCAGCATGTGGCTGACCTAATAGCCTGGGGCGAAGGCTTGAAGGATCGGCTGGCCGAAGCTCAGCGGATCGCGGAGCATCAAGCCCTTTGCGAAGACGTGCGCAGAAACCTTACCAAGCTTCTATGTGGTTAAGGCCGTTCGCATCGCCCTCACGCATGGTGCCCTCCAACCTTGGAGAGGCACCATGCGGAACGTCTTTGCGCCAGCTGCTGCGGCACTGCTTCTGACCCTTGCCGCATGTGGCAGTGGCGGCAATCTCCGGTCGGTGTCCGACTACACGGCACCAGCCGCGCCACCGATCAGGCACCCCTTCTACGATCCCACGGCCGCCTATGGCGACGCTCGCGCGACGGGGCGCCCGCCCGTGGTGGACCGCAACGGAGGGATCGTCCGCCCGCGCGAGCCAGCCACGGAGTGGGGCCGGCCAGATTATGAGGGAACGCCGTGGGCGACCGGAGCAGGACGGTCCCCGTTCGGCGGACCGCCAGGCACGTTCTAACAGGGCAAGCAGAGGATAGGGGCTTGAGCCCCTATCCGTCTGCTCCGGTGCCCATCTCAGTGCGCCAGCAGAGCTCTACCCGTGCGCGGGCTTGCTCATGGTTTCGGGCCGATCCCTTGGTGATGGGCATCGTCCGCCCTTCCCTGACAATGGACAGCATCCAACTGTGCTTCGGCATTTCAAGGGGCTGTGTGGCCAGGTAGTCGTCGCTCAGCTCCACCAGGGTCAGCAGGTAGCCGAACCACTGCGTGCCCGGCGTCTCGGCGCTTTCCTCCCGCACGGCCGCATCGCCGGCTTTGCAAGGATGAGACACCCAGGCCGGCGCATCCACTCGCCGCGGCTTGGTCCGCATCTCTCTCACCCGCTTGGATACCAGGGCAAGCGACTTCAGGAACATCTCTCCATCGGCGTCGTCCACGCGCTCCGTCAGCCGCGGCGGAGCTGCCGGCCGGGGCTTGCGCACCCGGACCGGCTTTACAGGTGCAGCCATCAACTCGGCCACCAGCTCTCGTCGGCGTGCAGGAACTCGCGCGCCGTGCCAAGCCGCCGGGTGCGAATCTGCCAGTTCACCAAGGCATGGTAGAAGGCCAGCAGGAAAAAGCAGGAGCAGATGGCACCCATGCCCACCACATAGGACAGGCTGGGCGAAGCCGGCAACGCCGCGGCAGCGTGGTAGAACCCCACCACCAAAAACAACACGGCTCCTGTGAGATAGCACAGCGTCGAACGTGCCGATTGCTTCCGCCGGTTGTCGAGCTGGCGCTCGATCTCAGACGGTAGCACCTGCGCGTCCCAGGCCATGGATAAGACATCGAGGCTCCGACCCTTGGACAAACGGACCCGTGGGTCCGTTCCAGGTCCAGTCCGGATCATCTGCACCAGGTCGCCTATGTATCCCGCGTTCTCACGGATCTGCTTGCCGCCAAAGCAGGCGGCGGGTGCGCTCATGACGAAGCGCACGCCTCGCCACAGGGTCCGCCGCTTTGGCTTGTCTGGGGCGTCCTTGGGGTTCTTGCCCACGGGTCTCATCCCCCGGTCGGAGCGATGGACGCGATCATGGCCCCGATATCGGTTGGCAGGCCCTCTTGGCGCCCTTCCGAACCGTCGGCCTTGCGCCAGTAGAAGGTTGGCGTGCCACGCAGGGTCAGGGCCTCGGATACGGCCATGTTCGCCTGCAGTGTTGCCGCCGATGTGGCATCAGGTTCCCCGGATAGCGCGTTGCTGGTCCAGGCATCAACCATGCGCTCCGCACCCTTACTGAGCATCACTCTGGCGGCGATCGTGCTGCGGCCGTGGTCCTCGTAATCGAGTAGGGATAGCGGGACGACCGCCACCTGGACCTTGCCGCTGGCGATATAAGGTCGCAGCTGCTCCATCGCGCGCACTGAGAAGGAGCAGAGCGGGTCGATGAACACCCACAGCCGCGGCGCGGAAGCTACGCCAGTCATGCCATACGTCGTGGATGCGGCTGCCCGAAGGGCGGAGGTGGAAGTTGTTTGCGGCGTCGTGGGAGGCGCAGCTGGGGTTGCGCCGATGGTCACGGTCGGGATGGCCCCGTCTATTGAGGAGACCTGCTGACGGGTGATGTTGCGGCCGGCAGCGTCCCACATGACCCCTCCGACCGCCCCCTGCCCGTCCGGGGTCAAGTAGAACACTTGGAAGCTCTGGCCGTTGCGGGCGAATACGGTGCGCAACCCGTGCTCGGTTCCCAGATCGGTTAGTTGCGCTCCGGCCGAAGCAATCCGCTGCAGTGCTGGCACTCGGCTAACCTCACCAGCAGAGATGATGCGCGCCGCAGGTACCGTCATCGGAGGCTGGAGGCTCGATGGCTGTAAGGGAGCAAGTGGTTGCTGCACAGAGTGGACGTTATCGTCCAGATCCGAGGGCTGCACCGTACATTGTGATTGCGCCGATGCCAATGAAGGTAGAAGGAGCAGAGAGGTGACGAGAAGTGCGCGGTGCATGAGGTTCTCCCTTGAACACCGAGACACTCGCAGGATCGGACGCGAACGGGACCAAAGAGCATGGGCCGCCCCTCATGTCGGTTGGCTACCTTGCGAAGGTGGGCAGATTGTAGTCCGGAGTGTAAGATGTTGTGGGAATTCGGAGTATCCGATGGCGGGTCAGTATGAGACAAGGAGGGTGTCAGGTCACTCCAAGCCATCTCCCATGACTACAACTGGAACCTCGAATTTGGGACGCCCACCACCACCGAGACGCGTGGCAACCGCACGAACGACTAATGC
>JAABUQ010006274.1_pt1 | contig 18162 bp, 17 predicted proteins | sample 5560001 | NCBI WGS metagenome assembly JAABUQ01 (sample SAMN10711888, study PRJNA513371) | rock metagenome | isolation source: Antarctica rocks | place: Antarctica: Victoria Land, Finger Mt nord | collected 2015-12-18
CGCGCCTCCTTGGCGTCCTTCACCGTGAAGAAGCGCATCAGGATATGCGGCAGCCCCGCCGTGCCGAACATCAGCGCGATGCCCAGCGAGATCGCCGAGATCGGGTTCGCCACCTGCGGCCCCGGCAACATGATCGCGGCGTGCTTCGGGTGGACCTCGATGGCCTTGGCCAGGAAGTCGCTGAGGTTGAAGTTGAACTTCGACAACACGAGTATGCACATCAGCGTCGCGCCGGTCAGCAGCAGCCCCGCCTTGATGATCTGCACCCAGGTGGTGGCGATCATGCCGCCGAACGTCACGTAGACGATCATCAGCACGCCGACGATCACCACGGCGTAGCTGTAATCGAGACCGAACAGCAACTCGATCAACTGCCCGGCCCCGACCATTTGCGCGATCAGGTAGAACGCGACCGTCACCAGGGTGCCCGTCGCCGCCATCGCCCGCATCGGAGTCGATTGCAGGCGATAGGACACCACGTCGGCAAACGTGAAGCGCCCGAGGTTGCGCAGCGGCTCCGCCATCAGGAACATGATGATCGGCCAGCCCACCAGGAAGCCGATGGAGTAGATCAGCCCATCATACCCGAAGGTGTAGAACAGCGCGGAGATGCCGAGGAACGAGGCCGCCGACATGTAGTCGCCCGCAATCGCCACGCCGTTCTGGAACCCGGTGATCCCGCCGCCGGCCGAGTAGAAGTCGCTCGCGGTCTTGGTGCGCCCCGCCGCCCAGTAGGTGATGCCCATGGTCAGCGCCACGAACCCGGCGAACATGCCGATCGCGACCCAGTTGGTGCCCTGCTTGGTGCCGGCCTCGATGGGGCCGGCCGCGTGCGCCGCCGTGCTGGCCAGCAGGAGCAGCAGCCCGGTGAGCAGCCGCCTCATCGCACCTCCCCCAGCGCCGCGCCAACCGGCTGGCGGACCGGACCGTCGAAGCGCACGGCGCCGGCGTTGTTGCGCTCGATGATGCGGCGGGACAGCTCGTCGAACTTGCCGTTGGCGCGCAGCACGTAGATGCCGGTCAGCACCACCGCGCTGATGATGACGCCGATGCCGACGACCAGCCCGACCGTCACCGCGCCGAACAGCGGCTGCGCGATCAGCGGCTTGTCGTAGGCGACGAGCGCGATGTAGCCGTAGTAGATCACCAGCATGATCGCGGTCAGTGTCCAGCCAAAGGTCCGGCGGGAGCGGATCAGCTCGATGAAGTCTGGATTAGCCTCGATCCGCTTGAGGTGCGCGTCGTCCAACGTTTCGCTCCCGTAAGTTTTGTTGTGGCTATTTGACGGTTTGGACAACAATTTGCAAAGAGATTCTACTCCTGCAAGGAACCCCACATGACCGAAACCGTTGCGCCCGGCTCCTATGCCGCGACCTACGCCGCGTGGCAGGCCGATCCGGAAGCATGGTGGGCCGGTGCCGCGGCCGAGATCGACTGGATGCGGCCGTGGGACCGGGTGCTTGACCCCAGCATGGGCGCCTTCGGCCAGTGGTTCGCCGGGGCGCGGCTGAACATCAGCGCCAATTGCCTGGACCGCCATGTGGACGCCGGGCGTGGGTCGCAGGCCGCGCTGATCTGGGACAGCCCGATGGCTCAGCGCGTCGAGACGTTCACCTACGCGCAGCTCCGGGACCGCACGGCACGGGTGGCGGGCGCCCTGGCGGAGCACGGCGTCGGTTACGGCGACCGGGTGGTGATCTACATGCCGATGGTGCCGGAGGCGGTCGTCGCCATGCTGGCCTGTGCGCGGCTGGGTGCGGTGCATTCCGTGGTGTTCGGCGGCTTCGCGGCGGCGGAGCTGGCCAAGCGGATCGAGGACGCGCAGCCCAAGGCGTTCGTGTCGGCGTCCTGCGGATTGGAGCCGGGGCGGATCGTCGCCTATAAGCCGCTGCTGGACGCCGCCATCGCCATCAGCCGCCACAAGCCCACCGCCTGCCTGATCCTGCAACGCCCGATGCTGGCCGCGGAGATGCAGGCGGGCCGCGACTGGGACTTCCGGGAGGCCGAGGCCGCCGCGGCGCCGCATGATCCGGTGGCGGTGCTGGCGACGGACCCGCTCTACATCCTCTACACCTCCGGCACGACCGGGAAGCCCAAGGGCGTCGTGCGCGACACGGGCGGCTATGCCGTGGCGCTGCAGCACTCCATGCGGATGATCTACGGTGTCGGACCCGGCGACGTTTACTGGTGCGCCAGCGACGTGGGCTGGGTGGTCGGGCACAGCTACATCGTCTATGCGCCGCTGCTCGCCGGCTGCACCACCGTTCTGTATGAAGGCAAGCCGGTCGGCACGCCCGACCCCGGCGCGTTCTGGCGCGTCTGCGCCCAGCACGGCGTACGCGTGCTGTTCACCGCCCCCACGGCATTGCGCGCCATCAGGCAGCAGGACCCGGACGGCAGCCACATGGCGCGGCACGACCTGTCGCGGCTGGACGCCCTGTTCCTGGCGGGCGAGCGGTGCGACCCGCCGACCGCCCTGTGGATTCAAGGCAAGCTGGACCGCCCCGTGGTGGACCACTGGTGGCAGACCGAGACGGGGTGGCCGATCACCGCCGGGTTCCGCGGCCTGGGGCTGTTCCCGTTCAAGCCCGGCGCGGGCGGGCGGGCGTGCCCCGGCTATGACGTGCAGGCCCTGGATGACGAGGGGGCGCTGTTGACGCCGGGCACGGTCGGCAACCTGGTGATCCGGCTGCCGATGCCGCCGGGCTGCGCGCCGACGCTGTGGCAGAACGCGGCAGGGTATGAGGCCGCCTACCTGCTGGACTTTCCCGGCTGGTACCGGACCGGGGACGCCGGGCAGGTGGACGCAGAGGGCGACGTGTGGGTGATGGGCCGCACGGACGACGTCATCAATGTCGCCGGGCACCGCCTCAGCACCGGCGCGATGGAGGAAGTGCTGGCCAGCCATCCCGATGTCGCCGAGTGCGCCGTGGTCGGCGCGGCGGACGCCTTGAAGGGCCAGGTGCCGCTGGGCCTGGTGGTGCTGAAGGCTGGCGCGGAGCGGGACAGCGCGGAGGTGGCGCGGGAGCTGGTGGCGCTGGTGCGGGAGCGGATCGGACCTGTGGCCGCGTTCAAGGACGCCCGCGTCGTCGCCCGGCTGCCCAAGACCCGGTCCGGCAAGATCCTGCGCGCCTTCATCCGCAAGCTGGCCGATGGCGACGCCGCGCCAGCGCCGCCGACCATCGACGACCCGGCGATCCTGGACGAGATCAGGGCGGTGCTCGGCCGCTGATGCCCGCTGGCGACCTTGTGCTGCCCGACCTTGTGGTGATCGGCGCCACGTTCCTGCTGGCGGGGTTCGTCAAGGGCGTGGTCGGGTTGGGCCTGCCAACGGTGGGGGTCGGGCTGCTCAGCCTGGTGATGGCGCCGGCAGAGGCGGCGGCGCTGCTGATCGTGCCGTCGCTGGTGACCAATGTCTGGCAGTTGCTGGCCGGTCCACGATTCGGCGCCTTGGCCCGGCGGCTGTGGCCCATGATGGCCGGGGTGTGCGTGGGCACCTGGGCCGGGCTGGGCGTGCTGCACCGCCTGGACCTGCTGACCGGAGCCGCGGCGACCCGGGCGGCGGGCGCGCTGGGCCTGGCGCTGATGCTGTATGCCGCCCTGGGCCTCACGCGGGTCCAGGTGCCGGCGCCGGGGCGGCACGAGGCTTGGCTGGCGCCGCTGGTCGGCGGGCTGACCGGCGTGGTCACGGCCGCGACCGGCGTGTTCGCCATCCCGGCGGTGCCCTATCTGGGGGCGCTTGGCTTCGGCAAGGACGAGATGATCCAGGCGCTGGGCCTGTCCTTCACCGTTTCAACCGTTGCCCTGGCGCTGGGGCTGGCGGCGACCGGGGTGTTGCGGGCGGAGGCGGCCGGGGCGTCGATGCTGGCACTGGCTCCGGCGCTGCTGGGCCTGGCGGCCGGCGGGTGGGTGCGCGGGCGGGTGCAGGCCTCGACGTTCCGGCTGTGCTTCCTGGTTGGCCTGTTTGGGCTGGGGCTGCACCTCGCAATCCACGGCCTGGCGTGACAGCCGGGCCTGCGAGGCGGTGGGCTGACGTTTGACTTGAAACCCTGACGGTTCATGACCGGTCAAAAGACGTGAGTGTCGGTAATGAGGGCTGGGGATGCCGTGTTGGCCTCCTGGGGTCCTTCGATGACGCAACCACGGCTGCACAAGTATCCGGGTCACCGCCTGACGACGCGCCAGCAATCGGCGCAGCGCCGGGCCAGCTTCCGCTCGAAGGTTTACGGGCCGATGGCGCGCCTGCCGATCGGGGTCATACCGCAGATTTGCGTCGCCGTGGCCACGACGCGTGAGATGATGATCCGGCGCATGAAGCGGCGGGCGTCCAAAGCCACCGCGGTCTGCGTGTTCCTCGGCATGCTGACCCCCATTGCGTTCGCCGCCGATCAGCTTGCGCAGACCTACCTGAAGCCGAAGGTCGAGGCGGTGAGCGCGGCGCAGTTGGATCCTGCCAACTCGGCCGTCACGCCATATTATGGCACTGAAATCTTCGATGGCCGCACGGCCGGGTCGTCAACCGGCTTCACCACGAATTTCAACACCGGCGGTACGACCTCTGCCAACCTTGGAAGCAACATCACTGGCACTTTCAGCGGCACCTTCAGCATCGCCGGGGTCGACGCGAACGGCTACGGCGGCGCCGGCGGCAAGGGCAACTACATCACTACCAGCTCCACAACTGGGACCGACCTGAAGCTTACCCACACCGCCGCCCTGCCAGGCATCAACTACATCGGCCTGCAAATCTCGGCGCTGGACGCCGGCAACACCCTCACGTTCTATCGCGCCAACACCGTGGTCGGGACATACGGACCGTCTAACCTGATCCAGCAGGTTGGCGCCTGCCCGAACGCCAGCAACGCCTACTGCGGCAATCCCACGACCAACGCGAACAACAGCCAGCAGTACGCATACGTCAACTTCTTCGACCTGAGCGGCTACTTCGACGAGATCACGTTCACCGAGACCGGCAACAACGGTGGGTTCGAATCCGACAACTACACCGTCGGTTACGTCGACACCAATGCCGTGTTCCAGGCAACCAACGTGCCGGAGCCGTCCTCCATCGCGCCGTTGCTGTCCGCTCTGGCCGCGATGCTGGGCCTTACGGCCTGGCAGCGCCGCCGACAGCGGGCGATGTCGCCCGCACGCTAGGGCGCATCGCCCATCAGCCAGATGGCTTCAGCAAGGTAGCGACCCGAGAAGGTCTGGGTGGTTCTGTCGCATCGGGTGGCGATGGCCCTGAACTCCTTCAACTCGGCGACGAAGTTCTCGATCAAGTGGCGCTATCACTGGCCAACGCGAAGGCTGTAGCGCCGCACTGGTCAGTTCCCATCTCGCCAGCCGCCTTGAAGCCTACCTCACAGGAGGGCAAGAGGGCCTGAATGTCAGCAAGCTATAGGTAAAGTGCGAAAACGTCTTTAATAGAGCTTCGTAGAAGCTACGTCGGGCACCGTGTCCCGCGGGCTCGCCGGAGCCTGACGATGAACAAGCTAAGCCTGCATCAACGTCCGGACCAGACCGCGTCGGGGCGCCAGCAACCGGCACCCTGCTCGGCCAGCCTTCGCGTGAAGACCTGCGAGCGCATGGTGCGCTCGCCGGCCAGGGGCGTCCCGCAAGTCCGCATCGCAGCCGCCGCATCCCTCGTGGCGGCAATGCCGCGCACCAAGCGGCTGGCGTCCCGGGCCGCGTCGGTCTGCATGTTCATCGGCATGGTGACGCCAGCGGCCTTCGCCGACCAGATCGTGCCGACCTACCTGGCGCCCAAGGTGGAGGCGGTCACCGCGGCGCAGTTGACGCCTGCCAACTCGTCGATCATCCCGACGTTCGGCACCGAGAATTTCGACGGCCGGGCCACAGGGGCATCATCCGGCTTCACCACGAACTTCAACACTGGCGGCGCGGCCTCAGCCAATCTTGGAGCCAACATCACCGGCACGTTCGGCGGCGGCTTCAGCATCAGCTCGGCCGGCCAGTACGGCGCCGCCGGCGGCACGGGCAACTACATCGTCGCTTTTGCGTCAGGCGGGATCGACCTGACGCTCAGCCACACCGCTGCCCTGCCCGGCGTCAACCACTTCGGCCTGCAAATCTCCGCATTGGACGCCGGCAACAGGCTCACGTTCTACCGTGCCGGCGTTCAGGTCGGGCAGTACGGGCCCTCCGACCTGATCCAGCAAGTCGGCGCCTGTCCCAACAGCAGCAACCCCTATTGCGGCAATCCAACGACCGGCCAGGACTCAGGCGAGCAGTTCGCCTATGTCAACTTCTTCGACCTGAGCGGCTACTTCGACGAGGTCAAGCTCACCCAGGTGGGCGGCGGCGGGTTCGAATCCGACAACTACACCGTCGGGTATATCGATACCGGCTCCATGCTCCAAACCGCCGCCGTGTCGGACCTAGCCAGCGCCGTGCCGGAACCGTCCTCGACGGGGCCGCTGCTATCCGTCCTCGCGGCGCTGCTAGGCTTCGCAGCCTGGCAGCGCCGTCGGCGGCAGGCGGCAGCGCCCCTGGGCTAGTGGCCCAGCGCCTGCACGATCTCGTCGGTCATCTTCTTCGCATCGGCGAACAGCATCATGGTGTTCGGGCGGAAGAACAGCTCGTTCTCCACGCCGGCATAGCCTGATGCCATGCTGCGCTTGATGAACAGCACCGTCTTGGCCTTCTCCACGTCCAGGATCGGCATGCCGTAGATCGACGACTTCGGGTCGGTCTTGGCGGCCGGGTTGGTCACATCGTTGGCGCCGATCACGTAAACCACGTCAGCCGTGCTGAACTCGCTGTTGATCTGCTCCAGCTCGAACACGTCGTCGTAGGGCACGCTCGCCTCGGCCAGCAGCACGTTCATGTGGCCGGGCATGCGGCCGGCGACGGGGTGGATGGCATACTTTACCTCCACGCCGTCCTTCTTCAGCAGGTCGCCCATCTCCCGCAGCGCGTGCTGCGCCTGCGCCACCGCCATGCCATAGCCCGGCACGATGATGACCTTCGACGCGTTCTTCATGATGAACGCCGCATCCTCCGCGTTGCCGGAGCGCACCGACCGCTGCTCGCCGCCATGCCCCACCGCCGCCGTCACGGTGCCGGAGTCCGTGCCCCAGCCGCCCAGCAGCACGTTCAGGATGCTGCGGTTCATGCCCTTGCACATGATGTAGGACAGGATCGCGCCCGATGCGCCCACCAGAGCCCCGGTGATGATCAACGCCAGGTTCTGGATGGTGAAGCCGATGCCGCACGCCGCCCAGCCGGAGTAGCTGTTCAGCATCGACACCACGACCGGCATGTCCGCGCCGCCAATCGGGATGATCAGCAGGAAGCCCAGCGCCAAGGCCAGCAGGGCGATCAGCCAGAACACCACCTGGCTGCCCGAGGTCACGAACACGATGATCAGCCCCAGCAACAGGATACCCAGGCCGGCGTTCAACTGGTGCTGCCGGCGGAACAGCAGGGGTGCGCCCTTCAAGGTGCCCTGCAGCTTGCCGAACGCGATTAGCGAGCCGGAGAAGGTGATGGCGCCGATGGCCAGGCCGACCGACATCTCGATCAGGGATTCGGTGTAGATCGCGCCGGGCACGCCGATGCCGAAGGCAGCCGGGGCGTTCAGGGCGGCGGCGGCGACGAACACCGCGGCCAAGCCGACCAGCGAGTGGAACGCCGCCACAAGCTGCGGCAGCGCCGTCATCTGGATGCGGCGGGCGACGAACACGCCGGCCCCGCCGCCGATGACGATGGCGACCAGGATCAGCACGAAGCCGGTGCCGGACATGCCGCGCTGCGCCAGCGTGGCGGCGACGGCGATGCCCATGCCGATCATGCCGAACAGGTTGCCCTGCCGGGAGGACGCCGGGTTGGACAGCCCGCGCAGGGCGAGCACGAACAGGACGGCGGCGACGAGGTAGGCGAGCGAGGTGAGGGAGGCGCTCATGCTACTTGGGCGCTCCCTTGGCGCCGCGGGGCTTGTTGCCCTGGAACATGCTCAGCATCCGTTGGGTGACGGTGAAGCCGCCGAAGATGTTGACGCTGGCCAGCAGCACCGCGAGGAAGCCGAAGGCCCGCGCCCAGTTGCTGTCCGACAGCCCTGCCGCCAGCATCGCGCCGACGACGATCACGGACGAGATGGCGTTGGTCACGCCCATCAGCGGCGAGTGCAGCGCCGGCGTCACGTTCCACACGACGTAGTAGCCGACGAAGCAGGCCATGAGGAAGATGGCGAGCAGGAAGATGAACGGCTCGACCACCGTCGCCACCGGCTCGATCACCAGGATGGCGCCGGTGCCGGCGGAGTGGAGCTGGTCGGCCAGGGCGGCAGCGGCATTGGCGATGCGCGCGGCCTGATCCGCGTACTGGTTCGGGTCCATTGGGTCTCGTCCCTATGCCGCTTGGGCGGGCTGGAATTGCGCGTGGACGACCTGGCCGCCGCGGGTGAGCATGACGCCCTGGATGATGTCGTCGGTCTCCGGCAGGGCGGGCTTGCCGGCGGCCTTGTCCCAGAAGGCGACCAGGAACGTCAGCAGGTTGCGGGCATACAGGGCGCTGGCCGCCACCGGGATGCGGCTGGGCCAGTTGCGGTATCCCAGCACCTTCACGCCGTTGGCGGTGGTGGTCATCTCGCCGGGCACGGTGGCGGCGCAGTTGCCGCCGGCCTCCGCCGCGAGGTCCACCACCACGCTGCCGCTGCGCATGGAGTCCACCATCGGCTGGCTGACGATGACGGGCGCCTTGCGGCCCATCACCAGGGCGGTGCAGATCACCAGATCGTTCTTGGCGACGGTGGTGGCCATCAGCTCCGCCTGCTTCTGGCGGAAGGCGTCGGACATTTCCTTGGCGTAGGCGCCGGTCTGCCCAGCCGTCTCCGCGTCGTCCACGCCGACGTAGGTCGCGCCGAGGGACTTGATCTCTTCCTTCGCGGCCGGGCGCACGTCGGTGGCGGAGACGATGGCGCCCAGGCGGCGGGCGGTGGCGATGGCCTGCAACCCCGCGACCCCCGCGCCGATCACGAACACCCGGGCGGGGGGGACCGTGCCGGCGGCGGTCATCATCATCGGGAAGCCGCGGTCGAACGCGCCGGCACCCTCGATCACGGCGCGGTAGCCGGCGAGGTTGGCCTGGCTGCTGAGCACGTCCATGCCCTGCGCGCGGGTGGTGCGGGGCAGCAGCTCCATCGCGGCGGCGTCGATGCCGGCGGCGGCCAGGGCCTGCACCACCTCGGGATGGGCGAAGGCGTTGCTGATGCAGACCAGCAGGGCGCCGCGGGGGATGTTGGCGCGCACGTCCTCGGCGGGAACCTGGACGGCGAAGACGATCTCCGCGCCGGCCAATGCCGCGGCGGCGTCTGGCGCGATCTCCGCCCCGGCGTTCTGGAAGTCGGCGTCGGAGAGCGAGCTTGCCTTCCCTGCCCCGGCCTCGACCGCGACGGTCAGGCCCATGCCGACCAGCTTCTTCACCGTGTCCGGCGTGGCTGCCACCCTGGTTTCGTTGGCAGCATGTTCCTTCAGCACCGCAAGGCGCATGGGTCTCCGTCCCCTCATTGCTTTCGGTGAAGATGCGTCGGACGGGCACCAGGGCGCAAGTGGCTGCCCCCTTCGAGAGAGAGCTACCACGCCCTATGCGATTGCCCTCGCCGGTCTGGCTCACAGCCGGCCTGGCTCACAGTTGGTGGGCGTGAGGCGCCAGCCAGCGTTCCGCCTCGGTCCAGGTCGGCGCGGCACAGCCGGCATGGGTGTGCAGCTTGGTTTCCTCAAAGCCCAGCCGCGCGAACAGCCGGCGGTTGTCCAACAAGGCCAGGCGGACGCCCAGGTGCAGGCGCGGCAGGCCGCGGCGCCTCGCCTCGGCCTCGGCCTCCTGCATCAGGGCGGCGGCCAGGCCCCGGCCCCAATGGCCGGGATGGGTGCACAGCCGGCCGACATACAGTCCGCCCTCGCGCTCCGCCCACAGCACGCAAGCTAGCGGACCCTCCACCAGGGCGCCTCCGCCCGCTTGCAGGTGCGCCCGGACGGTCTCGCCGGTCTCGAGCAGGGCGCTGGGCGGCGGCTCAAGACGGGCCGGGATCGCGGAGAACGCCAGGCGGATCAGCCCTGCCACCGCGTCGGCATCGCCGGGCAGGACCGGCCGGATCATGCGGGCCGCCGCGACAGGAAGCCATGCAGCCGGTAGGCCGGGACCGCCACGCCCGCCAGCACCGCAGCCGCCACCAGCGCCCCGGCGGGATCGCCCGCCAGGTCCGCCGCCCGCCCGCACATCGCCGGCAGCAATGCGCCCCCGGCATAGTAGATCATATAGAACAGCCCCATCCCCACTGCCCGGTTCTCCGGCCGTGCCGACAGCGTCCCGATCCCGATGATCACCCCGGCATGCAGCGACGCCGCGGTGCCGAACAGCAGCCCCCACAGCAGCGGCCAGTCCAGCACCGCCGGCCCTGCGACGGCAACGATCTCGGCGAGCGTCCCGGCATAGAACACCGGCCCGTTGCCGAACCGTGCCGCCAGCGCCCCGCCCAGCACCATGGCCGGCAGGTTGCTCCAAGTCGCCACCGTCAGCACCAGCGCCAGCAGCCCCGGCGAGTGGCCCCGCACGGCTAGGTAGGATGGCATATAGGACAGGAACCCGTAGTAGCCGGCGTTGTAGGCGGTCCAGATCACCCCGGCGACCACCAACAGCCCGCACTCCCGCCGCGACGGCAGCGCCCAGGCCGGGCCCGCCGGCGGCAGCGTCCGCTCGCATCCCAGCAGGAACAGCAGCAGGGCCAGGACCGCAACCGCTGCCCCACCCAGGAACAGGCCGGACCAGCCGAAGGCGCGGACCAGCGGGCCATGCGTCAGCTCCACCAGTCCGACACCGACCGGGAAGGCGCCGAGCACCAGCCCCATGACAGGCATGAACGCCCGGCCGGGGAAGCGGTCGCTGATCATCTTGCCCTGCATCACCACCAGCAGGACCGCGCCGCAGCCCGCCAGCAGCCGCCCGGCGCCGATCTGCCCGGAGCCGCCGGCCAGGCCCGACACCAGGCTGCCCAGTCCCATCAGCGCCAATCCGCCGCCGACCACCGCGCCCTCGCCATACCGGCGGCCCAGCAAGCCGCCGGGCAAGGCCACCAGGATGCCCGGCGCCATATACAGCCCGATCAGCCCACCCAGCGACGCATAGCCCAGGCCGAACCGCTCCAGCAGCTCCGGCCCCAGGCTGGCAAGCGTCTGGAACTGGTAGCCGAACGCAACGCGAGCCAGCGAGACCGCGGCCACCAAAATCCAACGCCGGGCCATGCCGCGCCTCCTGTTGCAAGACTGTACGGCAGCCTCCGAGCATCGGACAGGTTCACCTCTGCAGGGCTGATCCCTATGTTGGGGGCATGACATCGACCCCCGCCTTCCTGGACAGCACCCGCCCCGACGTGCCCGACATCGTGGTTCCCCGCGGCATCACCCCGTTTTACCTGCCCGGCCGCCCGGTCCGTGGCAGGCTGGTGCGGCTCGGCCCGCTCGCCGACGCGCTGCTGACCCGGCACCAGAATCACGACGTCGTCACCGCCCTCACCGGCCAGGCCCTGGCACTGACCGCCGCCCTGGCGACGGCGCTGAAGTTCCGCGGCTCGTTCAGCCTGCAGGCCAAGGGCGACGGCGCGTTGCCGATGCTGCTGGCCGACTGCACCGAGTCCGGCGCCCTGCGCGGCTACGCCCGGGCCGACGCCGACAAGCTGGCCGCCCTGCTCGAAGCCGACCCCGCGCCGACCGCCGCCGCCCTGCTGGGCCACGGCTACCTGGCGCTCAGCGTGGACCAGGGACCGGACCGCGAGCGGCACCAGGGCATCGTCGCCATCGAGGGCGAGACCCTGGCCGACATGGCGCTGCATTACTTCGAGACCAGCGAGCAGCTCCAGTGCACCGTCCGCCTGGCCTGCGCCCGCACCGAGTTCGGCTGGCGGGCCGGCGCGCTGATCCTGGAGCGGGTGGCGCGCGAGGGCGGCCTTGACCCCGAGATGGACAGCGACGCCCAGGCCGAAAGCTGGCGCACCGCCACCGCCCTGGCCGCGACCTTGAAGGAATCGGAGCTGCTGGACGACGCGTTGCCGCCGGACCGGCTGTTGTACAACCTGTTCGGCACCGAGGGCGTGGCCGCCGACCGCAACCGCGCCCTGGCCTACGGTTGCCGCTGCTCCCGTGCCCGGCTGTCCGGCATCCTGGAGACATTCCCGACCGACGACCTGGACCACATGGCGGTCGAGGGCGACATCGTCATGACCTGCGAGTTCTGCAACCTGGACTTCCGGTTCAACCGCGGCGAGGTCAATGGCCAAGCCGAGGGCGGCAAGGCCGAGGGCGGATAGCATGGATCTCCCCCGCCGCATGGCGCTGCTGCTGCCGGCGGCACTGGCGGCCTGCGCCGGAGATGGCGAGGTCGTGCGCCAGGACTTCCCGGCGCTGCACTACGGCTACTTGACGCCGCTGCGCCTGAACGTGGGCGCGGTCGATGTGGGGGAGGCGCCGCCGCCGGGTCCGCTGGACGCGCAGAACCCGGCGCCGCCCGGTCCGGCGCTGCGGCAGATGGCGCTGGACCGCATCGGCGCGGGCGGGTCTGCCGGGCGCGCGGTTTTCAACATCGACACCGCACAGATCGCGCAGGGCGGCGGCGGGCTGCAAGGGGTCATGGCCGTCCACCTGGACATCCTGGACCCGGGCGGCGGGCGCATCGCCTTCGCCGAGGCACGGGTGTCGCGCCAGACCATCGGGTCCCGCGGCGGCCTGCGCGCCGCGCTGTATGACATGACCCGGTCCATGATGGACGACATGAACATCGAGTTCGAGTTCCAGGTGCGCCGGTCGCTCAAGGCCTGGTTGCAGGACGCAACGATTGCTCCTCCCCCTGCACCAGTGGAGCAGCAGGAGCTGGGAACGCCCGACGCGAGTTAGGCGGCGTACTTCACCGTGCACCCATACGGGCGCGTGACCGCAGCCGGCGCCGGACGGCCCGCCGCGATGGCGGTCAGCGCCTCCCGGGCATAGGGCGTCGCCCGCGCCAGGTCCGCATCCCGCGTGGACGCGATGCTGTCCGCGCCGCCCATGTAGCCCAGCGCCCCGTCCTTGCCGATGATGAAGATGTGCGGCGTGGTTTCCGCGCCATACAGGTGGCCGATGGCGCCGGACGGGTCCAGCAGCACCCGTGCCGGGGCGGCGTTGCGGGTGCGCGTCAGCTCGTTGGCACGGGGGCCGTCCGCATCGCCCTGCTCGCCCGAGGCGGAACTGATGACCGATAGCCACACCGCGCCCAGCCCGGCGGCGTCGCGCTGCAACGCCTGCATCGCGCCCGTCCGGTACCACTTCTGCACGAACGGGCAGCCGTCGTTGGTCCACTCCAGCACCACCACGCGGCCCCGCAGGTCCGACAGGCGCACCGTTTGGCCATTGCTGTCCGTCCCGGTGAAGGCCGGGGCAGGTGCGCCGATGCGCGGAGCGGCACGCAAGGCCGAAGGCAGCAGGCCGACGCTGGCAGCGGCGGCGAACAGGGAGCGGCGGGGAATCGTCATGGCGGGGCCTCCTAGCTTCCGGCTTTGTTGAGTTGGTCCAGCACTTCGCCTTGCGTCAGGATCTGCGGCAGCACGGTCGGCATGCCGGACCCTGGCGGGTAGAACACATACAGCGGCACGCCGTCGCGGTCATGGTCGCGCAGGTAGGCCGTGATTTCCGGGTCGCCCCGGGTCCAATCGCCTTTCAGGTAGGCGACACCGTGCGCGGCGAAGGCGTCGCGGACCGCCGCAGGGGACAGCGCCACACGCTCGTTCACCAGGCAGGACACGCACCAGGCGGCGGTCATGTTGACGAACACCGGGCGGTTTTGCGCGCGCAGGCTCGCCAGGCGGGCGGCGGTGAACGGCTCGGACCCTTCGGCCTGCGCCACGGCTTGCGCGGCGGGCGCCGGGGTCAGGCCGGGCAGCAACGCGGCGGCCAGCGCCAACGCGGCCAGCGCGGCGCCACGGCCCAGCCAGGGCCCGCCCGCCGCCTGCGCCAGGCCGAACGCCCACGCGGCGAAGCCCACCAGCAGCAGCCCGGCCCCTGCGGCCAGCACGCCATCGGGTCCGGCCTGCTGGCTGATCACCCAGAGCAGCCACACGGCGGCGCCATACATCGGGAATGCCAAAGCGCCCCGCAGCACGTCCATCCAGCGGCCGGGCCGGGGCAGCAGCCGCGCTGCTCCAGGCGCCAGGGCCAGCAGCAGGTAGGGCATCGCCAGGCCCAGGCCCATCGCGAGGAACACCAGCACCGTCACCGCAGCCGGCGCCGCCAAGGCCGCTGCGATGGCCGCCCCCATGAACGGCGCCGTGCAAGGCGTCGCCACCAGCACTGCCAGCCCCCCCGTCGCGAAGCTGCCGAGGTGGCCGCCGCGCGACGCCAGCCCCTGCCCGGCCCCGGCCAGCCGCCCGCCCACGTCGAACACGCCCGAAAGGTTCAGCCCCACGCCGAACAGCACCCACGCCATCGCCGCCACGAAGGCCGGCGACTGGAACTGGAAGCCCCATCCCGCCACGCCGCCCGCCGCCCGCAGCGCCAGCAGCACGCCCCCCAGGGCGCCGAACGCCACCAGCACGCCCAGGGTGTAGGACAGGGCGTGGCCGCGCACCTGGCCCAGTGCCGCGCCGGACATCCGCGCCATCGCCATCGCCTTCATGGCCAGCACTGGGAACACGCACGGCATCAGGTTCAGAATCAGCCCGCCCAGCAGAGCCAGCAACAAGGTCCGGACCAGTGGCGCAGGGGTGGCAGCCGGCGCCGCGGGGCCAGGCTTGGCGTCGATGGCGAGAAAGCTCTCCTGCCCGCCGGGGTCGCGCAGCACCACCGTCCCGGCCAGGCCGGACCCGGCAGCAAAGGACTGACCCGGCTGCAGCACCAGGGTGACCTCGCCGTCACGGACCAGGACACGCTGCGGCGCGGCCTGCTCCACCGCGCCCCAGGCGCCGGGCAGGAACCAGGCGTCCCGCACCGTGGCCGATGACAGGCCGGCCCCGCGCAGCGACAAGGCGCCATCCGGCGCTATGCGCGCCTCGAAGGGAGAGGGACGCGGCAGGCGAGCGGCGGCGGCGGCGAACAGCGGCGCCTCCGCCGATGACGTGGACGGTCCGGCCGGAAGGTCCAGGACGAACGTCCCCTCCTCCGGCACGCAGACCTTGTCGCACACCAGCCAGGTGGCCGATGCCTCGACATGCAGCGGGCCGGTACCGGCGGTGACGGCGACGGGCAGCAGGACCTCGCCGGTGTAGCCGTAGGTCATCACGGGACCTTCGGGCTGCCTGATGGGGGTCGGCCACTCGATGTCGCCCGCCTTGGCGCCGGGCGGCAGCGACAGGGTCAGCTCGGGCGGCACGCCGGCGTCGCCGGGGTTCTGCCAGTAGGTGTGCCAGCCCGGCGCCATCCGCAGCCGCAGCCCCAAGTGCAGCGCCTGGCCGGGCTGGACGGCGTCCCCATCGGACACCAGGGTTGCCGTCATGTGGGGGGTGCGGACCGGCAGGCTCTCGGCAGCCACCGCCGGCGCGGCGGCGAGCAGCGCCGGCAGCCCCAGAGCCAGCCCCAAGGTCAGCCATGGACGGATCATGCGTGCCACTTGCATCATGACCTATATAAGGGAGCAGCCGCGCAGAGCGCCACGTCCAAGACTATCCCATTGGCAGCGGTGACCACCACGGCACCGCGCCGCTGCCGTCAGCCGGCTGCGGCCAGCAGGTCCCCAACCAGCGTGTCCAACGTCGTGCGGCCGAGTGACGCCTGCATTGCCGCTTCCGCCGCGGCAAACGCCTCCCCCAGCACTGCATGGACGCTGCGGCCGACGACGCAGGCTTGGTCGGGGTGGGCGTGCACCGGCAGCAGCGGGCGGGAGCAGCCGGGGTTGACCGCCAGCCACACGTCGGCCAGCGAGATGTCCTCTGGCAGCCGGGCCAGCTCCGCCCCGCCGGGGCCGCGGCGGACGCGCAGCAACCCGGCGCGAGCCAGCAGGCCCGTGATGCGCCGCACCACCACCGGGTTGGTGTTCACGCTGCGGGCAAGACGCAGGCTGGTCGCCGGCCCCTCCATGCGGCAGGCCAGCAACAGCAGGATGTGGATGGCGACGGCGAACCGCGTGGCGACCATGCGGCATGTAAGCCCGTATGGCCCGCAGGTTCCAGCCCCGCTTGGCGCCGCATTACGACGGCGTGTTAAGGAGCGGCATGGACTTGTCCCCCGAGCTGAGCCTTCCCGAACGATCCCTGCGGGTCCGCCGGGCCGCCGCGCGGCTGTGCGTGCAGATGGGCTGGTCCCCGGTGCACGAGGTGCCGCTGCCCAACCACCGCCGGGCCGATATCCTGGCGCTGCGCGGGGATGGCGGGTTCGTGTGCATCGAGGTGAAGTCCGGCGTGCGGGACTTCCAGACCGACAGCAAGTGGCCGGAGTACCGCGAGTTCTCGGACGCGCTGTACTTCGCTGTCGATGGCGACTTCCCGCTGGCGCTGCTGCCGGAGGACACCGGCCTGATCGTCGCCTGCGGCCCGGAGGCGGAGATCGTGCGGGAGGCGCCGCCGCATCCCCTCGCCCCGGCCCGGCGCCGGGCGCTGCTGCACCGCTTCGCCACGCTGGCGGCGCAGCGGCTGGCCTGGCTGGAAGACCCCGAGGCGATGAGCAGCCTGCGGGCGGCGCTGCGGTCGGAGTAGCCTGGCGTTGCCCGCCTTGCAGCCTGCCCGCCGTTGGATGCTGCGGGTTGCGATCGCTCGACCGTAATCCATAATCGCGCCACAAATGACCGGGATTATCTGAACAGGACCGCGTGGTGGACGGGATTATTGTACGGCAACGTAGCAAGATGCGTTTGATGCCGTGCATTGCCGCCATTTTTTCTGCTTCTCCTTGGTTTATAGTCGGAATTCTCACACCACTTCGCAACTTGGCCCTGCAAAAAGGGTTCCTATGCATGGGAAGTGCTGAGATGATAGACTTTTGCTGGGTGCCCACAGATAACGGCGCGCTTGTCTCAGAAGCTGGCTGGTGCCGGCTGACGGTCGCCACCATCGGCGGCCTGCCCCGTTTCCTCGTGCACCGCGAGGCGGCGGACCCTGCGGGCCGCACCGCCTTGCTGGTTGCATCGGGAACGCGGCCCAGTCTTCCCGGCGCAATGACCGCCGCTGAGGCGACCGCGAACCGCATCGCTGCTGCGGAGACCCCGAATTCAGGCGCAAGGCGATGAGAGGCACTGGAGACCCAGGTATGGATAGGGCCGGCACGGAAAGCCTGGCCTTCAATCAGCAGACGGCCCTGGCGCAGTTTGGCGAGTTCGCCCTGAAGTCTGACGACCTCGACGCGATCCTGCATCAGGCTTGCCGCCTCGTCGGCAACGCCCTCGGCACCCACCTCGTCAAGGTCATGGAGCTGCAGGACGACGGCGAGTTCCTGCTGGTCCGGGCCGGGGTTGGCTGGAAACCGGGCATTGTCGGCAACGTGCGGATCAGGACCGGCGAGCGGACGGCCGAGCGGCACGCCCTGTAAACCGCCGAGCCGGTGCTGTCTCCCGACATCGAGGCGGAAGACCGGTTCGACTACCTGCCCTTCGTCCGCGACCACGGCGTGCGGGCGTTGGCGACCGTCATCATCGTCGGGCCGGACAGCAAGCCGCCCTACGGCGTCCTGCAGGTGGACAGCCGCGAGCCGCGGGCGTTCACCGACGCGGACATGCAGTTCCTGCGCGGCTATGCCAACCTGCTGGCCGCAGCCGTGGAGCGCCTGCGCATCCTGGCGGAGCTGCGGGAGCGCGCGGAGGAGAAGGAGCGCCTGCTGCAGGAGTTGCAGCACCGCGTGAAGAACAACATGCAGACTGTGATGACCCTGGTCAGCCGGGCAGTGCGCAGTGCCCGGCATCCCGAGGCGGTCGCCGCGTTGCGCGGCATCGGCGACGGAGTCGAGGCATTGCGGCTCGTCCACGAGAGGATCTACCGTGCGGGCGCCGACGTGAACGGCACGTGCCTCGGCACCTACCTGGCGGAGCTGGTGGCGAGCCTGCTCGCGTTCCACGGCAAGGACGTGCAGGCCCGGATCAGGCTGGTGTCCGACATCGAGCGCCTGGCGGCCACCGCGGAAGTCGCCATTCCGGTTGGGCTTATCACCAGCGAGTTCATCACCAACAGCCTGAAATATGCCTTCGGCGACGGTTCTG
>JAABUQ010006276.1_pt1 | contig 18160 bp, 16 predicted proteins | sample 5560001 | NCBI WGS metagenome assembly JAABUQ01 (sample SAMN10711888, study PRJNA513371) | rock metagenome | isolation source: Antarctica rocks | place: Antarctica: Victoria Land, Finger Mt nord | collected 2015-12-18
GACCCGCCCCGCCTTCCTGACCATAGCCTGTGGCGGCCTCGTGTCGACCACGAACAGAAGAGAGGCACCCGCGATGCGACGCCCCATTCAGCCGTTGACCAACCCGATTACAGAAGGGCCTGTTAGCGCTTGATCCAATCGCATGTGGCGGCGAGGCAGAGGATACCCATGAAGGAGCGCGCGGTCTTTTCGTAGCGCGTGGCGACCGCCCGGTCGATCTGCTTCGCAGCTCAACCCTTCAGCCTTGCCCACAGCCGCTCGACCAGGTTGCGGTTATTATAGATCCAAGCCGGACAGGACAGCGTCTCCTCGTTCCGGCGGGTCGGGATCACCGGACGGGTCCCTCCGCTGGTATTCCACTCGCTACGCGAGCGGAACCTTGACCAGCTTCGCCCAGGTTCCAGATGTGCTCGCGAAAGGCGTGGCTGCTGTAGCCCCGGTCGGCAACCTCCCACTTCGGCACGCCGGGCAGCTTGTCCAGCAGCGCGATGGCATGAGGCAGCTCGTGCTCCTGACCTGGCACCAGCACGAAGGCGACAGCCCGACCGATGGCGTCGGTGATCACACAAGCTTTGGTTCCGAAGCCTCCCCAGGAACGGCCCAGCGCCTCACGTTCATCCCGTTGTGCTGGCGTGTCTTCTTTCGAGGCGCCCCGGTAGCCTTCTGATGAGCGCGGATGTTGGTCCCGTCGAGGAACGTCATGCCTAGCGCCACCCGGTCCTTCTGAACCAGGAGCGGCAGCCGCTCCCACACGCCCAGCCTGGACCACCGGATGAACGTCTGGGCGGCCTTCCACCATCGCCCCAGCACCTCCGGCACCGCCCGCCACTTCGCTCCGTTCTGATGACGCCAGACGATCGCGCTCATCGTCTGGCGCAGGTTCTGCGGCGCCACCTTTGCTGGCGGCCGGCACGCCTCGACCAGCGGCTCGAGCGCCGCCCACTGCCCATCCGTCAACATCCAGTCCGTCCTCCCAAAAGTCAGCAGGACGTGAACAGCGCCGGATGGATCAAGCGCTAACAGGCCTTAGGCCAAGTAGCGCTAGGAAAGCCAGAAAGACTGTGTCTGGCTGGGGAAACGGTATCTCCGCACGCACAGCGAAAGCCTTTAGCAGCCGAAATCCGACACCTATAGAAAACGCATAACCATACCGCCAATTCCGACGAAAAATTCGTGACAACTCTGTATAAGGTTTTACAAGCTTGCTGATCTTATGTGTCAGCAACTTGATCTGAGAATTAGGTGTGACCATACGTTCCGGGCCATCTGCTAAAGTTTTCATCCAAACCGCCTCGATAGTTCACAATATTCCGGAGGCGACACTGGACCATCTTCAAAGAGTGAGCCGATTTATAGGGCGCTAGTCTTGTAATCAACGCGTGTTCACCGATGCCATCGCATTGGCGCAGTCAACCCGGCCGCAGCCACGCCACCAGCACGGTGATGCTGAGGATCGACAGCACTGTCGAGACCAGGATGGTGCCGGAGATGCTGGCCGCCTCGCGGTCGTAGAGCTTGGCCAGCATGAACGGGCCGGTACCGGTGGGCAGGGCGCTGATCAGCACGGCACTCGCCGTCCACAGCGGCGGCAGGTCCGCCCAGCGCCAGACGATCAGGCCGGTCAGCGCCGGCTGCAGCAGCAGCTTGATCGCCACCAGGCGCGCGATGCCGGCCGTCTGCGCGGCCTGCTCGCCAGGCTGGCGGCGTTGCGACAGGAACAGCCCGATGGTCACCAGCGCGCAGGGGCTCGCCGCATCGCCGAGCAGGGTCGCGAAGTGAAGCACCGGCGCGGGCAGGGAGAACCCGCTCAGGTCCAGCGCGAAGCCGGCCAGGGGCGACGTTACCAGCGGGTTGGCCAGCAGGGCGCGGCCAGTGCGCAGCAGCGTCCGCGTGATGTTCGGGGAGGATTGCAGGTCGAACTCGATCAGCACCAGCGCGAGCGCGAACAGCCCGCTGATGGTCAGCAGGCTCGACATCAGCGCCGGCGGCAGTCCGGGATCGCCGAACAGGGCCAGGCAGAGCGGGATGCCCATGAACCCGGTATTGGCGTAGCCGCCGCCCAGGCCCGCGATGGCGCAGTCCGCGACGCAATGGCCGGCCAGCCGTTCCAGCGCGAAGGCGAGCCCGAAGCAGATCAGCATGGCGGCGCTGAAGGCGTACAGGAAGGCGGGCGGCCCTGCGGTGGCGCGGGTGACGTGCGCCGCCCCCAGGAACAGCAGCGCCGGCAGGGCGAGATAGACCACGAAACGGTTCAGGCTGTCGGTGGCGCCGGGACCGAAGGTGTCGCGGCGACCGCAGACGTAGCCGGCCAGGATCAGCGCGAAGATCGGCAGCACCGCCGAGACCACGATTGCCATCAGCCTGGGACCGCCATCAGCCTACGACTGCCATCAGCCAGGGTTCCCTGCATCGAGCAGCGCCAGCACCTCGCGCGCCGCCGCCTCGGCCGGCGTGCCCTGCGGCGCGCGCAGCGCGTGCAGCACGGCCGCGAACCCCTGTCTCTGGCGGGCGGCGACCTGCGGATCGGTGAGCAGCTCGGCGAGCGTGGCCGCCAGCCGGGAAGGGCGGCAATCCTGCTGCAGCAGTTCCGGCACCAGCTCCCGCCCGGCCAGCAGGTTGACCATCGCCACGTGCGGCACCCGGATCAGCCGGCGGGCGATCGCCGCCGTGACCGGGTTGACGCGGTAGGTCACCGCCATCGGCACGCCGGCCAGCGCCAGCTCCAGCGTCGAGGTGCCGGACTTGGTGAGCGCCGCGTCGCTGGCGGCGAAGGCGTCGTGCTTGTCCGCCGCCTCGGTGACGATGACCGGACGCACCGGCCAGCCGCGCGAGGCACGCTGCACGATCTCGGCCACCACCGGCGAGGCGGCGACGACCGGCACGATCCCGTCCAGCTCGCGCGAGAGCAGGGCAAGGGTGCGGCCGAACACCGGCAGCAGGCGCGGCGCCTCGCTGCGCCGACTGCCGGGCATCAGCATGACCACGTGTGCGGTGGGCGTGATGCCGTGGCGGGCACGGAAGCGCGCGGCGTCGCCGGTATCGGCACCCGACTGCAGCACCGGATGGCCGGTGAAGCGCGCCTCGATGCCGTGCCGCGCGAAGAACCCCGGCTCGAACGGCAGCAGGCAGAGCAGCCGCTCCCACAGCCCGGGGAACTCGCGCACGCGATGCTCGCGCCAGGCCCAGACCTGCGGCGCCACGTAGTGCAGGCGGGGGATGCCCAGCGGCGCGATCCGGCGTAGCAGGCGCAGCGTGAAGCCGGGGCTGTCGATCGTCACCACCAGCGCGGGACGGGCGCTGGCGATCGCGGCCACCGTCTGGTCGAGCCGGCGGGAGAGGGCGCGCAGGCGCGGCAGCACCTCCAGCAGCCCCATCACCGCGAGCTCGCGCATCGGGAACAGGCTGGCTAGGCCTAGCTCGGACATGCGCGCGCCGCCGATGCCGACGAACTCCAGCCCCGGCCGCAGCGCCGTCAGCGCCTGCATCAGCCGCGCGCCGAGCACGTCGCCGCTGGCCTCGCCGGCGACCAGGAAGATGACCGCGCCCACCGGCTCAGGCCCACCGGTTCAGGATCGGCCGTAGAGCCGTTCGGGTGAGACCAGGGGCTGGTTGATCTCGTTCAGGCCATCGATGCCGGCCTCGCGGAAGAAGCAGCTGCGGTGGCCGGTATGGCAGGCGACGCCGGCCTGCTCGACCAGAAGCAGGACCGCGTCGCCGTCGCAGTCCAGGCGCAGCGACACCACGCGCTGGGTCTGGCCCGAGCTTTCGCCCTTGCGCCAGAGCCGTCCGCGGCTGCGGCTCCAGTAGCAGGCCTGGCCGGTGCGAAGCGTCTCTGCCAGCGCCTCGCGGTTCATCCAGGCCAGCATCAGCACCTCGCCGCTGTCATGCTGCTGCGCGACGGCCGCGACCAGCCCATCGCGGTCGAAGGCGACCTGATCGAGGATGGTCATCCCGGTACGGCCGCGAGGCGCATCCAGCCGGGTATGCGCGCATGCATCGTGTGGCCGCCGGCCTCGAAGGCCGCGTGCAGGTGCTCCAGGCGAAGCAGCGCGATGCCGTAGCGGTCTCTCGACGAGCGCATGGCGCCGACCTCGGCGCCCGCGTGGGTCAGCACCGTGCCCGGCGGCGGCAGGGCGGCGTCGGAGCTGACCGGCACCAGCCTGCGCTTGAGCAGGCCGCGATAGCGGGTGCGCGCGGTGAGCTCCTGGCCCATGTAGCAGCCCTTGGTCCAGGAGACGCCGCCGAGCTCGTCGAAGCCGGCCTCCAGCAGCAGGGTCTTCTCGCTCTCGCAGTCGCGCGAGCCCTCCGGCAGGCCGAGCAGGAGCCGGTGCCGGTCCCAGTCGGCGGCGTCCGCCTCCGTCGCGCGCGGCGTGGCCGCGAGCACGCGCCAGCCCGCCTCGGGCAGCCTCGGGTCGGCGGCCACCAGCGTGTCGGGCTCCGGCTGCGGCTCGCCCTCCCAGGCGGCATGCACCTGCAGGGCGGTCAGTGCCAGCCCGACCTTGGAGCGCAGCCGGTAGCGCGACAGGCGCTGGACCAGCATCGGCGCCTGCTCGCGCTCGCAATCGAGCAGCAGCCGGTCCTGGTTGTGCAGGATGAAGAAATCCGCGAGCCATTTGCCCTGCGCCGTCAGCAGCGCCGCCCAGACCGCGCGTCCAGGAGCGGCCAGCGACACGTCGTTGGACACCAGCCCCTGCAGGAAGGCCACGCGGTCGGGGCCGTCGACGGCCACCACCGCGCGGTCGGGAAGATGAGCAAGCTTCAGCATGGGCGCGAACTTGGCGGTTGTGCGACGTTGGAGCAAGGGCGGCACGAGGGCGCCTCCTGGAGCGGACAATTCCCCTGCGCGCGATTTTACCCTAGATCCGCCGTGATGCAGGTCCTGCCCATCACTCACCCGACCCTTGCGCAACGGCACCGGCCGGTATCCGGCGCGGAGAAGGCCTGATGTGCGGCATCGCCGGCTTCGCCTTCGCGCCCGACGCCAGGCGGGCCGACCCGGCGGTGCTGTCGGCCTTGTCCGCGGCACTCGCCCATCGTGGTCCGGACGGCGCCGGACATACCCTGGTCGGGCGGGTGGCGCTGGTACATACGCGGCTCGCGATCATCGACCTCGCCGGCGGCGACCAGCCGATCTTCGCGGGTGCCGCGGCCCTGGTCGCCAACGGCGAGATCTACAACGACCTCGCCCTGCGCACGGCGCTGCCGGAAGTGCACTTCGCCACGGGCAGCGACTGCGAGCCGCCGCTGCACCTGTGGCTGCGCGACGGGGCGCGCTACGCCGAGCAGCTGCGCGGCATGTACGCGATCGCCATCCACGAGCGCGGCACCAACAACCTGACCCTGTCGCGCGACCCGTTCGGGATCAAGCCGCTCTACATCGCCGAGCTCGATCACGGGCTCGCCTTCGCTTCCGAGCCGCAGGCCCTGCTGGCCGCGGGCCTGGTGCGACGCGGCCTGCGCACGCAGGCGCGCGACGAGCTGCTGCAGCTCAAGTTCACCACCGGCCGCGAGACGATCTTCCCGGGCATCGCGCGCGTGCTGCCGGGCGAGACCGTGCGCATCGCCGGCGGACGCGTGCTCGACCGCCAGCGCATCAGCGCGCTGCCCGCCGGGCCGGTGGAGGAGATCGCCGAGCCGGCGGCGCTGGCGCGGCTCGACGCTGTCCTGGAGGAGAGCGTCGCGTTGCATTGCCGCAGCGACGTGCCGTACGGGATGTTCCTCTCCGGCGGCATCGACAGCGCCATCGTGCTGCACGTGATGGCGCGCGTCACCAGCAGTCCGGTGCGTGCCTACACCGCGGCGTTCGACGTGCCCGGGGCCGCTGACGAAAGTGCGCAGGCGCGCGCGCTGGCCCACGCCGTCGGCGCCAGGCACGAGGTGCTTCGCATCGACGAGCGGATGGTCTGGCGGCATTTGCCCGAGATCGTCGCCTGCCTGGACGACCCGGTCGCCGACTACGCGGTGATCCCGACCTGGCTGCTGGCGCGCCGGGCCAGGCAGGAGGTCAAGGTGATCCTGACCGGTGAGGGCGGCGACGAGCTGTTCGCGGGCTATGGCCGCTACCGTCACGCCATGCGCCCGTGGTGGCGCGGCGGCCGCGCGATGCGCCGGCACGGCACCTTCGACGGGCTCGACGTGCTGCGCGTGCATCCGCGCGACTGGCGGCACGGCATCGCCGCGACCGCGCTGACCAACCGCATGAGCACGGAGGGACGCGGCTCGCGGCTGCTCGCGGCGCAGGAATCCGACATCAGCGAGTGGCTGCCGAACGACCTGCTGATCAAGCTCGACCGCTGCCTGATGGCGCATGGCGTCGAGGGACGCACGCCGCTGCTGGACCCCGGCGTGGCGGCGGCCTCGTTCCGGCTGCCGGATGCGCTCAAGGTACGCGGCCGCACCGGCAAGTGGCTGCTGCGTCGCTGGCTGGAGACACGTGTGCCCCAGGACGGCCTGTCGACGCGACCATTCGCCGCCAAGCAGGGCTTCACCGTGCCCGTCGGGGCCTGGATCGCGCAGGCCGGCGACCGGCTGGCGCCGCTGGTGGCGCGGCAGGAGGGCGTCGCCGAGATTGCGGCACCCGATCGCGTATCGCGGCTGTTCCGCAACGCCGCCGGCCGGCGTGAGCAGCATGCCGCCTGGACGCTGCTGTTCTACGCGCTTTGGCACCGTACCCACGTGCAGGGACGGCCGCCGCAGGGGGACGTGTTCGAGACGTTGGCGGACGGCGCATGACCCGGACCTGCAAGCCCGTGCCGACGCACGACCGATCGAGACATCGTGAGAGCGTTCGCGGACGGATCGACGTAGCTTGATGCGGTATCGTGACAGTTGCGGGAGGGATCTGGATGATGATCGCATCGACCGGGCGGCTGGCCGCCCTGATCCTGGTGGTTTGCGTCGGCGGCTGCGGCGCGAGCTTCCATCCGCCGCTCCCGGGCGACACCGCCTGCCTCAACGCCCAGGTGCGCGACTTCCACGTGGAGATGTATCGGGCGGTGGATATCTGCGGCACGCCGCTGCCCGACCTGACGGGGGACACCTACCTCCAGCAATATGCCGCGGCCTGGAACATCTCGTACCGGATCAATCCGACCCTCGATGCGCGCCTCAAGGGATCGCGCTGGAGCGAAATGATCCTGATCGGCAGCCATATTCCAGGCGATTACGGCCTCACCACGGCCGAGCTTCGCTGAGCCTCCCGGCTCCCGTCGTGGCCAGGCCGATCGGGACGCCAGGGGAAGCGGGGCCGCGTGCATTATGACCTGATCCTGTCCGGTGGGACCTGCGTGCTGCCTTGGGGCGAGGTTGCCGCCGACATAGGCGTACTCGACGGACGCATCGCCAGCCTGTGCGTGCAGGCCGGCGACGAGGCGGCCGAGCGGTTCGACGCACGCGGCCTGCACGTGCTGCCGGGACTGATCGATCCGCACGTGCACCTGCGCGATCCCGGCGACGCCTCGGTCGAGAGCATCCCGACCGGAACCAGGGCGGCGCTGCTCGGCGGCATCGCCACGGTGTTCGACATGCCCAACACCACGCCCGCGATCACCGATGCGTCGACGATCGCCTGGAAGCAGGCGTATGCGTCGCGTGAGAGCTGGACCGACTTCGCGTTCTACGTGGGCGCCACGCGGGGCAATGCCGAGGCGCTCGAAGGCTACGAGCGCCTGGACGGCGTCTGCGCGGTCAAGCTGTTCGCGGGATCCTCCACCGGCGACCTGATGATCGAGGACGATGCCGGGATCGAGCGGGTGATGCGTCACGGCAGACGCCGGATCGCCTTCCACAGCGAGGACGAGTACCGGTTGCAGGCGCGCAGGGCGCTGTTCTCACGCGGCGACGCACATGACAACCATCGCCTGTGGCGTGACGAGGAGTGTGCCTTCCTCGGCACCCGGCGTATCATGGCGCTGGCGCGGCGCACCGGCAGGCCGGCGCACATCCTGCACGTCTCGACGGCGGAGGAACTCGATTACCTGCAGGGTTTTCGCGACATCGCGACCGTCGAGGTGCTGGTCAACCACCTGACCCAGGTGGCGCCGGAGTGCTACGAGCGGCTCCGCGGCCTCGCCGTGATGAACCCGCCGATCCGCGACCGCCGGCACTTCGAGGCGAGCTGGCAGGCGGTGCGTGACGGTGTCGTCGACACCGTCGGTTCGGACCATGCGCCGCACTCGCTCGACGCCAAGGCAAGACCCTGGCCGGACTGTCCGGCTGGGCTGACCGGCGTGCAGACCATCCTGCCGGTGATGCTCGACCACGTGAATGCCGGCCGGCTGTCGCTCGGGCGGCTGGTCGACCTGATGGCCGCGGGTCCGGCGCGGGTCTACGGCGTCGCCCGCAAGGGCCGCATCGCGGCGGGCTACGACGCCGACTTCACCCTGGTCGACATGAAGGCCGAGCGACGCATCGAGAATGACTGGATCGCGACGCCGGCCGGATGGACGCCGTTCGACGGCATGAGGGTCACCGGCTGGCCGGTCGCGGTGATCCTGCGCGGCAAGCTGGTGATGCGCGACGACATCGTTCCCGATATCCCCCGAGGCAGGCTGGTGAAGTTCACGTCCTGACGCGGGCGGCCCCGTGCCGACCGGTATGAGATCCGTGGGCCTGTAGGCAGCACGGTCAGAGTGTGTTGAGGAACGCGACGAGGTCTGCCTTCTCCTGGTCCGCCAGGCCGATCCCGAAACGCGTGTTGTAGAAGTCCACGGCATTTCCGAGCGTCGCCGCGGCGCCGTTGTGGAAATAGGGCGGCCGGGCGGCGAGGCCGCGCAGGATGGGCCCCTTCATCTTGCCGATGTCCGCGCACTGCCCGCTGACGAGCGCCTTGCCCGGGTCGGTGACCGTGAACACCTGGCCGGCAAGCGATCCGGCGTCGCAGCGCAGCGTGAACACGGGCAGGCCGGTGGTGTCGAGGCCGACCGCGACCGGTGCGACCACGCCGATGTTGATCGGGAGCTTCACGCTGTGGTTGCCGACGTTGGGCGTGTCATGACAGGTGGTGCAGGTGCCGGCGATGACCGGCAACCCGAGCTTGTCGTTCAGCCCGGCGACGCCGGCGATGTTGATGGGCTTCTCGTTGAACAAAACCTCGCCGCGCGCGACGGAGGCCCTTGCCTCGGCCGCATCCTTCTCCTTGCCCTTGGCCTTCTTGCCGTCGTCGACCGGGGATAAGGCGGCCCATACGGCGTACAGGGTCATGGCGTCGCGATCGAAGGGGGCGCCTGTTGGATCGGCTCCGAGCACGTCGTTGATGCCGACGTGGAAGTTCTGCGTGGCGAGCGTGAACGGGCCGCCGATGGCGCCGGCGTCATCGAGATAGCCCACCCTGAAGTCCACACCCTGGGCGGAGTAGAGGCTCTGCTCGAATGCCAGCACCTGCACGATCTGGCTGGAGGTGGGTGTGGTGGCGCCCTGGAGATGGATCATCACCGCGTCGCTGACCTGCGAGGCCAGGCTGGGCTCGCGCCCGTCCCACATGATCGTGGTCAGGAACGGCATGTTGGTGGTGGGCAGGGGACGGCGATAGACCGAGACGAGGCCCCGGCTCGCTCCGGACGGACCGTAGCTCGTCAGGCCGTAGGCCGGGTCGGTGGTGCAGTTATAGGGGTCCTGGACCGCGATGACGCTGTACTGCAGCGTCGGCTGGCTCGGCAGCGGCAGGAAGATGCGGATCAGTCCCTTGTTTAGCACCAGGGAGTAGGCGTTCACCTGGCTCTGCAGGGTCGAGACGTCGGCGCTGGGACACACCGCGCCGTCCACGAGCCGGAACAGTGGCGCCGTTCCTGCGCTGTCCAGGAAGGCGGCCTGGATCTGGACCGGCGTGATGCTCCAGGCCGCGGCGGGCTGGTGGCAGGTCATGCAGGTGCGGCCGTTGCTGCCGAGGGGCTGGAAGAAAGGCACCGAGGCGGTCGCGACCAGGCCCGCGGGATGGTAGTTCGCGAGCAGGCCACTCTGGTCGGGGAAACCCTGCACGGACGGGATCACCGTCGGGGGCAGCTCGACCGAGGGCAGCTGCGGTTCCCCGATCTGCAGCGCCTGCTTGATCGTGTCGTCCGCCCAGCCCGGCTTGCCCGACTTGCCTGTCGAGACCGCATCCGGATCCTCGGCCGCCGTCGCGGGGCGGGCCGGCAGGGCGCACAGCATCGCCACGCCGAGAGCAAGGACAAGCGACGGGCTGTGCGTGCGCTGCGGCACGGTCGTGGCGAGCGTCGCGGGAGCGGCTTGGTATCGTGATGGGCCGAAGTGTTGCTTCTGGTGCATCCGCCGAAAATACGAGACGCTAGTTAATGGGAAGTAACGAGATCCACCCGGGTGGCGCCGCGGCCGTAGTGCGGCCTGACGGCTGTGGAGCAGGCTCGATCATCCCCGTCTCCGATGACCTCCCCCCCCCGCGTGACGATGCCGCTCCGTATCACAAAACCGGCAACCTTTTCTCGGATGCTAGTTTTCCTGATTAATCGCTTGAGTCGCCCGCACGGCTTCGACTTGTTGTTGCTTGCCTCTACGGTATCCGGAAGCTAGCCTGCTTCGTCGCCCGATCAACGAGGCGTCTGCTGGATCGGTGCCACCGCATCGATACCAACGAGTTCAGGAGGAATGTCCAATGTCTGCAAGCACCCGGGTCTCATTGCTGGCGTGCGCGTCGATTACGATGCTGGCCGGGACAAGTGGTCTCGCGAGGGCACAGGCCGATGCGGCGGCCGCGTCGGCGCCGCTCTATACCGAACCGCTGCGTCCGCAGGTGCATTTCTCGCCGCCGACGCATTTCATGAACGATCCGAACGGGCTGCTCTACGCCAACGGGATCTTCAACCTTTACTACCAGTACAACCCGATCACCTACGTGGCCGGCAACCAGGCCTGGGGGCATGCCGTCAGCCAGGATCTTCTGCACTGGAAGAACGAGCCGATCGCGATCCCCGAGCTGCCGACCGGCCAGATCTTCTCCGGCAGCGCCGTGCAGGACACCAACAACACGTCCGGCTTCTTTCCGGGCATGCGCGGTGGTGGCCTGGTCGCGATCTATTCCCTGAACACGCCGACCAAGCAGGTGCAGAACATCGCCTACAGCCGGGACGGCGGGAAGAGCTACATCCAGTATGTCGGCAACCCGGTGATCGACGTCGGCAACCTCAATTTCCGCGACCCGCAGGTGCAGTGGTACGCGCCGGGGAACCGCTGGCTGATGACCGTCGCACTCGCCCAGCAGCATCAGATCCTGTTCTACTCGTCCAAGGACCTGAAGTCTTGGTCGAAGACGGGGAGTTTCGGGCCTGCCGGCCTGCTCGGCCAGGCCTATGAATGCCCCAACATGGTCCGGGTGCCGGTCGCGGGGACGAACGAGTTCAAGTGGGTGCTGTTCATCTCGATCAACCCTGGTGCGCCGCAGGGAGGCAGCGCCACGCAGTATTTCGTAGGCAACTTCGACGGCCAGACCTTCACGCCGGACACCCCGGTGATAAGGTTCATAGACTTCGCCAAGGACAACTACGCCATGCAGGTCTATAACGGCCTGGCTCCGCAGGCCCCGGTGGCGATCGGCTGGCTCAGCAACTGGGAATACACCCAGGTCGCCCCGACCTTCCCGTGGCGCGGCACCATGACCCTGCCGCGTGTCCTGTCATTGCGCAACGAGGCCGACGGCTGGCACCTGCTGCAGAACCCTGTCCCGCTCTCGTCGCTGGCGCGCAGCCCGATCTACCAGGGAAGCCCGACGCTGGAGGGCCGCGCGATGGACATCCCCTTCGCCAGCGGCCAGCCGATCGAATTCCAGGCGACGCTGCACGCGACCGGCAAGCAGGTGGCGCGTTTCACCGTCCATAACGGGTCAGGCGAGAACGTGGTCATCGGCTATGATTTCGGCGCGCAGACGGCGTTCGTCCAGCGGGGTGCGACGCGAGGTTTCGACAATCCCTTTTATACCAACGATTTTTCCAGCTACCTGGCCCTGAACAAGGATGCGGTGGAAGTGCACGGCATCATCGACCGCTCCGTGATGGAGATATTCTTCGATCAGGGAGAGCAGGTGGCGACCTCGGTGTTCTACATGAAGGCGCCGCCGAACGGCATCTCGCTCGGGACCTCCGGCGGCGACGTCGCCACGACCGACGTCGTGGTGCGTACGTTGCGCAGCGTCTGGACCGGTCTCTGATACGGATTGGCCGACGGACCGACGGCATATTCGCAACCAAGGCGCGTGCCGCAGGTTGAAGACGCTTGATCAACCAGGACGTGCGTGATGAGCAAGGACAAGACCAAGTCGGACAACGACACCAGCACGGCCCGCTCGGCCAAGGCGCAGAAGGCCGAGGAGGTCCAGCTGGCGGGCACCGCCAAGGCGGGCGGGACCCACGGCGAGGCGTTCGTCCCGGAGGGCGGTCCGGCGCCGGCGCCCAAGCGCGGCAAGGGGGCACCGATGCCGGCCGCATCGCGTGCCGCGGCGGACGACGCGCCGGAAGCGGGTGCCAGCAGCGCCACCGTCGGCAAGGCCGAGAAGGAAGCCGCCGCACGCAAGGCGGCGCTGACCAAGGACCAGCATGGCCGTGGGCACCGCAAGGCGGAGTGAGCAGGAGTTGGCTGGTCAGGCGGAACACCAGCTTAATCCCGGCTCAGCCACCCATCGGCAGCCGGCAGGCATCGAGGATCAGGAAGTCCGGCTGCGCATGCAGCAGCGCCGCCCCGGCGTGGGTGGGCATGAAGCCGCCCGGATACAGCACCGTCAGGTAGACCCGCGGGAAGCCGCCGCTGCGGCAGAGTGCGGCCAGGCTGTCGGCAGTCGCGTACAGGTGGTCGGCGTCGGTGAGGTTCCAGGGCTGCGTGAGTGCCGCGTAGGCCGGCCGCAGCGCGATCGGCTGCTGCGCCGGGTTGGCGAACAGCGCCGGCACGAACAGGTCGCCGAACACGCTCTGGGTGGCGATCGAGGTGATCGCCGGCGACCATACCTGCTGCCACGTGAGCAGCCGTAGCCTGGTGCCGTAGGCGACCATCATGACGCTGCCCGCCGGCAGGCCGGCCGCCTGCTGCCGGAAGTCGCGGAACACCAGCCCGGCCGCGTGCCAATTCGCCGCCAACACGACGGTGCGCGCCAGCACCGCCGTCGTCACCACCGGCATCGCGAGCCGCTCCGGCCGGAAGCGCATCCCGGCGGCCAGCAGGAGCAGCGGAAGGATGGCCAGGCGCACGTCCAGCACGGAGCCGGTGCCGACGCGTTCGGGTGCCGCGAGCGTCACCAGCGCCAGCCCCGCCGCGGCTACCGCCACCGGCGTCGCCAGGGACGGCCGCGCGAACGCCACCGCGACGACGCAGGCGAGCAGCGCCCCCAGGCTGGCCGCGTCCTGCGACAGGCTGCCGCCCAGCAGCGCCTTCCCGAACAGCCCGAGCTTGCGCAGGGTGAACCCGCCGACGCCGGTGCCCGCGTAGCGCACCGAGAAGTCATGCCCGGCGGCACCCGGCAGCGCGTGCAGCAGGGCCGCCACCGCCACGAGCGCCACCAGCCATGAGGCACTCGACGCCAGCCGGGCGAGCGCCAGGGTGCCGCTTCCCCGCAGCCGGCACAGGTCGAAGCAGCCCAGCACGACGATCCAGGCCACCGCGGCGACCACGTGCGTGAACAGCAGCAGCACGGCGCCCGCACCGGCGATGCAGAACCGGCGCCAGCGCCGCCCGTCCGCTGGTCCCGGCTGGCCCGCCGCATTCCGCGGCGGAGCAGGAGGGTCCAGCCAAAGCGCCAGCAGGCCGAGCAGCAGCCCGATGCCGAGCACGTAGTTGACCAGTCCCCAGAACAGCGCGTTGCCGTAGAACAGCAGGACCGCGAAGCCGGGCTTGGCCGCACCGAAGGCGCCGAGGGCGTGTGCCAGCGCGCAGAACCCGCTCACGAAGACGAGGTAGGTCACGACCAGGAACAGCTGTGCCGCAAGCTCGATCGGCAGGCCAAGACGGGCCAGCCCGAGCATGCCGACATCGAGTGCCGCATCCGGCACCAGAAAGCCGACCAGCCGGTAGTGCCGCATCCAGAAGGCATCGTGGCGCAGCAGGCCGGTCAGCACGTGCATGCGCGCGATGTGGTTCGGCCAGTCCTGCAGCGGGGCCGGTCGCGTCACCAGCAGCGGCAGCATGCCCAGCAGCAGGACCGCCAGCATCGCTGCCCGAGAACGGCGCGCACCCATCGTCCAGACGCTCCCGAGCCGCGTGCGCGCATCCTATAAATGAGACTGCCCAGGATCAAAAGCCGAAGCGGCACCTGCCGCGTCGAAAGCCTTACTGCCGATATTATGCGACCGAGAGCTGCGTCTCGGCCAGGGCGATGTTGATCAGCTTGGTCACGCTGGCGATCCGGTACGGCTTCTGCAGGAAGATCGAGCCCTTCGGCAGCTGCTCGGTGATGGCCTCGTCGCTGTAGCCGGACGCGAACACCACCGGGATGCCCGGACGCAGGCGACGGGCCTCCTCGGCCAGGGCGACGCCGTTGATGCCGGGCATCACGATGTCGGTGAAGATAAGCGAGATCAGCGGGTTCGCCCTCAGCACGGCCAGCGCGTGCGCGGCATCCGGCGCGCAGATCACCTCGAAGCCGTTGTCGCGCAGGCTGGAAGCGACGATTTCGAGCACTTCCGGCTCGTCCTCGACCACCAACAGGGTCCGCACGCCGGAGCTCGAACGCACGGACGCCTTGCTCGACCTCGCGTCGGGCGGCCTCGGGAGGGCCGGTTGCGGGTCGTGCGTCGCGGCACCACGCGGCAGCAGCATCTCGACGGTGGTGCCGCGGCCGGGGCGGCTCTCGATGCGCATGGCGCCGCCGGACTGGCGGACGAAGCCGTAGGTCTGCGACAACCCCAGCCCGGTGCCCTGGCCGACCGGCTTGGTGGTGAAGAAGGGCTCCAGTGCCTGCCTGCGCACCGCGTCGGACATGCCGCAGCCGTCATCTTCCGTGCTGATGCGCACGTAGTCGCCCGGCGGCACCGCGTCGTCGCGGTCCGGATCGAGCCAGGCGGCATCGGCGCCGCGCAGGCTGGTGTTGCTGATGACGATGCGTATCCGGCCCTGTCCCTCGATGGCGTCGGTGGCGTTGATGACCAGGTTGAGCAGCGCCGCCTCGAGCTGGTTGCGGTCCGCCAGGCACGACCACGGCGTGCCGTCGCGCAGTTCGATATGCAGGCTCACCTGCTCGCCGACGGTGCGCGACAGCAGGCTGCGCATGCCGTCGATCACGTCGTTCGGGTCCAGCGGCCTCGGGTCCAGCCGCTGCCGCCGGGAGAAGGCCAGCAGCTGGGCGGTCAGCGTGCCCGCGCGTCCGGACGCCCGCGCACTCGCCTCGAAGAACTGCAGGGCGGCGCGATCCTCGCCCAGCCTGGGCCTGAGCATCTCCAGGTTGCCGTCGATGACCGTGAGCATGTTGTTGAAGTCGTGCGCGATACCGCCGGTGAGCTTGCCGATGGCCTCCATCTTCTGGGACTGCTGCAGGCGCTCCTCGGTGGCACGCAGCGCGCGCTCGGCCTGCTTGCGTCCGGTGACGTCGGTGAGCGCGCCGAGGATGTGCAGCGGCCGGCCGAGACGGTCCCGCTCCAGCCGCGCCGACAGCAGCACGTCGATCAGGTCGCCGTCCTTCTTGCGGAAGGCGCACGCGACCTCGCGCAGCTCGCCGCCATCGAGCAGGACGGCAAGTCCCTGCGTGAGCCGGTCGGCGGTTTCCAGCGGGCAGAACTCGCCGAGCGGCTGTCCGATCACGTCGGAGCGCGCGTAGCCGAGCAGGTCGCACCAGTAGTCGCTGATCCCGTTCAGCCGGCCCTCGACGTCCAGCGTGTGCAGCGGCACCGGGGTCCGTTCGTAGATGCCGCGATGACGCGCCTCGCTTTCCTGCAGGAGGCGCGCGGCACCGGCGTTCTGCAGGATCTGCGTGGTGAGCTTTCGGTTGGCGTGCTGCAGGTCGCCGGGCGAGGGGATCGCGAGCAGCCTCGGGAGCAGCGGCCAGAGGATGACCGCGGTGACCACGGAGAGCACCGCGGTGACCGCCTTGACGGTGCCTTCGAGCCAGTATGCCGGCACCCAGAGGGTCAGGATGGCGAGCCAGTGCGTCGTCCCGCAGGCGAGGATGAAGGCGGCGAACAGGTACACCAGCCACTTGAACGACAGGTCGCGGCGTCGCTGGACGAACCAGGCCATGGCCAGGGGGATCGAGTAGTACGAGAGGGCGATGATGCCGTCGGAGCCGGCCTGCAGCGCGATCAGCGTGGGGTTCCAGATCAGGCAGAAGCCGTGCGGCGTGAGGCCCGACGGGTCGAAGAGATCGTCCAGAAGCTTCATGACCACCTGTTCCGGGAAAATCGTCGTCTTCGCGCGGTCATATGCGTTCTTATAACGTAACGACTAAGCCTGCGGGATGAAACATCAAAAGCAGGCGCCGCCGGTTCGGCACGGATCGCCTTGACGAACCGCGGCGGCTCCGTTCGGATGCGGCGCCTCGTCGGAGGCGGGCGTTTGATGGGGTCGGTCATGACAGGGTTTGCCGGGACGGGTTTGGGCGCGATCGTTCGCCTCGCGGTATGGTCCGCGTGGGTCGCGGGCGCGATGCTGTCGGGTGGGCACGCGCTCGCCGCGCAGGCGGGGTGGAGCGCGCCCGGCTGCGGGCATGAGCCGGACCCGCCGGTGGTGGAGGCAGGCTCGGTCGAACGTTACAATGCCAGTATCGACAAGGTCGGGGCCTACGAGAAGGCGGCGCGCGCCTACAGCGCCTGCGTCAGCCGGCAGGCGGTGGCCGAGCAGAGCGCCATCAGCAACGACGCACGCAGCCGCATGGGCGTGATCAACGGCGCCGCGACCCAGGTGCAGAAGCGCATCGCCGGCAACTTCGGCGCCCTGTCGGCGCAGCTGCGTGCCGGTAGCCAGAAGCTGGGAGCCAAGAAGTAGGACCTATTGCAGGTCGGCGGGCCAGCGCGCGACGCGTACGCGCTCCTGTTCCGGCGTCAGCTCGTGCGGGCCCTGCGCCACCTGCCTGGGCAGGTTGGGCATCAGCTCGGGATGCGCCCAGCAATCGACCCCGGCCAGGCTGCGCGTGCAATAGGGCTGCGGCGGCAGCGGCGGTGCGACCGGACGACAGTAGCTTTCGCCGCGATCGAGACGGACCAGGGAGCAGTCCCGCCCGCTGATGCCGGAGTAGATCAGGTCCGGCACGGTGCGGTGGAAGATCGCGACTTCCACCCCCAGCCCCGCGGCGAGCGGGTAGATGGTGGCCGGCACGCAGCCGGCCACGCAGGCGGCCGCCAGCATCGCCGTCAGCGTCCGGACGGATATCAGGTGGCGCAGGGGTGTGCGTGCTTTGCTCATGCTGCGACGATCAGAACACGGCCGGGTAAAGAAAGCGTTCGCGCGGGCCGGAAGTGCATGGTTTGCCCAGGCGTGACACCGCCGCTATGGTCCGGCGCGATCGCGGCCGGGCACGGCGATGACCGCGCCTGGACGGCGGCGGCACGGCAGCAGATACGGAGAACGGGACAGACGTGGCCGACGACATCTTCAAGGAGGTCGACGAGGACCTGCGGGCGGAGCGCCTGCGCGCGGCCGGACGACGCTACGGGCTGCTACTCGTGGCACTGGCCCTGATCGCCGCGATCGGCGCGGGGCTCTGGCAGTTCCAGCTCTATCGCCAGCGGCAGCTCGCGACCACTGCCGCCTCCAGCTTCTTCGCGGCCACCAGGCAGGCGGATGCCAGCCTTCATGCCGGCACCGGCGGCAGCACGGCCCAGTCCGATGCCGCCGCATCGTTCGCGCAGGTCGCGGCGCGCGGGCCGGAAGGTTTCCGCACCCTGGCCCGCCTGCGCCAGGCGCAGATCGCGTGGACCGGCGGGCAGCGCAAGACGGCACTCGGCCTGTGGCAGGCGGTGCATGACGATGCCGCCGCCGACGCCACGCTGCGTGGGCTGGCCAGCCTGCTCTGGGTGCAGCACCAGCTCGACGACGGCGATCCGGCGGTGCTGAAATCGCGCCTCGGCGCGCTCAGCCGGCCCGGTAGTGCCTGGCGGCCGATGGCCCAGGAGCTCGATGCGGAGATCGACCTGCGCCTGGGGCACGTGGCCGAGGCCCGGCGCAAGCTCGCCGCCCTCGCCGAGGACGCCGCGGCGCCGGAGGGCCTGCGCAACCGGGCCGGCGGGCTGAACGATACCCT
>JAABUQ010006277.1_pt1 | contig 18160 bp, 19 predicted proteins | sample 5560001 | NCBI WGS metagenome assembly JAABUQ01 (sample SAMN10711888, study PRJNA513371) | rock metagenome | isolation source: Antarctica rocks | place: Antarctica: Victoria Land, Finger Mt nord | collected 2015-12-18
TGAGGGTCTCTGATCCAAGCCGGTGGCGTCAGACCTCGAACGCGAGCGGTAGGCCGGGCTCCGGCCACGGGATCGCGACGAGCTCGCCACGGCCCGACAGGGTGACGTAGCCGGTGCGCAGGTCGGGGCCGCCGAAGCAGATGTTGGTGGTGAATGGGTCGCCGGTGTCCACCTGCCGGACCAGCCCGCCGCCCGGCGCGATCATGCTGATGCAGCCGGTCAGCAACGTGGCGACGCAGATGTTTCCCGCCGCGTCTACGGCGAGGCTGTCGAAGCGCACCAGTCCGGCGATGCCGTGCACCAGCCTCCCGCCATGCGGCGAGGGGAAGCCGTGCTTGCGGACTGTGCCGGGCGCGGTGATGTCGAACGCCCAGAGCCGCGCGGTCTCGGTCTCCGCCACGTAGAGTTCGCGCCCGTCCGGAGACAGCCCGATGCCGTTGGGCGTGAACAGCGGGAACGCCACCTCGACGATACGCTTGCCGTCGGCGGTGGCGTAGTAGACCGCCCCGTGATCGCGGTCGCGCTCGCGGCTCTTGCCGAGATCGGTGAAGTAGAACCCGCCTTCCGTGTCGAACACGATGTCGTTCGGCCCGTTCAGCCGATAGTCGCCGCAGCGATCGTACAGCACGCGTGTGTCGCCGGTGGCCGGATCGACCCGCTCGATCCGCCCGCCCCGATAATCCGGGGGAGGCCCGACCGGGCGCAGGTAGCCGCCCTCGGTGACCCACCGGAAGCCGCCGTTGTTGCAGACGTAGATCGCCCCGTCCAGCCCGATCGCGAGCCCGTTCGGCCCGCCGCCCGTTTCGGCCAGCACGCTCACCGCGCCGTCGGCGGCGACGCGGGTGATCGTGCCACGCTCGATCTCGACCAGGATGACGGACCCGTCCTTCATCCAGACCGGCCCCTCGGGGAATCGCAGGCCCGCGGCCACCACGCGCATCTCGGTCATTCCCGTTTCCTCTCCCTTGCCGTCGCCCGAGCCTAGCCCCCTGTCGCCGCGAGCGGAATGGACGGAGGATGGAAGCGCAGGAAGCGGGAGAGCGATTTCATGGCGCGCAGCATCGCGGTCGGGCTTGGCCTGATGGAGTTCCCCTTCGACAGCGCGGGCGCGTTCTGGCGCTGGGTCGATTTGTGCGAGCAGGGGGGTGCGGATTCGATCTGGCAGACCGATCGGCTGGTGAGCAACGGCCCGATCCTCGAATGCATGGCGACGATGGCCGCGCTCGCCGGACGCACCAAGCGGATCAAGTTCGGCGTCAACGTCATCTCGCTCGCGATGCGCGATCCGGTGCTGCTGGCCAAGCAGTGCGCCACGGTGGACTTCCTCTCGGACGGGCGGCTGCTGCCCGCGTTCGGCATCGGCAGCCCGCGCGGGCCGGAGTGGGCGGCGCTGCACCTCGACACCACGACCCGCGGTCGCGTGACCGACGAGGCGCTGGAGATCATCCGACGCCTCTGGCGCGAGGACCGGGTGGATTACGAGGGCCGCCACTTCCGCCTCTCGGGCGCGTCGATCTCGCCCAAGCCGGTGCAGCGCGACCTGCCGATGTGGATCGGCGGCAGCTCGGAGGCGGCGATCCGTCGCACGGCACTGCTCGGCACCGGCTGGCAAGCCGGGTCGGAGACGCCGGAGGAGGTCGCGCCGGTGATCGAGGCGATCCGCCGCACGTCCGCCGAGGCCGGACGGCCCCTCGACGACGACCATTACGGTGCGGCGTTCTCGTTCCGCTTCGGCAGCCCCCACGACCCCGCGCTGCGGCCGGCGATGGACAGCTATCGCAAGCGCACCGGCCGCGACCCGCTCGGCTACTTCGCGATCGGCGACGCCGGCACCGTCGTCGCGCGCATCGCCGACTACGTGCGGGCCGGCATCTCCAAGTTCATCCTGCGTCCGGCCGCGTCGGGCGACGAGGACGTTCTGGCGCAGACGCGGCTGCTCATCGAGCAGGTGCTGCCGCAGGTCGCCGTGCGCTGGCCGCGGCCGCGCCGCGCGGCGTAAAGGGTTATGGCTTGACGGTCTGGATCACCTCGAAGCCTTCGAACTCGGGGTGCCCGAGATACAGCGGCTTGTTGCCGCCGGCGCCGCGGTGCGCGGCGCGGAACGCCTCCGATGTGGTCCAGGCCTCGAAGGCGGCGTAGTCGTGCCAGATCGTGTGCGAGGAATACAGCACGTGGTCGTCGTGCTCGGGGCCGCGCAGCAGGTGGAACTCGACGAAGCCGGGGACGTCGCGCAGGAAGGTGTCGCGCGACGTCCAGACCGTCTCGAAATCCTTCTCCGCGCCGGGGACGACCTTGAAGCGGTTCATGGCGATGTACATGGCTTGCCTCCGAGTGGGCCTGCACGGTTCCCATTCGCGCGGCGGAATGCAAGGGTGCAGGCCCTCACCCCCACCCGAAGGGAGAGGGAGAAGTAAGCAAGCCCTCTCCCTTCGGGAGAGGGTTGGGTGAGGGTGTATTCGGAGGAACCGCCATGCCCCTGCACACGCGCATCTGCGACATGCTCGGCATCCGCCATCCGATCCTGCTCGCCGGGATGGGCGGCGCGAGCACGCCCGAGTTGGCGGCGGCGGTCTCGAACGCGGGCGGCATGGGCATCCTGGGCGCCGCCTCCTGCGGCCCCAACAAGCTCCGGGCCTGGATCCGCCGCACGCGCGAGTTGACCGACAAGCCGTTCGGCGTCGACACCTTGCTGCCGGCCTCGGTGCGGCGTGGCCCGAAGACCGACAACGCGGGGGTCTCGCCGGCCGACCTGGTGCCGCAGCATCGCCAGTTCGCGCGCACGTTCCGCGAGCGCGAGGGGCTGCCGGAGCTCACCGACGCCGAGATCGGCGCGATCGGCGGCCGCGACCAGGCCGACATCGACGGCCCGCCGCTGCTTACGGCGGCGTTCTTCGAGGCGCAGATGGAGGTGGTGATCGAGGAGCGCGTGGCACTCTACGCTGCCGGCCTCGGCAGCCCGGAACCCTGGATGGAGCGGCTGCACGCGAACGGCACCAAGGTGCTCTGCGTGGTCGGCGCGACCCGCCACGTGGTCGCCACCGGGATCGACCTCATCGTGGCGCAAGGCCACGACGGCGGCGGCCACAACTCGCCGATTGGCACGATGGCGCTGATCCCGCAGGTGGTGGACGCGGTCGCCGGCCGGGTGCCGGTGCTGGGCGCGGGCGGCATCGCCGACGGTCGCGGCGTGGCGGCGGCGATGATGCTGGGGGCCGAGGGCACCTGGATCGGCACCGCTTTCCTGGCCACCGAGGAGGCCGGGCTGCGGCCCTTTCAGAAGCAGGCGCTGGTGGACGGCAACGACGGGGGGACGGTGGTGTCGCGCTCGGTCACCGGCAAGCCGGCCCGCATGGTGCGCAACAAGTGGGCGGAGGCGTACGCGGAGTCGGCGGTCGAGCCGCTGCCGATGCCGTATCAGGGCATGGTCTCGCAAGGGGTCACGGCGGCCGGATTGCAGGCCGAGCGTGCCGACATCTGGCCGGGCTTCGCGGGGCAGGGCTTGGGCATGATCCGCGCGGTGCGGCCGGCCGCCGCCGTGTTGGCCGAGATCGTGGGCGAGGCGGAAGCACAACTCGCCAAGGCCGCCCGTTTCATCGCGTGACGGCGATGGCCGGCTACCTGATGTGAGCGAGAACCCAAGCCGCCACGGCGATCAACCCGGATGCCACGGCGAGGCCGGCGCCGAACGCCGCTGAGAGCACCTTCCACGGCTCCCAGCGAAGTTTATTTGGCTCCTCGCTCGTCAACGAGCACGATCCCGGGGAAGCGTATCGCGATCAGAGCATCCGCTGCAGGATGATCTTCTGCACGTCGGAGGTGCCCTCGTAGATCTGGCAGACCCGCTGGTCGCGGTAGCAGCGCTCGACCGGGTAGTCCGCCAGATAGCCGTAGCCACCAAGCGTCTGGATCGCCGCCGTGGTCACTGCCTCGGCGGCTTCGGAGGCGAACAGCTTGGCCATGCAGGCGGCCTCCAGCGCCGGCTTGCCCTCGGCCTTGAGCCGGGCGGCGAACAGCACGAGCTGCCGCGCCGCTTCCAGGCGCGTCTTGGCCTCCACCAGCCGGAAGCCGACCGCCTGGTGATCGATGATCGGCGCGCCGAAGGCGCTGCGGTCCTTGGCATAGGCGGTGGCGTAGTCGAGGGCGGCGCGGGCGATGCCCACGCTCTGCGCGGCAATGCCGATGCGGCCGGATTCCAAGGTGGACAGCGCGATCTTGTAACCCTCGCCCTCGGCGCCGATGCGCTGGTCCTCGGATACCTCCATGCCCTCGAACGCCAGGGCGCAGGTTTCCGAGGCTTTTTGCCCGAGCTTCTCCTCCACCCGGGCGATAACGTAGCCCGGCGTGTCCTTGGCGACGACGAAGGCGGACAAGCCGCGCTTGCCGGCTGCTGGATCGGTGACGGCGAACAGCACGGTGCTGCCCTTGATGCTGCCGCTGGAGATGAACTGCTTGGCGCCGTCGATCACGTAGCGGTCGCCGCGCTTCACCGCGCGGGTGCGCAGATTGGAAGCATCCGACCCCGCTTGCGGCTCGGTGAGCGCGAACGAGCCGACATGCTCGCCGCTGGCCAATGGGCGCAGCCAGCGTTCCTTCTGCGCGTCGGTGGCGAACTTCTCCAGCACGACGCAGGTCGGCGAGTTGTGCACGCTGACCAGGGTGGAGACCGAGCCGTCGCCGGCGGAAATCTCCTCGAGCGCCAGGGCGTAGCTCACCGGGTCGAGCTCGGAGCCGCCCCATTCGGCTGGGGTCGTGGCACCCAGGAAGCCGAGCTCGCCCAATTCGGCGATGATCTCGGGCTCGATCCGGCCGGCCTTCTCCCGCGCGGCGGCGCCGGGTGCGAGCCGTTCGGCGGCGAACTTGCGGGCCATGTCGACGACGAGCGTGTCGGCTCCGGCGTAGTCCAGCATGGTCGTTCTCCTGTTTACCCCTCCTCCCGGCCTCCTCCCGCAAGGGGAGGAGGAGAAGGAAGCCCCCTCCCCTTGCGGAAGGGGGTTGGGGGAGGGGTCGCTTTCTACTCCGCCGCCACCGCCACCGGTGCCGGCTCATGCAATCGCGCGAGCAGCGCGGTGCGCGCTTCCTGCGCGGCGCGCCAATTGTCCAGCTTGATCGGCCCGTAGCCGCGTACCCGGTCGGGAATCTCGGCCACGGCGAGCGCGGTGTCCAGCGTGGCCGGCGACAGCGCGTCGAGTGCCGCGCGCATGTCGGCGGCGTAGGCCTCGATCATCGACCGCTCCACCCGGCGGTCCTCCTGGCGACCGAACGGATCGAGCGGCGTGCCGCGCAACGCGCGGCCGTGGCGCAGCACGCGGAACAGCGGCAACGCGACCGTGCCCGGGATCGCCACCTTGCGTCGCCGTCCGGTGGCCGGATCGACCCGGGTGATGACCGGCGGAGCCATGTGGAACACGGGCTTTTCGGCACCCGTGTAGTCCGCCTCGGCATGCAGGCGGGCGACCTCGTACTCGTCCTTGTAGCCCATGACCCGGAACCACCCCTCGGTGGCGGCGCGGGCGAGCGGGCCGGGCTTGCCGAATACCGCCGTCTCGCGGGCGACCGCCTCGTCGACTCGGGCGCGGTAGAGGCGGGCGTAGCGCCGGCTCTGGTAGCGCGCGAGCGATGCCGCGCGGGTCGCGATCATGGTGTCGAGCTCGGGCGCGGTATCGGGCGCGAGGTCGGCCAGGATCTCGGCCGCCTTCTCCGGGTGCGCGGCCAGGATGCGGCCCCACAGGAACGCGCGCCGGTTGAGCTTGACGGCGGCGCCGTTCAGCTCGATGGCGCGCATCAGCGCGGCCTCGGAGATCGGCACCAGCCCGCGCTGCCAGGCCAAGCCGAGCAGCAGGGTGTTCATCGCCTGCGCGTTGCCGAACAGGCGCTCGGACAGCGCCGCCGCGTGCAGCCAGCTCGGCTGGCCGGCGGGGGTGGCGCGGTCGATGGTGCGCCGGTGCAGCCCGGCGTCGACCTTGAGCCAGGCGTCGCGCTTGAACCCGGCACTCACCGCGAGGTCCAGGTTGCCGATCACCGCCGCGTCGGTCCGGCACGCCTCCAGCACGCCCGCGCCGGCCGCCACCGCGAGGTCGGCCGCGAGCATCAAGTCCGCCGTGCCGCGCGGGATGCGCACCACGTCGAGCCGGTCCGCGGCACCAAGCTGCACGTGCGACACCACGGCGCCGTTCTTCTGGGCGAGGCCGGTGTAGTCGAGCGTCTTGACCGTGCGCCCGTCGAGCTGGGCGGCCTGCGCGACGATCTGCCCGGTGGTGACGATGCCGCCGCCGCCGATGCCGGCGAACACGCCGCGCCAGGCGGGCACGTCGATGGGGATGGCGGGGGCGGCGAACCCGGCGGCGAGCGTCGCCTCCTGCGCCTCCCAGCGCTTGTCGGCCGCCGGGGCGCGCGGCGCGCCGTCCACGGTGACGAAGCTCGGGCAGAAGCCTTTCAGGCAGGACAGATCGACGTTGCAGCTCGTCGGGTTGATGCGCCGCTTGCGGCCGAGCTCGGTCTCCACCGGCTCGATGGCGATGCAGCTCGACTGCACCGAGCAGTCGCCGCAGTTCTCGCACACCGCCTCGTTGATGACGACGCTGCGGGTGGGCTGCGGCATCGAGCCGCGCTTGCGGCGGCGGCGCTTCTCGGTGGCGCAAACCTGATCGTAGATGATGACCGACACGCCGGGAGTCTCGCGTAGCCGGCGCTGCACCGCGTCGAGATCGTCGCGCCCGTCGCGGGTGGCGCCGGCGGGCAGGGCGGCGGCGGGCGGCAGCCGCTCGGTCTCGTCGGCGACAATCGCCACGTGCTTGACACCTTCGGCGGCGACCTGCGCGGCGATCTGCGGCACGTTCGGCGCACCCTCGGCCGGCTGGCCGCCGGTCATCGCCACCGCGTCGTTGAACAGGATCTTGAAGGTCACGTTGGCGCGCGCGGCGACCGCCTGGCGGATCGCCAGCAGCCCGGAGTGCTGATACGTGCCGTCGCCCATGTTGACGAACACGTGCTTGGTGTCGGTGAACGGGGCGAGCCCGACCCAGGGCGCGCCCTCGCCGCCCATGTGGGTGAAGGTGCGGGTGTAGTCGCCCTCGGCCAGGGCAAGGAAGTGGCAGCCGATGCCGGCGGTGGCGAAGCTGCCCTCCGGCACCTTGGTCGAGGTGCCGTGCGGGCAGCCGGCGCAGAAAGCCGGGGCGCGCTTCAGTAGCCCGGCCGGGCGCTCGGTGGGCGCGAATGCGGCGGGGTCGGCGACCTCGATCCCGACGCCGCGCAGGAAGCGGGCGAGGCCGGCGGCGACGATCTCGGGGGTGAACTCCATCATCGGCGTGAGCAGCCGGGCACCATCCAGCCCCTGCTTGCCGGCGACCGAGGGGCGGCTGTCGGCGGGCATGTGATACAGCGCGTCGCGCACCTGCGTCTCGACGAACGCGCGCTTCTCCTCGAGCACGAGCAGCGCTCGCTTGCCGCGCGCGAACGCCGCCAGCCCCTCGGTCTCCAGCGGCCAGGAGAGGCCGACCTTGTAGACGGCGATGCGCGGGTCGGCGTCGAGCCCGAGCATCGCCAGCGCGTGCATGGTGTCGGTGTGCGCCTTGCCGACCGTGACCAGGCCGACGGGCGCGTCGCGGCCGGGCAGGATAAGGCGATCGAGCCCGTTGGCGCGTGCCCAGGCGGCGACGGCGGGCAGCCGCTCGTCGATCACCCGCCGCTCCAGCTCCGCCCGCTCGGCGGGGAATTGCAGCGTGTGGTCGATGTTGAGGCCGTGCGGCGGCAAGACGATGTCGGGGCGGACGAAGCCGCGCGCGAACGGCACGCTGACGGTGGCGTGCTGCTCCACCACGTCGGCGATCGTCTTCATCGCCACCCACAGGCCGCAGAAGCGCGACAGCGCGATGCCCGCCAGCCCGTAATCGAGGATGTCGGCGACGCCGGACGGGGCCAGCACCGGCATCATCAGCGCCTGGAACACCTGGTCGGACTGGTGCGGATAGGTCGAGGACTGCGCCGCGTGGTCGTCGCCGGCGACCGCGAGCACGCCGCCGAGGGGGGCGGTGCCGAACATGGTCGCGCAATGCAGCGCGTCGCCGCTGCGGTCCACTCCCGGCCCCTTGGCGTACCACAGGCCGAACACGCCATCGTAACGCTTGCCTGGGAACGCGTCGAGCTGCTGCGTGCCGAACAGCATGGTCGCCGCCAGATCCTCGTTCAGCCCGGGCTGGAAGCGGATGTCGTGCTGGGCCAGCAGTTTCTCGCGCCGCCACACTTCCTGGTCCAAGCCGCCGAGCGGCGAGCCGCGATAGCCGGAGACGAGGCCGGCGGTGCGGTGTCCCGCCGCGCGGTCGAGCCTAGCCTGCTCCAGGAGAACGCGAACCAGGGCGTGGATGCCGCTGAGCAGTAGCGGCGTGTCGTGCTCGGTGTAGCGGCTGTCGAGAGTGAAGGCGTCGGGGCCAAGACCGATATCCATCCGGCAAACGCTCCTCGGATTGATCAAACGTGCGAACGCGCAATGCTAGCCGGAGATATATGGCGCGCATCGCGGGATTCACGGCCCTGGAACGAAATCGCCCCGCGTTGAAGCCCGTCCCGGAAAGGATCAATCTGTTTCGGCCGCGTTGGGCTTAGGGAGGCGATCGCGATGACCGACACGATCCTCGTGGAGCAGCGGGCGGGGTGGCGCAAGCTGGTGCTGAACCGGCCCGACAAGCTCAACGCGCTGACCGCGGAGATGATGGGGGCGCTGGTCGCCGCCCTGGACGCGGCCGAGGCCGATCCCGCCTGCCGCGCGGTGCTGCTCACCGGGGCGGGACGGGGCTTCTGCGCCGGGCAGGAGCTCTCGCCCGCGCTGATGCCCGGCGCCGACGGGCCGCCCGATCTCGGCCGGATGGCCGACACCCACCATCACCGGGTGGTGCGCCGAATCCGCTCCTTGAACCTGCCCGTGGTTTGCGCGGTGAACGGGGTCGCCGCCGGGGCGGGGGCCGGTTTCGCGCTCGCCTGCGACGTCGTGCTGGCGGCGCGCTCGGCGAGCTTCGCGCAGGTGTTCGGCCGCATCGGCCTGGTGCCGGACTCCGGCAACAGCTTCTTCCTGCCGCGCCTGCTCGGCGAAGCGCGCGCCCGCGCGCTGGCGATGCTGACCGACGCGGTTCCCGCCGAACGCGCCGAGGCCTGGGGGATGATCTGGCAGGCGGTGGACGACGCAACGCTCGCCGAGGCGGCGGAGGCGCTGACCGCCCGGCTGGCGTCGGGGGCGACCGAGGCGCTGGCGCTCACCAAGCGGCTGTTCAATGCCTCGGCGTCGAACGGGCTCGACGCGCAGCTCGATCTCGAGCGCGACTGCCAGGCCGAGGCGGGGCGCACCGCCGACTACGCGGAGGGCGTGGACGCCTTCCTTGCCAAGCGTAAAGCCGTATTCCGGGGACGCGCGGGATGAGCGACGCGCAAGCGCTCGCCGAGGCTTGCGCCGACGCGATGTGGGCCGAGGATCGGGCCAGCCAGAGCCTCGGCATGGCGATCGAGGCGGTCGGCCCCGGTCACGCGCGCCTGACGATGCGGGTAACGGAAGCGATGGTGAACGGCCACGGCCTGTGCCACGGCGGGTTCATCTTCACCTTGGCCGATTCGGCGATGGCGTTCGCGGGCAACAGCCGCGGCGAGCGGACGGTGGCGCAGCAGGGCGCCATCACCTATTTGCGGCCGGCGCGCCTCGGCGACCGGCTGACCGCTGGTGCGAGCGAGCGCGCGAGCGAGGGCCGCACCGCGATCTACGACGTGCGCGTCACGACCGAGGACGGCGCCATCGTCGCGGAGATGCGCGGCCATACGCGCACGCTTGGACGCAAGTTCTTCGACGCGGGAGAGTGACGATGCAACCCGGGCTCCATCCCATCGAGACCGCGTCGCGCGACGAGATCGAGGCGTTGCAGCGGGAGCGCCTGGCCTGGACGTTGCGCCATGCCTACGAGAACGTGCCGCACTACCGTTCCGCGTTCGACGCCGCCGGCGTGCACCCCTCGGAGTTCCGCGAGTTGCCGGACCTCGCGCGCTTCCCCTTCACCACCAAGCTCGACCTGCGCGCCAACTATCCGTTCGGCATGTTCGCTGTGCCGCGCGAGCGGGTCGCGCGCATCCACGCGTCATCGGGCACCACCGGCAAGCCGACCGTGGTCGGCTACACGCAAGCCGACCTCGACGTGTGGGCCACGGTGGTGGCGCGTTCGCTGTATGCCGGCGGGGCGCGTCCGGGGATGCGCCTGCACAACGCCTACGGCTACGGCCTGTTCACCGGCGGCCTCGGCGTGCACGACGGCGCCGAGCGGCTCGGCTGCGCCGTGATCCCGGTCTCCGGCGGGCAGACCGAGCGGCAGGTGCAGCTGATCGTCGATTTCGCGCCCGACCTCATAACCGTGACGCCGAGCTACCTGCTCGCCATCCTCGACGAGTTCCGCGCCCGCGGGCTCGATCCGCGCGGGACGTCGTTGCGCGTGGCGATCCTCGGCGCCGAGCCCTGGACCAACGCGATGCGCGCCGAGATCGAGGCCGGGTTCGGGGTCGATGCGGTCGACATCTACGGTCTTTCCGAGGTGATGGGGCCGGGCGTCGCCCAGGAATGCTTGGAGAGCAAGGACGGGCTGCACATCTGGGAGGACCATTTCCTCCCCGAGGTGATCGACCCGGAGACCGGCGCCGTGCTGGCGGACGGTATGCCGGGCGAGCTCGTGTTCACCTCGCTCACCAAGCAGGCGATGCCGGTGGTGCGCTACCGCACCCGCGACCTCACGCGCCTGCTGCCCGGCACCGCGCGCACCATGCGGCGGATGGAGAAGGTGACCGGCCGCTCCGACGACATGCTGATCGTGCGCGGGGTCAACCTGTTCCCGACCCAGATCGAGGAGCAGCTGCTCGGCAGCGAGCACGTGACCGGGCACTACCAACTCGTGCTGACCCGCGAAGGGCGCCTCGACCACGTGGAGGTCCACGTCGAGGCACACCCCAAATCGTTCGCCTCCGGCGCCCTGGAACGCGAGGCCGCCGTCATCGCGGCGCGCATCAAGGGCACCGTCGGCCTCACGGTCCGGGTAGCGATCCAGGCTCCGGGGACGATGGAGCGTTCGGCTGGCAAGGCGCGGCGGGTGGTGGATCGGCGGTGATCCGTGGCCTCGCCCCTCCCCCAACCCCCTCCCGCAAGGGGAGGGGGCTTTCTTCTCCTCCTCCCCTTGCGGGAGGAGGCCGGGAGGAGGGGGCTACGTGAGCGCGCGCAACGCCTTCAGTGTTTCCTCCGGCTCCGACCGGATCGTGTAGTCGGGATCGGAGTCGACGAAGCGGACCGTGCCGGCCTGATCGAGCAGCAAGCGGGTCGGGACGGGCAGCGTCCAGGCTTGGTCGCCGTTGAACTTCTCCAGATCGACGCCGATCTTGCGATACACCGCGATCAGGTCGTCCGGCAGTCGCATGGCGACGCCGAATTTCGCGGCGACAGCGTTTCCGGCATCGTGCAGGATGTCGTATTCAAGTTTCGACGTTTGCTTAAGATCCTGCAGGAAGTTCGGTAGCTGCGGCGAGATTGCGATCAGGCTGGTGCCGTGGGCGCGGAGTTCAGGTAGCACTGCGTTCAAAGCGTACAGCTCTGCTCGGCAGTACGGTCACCAATTTCCGCGGAAGAACGACACCACGAGCGGCCCCTGCGCTAGCAGAGCAGCCGAATCGACGCCCGTGCCGTCCTGGTTCGGCAGCGTGAAGGCCGGGGCGGCCTGCCCAAGACCGAGCATGCGCGTCTGGTAGCCGGACGCGCGCTGATCCGCCGTCACGCGATGCATGATCGAGAGGAAGGCAGGCGGAATGCGGCCCGGCTTGCCGCCGTCCCCCTCGGCGGTACGGCGGATCGCCGTCAGTTCATCCTTCAGAGACGTCATTCATCCTCCTGGGCGTTGTGCGCGCGGAAGATGGCGCGTGGCCGCCGCGACGGCAATGCGCCGGGCTGGCTTAAGGCTCGCCGAGCAAGTGCAGCACGATCTCCCGTCGATGCGGGGCGGCGCGGTGCTCGAACAGGTAGATGCCCTGCCAGGTGCCCAACACCGGACGCCGGTCCACGACCGGAATGCCGAGTTGCGTCTGGGTGAGGGCGGCGCGGATGTGAGCGGGCATGTCGTCGGGTCCTTCGTCGGCGTGCGCGTAATCCGCGCCCTCGGGTGCCACGCGGCGGAAGAACGCGAGCAGGTCGGAGCGCACTCCGGGTGCGGCGTTCTCCTGGATCAGCAGGGAGGCCGACGTGTGTCGGCAGAACACCGTCAGCAGCCCGGTGCCGATCCCTTGCTCGGCGACCCAATCGACAACGTCCCGCGTGATCTCGACGAGGCCGGCGCCGCGCGTCGGCACCGTGAGGCGATGCATTGCCTGCCGCATGATCTCTCTCCCACTATGTCGGGCGTGCCCTGAAGCAATCGGCCAGGTGATCGTCCACCATCCCGCTCGCCTGCATGAGCGCATAACAGATCGTCGAGCCGACGAAGCGAAAGCCGCGCTTGCGCAAGGCCTTGCTCATCGCGTCGGACCGCTCGGTGCGCGCCGGCACCGCGCCGCGCGTCAGCGGACGGTTCACCAGCGGCTTGCCGTCGACGAACGACCAGAGAAAGCGGCCTAAGCCGCCCTGCTCCTCGGCCAGCCGCAGCGCCGCGCGGGCGTTCTCCCGCACCGACGCGATCTTTTGCCGATGGCGGATCAGGCCCGGGTCTGCCAGCAGCGCTTCCAGCGCCGTATGCGAGATCGCCGCGACGCGGCCGATGTCGAAGCCGTGAAAGGCCCGGCGGTAGTGCTCCCGCCGAGACAGCACGAGCCGCCAGGACAGGCCCGCTTGCGCGCCCTCCAAGGTCAGCATCTCGAACAGGCCGCGGTCCTCGTGCAACGGCACGCCCCATTCCTCGTCATGGTAGGCGCGCTCGAGATCGCTGCCCTCGGCCCAGCTGCAACGAAGCAAGTTCTCAGGCACGGCTACTGTGACTGTGTAGCCACAGTCGTATTACAATCTAGGGGCGCTGCAACCGCTCGGGGTAAAGAAGCGTTAACGTGCAAGATGTCGCAGCTGTCGTCACCGCGACGCGACGTGGATCGGCTGAGCCACTTACCAGTAGCGCTAGAAATCGGAGTAATCATGTCTCGTATCGCTTTCCTCAGCGCCGTAGCAGCGTTCGCGCTCGCGGCGACACCAGTCTTCGCTCAAGGTGGTGCGAACACCGGGGACCGTAGTAACGTCAACAGCGGTAACGGGTTTGATCGAGCCGGGGTCAACAATGCGGATCCAAGTGCCAAGATGAACGCTCAGGGACACCGACATGCATCTCGAATGCATGGTGGCCGCATGCATGCCGGCTCGCGGGTGATGGGTGGCAAGGCGAGCAGCGCCGACCATTCGGCGGATCAGCTCAACGCGCAGAGCCTCGCCGCCATCCAGCAGGGCGGCGGCATGTCCGGCACCGGCACGAGTCCGGGTATGAGCCCGGGCATGGGTTCCGGTTCCGGGATGAGCCCGGGCATGGGGTCCGGTTCCGGGATGAGCCGAGGGATGGGTGCGGGTTCCGACACGGGTCCGGCCACAGGTGCCCCGGCTAGCGCGGGCACCGGCGCGGGCTCGAGCGCCGGCACCACCCAGCGGTAAGTCTCAGCGCGCTCTTCGGGGCGCCGACTTGCTGGTCAGTCAAGGGCGGAGCCTGCGGGTTCCGCCCTTTTCGTGTCGGAAGGAATCTCGGCGATCGCGGCGTCAAGCGCGCCGGTTTGTCAGGCGTGCGCTGGCGGATTAGTCTCGGGCGACGCATAGAAATCGGGAGAGAACGATGAGGGCAGCCGTCTTTCACGCGGCCCACCAGCCGATGACGATCGAGACGCTGGAGGTGGCCAAGCCCAAGGCGCACGAGGTGCTGCTCCGCACGGCGTATGCCGGCCTCTGCCACAGCGACCTGCACTTCCTCGAAGGCCTGTATCCGATGGTCACGCCGAGCGTGCTCGGTCACGAATCGTCTGCGGTTGTCGAGGCGGTGGGCAGCGAGGTGACGTACGTCAAGCCGGGCGACCGCGTGATCACCTGCCTGTCGGTGTTCTGCGGCGTCTGCGCCTACTGCAACACGGGCCGGCCGCAGCTCTGCGACAACGTCCAGGTCAAGCAGCCGCCGGGCAAGGCGCAGCGGCTGTCCTGGAATGGCAAGCCGATCGCGCAGTGTTTCCAGCTTTCCTCCTTCGCCGAGCAATTGCTGGTGCACGAGAACGCGGTGGTGAAGGTCGACGACGACATCCCGCTGAACATCGCCGCGCTGGTCGGCTGCGGCGTCATCACCGGCGCCGGCGCGGTCATCAACACCGCCAAGGTGCCGGCCGGCAGCTCGGTCGCCGTGTTCGGCTGCGGCGGCATCGGGCTGTCGGCGGTGAACGGGGCCGCCATCGCGGGCGCCGACCGCATCATCGCCGTCGACACGGTTTCCTCCAAGCTCGACGTGGCGAAGGAAATGGGTGCGACCGACATCATCAACGCGAGCAACGCCGACCCGGTCGAGGCGATCAAGGAGCTGACCGGCGGTGGCGTCGAGTTCTCGTTCGAGGCGGTCGGCCTGAAGCGGACAGCGGAGCAAGCCTTCGAGTGCCTGCGTCCGGGCGGCACCGCGACGGTCATCGGCATGGTCCCATTCGGGGTCAAGATCGAGCTGCATGGCTATGATTTCCTGCGAGAAAAGAAGATCCAGGGCTGCTCGATGGGGAGCAACCGCTTCCGCGTCGATATGCCGCGTCTGCTGAATGCCTGGAAAAGAGGGCACCTCAAGCTCGATCACCTGATCTCGGGCAACATCAAGCTCGAGGAGATCAACGAGGGCTATCAGAAGTTGAAGGGCGGCACGGTGCTGCGGCAGCTGATCGACTTCGGCGTCGCGGCGTAATCGCCGTAAGTCCTGCGTATTGGCCGGGCCAAGCCGGCCAATACGATGAGCGACGAAGCCTTCCAGCGCGCTGCGCTGGAGGGTTGTCCTGCAAGCGCGTTGGGACCAAGTTACTGGTGGCTGGGGTGCCGCTTCGTGCGGCTGAGATCATACCCACTGAACCTGCCTGGATAATGCCAGCGAAGGGAGCCCGACAGCCTGAATGACCGCTTCGGCAATTGCCCCTGCCGCTCGCGTCGCGATCATCGGCGGCGGCGCGATTGGCCTGTCGATCGGTTGGCGCTTGGCGCAAGCGGGTTGCCGCGTGGATGTGTTCGACCGTGGCGAGGCCGGGCGCGGCGCGAGCTGGGCGGCGGCCGGGATGCTGGCCGCCGGTATCGAGGCCGAGCCGGGGGAGGAAGCGCTCACCGCGCTCAACCGCCGCAGCCAGGCGCTCTGGCCCGGTTTCACGGCCGAGGTCGAAGCGGCGAGCGGTGTCCAGGTCGGGTTGCGCGATGAGGGCACGCTCTGGGTCGCGCTGACGCGCGACGACGCGGCGCAGCTTCGCTTCCAGTATGAGTTCCAGCGCGGCATCGGCATCAACCTGCAATGGCTGAGCGGGACGGACGCGCGGGCGCGCGAACCGCATTTGCACCCGCACGCGCCGGCGGCGGTGTTCAGCCCCGACGACCATCAGGTCGACAACCGGCTGCTGGTGCAGGCCCTTGCCCTCGCCTTCACCCGGGCCGGCGGGCGCTTGCACGAGGGTCGCGGGGTGACCGGGCTCGACCTGACGGCGGGGCGGGTGACGGGCCTGCATGTCGGCGACACGCGGGTCGCGGCGGAGACCGTGGTGCTCGCGGCGGGCGCGTGGTCGCCCGAGCTGCCGGGGCTGCCCGAGGCGGCGCGGCCGCCGGTCCGGCCGGTGAAGGGCCAGATGCTCGCTCTGGCGATGGACCCCGCCGCTCCGTTGCTGCGGCACGTGATCTGGACGCAGCGCGCCTACCTCGTCCCCCGGCTCGATGGTAGGTTGATCGTGGGCGCCACCACCGAGGAGCGCGGGTTCGATGCCCGGCTGACGGCGGGTGGGATGCTGGCCCTGCTCGACGGCGCCTGGCGCACGGTGCCCGGCGTCGAGGAGCTGGAGATCGTCGAGAGCTGGGCCGGCTTTCGTCCCGGTTCGCGCGACGATGCGCCGGTGCTCGGGCCGAGCGGCGTCGACGGACTCGTGCTGGCGACGGGGCACCATCGCAATGGCATCCTGCTCACGCCGATCACGGCCGACGCGGTGAGCCGCACCGTCCTGACCGGTGCGACGGACCCGGCGATCGCCGATTTCGGTCCGGCGCGGTTCGCCTCCGGTCGTAGCGGGAAGGCCGCGACATGCTGACCATCCGCCTCAACGGCGAGACCTGCGCGATGCCGATCGGGACGGTGGCCGAGTTGCTGGCGTCGCAGGGCGTGAAGCGGCCGCGCGGCGTGGCCGTGGCGGTGAACGGCCAGGTCGTGCCCCGGCGCAGCTGGGAGGAGCATCGCCTGGCGGACGGCGATGACGTGGAGATCGTCAAGCCGATCGGAGGCGGATGAGATGAACGTGACAGACAAGACGATAGCGATCCCCGATCCGATGGTGATCGCCGGGCGGCGGTTCGGCTCGCGCCTGCTGATGGGCAGCGGCGGATACCCGAACCAGCAGATCATGCTGGACAGCCTGCTCGACGCCGATCCGGCGCTGGTGACGGTCGCGGTGCGGCGGATCAGCCTCGACAGCTACTCCGAAAGCCTGATCGACCTCTTGCGCGACCGCTTCGACCTGCTGCCCAACACCGCCGGCTGCGCCACCGTGCGCGACGCGGTGCTCACGGCGCAGCTCGGCCGCGAGGCGCTGGAAACCGATTGGGTGAAGCTCGAGCTGATCGGCGACCGCGAAACGCTGTATCCGGACGTGGAGCAGCTGCTGCGCGCCACGGAGGAGCTGGTGCGCGACGGGTTCATCGTGCTGCCGTACTGCAACGAGGACCCGGTGAGCTGCCGCAAGCTCGCCGACGCCGGAGCGGCGGCGGTGATGCCGCTCGGCTCCCCCATCGGCACCGGCCTCGGCATCTGCAACCCGTACGCGATCGAGCGCATCTGTGCGACCAGCGCGGTGCCGGTGATCCTCGATGCCGGCATCGGCACCGCGTCCGACGCGGCGCTGGCGATGGAGCTCGGCTGCGACGGCGTGCTGCTCAACTCGGCGGTGGCGCGCGCGCACGACCCGCGCCGGATGGCGGGCGCGATGCGCGCGGCCGTCGATGCCGGGCGTGGCGCGCGGCTTGCCGGGCGCATCCCGAAGCGCACGCAGGCGGAGCCGTCCAGCCCGCAGCTCGGACTGATTGGCGGCTGAGCTCCCCACGCCGCCGCTGCTGGTCATCACCGACCGGCGGCAGGCGCGTTGGCCGCTCGAGGAGGTCGCCGAGGCGGCGTTCGCCGCAGGGTGCCGCTGGCTCAGCTTGCGGGAGAAGGATTTGCAACCGGACGAGCGACTGCGCCTGCTCCGGCGCCTCGCCGCGATCGGATCGCGTCACGGCGCTCTGGTCGGCGTGCACGACGATCTCGCGGCGGCGACGGCGGTGCCGGGTGCCGCGCTGCATCTCCCGGCCAGCGGCGACCCGACGGCCGCGCGACGGGCGCTCGGCCCCCACCGACTCATCGGGTTGTCGGCGCACGGCGGCGACGCGCTCGCCGGCCCCGCCGTGGCGGGCGTCGATTACGTGACGCTGAGCCCCATTCGCCTGAGCGCGAGCAAGCCGGGCTACGGACCGGCGCTCGGCATGACGGGGCTGGCCCGCGCCGTCGCCGGCGCGGTGTCGCGCGTGATCGCGCTGGGCGGCATTACCCCGGCGGATGTTCCCGGCTGCTCGGACGCGGGGGCGGCCGGGATCGCCGTCATGGGCGGCGTGATGGCGGCCGAGGACGTCGCCGCAGCGGTCGCAGCGCTGCTGCGCCCGCTGCGGCGGTGACGCCGGCGCACGCCTCCCGCGACACCGCGAGACGCGCTATCACGAGGTTCTGCCGAGGGCGGGAAGCATCGCGGCCGTATCCCAATGGAACGGTCGCAGTTCGAGGATGCGGACGTTCCGGAACCTGAAGAACTGGAGCAGCGGCCAATCGATCCGGCGGCCCGTCGCCCGCGCGCCGGCGTACACGTGCGAACGGCTGACAACGACGGCGTCGGACGGGTAGAACTCCGGGTTTCTCACCTCCAGCGAGAACCATTGCTCGCCGAAGGCCTTCATCCAGGCCTCGAC
>JAABUQ010006278.1_pt1 | contig 18157 bp, 14 predicted proteins | sample 5560001 | NCBI WGS metagenome assembly JAABUQ01 (sample SAMN10711888, study PRJNA513371) | rock metagenome | isolation source: Antarctica rocks | place: Antarctica: Victoria Land, Finger Mt nord | collected 2015-12-18
GGGCGGGGCCTGGGGGGCATGCCGGGCCTGGCGGCCATGCCCCCGGGACCGGGGCGGGGGAGGGCCGCTCCCGGCGCGGCGCCCAGCTGCCCCGCCTGCATCATCGTCCGCATTTCCTCGGCGGTGTAACTCTTCTCCGGTCGCTGGGTGCGGACCTCGGGGTTCGCCGGGCGAGGGCCATCGGGGCGCCTCGGCGGCGCGATCGAGCCGGTGGTGGTGACCTGCGGAAGGGGCCGGCGAGTCCCGGAAGGGGGCAGGGCCTCGCGCCTCGGCCCGTCGCCCTGCGGGGGAGCGGAGCCGGGCCTGGGACCTCCGCCGGTGGGCGGCTGCCTCGTGCCGGTCGGCGAGATGTAGTCGCCGCGACCGAACTGCTTCAAAGGCGCGGGGCTTGTCGGGTTGGGGCGCAGCTCCGCCTGCGAGCCGGGCCCGGGGCCGCCGCCTCCTCGCGAGAGCGGGCCCGTGCCGGTGCCCCGATGGTGGGGCGTGTGGCCGGACAGCGGACCGCCCCCGGCGCGCGCCGGGGGTGACGCCAGGCCGCCCGGACGCGCCGCCGGAGCGGCGGGGGGCGTTGCCGTCGCTGGCGCCGGCGCCAGCGCGGGCCGGGGGGCCGCCGGCACGGGGGCCGCCGCCAACGGTGCCGGCGCCGGCGCCGGCGCCATCGTCGCGGGGGCGGGCGGGGCCGGCGCCGGGGTTGGCGTCGCGGCCGTTGACGCAGGCGGGGCCGGGGCCGGGGCCGGCGGCACGTCCGTCGCCGGTGTGGCGGGCGCGGCGGACTCAGTCGCCGGGGGCGCGGGGGCCGCGTGGCCTCGGGGGGCGGTGGCTGTGGAGCGGATGGCGGGCGTCTCCGAGGGGGCCGACGCGGCGGGGGCGACCGGTTTCGCGGCCGGGGCGCCCGTCGCGGGCGGGTCTTCCATCAGGTGCCTGATCCGCCCCACCATGGCCGGGTCGAGGCTGGCCAGGGCGCTGGCCTTGACGTCCAGGCCCCACTTCTGGATGCGTTCGATCAGTTCCGGACTCTTCAAACCCAGCTCTTTGGCCAACTCGTGGACACGCGTGGACAACGGCGACTCCTCCTGGGTGGGGCACGGGCCCGGCGTCGTGGGCCGGGCTGGCCCGGTCGGTATTGTGAACTCCGCCGACCGGCCGTGCCAAGCCCAGTTTTCCGACCCCGGGGGGCGTCCCCAACCCGAGGCGTGGTCGCGTCTCAGGGGGGCGGGTGCTGTGCCGGCGCGTGCCGATCGGCCCGCGGTGGCGGGCCCGTCGGGGGCCTCATGGTCGTTTCATATCCGTCTCTTCCCCAAGTTCCCCTTGGTCTCTGGGCCCTCCCTGGCCCCTTTCGGTTGCGTCGCGATCGACCGGCGGCTCGGCCGTGCCGGTCGACCCCGGCCCGTCGGTCGGCCCGGGCGGGCGGTGGGGCCCGGCGCCGGCCTCGCGGGCCACCAGTTCCCGTTCGGTCGAGCCGTCCTCGACCGCCTCGGTCACGATCCTCGCCGTCTCGTTCTGGTCGGCATCACTGGGGGCCGAGGTCACCTCGTGCCCGTGGTCTTCCGTCGTGGCGGCCAGGGCGAGGTCACGGAACTCCTCCTCCGCGCCGGCCCCATCGTCCTCAACCTCAACCTCATTCTCATCCTCATCCTCATCCCCAACCACGGCGAGGGCGGTGTCGTCCTCGGCCTCGCCGTTGACCTCGATTCCCGGAGGGACTCCGTCGTCGTTGAAGAGGTCATCGAGCGCTGACTTGCCGGAGCGGGCGGCCCTGGGCTCGGGAGCGGCGAACTCGGGGGGGACCTCGGCGCCGTCGGCGGGCGCGGGGGCGGCCGTCGGGGCGGGGGCGGGCGTGGTCCGGGCGCCCTTGCGCCTGGGCATGTCCTCGGTCTGCTGCTCGGCGAGTTCCTCGGCCCTGGCGGTGATCTGCTCGGCTTGCTCCTCGGTCAGGCCGTCGATGGTGTTGACCAGGTCGGCGATCTCCATGACCGAAAGGTCGTCGAAGCTGAGGATGCCCTGCTCGACGAGCTTTTCGGCCAGTTCGGTGTCGACCTCCTCGATCTTGGTGAACAGCCCGACCGCCTTCTCGATCAGCTCATCCAGCTCCTCGCTGGTCATGATCTCGATGTCCCAGCCGACGAGTTTCGACGCCAGGCGGACATTCTGCCCGCGGCGGCCGATGGCCAGGGAAAGCTGGTCCTCACGCACCAGGACGATGGCGCGGCCCAGCAACTGACAGAGCATGACCTCGTCGATCTCCGCCGGTTGCAGGGCGTTGGGGATCAGGACTTGCAGCGACTCGTTCCAGCGGACGATGTCGATGCGCTCCCCGCCCAGCTCGTCGACGATGTTCTTGATGCGGGTGCCGCGAACGCCAACGCACGCCCCGACCGCGTCGACCTTGGAGTCGATCGAGGTGACGGCCACCTTGGAGCGGTAGCCGGCCTCGCGGGCCAGGGCGCGGATGGAGATGATCTGGTCGGCGATCTCGGGGATCTCCAGCTCGAAGAGGCGGCGGACGAAGTCGGGGTGGGTGCGGGACAGGATGATCTTGACCCGCTGGCCGACCTTGCGGACGTCGAGGATGACGGCGCGGACGCGCTCCCCGGGATGGTGGCTTTCGCCGGGGATCTGCTCGGAGCGGGGCAGCAGGGCGTCGGTCTTGCCCAGGTTGACCGTGACGGCGCCGCCCTCGAAGCGCTGGACGGTGCCGGTGATGAGGTCGCCGCGCTGGTCCTCGAACTCGTCGAAGAGGCTGTCGCGTTCGGCCTCGCGGATCTTCTGGATGATGACCTGCTTGGCGGTCTGGGCGGCGATGCGGCCGAACTCCGGCGGGTCGACTTCCAGGCCGTCGGCGGTGGTCTTGATGACGCCGTTGTCCGGGTCGATGGCGACCTGAATGTCCTCGGCGTCGGGGTAGTGCTTCTTGGCCGCCGTGGCCAGCGCCGACTCGATCCCCTCGAACAGGACTTCCTTGGGGATGTTCTTGTCGCGGTGGATGCTATCCACGATGCGGACCAGATCGACGCTCATGCGGCTCCTCCGACTCCGAGGCGTTCGGGCGCCCGGCCCTTCCACAAAGGGGACGCGGCGGGCCCAGACGCCGGGCCCCACCCGCTTCGGCCACGGGGGGGGTCCTGGATGTCGTTGCCGCATCGCGCCGGGACTGGCGCGACGCCCCCCTCGGAACGGCCACCCTTCCCCCTGCCCGCGCGGAAACCGCGTCTCGGGGAGGCGAATCGGGCACGATCCCCGACTCACCACCACCACCACCCGACGGGCCGACCAGCGCAATCCGACGCGGCGTGTCGCCCACCCCGATCGCGCGGGCCGGGGCGGCTCGGTGACGCGGGGAAGGGACTGGGATGGCCACGGGCTGAGCTTCGGCCCCCGGCGCGTCTGCCCGGATGCACCCGCCGCCCGCGATCGGACCTGCGAGATCGCCCCCAATCCTGAGGATAACAGCAGGTTGACACCGGTGTCAAGGGTCCGGACAATGATCGATAAGGGGCTTAGGGGCGCGTTGGCGACTCGGCGACGCGTCCACCCGGCCGGTCCTGTCCCGGGCCGAGTCGAGGCCCGAGGCCAGAGGCCCTTGCCGCGATGACGTTCCCCGCCCCGGAGCCCGAAACCCTTCGTGCCGCCCTGGAGGCCGCCGGCCGGCGCTGCACGCCTCAGCGCCTGGCGGTCTTCGAGGCGCTGGGACGGGCCTCGCACCACCCGACGGCCGAGGAAGTCTATGAGTCGGTTCGCGGCGCCCTGCCGAAGATCAGCCTGGCGACCGTCTACAAGGCGCTGGAGGCGTTCGTTTCCGGCGGCCTGGCCGCCAAGCTCGCGGGCAACGACGGCTCGGCCCGCTACGACGCCCGAGGGGACGGGCATTACCACCTCCGCTGCCTGAGCACCGGGCGTGTGGAGGACCTGCCGACCCCGTTCGACCCCGATCTCGTCGCCAAGCTCGACCCGGACCTGGGCCGCCGCCTGCGCGAGCGCGGGTTCCAGTTGACCGGCTATCGTCTGGAACTGCTGGGCCGCTTCGCGCCCGCGGACGAGCCCGAAGGCGACGGCCTCCCATGAGCGCCCAGGCAGAGGCCGCGCCTGGCCCCTGGATCGACACCCACGCCCACCTGGCCGCGACGGGGTTGACCGACGACCTCCACGGCGTGCTGGGCCGCGCCCGGGCCACGGGCGTGACCGAGGTCCTGGCCATCGGGACCACGGCCCCCGACAGCGCGGAGGTCGTCGCCCTGGCGGGGCGGTTCGCCGGGGTGTACGCCGCCGTCGGCATCCAGCCCAACCACGTCGCCGAGGCCGAACCGGGCGACTGGGAGCGAATCGTCGCCCTGGCTGGGGCTCCCCGGGTCGTCGCCCTGGGAGAAACGGGGCTCGATCGGTACTGGGACCACGCCCCCTTCGCCTTGCAGCAGGAGTCTTTCGACCGCCACCTGGCGCTTGCCGAGGAACTCGACCTGCCCGTGGTGATCCACTGCCGCGATTGCGAGGCGGACATCGTCGCGCAGCTCGCCACCCGGCGGCGGCCGGTCCGCGGCGTCCTCCACTCGTTCACCGGGACGGCCGCGGACGCCCGCGCCTTCCTGGACCTCGGCCTTCACATCTCGTTCGCGGGGATGATCACGTTCGAGAACAAGAAGCTCGACCCCCTGCGCGCCGCCGCGTCGTGTCTCCCGCTGGACCGCCTCCTGGTGGAGACCGACAGCCCGTATCTCAGCCCGCACCCCTTCCGCGGCAAGACCAATGAGCCGGCCCGCGTCGCCCTGACCGGTGCCCGCCTGGCCGCTCTGCTGGGCGTGTCCGTCGCGGAGGTCGCCCGCGTCACCACCGCTAACGCCCGTCGCCTCTTCGGTCTGCCCGAGGGGCCGATCCTGGGCGGCTAGCGACGCTCTCTGTCGCTGACGCCCAAAACGGCCACGGCCACGGCCACGACAACGAGTCGGTCATGCGCGAGTTGCCCCTGCAATCCCGAGAATCGAAAATCTTGGCACACTCCGATTTCTTTGCCCAGCTTGACCGCGATTTCTCACACTCTCCGGTCCACGCGTCGCGATATCCCCTATACTGAAGTCGAGCAACGAGGGTCCGGCCGCTGTGTCCCGGTCGGGATCGCGATTGCGAGCCCGACCCGCTCAATCCCCCGGGAACGTGTTCCGGTGGCGAGGGGAGATTCGACCACGATGACCGCCGTCGACCAGTTCAAAATCATCTGCATCCTGGCTCCGATCCTGACGCTCCTGGTGCTGGGGCTCTCGCTGACCTTGCGAAATGGGATCGGCAGCCTGACGAGTTGCCAGGGCACGCGCCAGTTGGTGCGGAACCTCTCCAAGACGGTCATGATGCTGGCCGTCTGCCTGGCCGGGCTCATGCTGGTTCAGCAGCTTATCGGCGTCCGCATGTCGATGATGTGGTGATCGATCGGGCCGCAAATCGCCTCAGACGCCTTCGGTCGTCGCGCCCCAGAGGATCTTGTGCAACTGGAGCTGCATGCGAATCGGCAGGCCGGTGGACAGAATCCAGGCGGCGAGTTCCGCCGGGTCGAGGCGGTCGAAAACGGCGCCGAATAGCACGGGGCAGCGATCGACCAGGCGATGGGCACGGACCTGCGCGACGGCCCAATCAAAGTCCTCGCGACCACACAGGACGAACTTCACCTCGTCGGTCGGCTTGAGCCGGTCGAGGTTCGGCCAGAAATTGGCGGCGGACTCGCCGGAGCCGGGGGTCTTGAGGTCCAAGATCACGCGGACGCGCGGGTCGACCGGCGCGATGTCCAGCGCCCCGCCGGTCTCCAGCAGGACGGTGCGGCCCGTATCGGCCAGCCGTGCCAAGAGCGGGAAGACCTCGGGCTGAAGCAGGGGCTCGCCGCCGGTGACCTCCACCAGGGGGTCGCCCAGGGCCAGCACGCGGGCGAGAACCTCGTCGAGAGTCAGTATCTGGCCCACCCCGAACGCCCTCGGAGTGTCGCAGTAGCCGCAGCGCAGGTGGCAGACGCTCAGCCGGACGAAGGAGCAGGGCAGGCCGGCGAACGTGCTCTCGCCCTGGAGACTGCGGTAGATCTCATGGATCATCAGCATCCCAGCGGGCTTCCCCACGAGTGGGCGGAGGCGACCCGAGTCAGGGTGGGCACGGGCCATTGCAAAGAGTATCCGGGCGGTGGTTCGTGTGAGGATTGGTGACTCCCAGCACCCCCCGCTCCGGCAGCCCGTCCAAGGCGAGTCGTCCGTGGCCGCGGGGCCGCCTGGCGGGAAATGCCGAAGGGCCCGGCGCGGATGGCTCCGCCCGGGCCCGGCACCATGGGACATCGCAAGGGTCCGTCCGACCCGAACCAGTCCGATCGATCAGACCGCGGGGCGGCCTTCGACGCGGTCCCAGGCGTCGCGGGCGGCACCCTTGGCCTTCTCCCAGCCGAGGCGCGAGTTGCCGCGGGCGCTGTCCCAGTCGCGCTTGAGGTCGGGCTCGACGATGTCAAAGGTTTTGCCGGCATGGCGGGTGCGCGCATCCAGGCCGTACTGGTAGGCGGGGCGGTACTCCTCGTAGGTGGCCCCTTGCTCGACGTAGGGGCGGGTGTGGTAGTTCTTTTCCCAGTGGGCATGCTCGGCCGTCGGGTCGATGGCCTCGGCCACGCCCTTGCCAGCGAGCCCACCAACCACCGCGCCGACGACCGCGCCGACGGCCGCGCCGACTGGGCCGGCCGCCATGCCGATCGCCGCACCGGCCGCCCCGGCGCCGGCGGCGCCCAGGCCCACGCCGACCGGGTGGGCGCCGGGCTCGCCGCTGATCGGGTCGCGATTGGGGTCCCCGGAATTCGCTCTGCGTTCGTCGCTAGCCATCGTCGTTCCCCCTCATCAGAGATGTGTCGGGCGAAAGTTGCCACAACCTCTTCATTCACCGAAGCAAACCCGATGCCATCCTGTTGGCGCTCAGTGGCCCGCCAGCCGGTTGATCCGGGCGGCCTCGGCCTTCAGAAAGGCGGCGTCGAGCAACGGCTCGGCCGAGATGCGCTGATAGCGCACCCGGCCCTCGCCGTCGAGGAGGAAGACGCCGTGGAGGGGGCGGTCCTCGAAATCGTCCCGCGCTCGGAAGGCACCGAAGACCTTCTGGTCCGGGTCGGCCAGCATCGGGATGGGAAACTTGATGCCATCGGGGTTGGCCTTGAGCGTGGCGATGGCCTCCGGCCCGTCGGTCCCGATGGCGACCAGATCGGTATGGAGGGCTTTGAAGGCGTCCATCTCCTTGCCGAACACCTGGAGTTGCTGCAAGCAGTGGGGACATTTCTCGCCCAGGTAAAGCAAGACCACGACGTTGCGCCCTTTGTGCTCGGCGAGCGACCAGTTATGCCCCTGGTCGTCGGCGCCGACGATCGGCGCGGCCTCCCAGGGCTGGAAGGTCAAGGGGCCGAGGGTCGCCAGATCAACGCGCGGGGGGGCCGTCGTTTCGGCGGACGGCGCGGGCTCTCGCCAGGGCGCGACGAGCGGGCCGAGGCGACGCAGGACCGGGAGGTCGGCATCGGCGAACCGGGCGATCGGGGCGAGCTTGCGCGCGGCGTCGCCGGCCTCCTTCGCCCTCCCGGCGGCGTGCAGAACCTCGACATACGCCGAGAGCGGGGCGACCTCGCCGGGGTGGACCTCGACGGCCGCCTGGGCGGTGCTTTCGGCGAGTCCGAAGTTGCGGGCGCGCACGTGGGCGCGGGCGAGCGCCTCGGGACGCATGGCGGTCGCCTTGCCGAACCGCTCGAAGGCTCCGGCGACGTCGCCGGCCGCCAACTTTTGGTAGCCCTCCAGCTCGGCGAGCTGGGCGAGTGGCGCCGGCGCGGGCGTCTTGGCCTCGGCCGCCTTGTTCGCGTCCGCGTCGGCGAGTGCTCGCAACGCGCTGGCCTGCTCGGCGAGCTTCGCGGCGTCCCGCTTGGCGGCGAAGGCCAGGCCGAGGGTGTAGGCCCGCTCGCGGACCTCGTCGTGCTCGTCGGACCAGTCCAGCGCCCCGGTGGTGGTGGCGGCGAGGAGGTCGTCCCAGAGTTCGTAGCGAGCGAGGACCTCGGACCAGCGCAGCCGACCACTGCGCTGGGCCGAGCCGCCGTCGGACTTGCTGTTCTTCTTCGGGTCGCGCGGCTGTTCCACGAGGTTCCGGGCCACGGCGACGGCGTCGCGCACGCGCCCCAGGTGGCTCAATGTGGTGGCGAGCCACTGGTTGTTGTGGGCGTAGTTGTGGATCTCGAAGGGCATGACCCGGTCCGCGGCCATCGCGGCGTGGTCGACGCGGGCGGAACCCTCCTGCTGATAGGCGGCGTCGGCGTAGCGGTGGAGAGCGCTGAAGGTGTGACCCGGCATGTGCCACGCGTGGGCGATCCCCGGCGCCGTCGAGGCATACAGGCCCGCCGACCGCTCGGCCAGGGCGGGCTTGGCGCCGTCCCAGAGATGGATGCGGTAGTGGTGCGCCCCGGGGTGTTGGGGCGCGGCCCGCTCGACGGCCTCGATCAGCGACTCGATCGCCTGGCGGCTGGAGCCTTCCTGGTAGCTCTGCCAGGCGGCCATCGCCAGCCAGGCTTTCGCGTCGAGGTCGTCGGGATATTCCTGAACGATCGTTTCCAGCGCGAGGATAAATGCCCTCTTGCGTGCCTTCTCGTCGGCCTCTTCCTTGACAAACGCGTCGGCCGCGTTGAGGTAGAGCCGTTCGCGCGAGGAGAGCCCCTCGACGTGCTTGCGGGCCTCCTTCAGGAACCCGCGGGCCCTCGGCGCATTGTTGACGTTGGCCATCGCCATGCCCCAGTACGCCATTGCGCAGACCGGGTCGAGGCTGGCGGTCTGTCGGAAGGAGCGCTCGGCCTCGAAGTAGTAGAACGAGTGAAGCTGCGCCACCCCCTGATTCAGGAAGGCCCGCGCCTCGGGACTGGCGGCGGTCGCGGTTGCGGCGAAATCGACCCGGCCCATCCCCTCCTTGAGGGTGGCCCGCTGCCTCGGCCCGTCGTCAAACGTTTCGCCGTGGAGCGAGTGCCCCGCGGCCGGCGCCGCCGGATTCGCCTCGGTCGTCGTTAGCGCTGGTGTGACGGTTAATGTCGGCTCGCCTGCCGACGCAGCCCCGGCCCCGGCCAGGGCCCCGACCAGCGCCGCCCACTCCCAGATCCCTCGCAATGGCATCGGCGACTCCGCGTCGAGGGCTCGGCGGCCGGGGCGGCGGTTCCGACCCGTTCCCCTTCCGATCATACGACCCGGGGCCGTACCGGGGCCAGGACGAACCGCCAATGGCCCGCCCCCAAGAGACCATCTCCGAGGATCGTCGAACCGCGCGCCATCGCGAAATCCGCTGGGCGCCTGAGGGCGTGGAGATTCCTGAGGACTCGATTGCGGCGTGTCTCCGGCACTGGATATAATATGGGTTCGACCATTTCTTCAGCCAACCGGCCCGGTCTCAAAAGGGTCGGTCGAAAGGCCCTCAGCATCTTTCAACATCTTCGAGGAAAGGGGTAGACCATGAGTCGGCGGCCTCGTCGCGGGTTCACGCTCATCGAGTTGCTGGTGGTCATCGCGATCATCGGCGTCTTGATCGCGCTCTTGCTGCCAGCGGTGCAGGCGGCGCGCGAGGCGGCACGCCGCGCGCAGTGCATCAACAACCTCAAGCAGTTGGGCCTGGGACTGCACAACTACCACGACTCCACCGGAAGCCTGCCCTGGGGCGAAGGGCCGCAGACGTGGAACAACTACTCGGCGATGGTGCTGATGCTGCCCTTTATCGAGCAGAAGCCCCTGTACGACTCCACCAACTTCGTCCTCGGCGGGGGGTCCCCCGGCTACCGCCCGAACACCACCATGCAGCGATCAACGCTCAGCTTCCTGCAATGCCCCTCGGACACCGATCGGCTCCCCAATGCCGAGGGGCACAACAACTATCTCGTCAACTCCGGCTCGGCCCCCAACATGAGGTCGCAGTCCCTGCCCGATGGACCTTTCGGGCAACTCACCGGCTATTCGGGGGCGATCACCGCATTGCGGGACATCGCCGACGGGACGAGCCAGACAGCCGCCTTCTCCGAGCAGGTCAAAGGGGTCGGCGATGCCAACCCTCCCAAGCTGGACCTCCTCAAGCCGTCCTCCTCGCTGGTCAATCTGCCGCGAGCCAGCGGGGTCAGCGATCAGTCTCCCGCGGGATACGCCCAGGCCTGCAAGGCCTCCGGCGGACCGCCGAGCGGGAACATCCGGCTCTCAGCCGGCGTCGGCGCGAACGGGCAATACTGGTTCTTCGGCGGGCCCCCTTCCGGGCGCTATAACCACGTCATGACTCCGAATACGTGGACATGCTATTACGACGACCGCAATGGTGCCTTCACCGCGGGCAGCCGCCACCCCGGCCTCGTCAACGTCCTGTTCGCCGACGGCTCGACCCGCTCGGTCAAGAGCAGCGTCAAGGACCAGGTCTGGTGGGCCCTGGGCACCATGGCCGGCGGCGACGTCGTCTCGGCCAGCGATTATTAACCCACGGCCGCGGCCTCCTGCCCGGGCTGACCAGTTCTTGAGGCCCGGGTCGGGGGGCAGCGGCGGGCCGTCGAGCCGTCGGGGAAGATAGGAAGGAATCATCGGCACGGTTTCCCCTCTATGCATGATAAGGCTACGAACATGCGAAAGCGCCACGGGTTCACGCTGATCGAGCTTCTGGTGGTCATCGCGATCATCGGCGTCTTGATCGCACTCTTGCTTCCAGCGGTGCAGGCGGCGCGCGAGGCGGCACGCCGCGCGCAGTGCATCAACAACCTCAAGCAGATCGGCCTCGCGCTGCACAACTACCACGACTCGGTGGGGAGCCTACCCTTCGGCGAGGGGGCCCCGAGCAATTGGAATGAGTGGTCGAGCCTGTCGATGATGCTGCCGTACCTGGAGCAAGGACCCCTCTACAACAATTTGAATTTCAACTTCAATGGTGCGTATCCATCGGGCTTTAACTTCACCTATGTTCGCGCCTCGATCGGCGGCTTTCTCTGCCGCTCGGACACCGACCGACTGACCAACGTCGAAGGGCACAACAACTACATGGGCAACGGCGGGTCGACGCCCGACATGTACTCCCTGGCCGCCAACGGGGTCATGTGCAAGATTTACCATGTTCTGGACAACAATAACACGCGTTATCCCGGTATCAACATCCTTGGCCTGCGGGACGTCATCGACGGGACGAGCCAGACGGTCGCCTACAGCGAGCGGGTCAAGGGGATAGGCGCGACCAACGCGACCGACCCCCTGACGCCTTCGAGCACGTTCCTCAACCTGGCGGCGACGGCGGACATGACGAATCCAGCCTCATACCGCCTCGCGTGCCGGGCTCTCGACCCTCGTACCGGCCCCCTGTATGCGTTCGGCAACGCCTCCTGGGGGCCCGGGGCCTTGTGGCATATCGGGATCGCGACCTTCGGGCGGTACAACCACGTCATGACCCCGAACACGACGAATTGCGCCCTCGCGGGCCCCTCGCCGCCGAGCGACCCCAACACGCCAAGCGGGGCACTCACGGCCAGCAGCCGGCACCCCGGGATCGTCAACGTCCTGTTCGCCGACGGGTCGTCACGCTCGGTCAAGGCGAGCCTCAGCGTCGAGGTCTGGTGGGCCCTCGGCACCCGCAACGGCAACGAGCCCGTGTCCGCCGGCAGTTATTGACCCATCCCCATCGTGTCGGTCCTCACCAGTCCCTGAGGCCCGGGTCGGGGGGCGGTGGTGGGCCTTCGCCCGGTCGACGCTTCAGGGATTCGCGCACGCGTTGCAAGGCGTCGTCCAGCCGGGCTTCCGGCGTACCCTCGCTCGGCAATTCTCCCTGATTCCCCCCCACCTTCGGCGTGCCCGAGGGGCGGGGAGGGGCGGGGCGCGTCGGGCCGTCGGGCGTTTCACGGGGCCGCGGCGACTCGGCCGGGGGATTGGCCCTGGGCCGATCGGGGCGCGGCGTCGGTACGGCGGCCTCGGGGCGACGGGAAAGATTCGCGGCGAACCGGCGATTCTCGGCGGCGTCTCGGCGCAGAGCGTCGAGGCCCTCGCTCCGCGCTCGCGAGGCGAGGCAGGCGTCGTAGCGCTGGAGGGCTTCGGGGATGTCACCCAGTGCGAGGGCGGTATTGCCCGAGGCATAATCGACCTTCGCTCGCAAGGCGGGGTCGGCGCGGTCGCGGGCCTCGCGGTAGCGCGTGCCAGCCTCGGGAAAGCGACCGAGGCGGAACAACGTCGCGGCGGCGTCGTAACGGGGGAGGGCGGCCGAGGGGTCGAGGGCGATCGCGCGCTCGAAGGCGGCGAGGGCCGTGAGGTCGTCCCCCCGGGCCGAGGCGCGCAGGCCCTCGGCGATCGCCCCGGCCGGCGAGGACTTCCCGGCGCCAGGGCCCACGGCCAGGAGGACCAGAGACATCGCGGGGATGAGCCTCCTTCTCGCCCCTCGGCGCCCGCGCCCGCGCCCGCGTCGGGGCCTTGTGGCGGCCAGCACCAGGCCCAGGGCCGCCAGCAAGGGCAGGGGGAACCACTCGGCGGGCTCCCCCGCGCGCCTTGAGGCCCGCCGACGCAGGGCCACCGGCGCGATCCGTCCTTCGTACAACGCCCCGAGGTCGGCCGCCGCCAGGCCCATCGGCACGAAGGCCCCGCCGGTCTCCCTCGCGAGAGCTTCCAGAGGGGCGTCCACCCTCCGCGACTCGACCTGCTGGCCGAGATACGCCAGCGGCTTCCCCCCCTCCGTCGGGACCGGGTGGCCGCGCCCCGCGTCGCCGACGGCGACCGCGTGGACGACGACCTGCGCGGCTCGTAGCCGGGGCACGACTCGCGGGGTGGTGCCGTCGTGGTCCTCGCCGTCGCTGAGGACGACGACCGTCCGGCCGCCCGCCGATTCCCGGTCGTCGAAGGCGTCGAGAGCCGCACCCAGAGCCGCGCCGAGGTCGGTTCCCCCCGGCCGGACCTCCCCCGGCCGCAAGGCGCGCAGGGCCTCGACCGCCGCGCCGAGGTCGTCGGTCAAGGGGCAACGCGCCGCACCCCGCCCGGCGAACGCGACGACCGCCGCGCGCGGACCGGGCTCGCGGCCCAGCGCTGAGAGCAGCCCCTCGGCGGCCTCGACCGCCAGGCCAAGGCGGTTCGGGACGGCGTCCTCGGCCCCCATGCTCCGGCTGACGTCCACCAGCAGGACCACGTCATGACCGGGCGGCAGCCCCGTGCCGGCCTGCCGTCCCCAACGCGGTTGCGCCAGCGCCAGGATCAGACACGCGAACGCCCCGAGCCACTCCAGCGAACCGTCGCCACCCGTCCTGCCCACCAATCCCAGCGCGGCCCGATCCGCCGCTTGGCGCCGCCGCGTTCGGATCGCCCACGCGGCCAACGGCGCGAGCGCCAGCAGCAGGCCGAGCCGGCCGGGGTGGGCGAACCCGTCGGCGATGAGGGGCGTCCAGGGGGCCATCGGGGTTTACGGGAGGCGCCTGAGCCTGCCGCCGCAAAGGAGCCGGTCCAGGACCAGCAGGGCCAGCGCCGCGCCAGCCCAGGGGGCGTATGCCTCATGATAGCGGATGCGGAAGGTATCGTGGACCGGGCTCTTTTCCAGGGCGTCGATGTCGCGGAAGACCCTGGCGAGCGTCCCGGCGTCGGCGGCGACGTGCGCGACCCCGCCGCCGATCTCCGCCAAGCGCTGCAACCGTGCGAAGTCGGGGCCTTGCGTGTCTCCGGGCAGGGGTAAGCCGGTGATCGACTCGGTCTCCGGCGGCGGGTCGGGTCGGCCGATGGCGATGGTGTGTAGGATTACCCCCAGGTCGCGCGCCAGGGCCGCCGCGGCCTCCGGCGCGATCGGGTGGGGGACCGCCGGGGTGTTGATTCCATCGGTCAGCAGGATGAGCACCTTCCGCCGCGCGGAGGTCGGCTTCAAGGTCCCGAGCCCCCAGGCGATGGCGTCTCCCAGGTTCGTCCCGTCGTCGCCGGCTCGCGCGGGGCGTAAGGCTGCGACGGCCGCGAGCAGGTGGGCGTGGTCGAGCGTGGGGGGGCAGTCGCGGTTCGGGTAGTTGGCGAACCCGACCAGGCCGATCAGGTCCTCGGGCCTCCCGGCGACGAACCGAGCGAAGGTCGTTTTGGCGGCCTCCAGCCGGGGGACCCCCGTCCCGTCGGCGGTCGGGAAGTCGGGCGTGACCATGCTCGACGATCGGTCGATCGCCGCGACGATCGCGACCCCCCTGGCCGCGATCCGCGTCGTCTCGCCGAGCGTCCTCGGCCGGGCCAGGGCCACCGCCAGGCACACGATGGCCAGCCCTCGCAGCAGGGGAGGAAGATGCCTCGGCCCGCCCGCCCACCCCCTCGGCGCGCCGGCGAACCCGCCCAGCGACGGCCAGGCGACCGGTGGCCGCAACCGCTCCCAGAGGGCGGGTAGCGGAGCCAGCAGCAGCAGGAGCAGCCCGAACGGCTCGCCCAGGAGCGTCGGGCCGGCGGGCAGGGGCATCGGGCGTTCCTCCGGCGGCCCTGGGTCAATCTTCCCGGGAGACGGGCGAAGTCCCTCGCAGTACGAAGAGGAGAAAGGATAGTGTATCGGCCCGGGGTTGGCCGGCGTCAACGACGAGGCGAACGCATGACGATCTCAGAGAACCAGCCCGGTCGACGATCAGGAGGAGCCACGGGCCAGGGCAGCGCGGGCGGCCAGGGCGCGGGCCAGGGCGATCTCGGGGTCGGGGTCCAGGACGGTCAGGTGGCCCATCTTGCGGCCGGGGGCGGCGGTGCGTTTCCCATAAAGGTGCAGCTTGACGCCGGGGTCGGCCGCGAGGGCGGCGTCCCAGCTCGGCTCACCGCTGGCCCAGAGGTCGCCCAGCAGGTTGACCATCGCCGCCGGGGTGGTCAGGCCGGGGTCGCCCAGGGGCAGGCCGCAGAGCGCCCGCACCTGCTGCTCGAACTGGCCGGTGACGGCCGCCTCCATCGTCAGGTGGCCGGAGTTGTGCGGACGCGGGGCCAGCTCGTTGACCAGCAGGTCGCCGCCGACCATCAGGAAGAACTCGACCGTCAGAACCCCCACGGTCCCCAGGGCGTCGGCGATGGCCAGGGCCAGGGCGCGGGCCTGTTGCGTCGCGACCGGGCCGATGGGCGCGGGCATCGTCGTGGCGTCCAGGATGTGCTTGCGATGCCTGTTCCACGCGACCGGGTAGACGACCGCTTGCCCGTCAGCGCCCCGCGCGACGATCGCGGACACCTCGGCGGCGAAGGTGACGAGCCCCTCCGCCACGCAGGGGACGCGCCGCAGCTCGGCCCAGGCGCCGGCCGCCTCGGCGGGGCGGTCCACGCGAATTTGACCCTTGCCATCGTAGCCCGAGGCCGCGGTCTTGAGGATCAGGGGCGTCCCGATTTCCCCGACGGCCGCCGCCAGTTCGCCCTCCGTCCGCACCGGCATCCAGGGGGCCAGCGGGATGCCGACGCTCGCGAGGAACGCCTTTTCCCGCAGCCGGTCCTGGCTGATCCAGACGGTCCGCCACCCCGGCCGGACGGGCCGGTTGCGAGCGAGCCAGCGGAGGGCGGGTGCCGAGACATTCTCGAACTCCACCGTAATTCCCTGGGCCTCGCGAGCGAACTTCCTCAGCGACGGCAGGTGCCCCGGGGGGCCGACGACCGTCCACGACGCCACCAGCGCCGCGGGGGCGTCGGCCGAGGCGGCGAGGCAGCCGGCGCGGTAGCCAAGGCGCTGGGCGGCCTGAACGAACATCCTGCCGAGCTGCCCATCGCCAACAACCCCCAGCGCCGCAGGGGGCCGCAGAACGCCGCCACCCCCACCTCCTGTCATTCGGGAGTCTCCCCGACGGCATCGGTCTGGGCTTGTCGAAAAGCGACCAGGGAGTCGCGGATGATGGGATAACGCCTCGACAGCATCGCCGCGGCCAGCAACGCGGCGTTGGCCGCGCCGGCGGGGCCGATGGCCAGGGTGCCCACGGGGATGCCGCGGGGCATCTGCACGATCGACAGCAGGGAGTCGACCCCCCGCAGCACCTTGCTCTCGACCGGCACGCCCAGCACAGGCAGCAAGGTGAGCGCCGCCAGCATCCCCGGCAGGTGCGCAGCGCCGCCCGCGCCGGCGATCAACACTTCCAGTCCGCGTCCCTCAGCCGCCTGCCCGTAGCGGAACAGCCGTTCGGGCGTCCGGTGGGCCGACACGATCAAGGTCTCGTGCGGGATCTCCAGGTCGGTCAGGACCTCCGCCGCGTGCCGCAGCGTTTCCCAGTCCGACCGGCTCCCCATGACCACCCCCACCACGGGGTTCCGACTCTTGGAGCCCGGCATGCGTCGTCCACCTCACCGGCCGTCGATCTGGACCACTCCCACGCCCCGGCATCTTATCCCCCCCCGCCGCCCGAGGCGAGGGCCGCGGCGCGTCTTCTCCGTGCTCCGCGGGACAGTGGGGGTCAACGCATCGCGAAGCGAACCCGAGCCGACGACGTGGCCACCATTGTTTCGGGGACATCCGTTGGCTTCGTTCCGCACGCAAGCCGATGCGGCTGCGTGGCGGCGTGACCTGGTCGGAAGGCTCGAAAACCCCCTGGTTTTGTCGAACGATCGAGGTACTTCACACCCTCGCCGGTTCGCTACCAGGAGGTTTTCGAGGGAACGCCAGTCTTCATCGCCAGTGAACCGACGCAAGCGGAGAATCCTCCGACGCATCGAGAACAAGCCGAGCGTCGAGAGCCACCAGACGACGATGGCCCCCTCCAACGGGAGAGGGGATCACATTACGCTTGTTTGAGGACTAGAAGCGACCCTCGATGCCGCCCAGGAACGACCCCTTGAGGTCGATCTGTGGTCGCGACTGTGCTGCTTGGCTCGTCCAGTCGATGGTGCCTTTGAAATCGCCCTGGCCGAACAAGCCCAGTTGTGGCACCAGTGATCCAGGCTTGTCGATCAGTTTTAGAACGTAGCGGGCGTTAACGACACCCCCAACGGCGAATTCGACGGGCGGGCCGATTGATTTGAAGTTGAAGACCGGCTTGACGCCCCACTGGAAGCCGAAGGTCATCGGCGAAACCGGGTCCAATTCGAGAGTTCCGACTTTCTTGACAGGTTTCGGTACAGCGCCAAGGATAGACCCTCGGAAGGGGAACGTCCGCGGCAGGCGATCCAGGAGCCGCATGATCTCCAGGAAGCTGGCCGTCGCCGGGTCCACCGGATCATTCCGTACCGGGGCAGTCATGACGAATGTCATCGTCTGGCCAGCCGGTGTCAGGGCCGGAACCTTGGAGAATGAGTCGGGGGGCAAGAAGAAAGGGGTCGCCAGAGGTGGCCTCAGCGGCGGCAACGTCAAAGGCGGGATCAAACGTGGCGGCTGAATGCCACTCCGGGGGCCACCAATCGTCGACGCCTGTCGGGGCGCCAGGACGAGCGTGATTGGTAACTGCTCTTCCTCGAAGAGCTTGCCCATCGTGTTCGGCCCAATGATCCCATCCGGTTTCAGCTTGTTCGACTTTTGAAACTCTACCACCCGTACGTGGGTGAGCGACCCAAAGTTGCCATCCACCTCTATCGGCGTGAGCCGACGGATGTGGAAGTTCAGCACGTCTTGGATGGCGCGTACATCTTCGCCCTTGATGCCCTGACTGATTAACCGACCCATGGAGATCCCTCCGTTGTCAGTACATGATGCCCCCGGACAAATTCTAAGCGTAAGCCTGGTCATGGGACACACGAAAATCCGTTATGGCACTGGTTTGACCGCCGACCTATCGTCCGAGTAGGCGTCCAGAATACCCCGCCAGGACCCGTACCGGCCGCCATCGAGTCGCATCAGCAACTCGCACCAGGACGTGTTGGGGAGTCCACGCGAGCGAATCAAATCGGAGTTGAGGGCCGGGGTGGGGACCGGGATTGCCGAGGTACACCGACCGTGGTCGCCCGGAATCGGAATCTGGTCTCCAGGATCGAGGGCGAGACCCCCCTTGCTCCGCGGCGGGCGGGCGGCTGCAATGGTCGGGGATGAGGCACCACGCGACCGCAATGATCTTCTGGATCGCCCTGGCCTCCCTCGCGGGCTCGGGCGCAGGCGACGACGCCGAGCCGCTTGACCCGCGCGCCTCGGTCGCGCCGGGGTCATACTTCGTGGGACAGCTCATCGTGGTGCGCGTCAGCCTGGTCGCCGAGGCGGGCAAGCCGACGGCGACGCTCCCGAAAGTCGCCGGGGCGGAGGGGTCGCCGGGGGCCGTGACCTGGGAGCCGAT
>JAABUQ010006280.1_pt1 | contig 18155 bp, 15 predicted proteins | sample 5560001 | NCBI WGS metagenome assembly JAABUQ01 (sample SAMN10711888, study PRJNA513371) | rock metagenome | isolation source: Antarctica rocks | place: Antarctica: Victoria Land, Finger Mt nord | collected 2015-12-18
TCGGCCCTGGTCAAGGTCGCGCTGGTCCAGCCCCTCTTCCGCGAATTGTTGGGCCACGACGACCCCGACCGGCCCGGCTCGGCCAACCTCTACGCCACCTTCCGCCGCTTCTGGGATCGGCTCCCCGCGCCGCTGCTGGAGGCGATGCGGCTCCGGCTCCTGGCGGTCGCCGAGGAGCCCTCCGGCTCCCCCCACCCGCCCCTGCCCGACCGGGTCGCCACCGCGATGGCCTACCCCGACCCGCCCGAGCCGCCCCCCGACCTCCGGCCGGCGATCACCCTGCTGGGCGATCCCGACTGGCTGGAGCAGATGCTCCACGACCGCCTCTACGCCAGCGCCTCGGTCGAGCCGAGCGTGTTCCACAAGGCCGGCACCTGACGCCCGTCCGGCCCGACTTCGGGCGATTGGGCAATCGTTTTCCCGGCGAACTTTCCCGGTCAATCCGGCGTATCGAGGCGGACTTGGCCCCGAGTGGGCCAGCCGTTTCCCAAAGACTGACACGACTCGCGCGTTTCGCTTGACAGCCCCTCGATTCGACCTCGATACTGAGGGTCCGGGCGAGGCGAGAACATGCCGCGGGCGAAAGCCGACCTCGGCCGCGCGGGCCACCTCTTCGAACGAAGGTCACGCATGGACGATACGACCCTCCTGGCGGATCACATCGATCGCGAGATCGATACGATCCTGGGACTCTGGAGGGCGACCGTCGAGCGGTTCGGCTCGGTTCCCGCGTCGGAAGGGCTCTCGCGCCGGGAGTTCATGGATCACATCCCCGAGCTCCTCGAACGGCTGGCCGACCGGCTCCGGGGCGAGGACGCGGACCTGGCCGAGTCGGGCCAGAAGCACGGCCAGCAGCGCTGGAGCCAGGGCTACGAGGTCTCGGAGGTGGTGGCCGAGCTCGGCCAGCTCCGGTCGACGTTGGTCCGCGACATCTTCAAGTTCGCCCGGTCGCGCCGGTTCGACATCGTCCAGGCCGAGCGGCTGATCGAGGCGGTCGACGCGGTCATCGACGGGGCGATGGCCGCTTCGGTCCGCCAGTTCGAGGAGGACAGCCGGGGGCTGAACCGGGCGGTCCTCGACGAGTTCGAGTCTCGCAAGGCCGACGGCAAGCGGCTGGAGGCCGACCTGGCGATCTCCGAGGCCCGCTTCCGCGGGATCGTGGCCAAGTCCCCCGTGATGATCTGGCGGGCCGACCCGGCGGGCTCCTGCGACTTCTTCAACGAGACCTGGCTCGAGTTCCGCGGCCGGACCGAGGCCGAGGAGGCCGGCCGGGGCTGGACCGCCGGCGTCCACCCCGACGACCTCGACCGCTGCCTGGAGGCCCGAGGCCGGGGCATCGAGCGGCGCGAGACCTTCGAGAGCGTCTACCGCCTGCTCCACGCCGACGGCCGCCACCGCTGGGTCACCGAGCGCGGCGTCCCCTACGACGACGCCCAGGGGAACTTCCTCGGCTTGCTCGGCTCCTGCCTCGACATCACCGCCCGGATCGAGCTCGAGGGCAAGCTGGAGCAGCAGTCGCAGCACAAGAGCCGGCTCATGGCCGCGCTCTCGCACGACGCCCGGACCCCGCTCAACGCCGTCGTGCTCTCGGCCAAGCTCCTGGAGTCCCAGGTCAAGGACCTCGACGACCCCGAGGTCCGCGACAGCCTCACGACGATCCGCAACGCCGTCCGCAACGTGCTCGACCTCCTCAGCGACCTGCTCGACCTCAGCCGGATCGACGCCGGGGCGACGATGGCCGAAACCTCGAGGTTCGACCTCCAGGAAACCCTGACCGAGTGCCTCTCCAACATCGAGCCCCAGGCCAGGGCCACGGGGCTCGACGTCCAGCTCGACGAGGATGGGCTCGATGACGTCCGGCTCGACACCGACCGGGCCAAGCTCAAGCAGATCCTCTCCAACTTCCTCTCCAACGCCCTCAACTACACCGAGCGCGGCCGGATCCGCGTGTTCCTGAAGCTGGAAGAGGGGCAGGTCCGCATCGGCGTGGAGGACAGCGGCGTGGGGATCGCGCCGGAGAACCTGACCCGGATCTTCGACGAGTTCGCCGTCCTCGAACATCCCAACCGCCCCCGGGGCGAAGGGACCGGCCTGGGCCTGGCGATCTGCCGCCGCCTGGCCAACCTGCTCCACGGCGAGATCCTCCTGGAAAGCACCCCGGGCCGGGGCAGCACGTTCGTCCTGGCCCTGCCCGAGAGCGTCCTGACCCGCGAGGCGCCCCCCGTTGAGCACCCCGTCCCCGCGCCCGACCGCAACTTCGGCGGCCCGATCCTCATCGCCGAGGACCACGCCGACAGCCGCAAAACCCTGGCCAAAGTCCTCCGCCGGTTCGGCTACCGCGTCCAGGAGGCCGCCGACGGCGGCGAGGTCCTCGAGCTCGTCCGTCAGGAACGGCCGATGCTCGTCCTGATGGACGTCAACATGCCCGGCCTCGACGGGGTCGAAACCACCCTGGCCCTGCGGAAAGACCCCAAGTCCCGCGACCTCACCATCTTCGCGCTCACCGGCGACGTGTCCGTCCTCAACCAGCGGAGGATCGGCGAGGCCGGCGTCGACGGTTACCTGGAAAAGCCCGTCACCTGGGAGAAGCTCGAAGCCGTCCTCGCCCGGCTCCATCCCCCTTCGGGACCGACCAAGGTCTGACCGCCAGGCGGATTCCGAGCTTCCCGGCAAAGACCGTGCTAGGTCCGTTCGCCCGCCGCGATACTATCCTCGGGGTGTTTGCGCCGAGCGGGCGGTGTTGAGGGCGAAAGACATGGTTGGCTTCGTTCGGGATCGGGTCTGGCAGGCGAGTGGGCTTCATCTACCACGCGAGCGGTCGGGGCGTGTTTGGGTTCGGTTCGCGCGGGCGTTCGGGGCGCGAGTTGGGTTCGTTTCGCGCGAATGCTTCGGGCCGTGGTTTGGGTTCGTTTCGCGTGGGGGTTCCGTGGGAGGGTTGGGTCTGGGTGGGAGGAACGGTCGGACGGAACGGTTGGCTTCGTTTCGCCGGTCCCTGGGACGACCTCAACCGGCTTTCTGGCTCCCTCCCCCCTTGCTGGGGAGGGTTGGGGTGGGAGGACGTGGCCTTGCCATTCGCTTCGGTTGGGCCCGATCCTTTTTGCAAACATGACTTCGGACCTACCAGCGATCCTACCCGGTGTCGATGTCGCTCGTCCCCCCACCCTCACCCTCTCCCTCAAGGGGGGAGGGGACCAAACAAGTGAAGAGGTCACGAGTTACGGCGACGACCACCCGAGTGGACGTCACCACGTCCCCATCGATTTCGTTGAGCGGCCCGGCTCCGACGTTGGCTTCGTTTTTCCCGACACGATCGAGCCATCCCTCGTTGTGGGAGACCTTCGCGTGCGCGTGCTGATGACGGGCGGCTACGGCTGCATCGGGTCGTGGGTGGCCAAGCAGGTGGTGGAGTCGGGCGGGGAGGTCTGGATCTTCGACCTCAAGGAAGACCGGCATCGGCTGGAGATGCTGCTCGATGAGGAGGGCTTGGGGCGGGTTCGTTTCGTCCCGGGGGACGTGGCGGACGCCGTCGCGGTCCGGGGGGCGGCGGAGCGGGTCGAGGCGTCGCATCTGCTCCACCTCGCCGGCTTGCAGGTGCCGACGTGCCGGGCCGACCCGATGCTCGGGGCCCGGGTGAACGTCCTGGGGACCTTGGCCGTTTTCGAGGCGGCGGTCGCCTTGAAGGATCAGGTGAAACGGGTCGTCTACGCAAGCTCGGCGGCCGTGCACGGCCCAGCCGGCGAGGGCGACCCAGGGCCGATCGGCGACGAGGTCCGGCTTGCTCCCTTGACCCACTACGGGGCGTTCAAGGTCTGCAACGAGCTGAACGCGCGAGTCTACTGGCTCGACCGGGGGATCACCAGCGTGGGGCTCCGCCCCTGGACCGTGTACGGCGCGGGCCGGGACTTCGGGGTCACGAGCGAGCCGACCAAGGCGATCAAGGCGGTCGCCGCCGGTCGCCCCTACGCGATCAGCTACGGCGGGTTGCAGGACTTGCAATACGTAGGCGACGTGGCCTCGACCTTCCTCCGAGCCCTCGACCGGCCGTTCGAGGGGGCCGAGGCGTTCAACGTCCGGGGCGCCGTGGTCCCGATGGGGGCGTTCGTCACCACGCTCCGCGAGGCGTCCGGACTCGACCTGGTGACCCACGGCGACCGCCAGTTGCCGATCGCCCCCGACCTGGACGACTCCCGGCTCCAAAGCCGGCTCGGGCCGATCCCTCGGACGCCTTTGGCGGAGGGGGTCGCCGACACCTTCCGGCGGTTCGTCGCGCTCCGCGAGGCGGGCCGGCTCGACCTGGCGGACCTGGAGGCTTGACGCACGAGGCCCGAGCCCCCGGAAGGCGGGGGCTCGGGCCGGTTGGTTTGGGTTTGTTCCGGTCCGATCACTTGGGGATCGCGCCGCCGGGGGTGGCCGACTTGGCGGGCTCGGGCGAGCCGGCGGGGCCCCCTTGGGTCGGGACGTGGGCCTTGGGGAAGAGGTCGGCGGGCATCGGCTTGACGTCGATCTTGGCGGTCTTCCGCATCTCGGCGACGATCTGCTCCTGGAGGTCGACGGCGTATTCGTCGCGGATCAGGAGCTTCTTCTGCTCGAAGTCGACCGGGGTGCCGGGCTTGCGGTCGACGACCTGGATTAGGTGGTAGCCGAAGGAGGTCTCGACGGGGTCGGAGACGGTGTTGGGCTTGAGCGCGAAGGCGGCCTTGGTGAACTGCTCGTTCAACTGGCCGCGGCGGAGGAAGTAGCCGAGGTCGCCGCCGTTGGGGCTGACCTTGTTCCCCTCGTCCTCGGAATACTTGTTGGCCGCGTCGGCGAAGGTGATCTTGCCCGAGTCGATCTCGGCCTTGATCGCCGCGAGCTTGGAGCGGACCGCGGCCTTGGTCGCCTCGGGGGCGCCGGGGTCGACCCGGAGGACGATGTGGCCGGCCTTGACCTGGCCGCGGCTGAAGACTTCCTTATGAACATCCATGTATTTCTTGAGGACGGCGTCGGTGGCGACGGCCTCGATGTACTTCCGCCAGCTCAGGCGCAACTTCATGTCCTCGCGGACCTTGGCGACGGTGAGGCCGTTGGCGGCGAGGACGACGTTGACGTCGCGGCCGTCCTTCTTGAGCTGCTCGGCGAGGTTGGCGAACTCGGCGTCGATGTCCTTCTCGGGCACCGGGACCTTCTGCCGGGCGAGGTACTGGTTGGCCAGCTCGGAGTTGGCCAGGCTCTCGATGCCGACCTTGAACATATCGGTATCGGAGACCTGGCCGGGGGTCATCCCGAAGTTGTTGAGGTATTCGTAGAGGTCGGCCCGGGTGATCGGGGCGCCGTTGACGGTCGCGAGGACCTGGTCGAGGATCGCCGGCCGGGCCGGCTTGGTCGCGGCGGCGGCGGGCTTGGCGGCGGCGGCGCCGGGCTTGGCCTGGGGGGCGGCGGGACCTTGGGCCCCCGCGACGGCCGAGAGCGCGACGACGATCAGGGCGGGGAGGCCGGATCGGACGAACTGACGCATCGGAATGCATCTCCCAAGCGAGGCGAAAGCCCGGTGGTCGGAAAGCGGTCGCGGCGCGACCCGCAAGGCCCGATTCTAGCCGAGCCCGGCGGATCCCGCCGCGCCAATTTCCCGATCCCGGCCCCGCCGATCGCCTCAAGGCCGCAGCGCCGACCGGACCCTCGCGGCCAGCTCCCGGGCATAATCCGCCAGCGGGAGGTCGAGCGCCGGCAGGTCGAACGAGGTCCGGTCGCTCGGCCAGCGCCGGATCGTCAGCCAGGACAGATAGCCGAGCAACCCATAAACCGCCAGGGTCGACCACGCCGACGGGGCCCAGAGCTTGATCGCCGTGCCGAACGCCTTGTTGACCCTCGCCCCCTTGAGGTCGACGCTGCAAATCTCGTCGAGCAGCAGGTGCGAGAAGAACCCGACCACCACCGCCAGGCCCATCAGGAGCCTGAGCCCGTGATAGCGGCTCGGGTAGCACAGATAGGTGGCCAGGCCCCAGGCCGCGCAGGTGGGCAGGCTGTGGCTCATCCCCCGGTGCTTCGCCAGCCGCGAGGCAAGCCGCCGGACCCCGTGGCGGACCAGGACGAAGGAGCCGACCATCGCCCAGAGCTGGACCTCGAAGATCGGCGTGGGGTGGAGCCCGCCGACGGCGTCCCAGGCCGCCATCGCCGCCAGGACGCCGAGGATCCCGGTGAAGCTCTTGAGCTCGACGCCCGAGGGCGAATCGAGGTCGGGCAAGAGGCCGGCCAGGGTCGTCAGCAGGGTGGCCACGGTCCCGTGGAACCAGTGGACCCCCGCCAGCAGAAACGCCGCCGCCGCGTAGCCGACCCCGAGGACGGATGCGAACGTGATGTGCTGACGGTAGTTGCCCATCGGGGATCGCGCCGACCCCTCGGTCCCTTGGCGTCCGGCCCGACCACGAGCCGGACGCCTCCCCTTGGATCAGGCGGCGGAGCCGAGCCAGCGGCGGATCCGGCCGAGCTCGCCGGTCCAGTCCTCGCCGGTCCGGCGGCGGCCATAGGCATCGTACAGGAGGTCGAGGGTCTCGACCAGATGGCGGAGGGCGTCGATCCGGGCAACCTGGAGTTCGAGCCCGGAAGCCCCCTCGATCTTGGGCAGGGCCGCGCCGGAGACGGCGAGGGTCTCGGCCTGGAGGGTGAATTCATACTGCGAGCCGTGCCGGACCAGGATCAGGCCGGCCTTGCGGGGGAGCTTGCCGGCCTGGAGGGCCCGGAAGGCTTCGGGCAGCCGGGTCGGCCCCTCGGTGGTGAGCTGGTCGCGGCCGGTCTCGCCCCGGGGGCAGTCGAGGGTGAGGGTCTTGGACATCATGACCGTCACCTCGGACCCATCAGGGAGGGCCAGGGTGTCGCCGTCGGCCTGGAGGACGTGCCAGAGCCAGATCAGGAATTCATTGCCGAAGTAGTCCGGCCGCTCGTAGTCCGACCCCGACCAGGCGACCGAGGAGTGGCCGTCCTCGCCGATGTAGCCGACGGGCCCGATGTTCTCGATCCGAGCGGCCTCGCCCCGGTCCTCGGCCATCGACCGGGCCAGGCTCCCGGCGCTCACGGGCTCGAGGATCCGGTCGAAGGTCTCGCGGAAGAGGGTCTGGAGCCGGTCGAGCACGGAAAGGCTGGCGGTCCCGGCGTAAAGGGTGTTGGACTGGCCGTCCCAGAGGACCGGGTAATGGGCCATCCGGCGGAACCGGCCGTCGGCGGCCTCGGCTTCGGCGCGGGCCTTGGCGGCCTCCTTGGCCTCGGCCTTCTGGGCCTTGTTGGCGAACCCGCTGGGGTTCATCCGGGCCCGAGCATCCGTCTCCATCTTGGTGTAGGCCCGGAGGAGCGTGCCGGGGATCTTGTCGGTGTCGACCCGGATGGCCAGGTGCAGGGCGTCGTTGATGACGTTCTTCGACCCGTCGATCGTGGTATCCAGGACGTGCTCGCCCCCGGCCCAGCCGACCGAGATCCCGTCGGTCGGCTCGCCCGAGCCATGCCGGCCGATGATGTGCTGGTTGGCCAGCTCGATCAGCTCGTCGCCGAAGGGGAGGGGGGAGTCGCCGCCGACCCGGAACCGGACGTAAGTCACCCGACCATTCAAGAAGCCCATGTCGGCCCTCCTCATGCCGAAGGCCGCGCGAGCCCGGGGGGCGGATCGCCGCCCCCCTCCGCCGGCCATCATCGGAACGAGGGCTTAGATCGGGCCGCCGGTACGCCCGGGGCGAGGCTTTCGCCCGCCCCCGGTCCCCAGGGGGGTCCGAAGGCTCCCATCCCCGAAACCTTGACGGTCAGGTGAAGTTGTTGAACTGCAAGGGGTACTCCGGGCCGTTCTCCTTGAGGAAGGCGATGACGGACTGGAGGTCGTCCACCTTCTTGCCGGTCACCCGGACCTTCTCGTCCATGATCTGCGACTGGACCTTCAGGCCCATCCCCTTGATCTGCTTGACGATCTTGCGGGCGTCCTCCGACTCGATCCCCATGTGGAGGGTGATCAGCTCGCGGACCGAGTCGTGCGTCGCCTCCTCGATCTTGCCCCGCTTCAGGGCATTGACCGCCACCCCGCGCTTGGCCATTTTCTCCTTGAGCATCTGGACGACGGTGTCGAGCTGCCCCTTGTTGTTGGCCGTCAGGGTGAGGTTGTTCTCCTTCTTGTCGAACTCGATGCCGGCCTTGGTGCCCTTGAAGTCGTACCGGACCGCGATCTCGTGCTGCGCCTGCACGACCGCGTTGTGCATCTCGGCGGCGTTGACCTCGCTGACGATGTCCATCGAATGATTGTCGGCCACGGCGGGGACTCTTCCTTCATCTGAGAGGATGGGAATCGGTTTCGCTCACTCGGACGGTTCCGGGAACAACTCGGCCATCGGCAGGCGGAACCCCGGCAGGACCGCGCCGCCGTCAAGTTCGCCGCCCCGGGTGACGACCCGGACGGCAGTCAACGCTTCGTGGACGTAGACCCGTTCGGTCGAAGGATAGATGATCCAGACGAGGCGGACCCCGGCTTCGAGATAGGTGACGACCTTGTCCTCGATTTCCTGAGCGAGGTTGGTCGGGCTGACGACCTCGACGGCGATGTCGGGGACGATCAACAGCTCTTCGCCGGTGGGAACCCGCCTCGACCGGGACCATCGCTCGGAGGAAAGGTAGATGAGATCCGGCTGATATCGCGACCGATCGTCCGCGCGGAGCCGGATCCTGGCTTCGACGAAGGTGAAGCCAAGGCCGGTCCCCAGCGCGAATTCGTTGATCGACCAGGCAATGATATTCGCATAAATCGCTTCCGAAATCCCTACCTGCTTCTCCCCCCCATCGCCGTCGGTGATCTCGCGAGATTCCCGATCATCGTCGCCGTCGGCGAGGACCGGCACGGGTTCGAGTTCGACTGTTGACATGAAGGTCTCCAAGGTCGGCTCATGCCAGATCGACACATCAACATGATGGCGGCCCGGTACGACCCGTCAAAGCCACTTCGCCGCGAGGGCATCGAACATCGGCGCCAGATCGACATTCCCGCCGGTGATGATGATCCCGACCCGCAGGCCCTTCACGTCGAGCTGCTTGTCCAGGACCGGGGCGACGGGGACGGAGCAGGAGGGCTCGATGATCATCTTGAACCGCTCCCAGACGAAGCGCATGGCCCCGAGGATCTCGGGCTCGGTGGCGGTGACGATCGCGGCGACGTGGCGGCGGATCACGGCGAAGGGGCGGGCGCCGAGGGAGGTCCGCAGGCCGTCGCAGACGGTCCGGGGGTCGGTGGAAGGCTGGATCGTGCCGCTGAGGAGCGAGCGGAGGGCGTCGTCGGCCTCCTTGGGCTCGGCGCCAAGGACGCGGGTCCAGGGGGACTTGCCGGCGACGGCGAGGGCGGTCCCGGCGAGCAGCCCGCCGCCGCCGACGGGGCAAAGGACGAGGTCGAGCGGCCCGGCCTGGTCGAGCAATTCCCAGGCGGCCGTGCCCTGGCCGGCGATCACGTCCCAGTCGTCGAAGGGGTGGACGAGGGTGTAGCCGTGGCGGCCGATCAGGTCGGCCACGGCGGCTTCGCGGGCGGCGAGGGTCGGCTCGCAGGGGACGACGGTCGCGCCATAGCCCTCGGTGGCGGCCCGCTTGATGCTCGGGGCATTCCTGGGCATGACCACCGTCACCGGGACGCCGAGCCACCGGCCCGCCTGGGCCAAAGCCTGGGCGTGGTTGCCCGAGGAGTGGGTGATGACCCCCCGGGCCCGGCCGGCCTCGTCGAGCCGGAGCAGGGCGTTGGTAGCCCCCCGGATCTTGAACGCCCCGACCTTCTGGAAGTTCTCGCACTTGAGGAAGACCGAGCCGCCGCAAACCTCGTCGAGGGTCCTCGAAGTCATCACCGGGGTCCGGTGGATCCAGGGGGCCAGGCGATCCGAGGCGGCCCGGATCTCGTCGAGGCCGGGCATCGCGTCGGTCGAGTTGGCGGCGGTGGTCATCGTCGAGGGGTCCAGGGGTCGGATCGATCGCGGTCCGGCTTACTTGACCGGGCTGTAGTCGGTCGGGTTCAGGTAGACCGAGTCGACCTTCTTGACGATCTTGCCGTCGGCCTCGCTGGCGTCGCGGGCCTTGACCCACTCGGGATCGGCCTGGAAGGCCTTCCACGACTTGTCGGCGGCCGCCTTGGAGGGGTAGGCGAGGATGTAGACGAGCTTGTCGGCCTTGCCTTCCTTCTCGTCGATCGGGGTCCAGAAGCCGATGAGCTCCATGCCATGCTTCTTGAACAGCTCGCAGGTGTGCTCGCGGAACCGCTTGTGCAGGGCCGGGCCGCGTCCTTCGAGGGCGTGGTAGGTCCGCATCTCGAAGACGCGGTCCTTGCCGGCGGATCCCCGCGGCCCGGCGGCGAGGGCGAGGCCCGCGAACGAGGCGATCAGGGCGGCGGCCAGGGTGAGGCGGATCATGGGGTCGCTCCGGTCGAAAAGGGTCGGGGACGAGGCGTCCGGGGGAATCCCAAGGATACGCCCGGGGGCTCGCCTCGGGCAAGATTTCGCCCTTCGGCCCGGATCGTTCGGCGAGCTTGACTCTCCGTGCGCGGGCGCCGTAGAGTTGAGGTGATTGCATCCCCCCATCTCGCGTCCCCAAGCAATCTCCCCAGGCCGAGCGCCGCGACCGGCCGCGTGGTCGGGCCGACCTCATCTCCGCTGGAGCCGACCATGCTCCGACCGATCCTCGCCTCGACCCTCGCGGTGGCGGCCCTGCTCGCCTCGGCCCCGGACGCTCGGGCGGTCGACGACCCCCGGTTCGCAGCCGACTTCGTCCAGGGGTTGCGGGAGAAGGGGTATTACGACCTCGCCCTGGAATACCTCGACCTGCTCCGCAAGGATCCCGCGACCCCGGCCGACACCCGCAAGTCGATCGAGTACGAGGAAGGCCGGACCCTGATCGAGGCCGCCACCCACGCCAGCGACCCCGACTCCAGCAAGGAGAAGCTCGACCAGGCCAAGCTCAAGATCGAGGCGTTCGTCAAGGCGAATCCCGAGGCCCCCGAGACCACCGAGGCCCTCGTCGACCTCGCCCACCTGCTCTACGAGCGGGGGCGGACCGAGGTCGACCTGTCCGGCGACGCCCGGCTCGCCGCCGAGAAGGACAATCGCCTTGCCTCCGCCCGCGGCTACTACGGCAGCGCCCGAGAGGCCTACGAGAAGTCCTTCGCCCGGCTCAACGAGAAGCTCAACGCCTATCCCAAATTCATCCCGCCCGAGAACCCCAAGCGGCTCGAGCGCGAGAAGGTCCGCAACTCGCTCATGCAGGCCGAGCTCCAGCGCAACGTGGTCGACTACTACGAGGCCCAGACCTACGACCCCGCCGCCAAGGAGCGGGCCGAGTTGCTCGAAAAAGCCCGGGTCGCCTTCGATGACATCTACAAGCGTTACCGGAACCAGATGGCCGGCTTCAACGCCCGGATGTGGCAGGGCAAGTGCTTCGAGGAGCAAGGCAAGCTCGGCGAGGCGATGGGGATCTACAACGAGCTCATCGACCATCCCGACTCGGCCCTCCGGGTCCTCCAGAAGCAGGTCGACTACTTCCGGATCATCGTCATGGCCAAGCGGAAGGACCACGCCCTCGCGGCCGACGAGTGCGCCCGCTGGCTGGCGATGTTCCCCAAGGATCGCCGGTCTTATGACGCCCTCGGGGTCCAGTTCGAGCTGGCCAAGAACATCATCGCCCAGCTCCCCAAGCTCGACAACGAGCGCGACAGGGAGCGGGCGATCCGGACCGCGACGGAGAACCTCGCCGACGTCGTCCGCGTCGTCTCGCCGTTCAAGCCGGAGGCCCTGGCCCTGCTCCAGAAGTACCGGCCCAACGTGGCGCTCCGGGCCGAGGACGTCGCCAAGATGTCCTACGACGAGGCGATGGCCTCCGCCGAGCAGGCGATCCAGCTCGTCGAGTACGACAAGGCCATCGCCCTGCTCAAGGTCGCCATCCGCAAGGCCGACCCGGCCCGCGAGCCGGCCAAGGCGAACCGGGCCCGCTACACCCTGGCCTTCTGCTGCTACATGACCAAACGTTACTACGAGGCCGCCGTCCTCGCCGAGCACGTCGCCCGCCGCTACCCCGCCGGCGAGTGGTCGGCCAAGGCGACCGAGATCGGCATGGGCTCGCTCGTGGATGCGTACAACACCTACACCTCCGGCAACAGGACGGGCGACCTCGACCGCCTCGTCGCCCTGGCCAAATTCACGAGCCAGACCTGGGCCGACACCGAGACCGGCGACTCCGCCCGGATGGCGATCGGCCAGGTCGCCCTCGGCCGGGGCCAGTACCCCCAGGCGATCGAGGCGTTCGACTCGGTCCGGACCGCCTCGGCGAAGTGGATCGACGCCCAGGCGTCCTCCGGCGACGCCCAGTGGAAGCAAAGCCTCGCCTTCCGCGAGAAGGGGGACGAGAAGGAGGCCGAGGCCGCCGTCGCTCGGGCCGTGGAGAAGCTCAAGGTCGCCCTCAAGGCCCGCAAGGACGCCAACGCCCCGGAGACCGACCCGGGCTATATCGCCAACGCCTGCGACCTCGCCGGGATCGACCTGGAGACCAACAAGGCCCCCGAGGCCCTGGCCCTGCTCGAGCCGATCGCCCGCAAGGTCGCCGCCAACAAGTCGGCCACCAGCCCGGCCCTGGCGTCCCGCGTGACCGCCGGGATCCTCCGAGGCCACGTCGCCACCGGGAAGGTCGACCTCGCCATCGCCGACATGAAGGCCCTGGAATCCCTCGGCGGCGCCGGCGCCTCCGCCGCCCAGCTCTATTACGAGCTGGGCAAGCTCCTCGAGCGCGAGATCGAGGCCCTCAAGAAGCGGAACGATCAGGCGGGATTGAAGCGGACCGAGCAGGCCTATCAGAAGTTCCTCAACGCCCTCGTCGCCAGCAAGTCCGGCCAGTCGTTCCAGTCGCTCCGCTGGGCCGCCGACAACCTGCTCAAGCTCGGCGCGGCCAAGGAGGCCAACGATGTTTACGCCAACATCCTCAAGTTCCACGGGGCCGACCCCGAGTTCGCCAAGGCCCCCAACGCCGCCGAGAGCCTCTTGCGCGTCCGGATCAAGCAGGTCGCCGCGCTCCGAGGGATCGGCGACCTTTCGCAGGCCGAATCGGTCCTCAACGACCTGATCGAGCAGAACAGGCGGGTCCTCGAGCTCCAGATGGAGAAGGGCTACCTCCTCGACGCCAAGGCCGAGGCCAAGCAGGGGACCTGGCCCCAGGCTTATGCCTACTGGAAAACCCTGGCCGGCAAGCTCGCCGGGATGTCGCCCAAGCCGGTCGACTACTACGAGGCCTGGTACCGCGCGGCGGTCGCCCTCGACAAGCAAGGCAAGCCCGACCTGGCGAAGACCACCCTGGCCAACATCATGAAGCTCTCCCGCGACATGGGCAGCCCCGAGATGAAGGCGAAGTACCAGGACTTCGCCAAGCACGCCGGCAAGTGAGCGAAGCCCGGCTCGGCCCGACCCGAAGGCCCCACGAGGATTGCATCGTCATGTCGTACCGTCGCCCCTTGCTGATCCTGGCTTGCTCGCTGGCCTTGCCCCTGATCTCGCTCACCGCGACCCTGGCGGACACGGTGACGCTCACCTCCGACGCCACCACCAAGGGGGGCGCGGGGGGGCTGATCCGGGGGACGGTGATCTCGGAATCCGCCTCCAAGGTCGAGGTCAAGCTCGGCAACACCGTCACGCCGATCCCGAGCAACGAGGTCGCCTCGATCAACTACGACGGCCACCCCGCCGGCCTGGATCAGGCCCAGGCCAAGGAGTCGGCCAACGCCTTGGCCGAGGCCGCCGACCTCTACAAGAAGGCCGCCGCCGACGCCTCGGGCAAGCCCTTCATCGCCCAGGACGCCCTCTTCGGCCAGGCCCGGGCCCTGGCCGAGCTCGCCCTGACCGACCCCAACCGCTCGTCCGAGGCGATCGCCCACCTCGAAACCTTCAGCCGGACCTACAAGGACAGCCGCCACGCCGCCCCCGCCCTCGAAAGCCTGGCCCGGCTCCAGATGGCCCGCGAGAACTACAACGGCGTCGAGGCCACCTTGACCGCCCTCTCGGCCCTGCCCAAAGGGGACGACCGGGCCGCCCTCCTCAAGATTAAGGTCCTCGCCCGCAAGGGCCAGGGGGACCAGGCCATCGCCGAATTGGACAAGCTGATCGCCTCCGCCCCCGAAGGCTCCGGCAAGAGGCGCGACGCCCAGCTCACCAAGGCCGAGAACCTCGTCGCCCTCAAGAAGTATGCCGAGGCCGAGGCCACCGCCCGCGAGGTCATCAAGGCCGCCGGCCCTGAAGACGCCGCCACCCAGGCCGCCGCCCACAACGCCCTCGGCGACTGCCTCAAGGCCGCCGGCAAGCCCCGAGACGCCCTATACGCCTACCTCCACACCGACCTCCTCTTCAGCAAGGAAAAGGACGAGCATGCCCGCGCCCTCGCCCGGATCGCCCAGATCTGGCGCGAGCTGAACCGCCCCGACCGCGCCGACGAGACGACCGAACGCCTCAAGCAGGAATACCCTCGCAGCCCCCACGCCACGGCCTCGGCGCCGAAGTAGGAACCGAATCGCCGAGAGGGCCTCAAACCGACCCCGCCGCTCTCGACCGTCATCCTGCCGGCCGATAATTAGGAAAATGCTATGATCGAGCGACTATACGTTCACAACTTTCGCTGTCTCGAGAATTTCACGATTGATCTGGCGGGTCATCCCTCGATGTTGATGATTGGTAGGAACGGTGCCGGAAAGTCGACGGTGCTCGAATGCTTCAGGCTGTTCCAGAAGATCTGCCGGGGCTCGGCTCGCGTTCGCGAAATCCTCTCGTCCGATGATTTCGCGCAACATCGGAGCGAAGAACCAATGCGATTCGGAATCGAGTTGGAGTTGTCCGGCAATGAATTCAAATATGAAATTTCTTTCGAGTGTCCAGCTAATTTCCGAGAGGCCCGAATTCTCGACGAAAATCTTTGGTTGGACGGCGACGTCATCTTTTCGCGCCACCATTCGCAGATTCAACTGTCCGGTGGGCAAGCGTTCGGGCTCGACTGGCATATTGTCGCCTTGCCCGTAGTCAATGAACGGCCCGGAGGACGCGCGATCCAGGACCTCAAGTCATTCTTCGCCACGATGATCCTAATCTCACCAGTACCGTCCAAGATGACCGGATTCTCGGAAGAGCCGACAGTGGAATTGGACGGTGACGCCGGGAATTATGCGTCGTGCTTGCGGGCCTTACTCGGGCAAAAGCCCAAGGCATATAACACGTTTGAACAATATATAAAAACCGTGATTCCAGATTTCTCATCGATCGAGAACGTGGAGCGTGGCGAGAGCGGCACGCAATTGATCGTCAAATTTGAGGAGGGAGATCGACCACGCGGCCTCGCTGTCGAATTCAAGGCACTCTCCGACGGTGAAAAGTGCTTGTTCCTCGGCGCATATATCATCGCCGGCAACTCGGTCGGATCGTCCGTGTTTTGCATGTGGGATGAGCCAGACAACCATCTTTCGCTGTCGGAAGTCGGCCAGTTCATTACCGGTCTACGAAAATTGACGAAACAGAGTTTTCAATTCATCGCGACGACCCATCATCCGGAGACGGTTCGCAAGTTTTCCGATGAATCTACCTTCGTGCTCACGCGCAGATCCCACCTAGACCCGACCATCGCGAGGCCCCTCGCCGATTTCTCCTATAAAGGCGATCTGATCAACGCCCTGCTCCGCGACGAGATTATCGCACAAGCATGAACAAGCAAAAAGAGCACCTCTATATCATCCCGAAGGACGATGCCGATCGGCAGATCGCCATCGGATTTATCGAGCATTATGCTGTAGATGGCCTGCGAGTACAGGTCATGCCCCCTGCGGGGGGCTGGTCGAACGTACTTGGGTTGTTCACCGACGAATACGCACCATTACTATCAAATAATCACCGTAGTTATGTCGTGTTGCTCATCGATTTCGACGGTCACGTCAACGATCGCAAGGTCAAATTCGAGGGGGAGATCCCGGCGGGCCTCAAGCCACGTGTCTTCGTCGTCGGCTCGAAGCATACTCCGGAAGAACTTAAAAAATCCATGAAGAAAAAGTTTGATGAAATCGGTGAACTCTTGGCCGATGACTGCGATCTTGGGACGACCACCTATTGGGATCATGACCAACTTGAGCATAACGCCGCGGAACGAGAACGTCTGATACTATCCGTCAGGCCGTTTCTATTCAAATCAACCAAAAGTTAGCAACGTCTTGTATCTCGTTTCCACCATCAAGAGGTCAGCGGTTTCGTCCAATGCCGCGGCTTGCTGGAGTCCGAGTCAGGGCAGCAGCCCATCCAGGCCCGTCAGGCCGATGGGCTCGCGGCTGGCGAAGGGCTCGGCGTGGCGGACTCCGACGGTGTGTCCCCAGAAGCGGTTTCGATCGAGGACGGAGTCGATCACCCCGGGCTTGCCGGGGGGTTGGTTGTCGACCAACTGGGAGCGGTAGGCGCGCATCGCCCGCTCCTTCGGCTCGACTTGGTCGGAGATGTCGATGAGGAAGCTGGGGCGCTCGACGATCCGGAGGTGGACGCTGAAGTAGTAGAGGACCCGGCTGGGGTGGAAGGGCTCGCCGGGCATGTCGGTCTTGGACAGCTTGGACCAGAACCGGGCGTCCTCGACGAGCTTGGTGGCGGCGGTGTGGTCGGGGTGGGCGTCTTCCCAGAACGGGGCGAAGAGGAGCCGGGGGCGGGCCTCGCGGAAGACGGCGGCCAGGGCCCGGCGGTGTTCGAGGGTCGGCTCCAGGCTCCGGTTGGGCAGGCCGAGGTTCCTGCGCCAGGGGAGGCCGAGGATCGAGGTCGCCTCGGCGGTCTCGCGGGCCCGGATCTCGGGGGAGCCGAGCGGGGTCGGCTCGCCGCTGGTGAGGTCGAGGATCCCGATGGCCCACCCTTGGGCGAGCATCCGGACGATCGTCCCGCCCATGCCGAGCTCGGCGTCGTCGGGGTGGGGGGCGATCACGAGGGCGTCGAGCATCCGAGGGCCTGGACCTTTCGTTCCGATCGGGTCATCGGGCCGGTCGTCCGACCAGGACCCCTGGTCAGGGCTCCGGCCTTTGGGGTACTGTAGGGCCCTTCGCCTCGGCTCGTCGCCGGGGCTTGCCCGCGAATTGCCGATCCGAGACGAGGTGCGTCGTGCCGTTCCGCCCCCGCAAGAAGAAAGACCGCCAGGCCAAGTACCACCGCTGCAAGAAGTGCGGCGGCTCGATCCGCAAGCGGCAGGTCCGCTGCAAGAAGTGCAGCGAAGCCCAGTAACGACCGGCCTCAACTCCCGGACCGGGTTCGACTTCGCGATCCGAGGTCGGGCCCGATCGACAAGATCAGTCGACCGGCCGAGTCCCCGGGGTCAACCCGGTGTCCTGGCTCCGGGCCAGGACGTTGACCTTGAGGTCCCCCTGGACCCGGACCTGGCACGACAGCCGGATATCGGGGCCGAACGAGGCTTCGCGGGCCAGGCGCTCCTGCTCCAGCTCGCCGAGCGGGCCGGCGTCGCCCGAAAGAACCTGGACCCGGCAGGTGGTGCACTTGGCGACCCCGCCGCAGCGGTGGAGGATGTCGATCCCGGCATCCTCGATGGCGAGCACCAATTTCGTCCCGGCCGCCGCTTCAAACGACTGCTCGCCTTCGACCGTCACGGTGGGCATGCGTGGTCAACCTTGGGAATCCGCCTCGAAACGTGGCCCTGGTCACGGATCGCCAGCTTAACGGCGGTCGGGGCCCCGGGCAAGCGGGGCCGGCCGACGCTCAGGCCTGCTCGACCTTGACGCTCCGGTGATCATGCTCGGCCCGGGTGTGGTGCCAGATCAGGTCCATGACCTGCTTGGGATTATCGACGCCGTTGAAGTAGAATGTCGGCAACTCCTTGTCGTTGGCGACGACCACCACCGTCCCCAGGCCCAGCATCCGTTCCAGGAGGCTGCTCTGGCGGGTGTAGACGTCCTTGACGCGGAGCAACTCCATCTGGTCGCGGCGGCGATGGAGCAGGCCCGAGGAGTGGAACAGCCGCCGGCTCGTCATCCGATAGTACAGGCTGTAGCGGGCCTGGAGCATCCTCAAGCCGAGCAGGACCCAGAGCAGCAGCACGACGATCCCGCTGCTCATGGTGAACAGCGACATCCGGTCCTGGGCCTTGTCGCGGTTGTAGAGGGCCAGGTAGATCCAGCCGCCGGTCAGGATCGC
>JAABUQ010006281.1_pt1 | contig 18154 bp, 19 predicted proteins | sample 5560001 | NCBI WGS metagenome assembly JAABUQ01 (sample SAMN10711888, study PRJNA513371) | rock metagenome | isolation source: Antarctica rocks | place: Antarctica: Victoria Land, Finger Mt nord | collected 2015-12-18
CCCCAGTCCAGGACGCGGATGGTGACGGTGTCGCCGGCCATCGTCTCGACGACGTTGCGCAACGTCCGGGCCTGCTCGTCCTCCGTCGGCACCGTGTCGCGGTTCATGAACAGGAACTCGCTGCGCAGCAGGCCGATGCCGTTCGCGCCGGACTGTGCGATCATGGGCAGCTCGACCGGCAGCTCCAGGTTCGCCTGCAGGCTGACGGCCTCGCCGTCGAGGGTGACGCATGGGAGCCGGCGCAGGCGGCTCAGCCGCTGCCGGTCCCGCGCGAAGCTCGCCACCGCCCGGCGCGCGCCGGACAGGGTCGCGTTGTCCGGGTTCAGGATCACGGTGCCCACCACCCCGTCCACCACCGCCGTGACCCCGGCGCGCAGGCCCGACAGCAGGCCCGGCACCCCGAGCACGGAAGGAATGCCCAGCGCGCGCAGCAGGATCGCGGTGTGCCCGTCGGTCCCGCCCTCCTCCGTCGCGACGCCGGCGATCCGCGCGGGGTCGATCAGCGCGGCGTCGGACGGGCGCAGGCTTTCGGCGATCAGCACGGCGCCCTGCACCGCGCCGGCGAAGCTGCGGAACGGCGCGCGGGTCAGATTGCGGACCAGCCGCCGCCCGATCTCCCGCACCTCGTCGGCCTGCCGCGCCGCGTGCTCCTCCTCCGACGCCGCAGCGAGCGTGGCGGCGATGGCGTTCGCCTCCTCCATGACCGCGGTCTCGGCGGAAACGAGCCGGTACTGGATGCGCGTCCGCGCCCCGCGGAGCAGCCGGGAGGGGCCGAGCATCTGGATGTAGGCGTCGAGCAGCGGCGCGATCTCGCCCTGGCTTTCCTCCGGCAGGACGACGAGGCGGCTGCGCAGCTTCATTAACTGCTTGCGCGACCGCAGGATCGCCGCGTCCAGCCGGGCGCCCTCGGCCTCGATGTCGGACGCGTGGATCTTGTGCCGGGTCACCTGGGGCGGCGCTTCCGTGGTGCGGAACACCGGACCGATGGCCACGCCCGCGCAGGCGGCGATGCCGAACAGGCGTCGTTCTGGCAACAGGCCGCCGCATCCGGGCTGTGAAGGCGGGGGCTGCGAAGGCGGGGGAGGGCCGGCGTCAGTCCTGTTCATGGAACCCGGCTTCCACCAGGGCCGCCAAGGCGTCAACCGCCTCCTTGGCGTCCCAGCCGTCCCCTTGCAGCTCGATTTCCGACCCTTTGCCGGCGCCCAGCATCATGAGGCCCATGATCGAACGCGCCGAAACCACCTGCCCGTCGCGCAGCACATCGACCGACGCGCCGTACCGCTCGGCCAGGGTCACGAACTTCGCGGCGGCCCGGGCGTGCAGGCCGCGGGTGTTCGAAATGGTCACGGTCCGCGTGACCAGCGTGGGGCTGCTCGGCGGCGGCGGGCCGCTCACCGGCCTAGCCGCCGCAGGTGTTCGGCTTCTTGCATGATTGCAGAACGTGCGACGCGGCGGCGATGTACTTGCGTCCGGCCGCCTGCGCGCAATCGACGCATTCGCCGAGCGTCTGGCTCGACCGCACCTTCGCCAGCTTGACCAGCATGGGAAGGTTGACGCCTGAAATCACCTCGACCCCGTCGCGGCACATCATGGAGATGGCGAGGTTGCTTGGCGTCCCGCCGTACATGTCGGTGAGCAGCACCACGCCGTCCCCCGTATCCACCTGCGCGATGCTCTGACGGATGCTGGAACGGCAGCCCTCCATGTCGTCGTCGGGGCCGATGCAGACCGTGGCGACGTTTCGTTGGGTGCCCACGACATGCTCCATTGCCAGACGAAGCTCATCGGCAAGGCGCCCGTGGGTTACCAGCACAAGGCCGATCATCGCGTTGTTTTATACCTTTCCAATCGAACGTGGCCCCGGCATTTCCGAAAGCGCGGGGTCGTCCGGAAAGGCGCTGCCGTCCGCATGCTGGACCGTCGCCAAGCCTTCCCGCTCCAGTTCACGATGCGTCACGGTCACGCGCCACTCCCTTTGCTCGGCCCCCTTGGCCGGTGGCGCAGGCAAGCTGCGGGCCAAGAGATCCACGATGTGCACGGACCGGTGCCGCCCGCCGGTGCATCCGACGGCGATTGTGGCATATTTCTTACCCTCTTGCACGAAACGGGGCAAAACGAGGGTAAGCAAGGCTTTCACGCCTTCCATGAAGCCTGCGAAGTCCGGGTCAGCCTCGATATAGGAGGCGACGGCCGCATCCAAGCCCGTCCGCGACCGCAGCACGGCATCATAGTGCGGATTGCGCAGGAAGCGCGCATCAAACACCATGTCCGCCTCGCGGGGCAGACCCGCCGGGAACGCGAAGGAGATGAGCGACACCGCCATCCCAGGTTGCTGGACGCCGCTTGGCAGGTCGGGACGGAAGCGAGTCTCGATCAGCTTGCGGAGTTCGGCCAAGGGGAGGTCGGAGGTGTCAATCACCAGGTCGGCCTGTTTGCGGAGCGGCCGGGTCAGTTCGGCCTCCTCGGCGATCCCGTCGAGCACGCGGCCCTGGGGCGAAAGCGGGTGCCGGCGCCGGGTCTCGGTGAACCGCCGGAGCAGCACCGTGTCGTCCGCCCAGGCATACACCAGTTCGGGCCTCAACTGGGGATTCTGGCACAGCGTTGCGAGGGTTGAAAGGACCAGGTCCGGGTCGAAGCCCCGGCTGCGCGCGTCCAGCCCGATGGCCAGCGGTCGCTCGCTGCGGACCACAAGGTCGGGAACCATGGTCAGCGGCGGGTTGTCGACCGCCTCGTAGCCGAGGTCCTCCAGCGTGCGCAGGATCGAGGCCTTGCCGGCGCCCGACAGGCCGCTCACCAGGACGATGCGCAGCACCGTCACGCGAAGGCTCCGGCAACTTGGGACACCCGCCGCAGGGCGCAATCCAGCGCCAAGGCGACCCGGAGGGGCGCGGAGCACTCGGCCGGGTCGATGCACACGAGCGGCAGCGCCGTTTCCGGGTGCCGGGCGGGGTCTGGCATGCGCGGCGCCTTTGCCAACCGGACGGCGAGCGCCAGCCGGGCCTGCTTCACGAAGGGCCACCGCATGATGCCGAGGCCGCGCACCTCCATCAGACCCGCCAAAGGGGCCGGCGCCCAGGCCAGGCCATCCTCGATGCAGACCCGGTCGTCTGCGACGAGCGCAAATCCATGATCGAACAAACGCAGCAAAAGATCAGACTTCCCAACGCCCGGCGGCCCCAAGAGCAGCACGCCATGATCGTCGCGGGCGGCGCAGCTTCCGTGAATCTGCATGACACGCGTTGTGTGGCCCGAATTGGGTCCGAAGGGAAGCGTCTTGTCACATGAGTGGGCGGACGCTCCCGCAAACCCCCTTGAACCCGGCCTCATGTGAAGCCGCCTGTCAGGCGTGCGGGAGCCGCACGCCGTTCATCAGACGTGCGGGAGCCGCACGATGAAGCGCGCGCCCAGGACCCGGCCCGCGTCGTCCACCCGGTTCTCCGCGGCGATGCGGCCCTTCAGGGCCTCCACGATCTGCCGGCTGATCGACAGGCCCAGGCCGGAGTGCTGGCCGAACTGCTCGCCCGCCGGACGCTCGGAGTAGAAGCGGTCGAAGACGTGCTCCAGCTTCGCGCTAGGGATGCCCGGGCCTTCGTCCGACACGCTGATCTCGACGATGGCGCCGGTGGCCCGCGCTCGTAGGCAGATCCGGCCGTGCGCCGGGGAAAAGCTGCGGGCGTTGCCGATCAGGTTGCGCAGCACCTGGACCAGGTGGCCCTCCACCGCCTGCACCAGCAGCGGCGCGCCGGGCACGTCGAGCACGACCACCGGGTCCTGCTCCCCGCGCGTCGCGTCGTGGATCTCGGCCAGCGTCGCCAGGATCGACCCGACGTCGACCGGCTCCGTCTTGGTGCGGGACAGCTCGGCATCGACCCGGCTCGCGTCGCTGATGTCCGTGATCAGGCGGTCGAGGCGCACCACGTCTTCCGAGATGATGGACAACAGGCGGCGCTGCTGGTCCGGGTTGTCGATGCGCCGCAGCGTCTCGATGGCGCTCCTGATGCTGCTGAGCGGGTTCTTGATCTCGTGCGCCACGTCGGCGGCGAACCGCTCGGTCGCGTCCATGCGGCCCCACAGCGCCACCGCGCTCTCGGTTAGGGCGTGGGCCAGCTGCCCGACCTCGTCCGTGCGGCGCAGCAGCACCGAGGGGACGGTGCCCGAGCGGCCGCGGCCTTCGCGCATCTCGTGCGCGGCGCCGGCCAGGCGCAGGATCGGGCGCGCGATGGTCAGCGACAAGTACCAGGACAGCGCCACCGTCAGCACCAGCGCCAGGGCGAACAGCCCCAGGATGCTCATCCGCACCGTCAGCAGGCTGTCGTCCACCTCCCGCGCCTCGCGCGTCAGCAGGACGATGCCGACCGTGCTGCGGTTGCGCAGCACCGGCTCCGCCACCGTCACCAGCAGCCGGTCGTCCTGGGTGCGCCGGATGTAGGGCGGCATCTCGCGCCCCGAGTTGGAGCCGGTCATCCGCAGCTCCTCCTTGACGTTCGGCTGCCAGTCGATGCCGGCGGCGTTCGGGCTGACCTCGACGTATGGACCCTGCGCCTTGTGCGGCAGGAAGGACATCAGCCGGTCATACACCGCGCCGACCGTGTCGAGCGTCCGGCTGCGCACGGCCGCCGGCGGCAGCGGCTCCGTGACCACCGCATCGCCCGCGCCTTCCCGCACCCGGCTGTCCGCGATGAGCTGGCCGTCCGGCGCGTAAAGCCGCGCCTGGGCGTTGGGCGTCGGCTCCGTCAGCCGCCGGAGCAGCGGCCGGGCCAGGTCGGGCTGGATCGTCGGGGTGTCCGGACTCTGCTCGCGCACTGCGCTTTCGCCCAGCGCCCCGGCATAGATGCGCGCCTGTTCCCGCAGCGCCTGCACCTCGGCCTCAAGCAGCCCGTTCTGGTACTGGTCGAGGTAAAGCAGCGCCGCCACCAGCAAAGCGAGCGGCAGCGCGTTGACCAGCAGGATGCGGCGCAGCAGCGGGGACGCCCATCGCGGCGCGGCGGCACGCGAACGCTGGCCCGCGGGCGCCCCGCCCGTGCCGGCCGGCTCGCCCGTGCGCGGGGCAGGGGCCGCCACGCTGCCGCCGCTGTCAGGCATGTGCTACCGGCGTTCCTTCACTGGTCCTTGTAGCGATAGCCGATGCCGTACAGCGTCTCGATGTGGTCGAAGCTGTCGTCGGTGGTGCGGAACTTCTTGCGCACCCGCTTCACGTGGCTGTCGATGGTGCGGTCATCGACGTAGATGCTTTCGCCATAGGCGGCGTCGATCAACTGGTCGCGCGACTTCACCATGCCGGGCCGGGCCGCGAGCGCCTTGACCAGCAGGAACTCGGTCACGGTCAACTGGATGTCCTGCCCGCGCCAGGCGCACTGGTGCTTCGTCTCGTCGAGCACCAGGTCGCCGCGCACCATGACCCCGCCCGGCGTAGCACCTGACCCCTCGGCCCGGCTGGTTTCGTTGCGGCGCAGCAGCGCGCGGATGCGCTCGATCAGCAGGCGCTGGCTGAACGGCTTGGTGATGTAGTCGTCGGCGCCGAGCCGCAGGCCCATCAGCTCGTCCACCTCCTCGTCCTTGCTGGTGAGGAAAATTACCGGGAGCTGGCTCCGGGCGCGGAGCCGCTGCAGCAGCTCCATCCCGTCCATCCGCGGCATCTTGATGTCCAGCACCGCCAGGTCGACCGGCTTGGCGGTCAAGCCCTGCAGGGCGCTTTCCCCGTCCGTGTAGGTGCGGACCAGGAAACCCTCCGCCTCCAAGGTCATGGACACGGAGGTCAAAATGTTGCGGTCGTCGTCAACCAATGCGATGGTCTGCTTCATGGACGTGTCGCCTTCGTTCTAGCCTGGGGCCAGGCGTGGTGGACGCCGGGGATATCCGCTCTATGTGGGTGTGAACGGTGACGGAATGCAGGGAGCATGAGAAGTGTCCACCACAGCAGGGCCGACGCCCACGCCCGTTCCGGATGCCCGCGCCTTGCTCCGCGCCGCCCGGGCCGGCACGCTGGCGACCAGCGGCGACGGCCAGCCCTTCGCTTCGCTCGTGACGCCCGCCGCCGCTCCTAACGGCTCCGTGCTGCTGCTGCTGTCCGGCCTGTCGGAGCACACGCGCCACCTGCGCGACGAGCCACGCTGCGCCGTCATGGTGGCCGGGGCGCCGGCCGAAGCCAACCCGCAGACCGCGCCCCGCCTCACGATCACTGGGCTGGCCGCGCCCGAGCCTGACCCGGCGCTCAAGGCGCGCTGGGTGGCGCTGCACCCCTACGCCGCGTTCTACGCGGGCTTCGGGGATTTTCAACTCTGGCGCGTCGTGCCGAAGGCCGGGCTGTATATCGGCGGCTTCGCCAGCGCCACGCGGCTGCGCCAGGCGGACTTGGCCTGGAACCCGGACGCGGTGGCGGCAGTCGCCGCTTCGGAACCCGGCGTCCTCACCCATTGCAACGACGACCACGCCGATGCGCTCGACCTGATCGCCGCCGCCCACGGCGCGGCGGGGACAGGGTGGCGCATGGTGGCCTGCGACGTGGACGGCTGCGACCTGGCCCGCGAGGACTTGGTGCTCCGCATCCCCTGGTCCGCCCCGGTTGCCAACGCCGGCGGCATCCGGACGGAGTTGGTCCGCCTCACGAGAATGGCAGGGGCTTAGTACGAAAGGACCCTGGACGGTGCCCTGCCCCTCGCCTAATAGGCGTGAAAACCCAACCAATACGTCCTCCTTGCGGGCAGGACCGTTCCAGGGAGCAAGTCAGTGGCTTTCCAGACAGATGCCGCCTCCGCCCTCGCCGGCACCAGCGTGTTCCCCGGCAGCGCGGTGCACGCCAACCTGGTGGCCCCGCAGCTCGTCGCCCACGCGCTGCGCCGCAACGAGGGCACGCTTTCAGCTGACGGCGCCCTGATTGTCAAGACCGGCGCGCACACCGGACGCTCCGTCGCGGACAAGTTCATGGTCGATGAACCCGAAGTCTCCGCCGACGTGTGGTGGCGCCACGGCAACCAGAAGTTGGCGCCGCAGCGTTACGCGATCCTGAAATCCCGTGTCCAGGGCTACCTGCAGGGCCAGGAGCTGTTCACCCAGGACCTGTATGCCGGCGCCGACCCCGCGCACCGCATCCGCGTCCGCCTGGTCAGCACGGAAGCCTGGCACACCCTGTTCGCCCGCAACATGTTCATCCGGCCCGAGCCTTCGGAGCTGGCCGGGTTCGCCCCGGACTACGTGATCCTGCATGCCCCCCGGTTCCAGGCCGACCCGGCCATCGACGGGGTGCGCTCCGCCACCGCCATCGTCGTTTCCTTGGCAGAGCGGGTCATCGTGATCGCCGGCACCGAGTACGGGGGCGAGATCAAGAAGTCGATCTTCGGCATCATGAACTGGGCGCTGCCGGCGCAGGGCGTGCTGCCCATGCACTGCTCCGCCAACGTCAGCCGCACCGCGGACGGCAGCCCCGGCGAGGTCGCGCTGTTCTTCGGCCTGTCCGGCACCGGCAAGACCACCCTGTCGTCCGACCCGAACCGCCCGCTGATCGGCGACGACGAGCACGGCTGGGGGCCGGGCGGCGTGTTCAACTTCGAGGGCGGCTGCTACGCCAAGGTGATCAACCTGAGTGCCGAGGCCGAGCCTGAGATCTACGCCGCCACCCACCGCTTCGGCACCGTGCTGGAGAACGTCGTGGCGGACGCGCATGGCCGCCTCGACCTCGCGGACGGCTCGCTCACCGAGAACACCCGGTCCTGCTATCCCATCGAGTTCATCCCCAACTGCGACCTGTCCGGATGCGGCGGGCAGCCGCGCAACGTGGTGATGCTGACCGCCGACGCCTTCGGCGTGCTGCCGCCGATCAGCAAGCTCAGCCCGGCGCAGGCCATGTACCATTTCCTGTCCGGCTACACCGCCAAGGTCGCCGGCACCGAGAAGGGCCTGGGGCGCGAGCCGCAGGCGACGTTCAGCACCTGCTTCGGCGCCCCGTTCCTGCCGCGCCGTCCGGAGGTGTACGGCGCCATGCTGTCCGAGCTCATCGCCCGGCACGGCGCCGATTGCTGGCTGGTCAACACCGGCTGGACCGGCGGCGCCTACGGCGTCGGCCGCCGCATGAGCATCGGTCACACCCGTGCCCTGCTGGGTGCCGTGCTGGACGGCAGCCTCAAGCATGCCCGCTACGTGCGCGACCCATTCTTCGGCCTGATGCTGCCGCAAGACATCCCGGGCATCCCGAACGAGGTGCTGGACCCCCGCCAGTCCTGGCCCGACAAGGCCGCCTACGACCGCGCCGCCGCCGACCTGGTCAGCCGTTTCGAGAAGAATTTCGCCACGTTCCAGGGCGTCGCGGCGGAGGAGGTGAAGGCCGCCGCCATCCGCGCCGCCGCGTGACCCCGATGGCGGAGCCTCCCCCTGTCACCCCGGAGCACTTCGACCGGCTGTATGCGAGCGACCCGGACCCGTGGAAGTTCGCCAGCAGCGAGTACGAGCGCGACAAGTACGCCAAGACCCTCGCGGCCTTGCCCCGCCCGCGCTTCGCCCGCGCGTTCGAGGTCGGCTGCAGCATCGGCGTGCTGACCCGGCAGCTCGCCGCGCGCTGCAACGCCATCCTGGCCGTCGACGTCGCCGACGCCGCGCTGCAGGGGGCCACCGCCCGGTGCCGGGACCAGTCGCACGTCCAGTTCGCCCGCATGGTGGTCCCGCAGGACTGGCCCTCCGGCGCCTTCGACCTGATCCTGTTCTCCGAGGTCCTCTATTACCTCGACGACGCCGACCGGGCGGCTGCGGCCCGGCTCTCGCTGCAATCGCTCTCCCCCGGCGGCGCGATCATCCTGGTGAACTGGCACGGCCCGACCGACGGCTTCTGCACCGGAGACGACGCGGCGGAGGCGATGATTGCCGCCTCCGCCCCCGCGCTGCGCCCCATCACGCAGCAGCGCGCGGAGAAGTACCGCCTGGACGTGCTCGCCGCTTAGCTTTCCCTATTATCCCGGGACGACATAGCCCTTCCCCCGGACGCAGTCGCGGATGGCCTCGCGGATTTGGAACGGGCGCCGGACCGGGGAGCTGAACCAAGCGATGCCAGTCTTGGCGATGTGCTTGTTGACCGCGTCCACTGATGATTGCTGGCATGACGCCAGGTCAGCCTGGTATTTCGGCGTGGAGCGGTCGGTTTCCACCCGCGGCTCATAGCCGGAGCAGCCCGCGACGGCCAGCACACCCAGAAGGACCACCATGCGCCTCATGCCGCCCATCCAGCCGCTCGCCGCCCCCTTGTCAAGCGTGCGGCTGTGAGCGCGCTCGCCCGCCGCTTCGCCGTGGCGCAGGCGCTGGCCGGGCAGGCAGGCGCGCTGGCGATGCGGATGCGACCAAAGCCCGGCGCCGCCCAGGCGACGCTGAAAGACCGGCAGGACTGGCTGACGGAGGCGGACGGCGCCGTCGAGCGATTCCTGTCGGACGGCCTCGCCGCCGCTTTCCCGGAGGACGGCTTCCAGGGCGAGGAGGCCGGGCGCACCCGTGACGGCCATCTCCGCTGGGTCGTGGACCCGATCGACGGCACCAGCAACTACGCCCGCGGCGCCGCCCGTTGGTGCGTCTCGATTGGCCTGGTCGAGGGCGACGGCTTCCTGCTCGGCGTGCTGGCCGCGCCCGCCCTCGCCGAGACCTTCGCCGGCTGCCAGGGGCAAGGCGCCACGCTGAACGGCGCGCCCATCCGGGTCGCGGCGACGGACCGCCTGGACCGCGCGATCATTGAGGCCGGGTGGTCGCCGCGCGTTGCCGCCGACGATTACCTGGCGCTGTGCCGCCGGGTCCTGGACGCGGGCGTCATGCTGCGCGCCGGCGGCTCCGGCGCGCTGGGTCTGGCGGACGTCGCGGCCGGGCGGATGGACGGCTATGCCGAGCTGCACATCAACCTGTGGGACTGCGCCGCCGCCTTGGCGATCCTGACCGAGGCCGGGGCGGCGGTGAACGCCTTTTTGCCGGGCGGCGCTGCGGCGGGCGGCCCCATCCTGGCGGGGGCGCCGGGCATCGCCTGGGCGCTGGCCGAGGCGGCGGGGCTGCCGGCTCCGGCCGGGCGGCAGTAGTTTCAGTACGGGCGAAGGCGAGGATGCGCGTCAGGGCAGCCATGGGTCCGCTCGGCCGCAGCGTGGTCCTTGGCGTCCTCGCGTGCTTTGGCCAAGCTGCTGCGCAGACGAGTGCTCCGGCCTTCCAACAGACGCCATGCGATCTTCCGGGCGTCACGCCTAGTCTCGCGCCGCGGCTGCAATGCGGCACGGTTGCCGTTCCGCGCGACCGCGGCTTGCCCGAAGCTGGAACGTTCAGGCTTGCGGTCGTCGTCATCAAGGCGGCGGCAGACCGGCGCGAGGGCGATCCGGTCGTCTATATCGCGGGCGGCCCCGGATCGCCGCTGACGCGCCGGGCCGCGTTGATCGCCAGGCATGAGGCTGAAGTCGTCGCCCCGGACCGTAACCTGATCCTGGTGGACCAGCGAGGGGCCGGGCGCTCGGAGCCTGCCTTGTGTCCGGGGCTGGCCCGGCAGCACTTGGCGATCTTCGCGGCAGGGGCTGAACAGGGGGCGTTGGTGCGCGCCTGGCGGGAATCCTACGGCGCCTGCCGCCAGCAGATGGCCGCCGATGGCCTGCAGCCTGAATGGTTCGGCACCCAGGTCACGGCCGCCGATTTCGAGACCGTGAGGCAGGCGCTCGGGATCGGCCGCTGGAACGTCTATGCTTTGTCTTACGGCACCGCAGTCGCGATGACGATGATGGCGCTGCATCCGGAGAGCTTGCGTGCGGTGGTGCTCGACTCGGTTTTGCCGCCCGACCCGTTGCCGATGACGCTTCCGCAGACCTTTGGCCGCGCGCTGGACATGCTGTTCGCCGCCTGCCAGGCCGACGCGGCTTGCGCGGCCGCGCACCCCGGCCTTGCAGCGACCTTCGGCGAAGCGGTGCGAGGGCTGGACGCCGACCCGCTGCCCGTGCCCATGCCGCCCGGACTTGGCGTGGACACCTTGAACCTACGCGCAGAGGTCTTCCGGCTCATCGTCAACCGGGCGCTGTATTCCCGGCGAGCCATGGCCGTTCTGCCCGCATTCATCGAGGCCGCGCGGGATCGCAAGCCGATGGCGATGCAGGGGCTGATCGGCACTATCGCACAGGGTTACCTGGCCGATTCGCATGGCGACATGGCGGCAGTCGAGTGCCGGGACCGAGCCAGGGGACGGAACGCTGCGCCGTCCGACGACCTGGACGACCCGCCTGTGAGCGCCTTCGTTGCCGGGATGTGCAGGAATTGGTCAGCGCCTGGTCCACCCCCGTTGACCGCCAAGGACACCGCCGTGCCGAGCCTGATCCTCGCAGGAACAGTCGACCCCATCACCCCGCCCGCATTCGCCCGCATGGCGGCGGCCGAGATGGGGGCAAAGGCGATGGTGGTCGAGTTCGCCCATGTCGGCCATGACGCCCAACAGTCGTCGGCCTGCGGAGAAGGCCTCGTCACGGCGTTCATCCGCAGCCCATTGAACACGGCCGAACCGGACTGCGCCGCCCAGATCCCGACGGTTGGCTTCCAGTAAGCTTCGAAGGCGGCCCGGTGCCCCGCCTAGCGCGAGGCCTGTGCCTGCGGGGCGGCGACGTTCGCTTCGCTTCCGAGGCCGTGCAGGGGCTTGGCGTCCTGGCCGTCCAGCGCCCCGCGCCAGAGCAGGGCGCCGATCCCCGCTGCGTCCAGGGGGCGGCTGAACAGGAAGCCCTGAACGTGGTCGATGCCGTTGGCCTGCACGCGCGCCAGTTGCCCTTCCGTTTCGACGCCCTCCGCCGTGACCGCGATGGCGAGGCCGTCGGCCAGGAGCGCCACCGCCGCGACGATGGCCGCGGTCTTGCGGTCGTGCTCAAGGCCGTGGACGAAGCCGGCGCCGAGCTTCAGCCCGTCCAGCCGGAACTCCCGCAGGTGGTTCAGCGAGGAATGGCCGGTGCCGAAGTCGTCGAGCACCAGGCGGATGCCGCGCTCGCCCAGGGCGTGGAGCATCGCCAGGATCTGCGGCGTCGCGTCCAGCACCGCGGTTTCGGTGATCTCCAGCTCCAGCCGGGACGCCGCCAATCCGCTTTCCGCGAGCACCGCATCCACCATCTTCGGCAGGCCGAGGTTACGCAACTGATGCGGCGACACGTTGACGGCCAGGCGCACGCCGTCTGGCCAGCCCGCCGCCGCCCGGCAGGCCTCGCGCAAGGCGACGAGGCCGATGCGGGCGATCAGGCCGGTGTCCTCGGCCAGCGGGATGAACTCCATCGGCGACACGACGCCGCGGGCCGGGTGCCGCCAGCGGAGCAGGGCCTCGACGGACACGACCTCGCGGGCCGGCAGGCGCAGGATCGGCTGGAACTCGAGGAAGAGGGCGCCCGTCTCGATCGCCGTGCGCAGCTCGGCCTGCATCGCGGACTGCGTGAGGCCGGCATCCTGCATGCGCGGCTGGAACGACCTCCATTGGCCCCGCCCGTGCGACTTCGCGGCATACAGCGCGAGGTCGGCGCTGCGCAGCAGGCCCACCGTGTCCGTGCCGTCCCGCGGCAGGAGCGTCACGCCGACGCTGGCGCCCACCGTGACGCGGGCTTCCGGCAGCAGAAAGGACTGGCTCAGCCGCCCGACGATCCGTGCCGCCAGCGCGGCCGCTTCCGGCTCGCCCGCGGAGGGCATCAGGATGGCGAACTCGTCGCCGCCCAGCCGGGCGACCAGGTCCTCCTCGCCCACCAACTCGCGCAGCCGTCCCGCCACGGCGATGAGCAGCGCGTCGCCGGCGGCATGGCCGAAGCCGTCGTTGACCGCCTTGAACCGGTCGAGATCCAGCATCAGCAGGCTGCACTCCGCGCCGCCCTCTGCCGCAACGCGCGGATGCGTTTCGTGGCGGTCGCAGGCGGCCTGCAGCGTGTCCAGCAGGCGCTGCCGGTTTGCCAGGCCGGTGAGGCTGTCGTGGGTCGCCATATGGCGGATGCGCGCTTCGGCGCGCACGACCTCCGTGCGGTCCGAGCCGATGCCGCGATAGCCCTGGAACCGCGCGCGCGCATCGTAATGCGGCTGCCCCGTCAGGCTCCACCAGCGGCAGTCCCCCGCGGCGGCGACCGGCACGACGAGGTCGCGGAACGCGGCGTGCCCATCCAGCAGGCGCCGGAGGACGTGCGGCGCCTCCGACGGCCCAGCCGCCGTGTCGTCCGTGTGGCAAAACAGATCAAACAGCGCCCTGCCGTTCAGCTCGGCGGCGGGGCGCAGGGCGGCCTGGGCGAAGCGCGGCGAGACGTGGCAGAACCGGAGCGAGACGTCGGTTTCCCAAAGCCAATCCGACGCGTTCTCCTCGTAGTCGCGCAGGAACAGGCTGATGGTGCGGTTCTGCTGCAGGAGCCGGATGCGGCTCGTCGAGCTTTCCAGCAGCGAGCGGTTCAGCACCACCATGCCCAGGAACGTCAAAGCCAGGTATCCGACGGTGCCTGCCAGCAGGTAGATGTCGAACGGGTCCTGGCGTCCGCAGAGTGCCGCCAGCGCCGATGCCGCGCCGGGCACCCAGAAGGCCAGGGCAGCCGAGAACGGGGCGGCCATCACCGGGGTGGAAACCAGGCCGATCAGCAGCGCCGCGACCATCCGCTGCTGGCTGACGTCGTGCCCTCCGGACAGCATGACCAGCAGCACGCCCCAGAGGACGCCGAGTGCTGCCAGGCAGACGAGGGATCGCCGATGAAAGCCGATCCCGTCGCCGTCCCGCCGCCAGCGCCGTATCAGGGCGATCAGCAGGCCATACAGCGCGGGGATTGCCAGGCAGACAAGGATGCCGCCGGCCCCCATCCCGCCGCGGAAGTCGAGCGCCAGGATGGCGACGCTGCTGCTGCCGAACAGGGCGAACAGGCAGGAGGTGCGCGCAAGAAGCAGGTTCTGCTCGTTTCGCACCTCGGCCGCATAGGCGGCATCGCCGACGGGCGACACCCAGCGCGCAGCCTGGCGCAGACGGGCCAGCAGCGATTTCAGCCGTGCCCGTAGGCGGCTTCGGGCAGCAGGCAATGCGGCAGGGCCGGCCATGGTCAGGCTTGGTGTTCCCTGCGCGGCCGGGTCAGCAGCGGGAAGAACATCCCGGTCCGCCGGCTGTAGGCCCGGTACTCGCTTTCCAGGGCGCTGTCCGTGAATTTCGCCTCCTCCGTCGTGGCCGCGAGGGTGTAAAGCACGGCCATGATCGCCGGCACGGCCCAGGGCAGCAGGCCGGGGACCGCCAGCGCCGTGGCCACCCAGAACATCAGGTAGGCAAGGTAGAAAGGGTGGCGCGCCACCCGGTATGGCCCTTGGGTGTCAAGAAACACCGGCGCGTCGGGCGTGAAGGCCAGGGTGAAGCGTTTGCGGCGCGTATGCAGGATGCACCACCAGAACAGCAGCAGCGACAGCACGCACAAGGTGAACGGCGCCAGCCGAAACCCGCCTGGCCGGGCGTCTATCCCGTAAAGGAACCCGGCGAACGCCACGAGGCTGGCCACCGACACCGCCTGCATGCCCCGAGGAACGTGGCTGGCCCTGTGGAAATGGAACTTGGCCGCCCATGCGAACGACCCGAAGCAGCCAGCCCCTGCCAGCAGCACGCACCAACTGCGCCAATCCGTCATGGCCTAGCCCTCGAATGCCGGAGCGACCTCAGGCAGGCCTGCGGTGGCGAACCACCGCAGCGGAAGGCATGCTGAACGCAGTCCTCCATAACCTGCCCGGGCGCTATAGGAAGAATCCTGCGCTGATCGTTCAGGAGGGCCGGATCTGCGTCGTCATGGGCTGCCCGGCGAGAAATCCGGAGACATCGTCATGAGGGAAAGCATCGGGATCCATCAAAGGGAAGCGGCCACGCACGGCATCGTAGTCCTCACGACTGCACGATAGCATGTACATGGGACACGTCAACCCTGGGTAGTTCCTTGGCCCGGCCACAACCCGATATTGCAGCCTGCGGTAGAAGGGAACATGGTTATGCCGTATGCAGGACAGGATGATCCGGACGTCGCGGTGGATGCCCAGCAGGCCGGCGAGCCGGTACAGCACGAACACCAATCCCTGGTCGTTGGCGAAGTGCGGACTCCGGACCAGGCGGGTGATCTCCACGGCCTCCAGGCCGTGCGCGCTTCTCCGGCAAGGCGACAGCAGCGCGTCCAGTTGGTCAGGGAAGGTGTCGCGCACCGGAGCCGGGGTCGGGTGGAACAGGGACAAGAAGCAGACCCGCACCGACGCGACCGGCTCTTTGTCCTGGTAGACGACGACGGTTTCCGTGTTGGGGAGCTGGTCGAACTTGTCGGAGAACAGCTTGTCCTTGTTGGGCGCGATGAAGCCGCCGTCGAGGTAGCAAAGATAGCGAAGCGAGTAGGCGTCACGGCGCGTCGCCTCGTCCGAGGCCAGCCGTGCCGTATATTGCGGCGGCAGGGGTGAAAGGCCGGGAACGGGGCCGAGATTGGTGGTTCCGTATGTTGTCATATGTCATGCTCTCGGTTGTATTTTGGTTCAAGAAGCATCTCATCGCGCGCACGAGTGCCTCAAATACAACCTAACCTGAAACTCAAACCGGTTTGGCATCAGTGCGTGGCAGGCTCATCCCGTCCATGTACGCGAGGCCGGGTACGCGAGGCCGGGCGCTGATGCGCAATGCGTATGGGCGCATCCACGCCGACCATGTATGGTCGCCAGGGCCGCATCACACGACCAGAGGAAATCGGGACGCGCCATGGCCGAGTTCAGTCCAGTCCAGACCATCGACGACTTCCGCACGCTCGATGACGGCGAGATGCTGGAAGGATACCTGGACGGCTTCCACGGCGAGGCCACACCGGACAGCAGACGCTCGCGCTCCTACTGGCACGGCTGGCGAAACGGCATGGTTGACAGCGGCCGCCACCCACCTGATCGAGCCTACCTGGCTCTTGCCGATGCGTTTCTTGACCTGGTTCCACGTCACTAGTTGACTGTGCCGGATGCCGTGCAGGCATTCGGTCAACGGCAACGCCTGACACGCATAGCAAAGCTATGTTCATGCTTATAGAAGGGCGTCACAGGATCAGGAGAAGGAGAGCGCATGATGAAACGGTGTTGGACCGCAATTTGCTCGTTGCTGTTCTTGGCGGCGCAGCCCGCGACAGGGCGTGCCGCGGTGACGGAGGATATGTTCCAGATGCGCGACACGTCCGACCTGGTCGGCCTGTGCAGCGCCGGCCAGGGCGATCCCCTATACGTCGCGGCGATCCATTTCTGCCAGGGCTTCGGCTCCGGCGCCTACGGCGTCGCCAGCGAGTACGAGGCGGCGCGTAGCCGGACACGCATGTTCTGCCCCCCGAGCGCGGACCGCCGCCCGAGCCGGAACACTGCGATCGCCGAGTTCGTGCAATGGGCAAACGCCCGGCCGGATGCCATGCGGCTTCCGGTGACGGACGGGCTGCTGCGCTTCATGTCCGACCGGTTCCCGTGTCCCGAGGCGGCTGTGGCGAAGGGAGGCCGTCGATGAAGCGCACGGCCGTGGCACTCGTGGCCGCAGGCAGCCTGGCGTTGAGCGGCTGCGCGGATTTGAACAACACCCAGCAACGGGCCTTGACCGGCACCGGGATCGGCGCCGCGGGCGGCGCGGTGTTGGGCGCCATCGGCGGCAATGCCGGGCTGGGCGCGGTGCTGGGCGCCGGAGCCGGCCTGGCGGGCGGCCTGATCACCGACAGCGTGAAGAAGAACGAGGCGCAGAACTACCGGAACGGCTATGCCGCCGGCTACCGCGCCCAGCACTGACGCGTAACGCCCGGCGTCGTGTCTCCCACGGCCTATCTCGCCGCGATCAATTTCTTCATCGGCGATATCCAAGGCGGGCTGGGTCCGTTCCTGTCGACCTGGCTGGCTGGGACGGGCCATTGGAGCCCGGACCGCGTTGGCCTGGTCACCACGGCCGTGGGCTTGGGCACCCTCCTGCTGAACGGCCCGGCGGGCGCCCTGGCGGACCGCACGGGCCGCCCACGGACGCTGCTCGGCCTGGCCTGCGCGGCGATCCTGGCCGGCACGCTCTCGCTGCTCTATGCCCGCAGCGTCACGGCCGTGCTCCTCGCGCAGTTCGTCGCCGCGGCCGGCGGAACCCTGGTGCTGCCCGCGTTGACCTCGCTCACCCTGGGCATCGTCGGCAAGGCGGCCTTCCCGCGCCAGCAGGGGCGCAACCAAGCCTTCAACCATGGCGGCATCCTCGCCGCAGCACTTCTGATCGGCGGGGGCGCACGGCTCATGGGGGCCGGCACCGCGTTCCTGGTGCTGGGCGGCATGGCGCTCGCTGCGGCGGCGGCCGTCGCAACCACGCCGGCAAAGGCCTGGAACGGCCGGCGCGCCCATGGCTGGCACGAGGACGAGCCTGACGAAGCCGACCGCCGGCATCCGTTGCTGGGGGTGCTCGCGAACCGCCGGATGGCGCTGCTCGCGGCGGCTCTCGCCTTGTTCAACCTCGGCAACGGCGCGATGCTCTCGCTGGTCGGCCAGCGGCTGGTCGCCACCGGGATCGACGCCACGTCCTGGACCGCCGCCTACGTCATCGTGGCGCAGTTGACGATGATCCCGGTGGCGCTCTGGGCCGGGTCGCTGGCCGGCAAGCGGTGGCGCCGCGCCCTGCTGCCGATCGCCTGCGGCGACCTCCTGACGCGTGCGGTGTTCTCGGCGCTGGTCGGCGCCCCGTCATGGCTGATCCCGGCGGAGGTGCTGGACGGCGTCGCTTCGGGCCTGCTCGGCGTCGCCATTCCGGTGCTGGTCGCCGACCTGACCTGGGGCAGCGGCCACACGCAGACGGCGCTGGGCACGGTCAATGGGCTGCAGGGGATCGGCGGCGCGCTGTCGGGCCTGTTCGGGGGCGTGCTGGTCGATTGGCTGGGCTGGACCGCCGCGTTCCTCGGGCTTGCCGTCCCGGGAGCGGTTGCCCTGGCCTTGGCGCTTTGGCTCGCGAAGGCTGCGGCCGATACCGGGACAACGGAATCAGCGCCGCATTTGGAGGGTAGCCGGGCGCGCTGATCAGCGCGCCTGGCGCTACGTTCAGTAGAACGGTCCACCCCACGGGCCATGGTCCCATGCGCTCTGGTTCATCTGCGCGGTCATGGCCTGCTCGTCCGCCAGTCGCCGCTGGAACACCTCCTGGCGGTAGCGCCCGAACGCCGCCTGGTCGCCGACATACAGGCAGGCGCACACCAGC
>JAABUQ010006282.1_pt1 | contig 18150 bp, 14 predicted proteins | sample 5560001 | NCBI WGS metagenome assembly JAABUQ01 (sample SAMN10711888, study PRJNA513371) | rock metagenome | isolation source: Antarctica rocks | place: Antarctica: Victoria Land, Finger Mt nord | collected 2015-12-18
TGCAGCGATGCGATCGCATCGGCCGGAATACGGCGCGTGACCACGACCGTAGGTGTCACAAACGGGTCCTCCGAACGACGATGGGGCGATGCAAACGCAGTTTGACGCCTCGATCTTCAAGAGCTACGACGTCCGCGGGATTTACCCGTCGCAGCTCAGCGACGATCTCGCCTATGCGATCGGGCGCGCGTTCGTCGCGGAGATCGGTTCCAAGAAGGTGTGCGTTGGACGCGACATGCGTCCGTCGGGAGAGTCGCTTTACGAAGCGTTCGCTCGCGGAGCCACCGACGCCGGTGCCGACGTCATCTACATCGGTCTGGTCTCGACCGATGCGCTTTACTTCGCGGTCGGACATTACGGTTTCGATGGCGGGGTCATGATCACGGCATCGCACAACCCGGCGCAGTACAACGGCTTGAAATTCTGCCGCGGCGAAGCGATGGCGATCTCGATGGACACGGGGCTCGGAGCGATGCGCGACCGGATCGCGAACGATCGGCTCGGCGACAAAGCGGCGACGCGGGGCATGATCTCAACTCGCGAGGTGCTCGACGACTTCGGCAAACACTGTCTTTCGTTCATCGGCGATCCCACAAAGATCAAACCGTTCAAGCTCGCGATCGATGCCGGCAACGGCATGGCCGGTGCGACGGTGCCGCACGTGTTCAAGTATTTGCCGCAGATCGAAGTCACGCCGCTCTTCTTCGAACTCGACGGCACGTTCCCGAACCATCCGGCGAGCCCGATCGAGCCGGAGAACATGGCGGATCTGCAAAAGGCGATCCGCGAGCACGGTTGCGATCTCGGCGTCGCGTTCGACGGCGACGCCGACCGCATGTTCATCGTCGACGAGCATGCCGGCCTGATCGGTGGCGACATGGTGGTCGCGATCGTCGGCGTCAATACGCTCAAGACATATCCGGGCGCGAAAATCCTCTACAATTTGATTTGCAGCCGTAGCGTTCCGGAAGCCATCGAAGCGGCGGGCGGCGTTCCGGTGCGCTCGCAAGTCGGCCACTCGCTCATCAAGAAAACGATGCGCGAGGAAGACATCCCCTTTGGCGGCGAGCACTCGGGCCATTTCTACTTCCGCAAGAACTGGTTCGCCGATTCGGGCATGATCGCGCTCATGCAGTGTCTCGAGCTTTTCAGCGAGATCGGCAAACCGGTGAGCGAGGTGATCGCGCCGTTCAACAAGCGGTTCCGCTCCGGTGAAGTGAACTCAAAGGTGAGCGACATTCCGAAGAAGCTCACCGAGCTGCAAGATCACTTCAAAGACGCGCAGATCGACCACCTCGACGGCGTCACGATTGCGTATCCGAATTGGTGGATGAACGTGCGCCCGTCGAACACCGAACCTTTGCTGCGTCTCAACGTCGAGGGTGACACGAAAGAGCTCATGGAGCAGCACCGTGACGAGGCGCTCGCGATCATTCGCGAGTAACGGGTCGGTTCGCGGGGCGGAATGAGTTTAGAGCGCTATAGCGCGACGCGAGACGACACGCTCGCCGCGCTCGAGCGTGTCGATGCGCTGCTCGCCGATCCCGCGCTTGCGGGTGCGATCGGGTCCGAGGATCGCGCACTCTTGCAGCGCGCCGCCGAGCGGTTGCGCGACCGCCCGTTCGTGCTTGCGTTTGTCGGTGAATTCTCGAGCGGCAAGTCGTTTCTGCTCAACGCGCTTTTAGAAAAGGTGGCCCGCGAGGAGCGCGCCGGTTCGACGCGGATCGTCGGCTTGCTCGCCACGGACATCAACCCGTCGACCGCGACGATCACCGAGCTCGCGTACGCGCCCGAGGAGCGTGCGATCGCGACGTATGCCGATGGACGTGAAGAACGGATCGCGCTCGACCGGCTCTCGCGCTTCGTCGCCGTCGGCGACGAAGCCAAGCTGCACGATGCAACCGGTGACGAGCGTGGCGCACCGGTGCGCGTGCGCGTCGAGATCGATTCGCCGTTTCTGCGCGGCGGCTTCGTGGTGGCCGACACGCCGGGACTCGCATCGATCAACCCCGCGCATCGCCGTGCGACGCTCGGCTATCTGCCCGGCGCCGACGCGGTGCTCTACTTGATCGACACGCAACAGCCGTTTAGCGAAGGCGACGCGTCGTTTCTGGGGATCATCCGGCGCTACATCGAGTCGATCTTCGTCGTTCAAACGAAGATTGATCTGTGGCGTGTCCCCTCCGAGAGCAACGATGGCAACGCGCGCGAAGCGTGGCAGACCGCGTACGCGCGGATTCACGCGCTGACCGAACGCTACGCGCCGCGCACGCCGGTCTTCCCGCTTTCGGCGCGCGAGTATGCGGAGGGTCGTCTCCTCGATCGTCCCGAGCTCGTGGACCAAAGCCGTTTTCCCGCGTTTCGCTCCGCGCTCGACGCGTCGCTCGCCGCGACGGCCGGACGGTCGCGCTTGCGCCGGATCGACGCGCTCGCAGGGACAAGTATCGATCGCGCGCGCGCGACGATCGCGCGCTATGATGCGGCTTTCGGACGTGACCGCGATCAGCTCGTGCGAGAGCGAGCCGCCCTCGAACCTGAACTTGCGGCACTTCAAACGCGCATCGGTGCTCTTGTATCGGCGCTGCACGTCGAGGCGGGTGCCGTGCTCGCCGAACTCGACGCACACGGCGCAACGCTGCGCGAAGACTTGCATCGCTCGCTCGCGCGCGCGTTCGACGTCACGGATATCGCACGCTTACGCGACCGCGCGAAGCTGCACATCGTCGTCGACGAGACGGTCGCCGGTGTCATCGGCACGTTCGCGGAAACCGCTTCGAACCGCATTGCGCTGCGCATCGAGAACGCCGCCGACGCGTTATTCGAACAACTCGCCGGCGACACAGTCGACGAACATCTCGGACCGGTCGTGCGCGACGCCGTCGCCGAACCAATCCCGTTCGCCGACTTTGGCGCGCGGCGTTTTGGCGCCGAACCCGGTACCGGAACCTGGTCGAGCGACCTTGCCGCCGGGTTGCGCTCCGAGATCGTGCTCGGCGCGATCGCGGGTCCCGCCGTCGGGCTCGTCGCTGCGATCGCGGGCCGCTTCGCCTCGGCACGCCACGGGTCGTACATGAAGCGTGAGCTCCAAGCGGATCTCGGCGCGCACTTCTTCCCCGCCTTCGACGTTGAACTTGCGTCGTTTCTGACGGCGTTCGCCGAGCGCGCATCGGCGATTCTGAGCGACGTCGCCGCGGTGGCGACGACGATCGAAACGCGCGCGCGAGCCGCGACGACGCTGACACTCGATCGTGTGTTGGAAGCGCACGACGAGCGGATCTCCGTCAGCGAGCGACGATCGCGGCTACAGCAACTCGACGAGGCACTCGTTCGTGAGCGTGTCGCGATCGCAGGCCATCTCGAACGATTCCTCGCCGAGAGCGGCGACGACTTGCGCATCATGGCCGATCCCGATGTCCCGCTCGATCCGACGCTAGGCACGCTCCCGCAATCGGGAAGTGGATCGCCGTTCGACACGACGACCTACGAGCACGGACTTCGTCCGGAACGGTGGCGCGTCGCGGTGCTGGGTGCACTCAGGCGCGGTAAATCGAGTTTGATCAACGCGATCGCCGGCCGGCGCGTGCTCGACGACGAGGGCGCCGCGAGCGAACTGCGATTCCCGGTTCACGTGCGGTACGGCCCCGAACTGCAGGCATACGAACTCGGCGACGACGCCGGCTGGAACCCGATCGAACCGCAGCATGCGCTCGCCGCCGCCGCGCGCACGCCGGTTCTGATCGAGGTTCCATGGCGGCTACCCAAGCAACTCGTCCTCGTTCACACCCCGGCGTTCGATTCAGGCGATCCGCGCGCCGCAGAGATCGTGCTGGCCGCGGCGCGCGCCGCGAGCGAGACGCTGTGTCTTTTCTCGCGCCAACTCTCCGACCGTGAACTCGACCTCTTCGCCCGCGTTTCTCACCAAGGCACACCGCAGAGCTTCGTGCATACGCTCGCCGATAACGAGACGGCAAACGAACGGCGCGACGTCGTCGAGCTCGCGCAACGGTACCTCGGCGAGCGCGGCATTACCGCGCAGCGGACGTACACGATTTCGGCGCTCGATTTCCGGCGCGCGCACGATGAACGCACGACGGCAGCACCGTGGAACGAACTGGGCGCGCTCATCTCGACGCTCGAAGCGCACGCCGAAGAGCACATGCGCAAGCTCGCCCAAACCGAGCGCGATCGCAAAATGCGCGAGCGCCTCGCGGCGAACGACACACCGGCGGAAACGCCGCGAACGCGCACGTTCTTCGCCCGACTGCTCGGACGATGAACGCGCCGCGGCGAGTCCGCAGCGTCTGCCCGCACAATTGCCCCGACACGTGCGCGCTCGTCGTCGACATCGACGAGAACGATCGCGTGGTTCGCGTCGACGGTGATCCGGATCATCCGGTGACGCGCGGGTTTATTTGCGACAAGGTTCGCCGGTATACCGATCACGTCGAGAACCCGCGCCGCGTGCTTTTTCCCAAGCGGCGTATCGGCCCCAAGGGCAGCGGTCTGTTCGAACGCATCTCGTGGGACGAAGCGCTCGGCGAGATCGCGTCACGGTTACAAACGATCGCGGCGCGCAGCGGCGCGGAGGCGATTCTACCGTATTCGTTTTCCGGGACGCTGGGCATCTTGCAGAGCGCATCGATGGATCGTCGTTTCTTTCACCGTCTGGGCGCGTCGCGACTCGACCGCACCATTTGTGGTGCGGCAGCACAGACCGCGCTCGTGCACACCTTCGGCGTGAGCGCCGGGCCTGATCCCGAACGTACGGCGGAATGCCGGCTGATCGTGGCGTGGGGCACGAACCTGCGCACGACGAACATCCACCAGTTCGCGCTCGTTCAAGAAGCGCGTGCGCACGGGGCGCGGTTCGTCGTCGTGGATCCGCATCGCAGCCGCACGGCGGACGGCGCCGATCTTCACCTCGCACCCCGGCCCGGCACCGATGCGGCGCTCGCGCTCGGCATGATGCACGTCATCTTCAGCGAGCAACTCGCCGACCGTGCGTTTCTCGCCGAATCGACGATCGGTGCCGATGACCTCGAGCGTCGCGCGATGGAGTGGCCGCCGGAGCGCGCGGCGGCGGTAACGGGGATCGACGCGGGCGAGATCGTCACGTTTGCTCGTGCGTATGCGGCGGCCAAACCGTCGCTCATCCGCGCGGGCTACGGGATGCAGCGTCATACCAACGGCGGCATGATGGTGCGCGCGATCGCGTCGCTTCCCGCCGTCACGGGCGCATGGCGCGATCCCGCCGGCGGCTTTCTGCTCGCGAATACCGGAGCGTTCCGCTACGATCGGTACCGGCTCGAGCGACCGGATCTCGCGCCGCCCGGCACGCGCATCGTCAACATGATCGAACTCGGCGATGCGCTTGCGAGCCTGCGAGATCCGCCGATCGAAGCGCTCTTCGTTTACAACGCAAACCCCGCAACGGTGACGCCGGACGGAACGGCGGTCGCGCGCGGGCTCCTACGCGATGATCTCTTTACCATCGTTCACGACGTGTATCACACCGACACCGCGGCATTCGCCGACCTCCTCCTCCCCGCGCCGACGTTTCTCGAAACCGAAGACGTCTACACGTCGTATTGGCATCTGCATCTGCAGCATGCGCCGCGAGCGATCGCGCCGCGCGGCGAATCGCGCTCCAACGTCGACCTTTTCGCCGCGCTCGCGAAACGCATGGGCTTCGACGACGCGTGTTTCGATGATGATATCACGGCGCTCGGCCGCACGATGCTCGGCGACGAGCGGTACGACGATCTCGTACGCGCTCGCACGTGCCATGTCGGCGTTGCAAAACGAACGCGCAAGATCGCGTTGCGCGCCGACACGCTCGCAAGCCCCGCGTTCGATCCCGTCCCCGATCACGTCCCGCTCGCTGAAAGCCTTGAAGGATCACCGAGCCTCGCCGCGCGGTATCCGCTCGCCTTTCTCACGCCCTCGCATCACCTGTTCTTGAACTCGAACTTCGGCAGCGACGAGCGGCTGTTGCGGCGCGCTCGGCCGACGTTGCGTATCCACCCGGATGACGCCCGTGTGCGAGGGATCCGTGACGGCGATCAGGTTCGCGTCTTCAACGATCGCGGGTCGGTGCAGCTCACGGCGGCGTGTACCGACGCCGTCCGCCGCGGGCTCGTCGTGCACCTATCGCTGTGGTGGAACGCGTTCTCTGAAGGCGGGACGAACGCGAACGCGACGACGTCGAGCGCGCGAAGCGACATCGGCGGCGGCGCGACCTTTCACACGAACCTCGTCGAGGTCGAGCGGTCCGGGAACGTGTTTACGTTCGAGCGACCAGCGCTGGAAATTCCCGATGAAGCGCGTCGAGCTTCGGAAGATCGTTCGCAACGATATACGGATAATCCGGATGCGTCGCCATGAAGTGCTGATGGTACGCTTCGGCCGGATAGAAACCATCGAGCGGCTCGACCTTCGTGACGATCGGGGATGCGAATCGCTTGGATCGCGTTAGCGCATCGATCGCGATTCGCGCCGCTTGTGCCTGCGCAATGGTCGTGTAGTAAATCTCCGAGCGATACTGCGAGCCTTCGTCGGGGCCTTGACGATCGAGTTCCGTCGGATCGTGCGCGACGGAAAAGTACACTTGATAGATCTGGGCGAGCGAGATGCGCTTGGGATCGTAGGTGATCGCGACCGACTCCGCGTGTCCGGTCATGCCGGTGCTCACGAGCTCGTAGTGCGCGGTCGCCGCGGCACCCCCCGCATAACCGGAGACGACGGACGTCACGCCGCGCAGCGAGCCGAAAACGGCTTCCATTCCCCAGAAACAGCCGCCGGCGAGGACGAGACGCTCCGTTCTCGCGGTAACTCCGGATGGCGTTCGAGCCCGCTCCGTCGCCGCGGCCGAAGCCGGCACGCCGCTCCGCGCACCGAACGACGAGATTCCAAAGCCGAGCGCAACGATCGCGCCGAGAGCAATGATTGGATAGCGCATCACCATCTCATGATAACCATTCAAGCTGCCGGTGGCTGCAAGCTCCCTTACGCCTTCCATCGCGATTGAAGGGCAAAGCAAGTGCGACGCCGGTCAAGCAAAAGGGAACGGTAGTCGTGGAACAATGCGTTACGGCACCGATATGCTCTTTGACCTCGCACGTGGCGAGGCCGGGCGTATAGCGCACGTGGCCGATGGAGATGGCGTTCACCATGTTGTCGAGGGCGCTCAACTTTGATCCGCGAAGAAGCCAATTCGTGAGTGAACCCTACATTCTGGGTCCGGCGCGCGTTGCGTACGGCGACGGCACCGCGGGATCCGCGCGGATCGCGATTCGCAACGGCAAGATCGCCGACGTGCTGCCCCCGGAGGGCCCAAGCGACGTCGCCCTGCCGGACGGTGCGTGCATCGCTCCGGGGCTGATCGATCTGCACACGAATGGCGCCGACGACTCGCTCTTCAACCGGGACCAGGGCAACGCGGTGGAAGTCGCTTCACGCGCCTACGCCCGGATGGGGACGACCGGCTTCGTCGCCGGGATCCTCACCGCTCCGTGGGAGTCGATGCTCCACGCGGCAAGCGAGATCTCGGAGGCGGCCAACCAGCTTGAAGAGCGCGGGGAGCGCATAGGCGCTCGTTGCCTAGGCATCCACTTCGAAGGCCCGTTTCTCAATCCGAAATTCCGGCGCGTTCATCGTGCGGAGTGGATCGTCAACGCCACGCCCGAGCGGGCTCGGGCGCTCGTCGAAGCCTGTCGCGGCGCGCTCGTGATGGTCACGATGGCGCCCGAGATGCCGGGCGTGAACGAAGTGGCACGCAGTTTTTTCGATCAAGGGATCGTTTGCTCGGTCGGGCACACGGGCGCGAAGTATCGGGAAGGGATGCTCGCGATCGGCTGCGGGTTTCGAACGCTCACGCACGCGTTCAACGCCATGCCGCCGCTCGACCATCGCGACACGTCGATTCTGGTCGCCTTCATGCAAGAACCGCGGACGACGATCCAGGTGATCTGCGATGGCTACCACGTATCCCCACCGATGGTCGACTTGTTGTATCGCACGATCGGACGACGCATGGTGCTTGCGACCGACAACATGCCGCCTGCCGGGAGCGGCTACCGCATCGAGGGCGGGGTAATGCGCGCGGAAGACGGCACGATCGCGGGCAGCGCGCTGCATCCCGACCAAGCCGTGCGAAACTTGATGTCCTATTCGACGATCCCGTTCGAGGAAGCGGTCGTTTCTGCGACGTTAACGCCCGCCCACGTCATCGGTCTCGATCGTGAGATGGGCCGCATCGCTCGCGGCATGCGCGCCGACCTCTCGATCTGGTCACCGCAATACGAGGTTCTCGCGACGATCGTGGGCGGCGAACCCGTCTACGGCGGTGCTCACCTCTACCGGACGGCGCCGCAGCGCGCCTAGCGCGCTAACGCGGGCTGCGCCGGTACGCGCTCTCCAGTTCGTCGAGCGGCGATGCGTCGTCGGTGTTCGCCGCGAAGACGCCGACGAGCGCACTGATCTCGCTCGTTTGCGCCGTGAGTTCGTGCGCCGTCGCATCCATCGCATGCGCTTGCGCCGCAAGCTCGACGGTCGCCGCGGAAACGTCGGCCGCGGCGCGCGCCTGTTCGTCGGCAAGCTCGGCGACCGGTGCGATCGTGGTGACCAGCGATTCGGTCGTGTCGTTCATTTCGATGGCGGCCGCCTCGTACTCCGAGGCGATCGACGATTCAACGCTCATCCGATCCGCGAGCGCAGCCGTCTGCTCGCGCATCGCCTTCGAACGATCCGCGAGGCACGACGCGGTCTGAGCGGTGTCCGCGATCGTGACGCCGAGAACGGCGAGCGCTTCGGTTGCGCGGCTCGCGAGCGTAAGCCCCTCTTCGACGCGCGATGTGGTCACGCGCATCGCTTCGCCCGCCGCGAACGTCTCCTCGCGCATCGTCGATAGCATGCGCGAGATCTCGCGCGCAGAAGATGCGCTGCCGTCGGCGAGCTTACGAATTTCTTGGGCGACCACCGCGAAGCCGCGACCGTGATCGCCGGCGCGAGCCGCTTCGATTGCAGCGTTGAGCGAGAGCAAGTTTGTTTGATCGGCGATCTGTTCGATCGTGGCGACGATGTCGCCGACCGCGGACGAGCGCTCCTCGAGCCGCTGCATGGCAACGACGACGTGCTCGGACTCTTCGCGCAGACGAACGATCGCGTCCGCCGTTTGCGCTGCCGCGAACGAGCCGCTGATCGCTTCATTGGTCGCGGATGCCGCCGTTGAGGCGAGCGACACGCCGACGTCTGCAACGGTCGCGATCCCGGCGTTCAGTTCCGTCACCGCATCGATCGATGCAACGAGCGACGCTGCTTGTTTGCGTGCACCGGCGCTAATCCGCCGTGCAAACGCCGCCAGTTCTTCGACGCTACTGCGGGCGTCGCCGATACGCGTTGCCTGTTCGTCGGAGCCGTTGGCAACACGCTCGGTCGCAATCGCGATATGCTCCAGGGCGATCGACGCCTCGCTCGAGGAAGCGGAGAATCCCGCGCCGATCCCCGCACACGCCGCGGTCGCCGAAGAGACGCCGCCGATCCGTTCGCGCAACGCATTCGCTGCATCCGCATGCTCGTCGCGGATCCGGTTCATGTCCTGGGCGAGGCCGTTGTAGGCGCTGATGAGCGCGGTCAGTTCGCCGTTCGCGCGCATGTCGATCGTCAATGGCTCGTAGGAAGCGCGCGTGCGGAGGTCGCCGATGCCCATCGCCCGGAAGGCATCACGTGCGGAACAGACGTCTCGTTCTTGCAATCGCCGCAGTCCCCCGACCACGGCATTGAGCCCGCTCGTACGGCGGCGAGCGGAAGCGATCGCCACGATGGCGATGATCAGGAGCACGATCGCCCCGCCGGTGGTCGCGAAGGCTTCCACCGCGGCGAGTTCGCGCGCCGTCGATGCGATCGCGGGCGATCCGAGCGCGGTTTGTTCGGCGTGTTGGCGAACCCCGTCGAACCGCACGAGCATCAGCGCAAATACGAATGCGATTGCGGCGAAGGGTGCGAGCGTTCGAAATACCGTTCTTGCGACGGTTGACTGTTTCACCGGGCCTCCAAGGATCGGGCGCGACGCGGATTGCGCCCGAGGGCTTCTCTCTTGTTCGGCCGTTTGATCGACACGGGTGAGCGCGCGAGTCTGTCGGGCTTGCCCGACAGACGACGACGGGCGGCTTGCGGCGTAGCCGCAAACGCGAAGGACTCACGGAACGTGAGTTAGACGCCGATCGAAACCGCTTGGCGTTCGACGGTGAACCGGGCGACGACGTTGCGAGCCTCGGTCGCCTGGGACGTGAGTTCACGGGCCGTCTCGTTGAGATCCTCAATGGTCCCGGCGAGCGCGCTCGTGCCGGCGGAGAGTTCCAGAACGTTTTGACCCTGACGGGTTGCGGCGGACATGCTGGCGTGCATCGATTTCGATAGCACCTCGGTTGACGATTCGATCTGCTTTGAGGCCGCGAGGTTGGTATCGATGACGCGCGAGACGTTTGCCAAGTCCTCAACGAGCGCGGTGCCGCCGGCGCGCATCGCCTCGGACTGCTCGGCGAGCGCTTCAGCGGTGCGCACGGTCTCGGCGACCGTCTCCGTCAAACTTGCAAGCACGGTCGTCGCTTGGTCCGCAAGGCTCACGCTTTCGTCGACGCGTGCCAGCGTCGCGTTGATCGCACCGGCGGCGGCGACGGTGTCCAGCCGGATTGCGGAAAGCATGCGGCCGATCTCACGCGCGGACGATGCGGAACCGTCGGCGAGCTTTCGAATCTCCGCGGCGACGACGGCGAAACCCCGGCCGTGTTCGCCGGCACGCGCCGCTTCGATCGCGGCGTTGAGCGAGAGCAGGTTCGTTTGATCCGCGATTTGTTCGATCGCAGCGACGATCTCACCGACCGCTGCGGAGCGCTCCTCGAGCGAGCGCATCGCTCCCGCGACCGACTCGGACTCCGAGCGCAACCGGATCATGGCTTGCGCGGTTCGCGTTGCCGCCTCCGTTCCGACCGTCGCTTCGCTCGTTGCGCCGCGGCCGCGCTCGGCAAGCGAAGCGCCGGAGGATGCCACGCCGGCCATGGTGTCGTCAAGGCCGCGCATCGTCGTGGTGGCGGACGCCACCGATTGGACTTGCGCTTGTGCGCCGTGCGCGAGGCTGCGCGCGAGAGCGAAAAACTCATCGATCGTTTGCTGGTGCTTCGCAATCCGTTCTTGCTGGCCGCCGCTCGCGCCGCGTGCCGTTTCGGTCGCGGCACCGATGCGATCGAGAGCCGCGGCGGCGTCACGCGACACCATCGAAACCGCGACGCTTGCTTCCACATATTCCGCCGTGGAACCCGTGATCGCGACGATTACTTCGCGCATGCGTTTCATCGCCCGTGCATGCTCATCGGCAACCCGAGCGAGTGCATCGGCGACTGCATTGTATCCGAGCGCGATCGCACCAGCACCGTCAAAACGATGCACCGTGACCGGCGCAATCGCGGACGTAAAGCCGGCGTCCAGATCGCCATCTGCGAGCGAACGAAGGGCACGTGCGAGCGAGGCAAGATCCGCAACGACCGCGCTCTCCATCGCCCGGCCGAGCAATGAGAGGCGTCGAGCATTCCGTCGCTCGACCGTCGCGCCGAACACGAGCGAAAGCACGATCGCGACCGCGCCGGCGAGAGCCGTCGTGACGACCGCCGTCCGTCCGGCGCTTACGTTCGCGGCTTGCAGGTAACCGGCTTCCGCTTGCACCCCGCGAAGTTGCCACAACGCGACTGCGAGGACAAAGCTCACAAGTACCGCGGGCACCACGAAACGCAGCAATCCGCCGAAACGATCGAACACACTACCTCCACCCGATCGCCGTTGACGATCCGTACAGTCGTGGTATCGGCATGAACAGCCAACGCGCGAGACCCCAAGCGCCCGTACGCGTCAAGGCTTTGTTGGGAACGATTCGCTCGCCGCGATATCCCGGACCACGAACGCGGGCGCACGGCTCGTGATTCGACCCGTGCGGCCGTTGCATACTGTTCGCCCGTGCGCGCCGCGCGAGGCGTAGGATTAGAGGTCGAAGTGGTGCTTGCGGAAGATCTGCTGCGCTTCGTTCGAGTGCAGAAACGACAGGAACTCTTTGGCCGCATCGGCGTGCGGAGCGTTTTTCAACACCGGGCGTACCGAATCCACTTTGGAGGAGAGCAAGGTCATCGTCGTGGTTCGGACGATGACGAGATCGGCGGTATTCCCGCTTCGCTGCAATCTGCGGCTACGTGATCGCGGCGAGGGCGATCGCAGCGGTGAGCACCATGAGGATCGCTGGGCGAATCCACAACGTCGAGAGCCGCAACGTCCGCGTGCGCAGTTCGCGCGCCAGAAAGCGTGCGACCACAAGTACCAGCACGCCGATTTGAACGAGTTGGGCTTGGCTCATGCGGCACCCCCGAGGTATGCCGCGCGAACCGCCTCGCTCGCCATGAGGTTCGCCGCCGTGTCTTCGTGGACGATCCGCCCGAGTTCCAACACGTACCCGCGTGTTGCGATCCCGAGCGCCTGGCGGGCGTTCTGCTCGATGAGCAACACCGTGGTCCCGCGCGCATTGATCTCGCGGATCACGCCGAAGATCGTTTGCACGAGCAGCGGCGAGAGCCCGAGGGAAGGCTCGTCGAGCATCAGCAACCGCGGACGCGACATCAAGGCACGCGCCATTGCGAGCATCTGCTGCTCGCCCCCCGACATCGTCCCCGCCAATTGCGTTAACCGCTCCCGCAGGCGTGGAAAGATGGTCAGGGCGTGCTCGAGGTCTTCGGCAACCTCACTTCGAGACGAACGCGTATAGGCGCCTAAGTCGAGATTCTCGCGCACCGTCATGCGCGCGAAGACGCGCCGACCTTCCGGAGCGTGTCCGATCCCAGCACGCACAACGGCATCGGGCGAGACACGCGTCATCTGGGCGCCGTCGAAACGCACGCTCCCCGCCGCGGGACGAACGAGCCCGCTGATCGCGCGCAAGGTCGTCGTTTTTCCGGCACCGTTCGCGCCGATCAGCGTGACGATCTCACCCTGCTCGACGCGAAGCGAGATGTCGTCGATTGCCGTGATGCGGCCGTAGCGAACGGCGAGCCCGTCGATCTCCAGAAGCGCCATCAGCGGGTTGACTCACCGTCGTCGTGCGTCATGCGGAGGGTGCACCGAGATACGCTTCGATCACGCGCGGATCGCTCCGCACGCTTGCAGGTGAACCTTCGGCGATCTTCTCGCCGTGATCGAGTACCGTGATGCGTTCCGAAAGCTGCATCACGAGCGCCATATCGTGCTCGATCAAAAACACGGTAACGCCGCGATCCCGGATGCGCCGAATCAGCGCGACGAGATCCTCCTTCTCGCGGGGGTTCATACCCGCGGCCGGTTCGTCGAGCATCAGCAACTTCGGATCGCTTGCCAACGCGCGTGCGATCTCCAACCGGCGCTGCATGCCGTACGCAAGATTGCGTGCATACTGTTCGGCAACGCGCTCGAGGCCGACGAATTGCAGCAACTCTCGTGCCTTCGCGTTCGCGCGCCGTTCCTCGTCGCGCTCGCGCGGCGTGTGCAGCAGCGAATCGAACAGCGACGAGCGCAACCGAGCGTGCTCGCCGGTCGTAACGTTATCGATCGCCGACATATAAGCGAAGAGTCGGATGTTTTGAAACGTACGCGCGATCCCGCGGGCGGCGATCCGATCCGGCGAGAGCCCGGCGACCGGCGCGCCGTCGAACTCGATCGCACCCGACGTCGGCTTGTAGATCCCCGAGATCGTGTTGAACACCGTCGATTTCCCGGCACCGTTGGGTCCGATCATCGCGACGATGCTCCCGGCCTCGACCGTGAAGTCGAGCGCGTTGCACGCGATCAGGCCGCCGAACCGCTGCGTGAGCGCGCGTGCGTGAAGGAGCGCCGTCACGACGCCGCCTGGTTGTAGAGCGACTGTTCCTGCGCGGCGACCGTGGCGTCGTCCTCGGAAGCGTGGAGTTCGGCTTTGCGTTGCCGGCTCGGGATCAGGCCTTCGGGCCGGAAGAGCATCATGACGACGAGGATTACACCGTAGATCAGAAACCGCGAGTTCGTGAGATCGATGCTCATGAGATGCAGCGTCCCGTGGATGAAGTTCGTCGCCTGTGGCAAGATGAAGCGATCGAGCGACGAGAGCACGAGGCTCCCCGCGATCACGCCGGCGATGTTGCCCATCCCGCCGAGCACGAGCATCGCAAGAATGAATACGCTCACGTTGAACCCGAACTGATCGGGCGACACGAGACCCAGTTTCGACGCATACGCGCATCCGGCCAGCCCGCTGAAGGATGCGCCCATCGCGAACGCCGAGAGCTTCGTCGTCGTGGTGTTGATACCCATATGCGCCGCGGCAAGCTCGTCTTCGCGAATCGCCATCCAGGCGCGGCCGAGCCGGCTGCGCCGCAAGTTGTTCGCCGCAAGAATCGCAAGCGCGATGAGCGCTAAGATCAGGAAGTAATACGGCAGCGGATCGAAGCCGAACCGTAAACCGAAGAAAACCGGTTGGTCGAGCGAACCGATGCCGTTCGGGCCGCCGGTGACGTTCGCAAGGTTCAAGAACGTCTGCGGGACGATCTCCCCGAAGCCGAGCGTCACGATCGCGAGATAGTCGCCGCGCAGCCGCAACGTCGGCGCGCCGAGCAGAATCCCGAAGATCGCCGCGATTCCGGACGCGACAAAGAGCATGACCCAAAACGGCAGGTGCAAACCGAATTGCGGGCTCGCGAGCATCGCATACGAATACGAGCCGATCGCGAAGAATGCGGCGTAGCCAAGGTCCAACAAACCCGCGAAACCGACCACGATGTTGAGCCCGAGTGCGAGCAGCACGAACGCGCCGGCGTCGGCGAGAAAATTGGTGAAGCCGCCGTTGTGCACCAGCAGCGGCAACAGAATCGCTGCGGCGAAGAGCACGATCGCGTTGCGCAGCGGAGGACGCACTAGTGGCACACTAAACCTTATTCGGGACCGATTCGCCGAGTAACCCCGACGGCCGGAAGATCAACACGAGCACGAGCACCGAGAAGACGACGACGTTCGTCCATTGATCCGAAACGTATTGCGCGGTCATCGCTTCGACCAGGCCGATGAGAAAGCCACCGAGCATCGCGCCGGTGAGGTTGCCGATCCCTCCGAGCACCGCGGCCGTAAAGGCTTTGAGCCCGGCGGAGAAGCCGTTGAGAAACCACGTCGTACCATAATAAACGCCCGAGACAAATCCCGCCGTCCCCGCAAGCGCCGAACCGATCAGGAACGTCAACGCGATCGTCGTGTTGATGTCGATCCCCATGAGTTGCGCCGCGTCGCGATCCTGCGCGGTCGCGCGCATCGCCTTGCCGAGCTTCGTCTTCGAGATAAACGCTTGCAGCACGATCATCATGACGATCGCGAGCACGATGACGACGAGTTGCTTCGTCGCGATCGTGACGTTCCCAAAGGTGAACACGGGGTTCGGGATCACTTGCGGGAACGGTACGGGCGACGGTCCGCGCCAGTACTGCATGACATTCTCCAGGATAAACGACATCCCGATCGCCGTGATGAGCGGCGCCAAGCGCGGAGCGTTGCGTAACCGGCGGTAGGCGAGACGCTCGATCGCAACGCCGACGAGACCACACAAGAGCATCGCGCCAACGATCGTGATGAGCACGACGCCGATGAGGGCGGGGCCGGTGACGACGCCCGTGACGCCGAGCAACCCGAGGATCGCGAGCGAGAAAAACGTTCCGAGCGTGTAGACGTCGCCGTGCGCAAAGTTGATCAGCTCGATGATCCCGTAGACCATCGTGTACCCAAGCGCGATGAGCGCGTAGATGGCGCCGAGCGACAGCCCGTTGACGAGCTGCTGGAGAAAAATATCCAACCGGCTACGTCAGCTTTACTTTGATCCGACGAACAGACTCTGCGCGTGTCCGCCGACAATCTTGCTGATCGTCAGGATCGGCGCAGTCGGATCACCGTTCGCGTCGAAGCCCAGCGAGCCGATCGGCGTCGCCAGATTTTTCGTTGCCGCCACATTTCGCAGAACGTCAGCGCGGGCGGGCATTTTACCGCCCGCCGCGTCGATCGCTTTGGCGATCGCCGCAATCTCAACTTGCGCCGCAGCATAGCCGTTCGCGCTGTAGGGACCAATCTCAGATTTGAACCGCGCCTTGTAACGCGCGACGAACGACTTCGCGCTCGGCAATTTGTTGGCGTCGGGTGCAGCGACTGAATAGTACGAGTTGTTCGCCATCGGTCCGGCCGTCTTCACAAACTCGGAATCGCTGATCCCGTCGCCACCCATGAACGGGACGTTCGACAAGCCGACATCGGCCATTTGACGCCGAACGAGGCCGCCGCCGGTCGACGTCGTTCCGCCGTAGAACACGCCGTCCGGCCGCTGCGACTTGGCCTTGGTGAGCAGCGCCTTGAAATCTTGTTGGTTTTTCGTTATGTGCTCGTGGCCGGCTACCGTACCGCCGCCGGTTTGAAACGTCTGGTCGAAGACGTCGGCGAGGCCTTTACCGTACGTCTCGTTATCGTCGACGATGAACACGTGCTTCCAGCCGAGTTTTTTTGCGAACTTCGCAAGCGCGCTGCCCTGCACGGAGTCACGCGTACAATCGCGAAAGTACGTATTCGTGTCGGGATGCGACGTGCGCAACTGCTGCGCATCCTTGCCGACGGTTAGGGTATCGTTCGTGTTGGCCGGGCTGATCTGGACGAGCCCCGCGTCGTTGGTGAGCGGGATCTCGGACTTCGCGACGTTCGAGTTGAACGGGCCCACCATCGCGAGCACGCTCCCGTCGCTGATGAAATTTTTCACGTTTTGCGCGCCGGCCGCCGGATCGTGAACGCCTTGGACGGCATCGTCGAGCAAATCGGCTGCGAGCGTGAAGCCGTGCGGTAGATGGGCTTCTTCGATCGCCAGCACCGCCCCGTTCTGGGTCGGAATTCCGGTCGACGCGTCGGCGCCGCTGACCGGCAAATCGACGCCGATCTTGATGATCTCGCCGTTGTTCGCGCCGGCGGCCGATGCGTTCGCTTTCGGCGCGGCCGTAGAGACCGCGGCCGCGGTCGGGGAAGTGGTCGTGGACGAGCTCGATCCGTTCGAGCAGGCGGTGAAGAGCGCGGCGAATGCCACGCCGGCAAGAATGGCACGCATATCGAAAGACGACCCTCTGGGACGGCGGTCGCCTGGGGTTACGCTCGGTCGGCACCCTTCCCTGCGGTTAGGAACAGATCGCGCTCATGTCGCGTCGTGTCGCCGGTTACGGCGGCTCGGATCGTGCGTCGCCACCGGCAAGCCGACGCGGTCGAGCTTACGTAGCGACGAGCTCGCGCACCGCTCCGGCATTAAAGTACGAGGCCTGCGGGTGATGCATGATGATCGCCGCAGTCGACTGTTCGGGCACGATTTGAAACGCCTCCGTGAGCGACGTGCCGATCGCGCGCTCCGCGTCGAGCAGTCGCCAAACGATCGCGTGCTGTTCGAGATCGGGGCACGCGCCGTACCCCCACGAGTAGCGCTTCCCGCGCCCGCCCGCAAGGCCGAGTTCGCCGCGGATCCGATCGTGCGTCCACTCGGCGAGCGCTTCGGCCGACTGGACCGAGAAGCCGTGCAGAAAATACGATGCGCTGTAATCGCCCTGCGCTTGAAGTTCGTCGATGCGCCGCGATGACGGAGAACCGACGGTTACGACTTGCATCGCGACGACGTCGCTCGCACCGCCGTCGACCGGCTCACGCAGGTAATCCGCCAAACACAAGTGCTCGCCGCCGAGCTGGCGCGCGAACGCCAAGCGCGCGATCTCCCGCTGCCGGTCGTCCGGATCGTAGAGGATCACGTCATCGCCGAGTCCGGCGGCCGGAAAATAGCCGTACACGACGCGCGGCTCGAGCAACCCGCTCGTCTCCGCCTCGTGCTCCAACCGCCGCAAGAGCGGCGCGAACTCGTCGGCGACGAGCCGCTCCCAAGTCTCTCCCTTCACGTTCGCACCGCCCCACGACAGCCGATAGAGGCTCTTGAGGTCGAAGCGCGGCCACAACTCGCGAACGTCGATCCGCTCGACCGTGCGCACACCGAAAAACGGCGGCGCCGGGATCGACGGCGTTTCGAGCGATCCGCGCGCGCCCACACGCGCGCCGGCGACCGGC
>JAABUQ010006283.1_pt1 | contig 18149 bp, 11 predicted proteins | sample 5560001 | NCBI WGS metagenome assembly JAABUQ01 (sample SAMN10711888, study PRJNA513371) | rock metagenome | isolation source: Antarctica rocks | place: Antarctica: Victoria Land, Finger Mt nord | collected 2015-12-18
CCGCCCGCCCGGATAGTGTGCTCCATTCGCCGGCGTGTAAGGCGCTTTTTGGATCGACTGCATAATCTTGATCGCTTCGAACGTCTCGCGCCCCGTGCCGTTCAAGACCTGGTCGGCGCTCGTGCCGTACATGCTTTCGAAAGTCGCAGTCGCGCGCGCGTCCTTAACTTGGAAATCGTTGATATTGTCGATCGCCAGCGCTTCATTCTTCCCTCGCAACGATCTCGGCAGGTCCGGACTCAAGCTCACCGCCCGCACCGGCGAGGGCCGCGGTTCCGGCCGCAGCGCACGGTTCAGCCAGCCGTCATTGGTCGCCTTCAAACCCGGCGTGCCCGACTCCATGTAGTCCTGCGCATCGAAATGCGAGCGCGTCGGATCGGGCGAGCCCACCGCCTCCACGATCGCGAGCTGCTTCGCATCCCAAAACGGCTTCAGCGCCCGGAGCGACGGATGCAGACCGAATCGCCCATCGAGATCGATCGCGCTCCGCTCCGTCCCATCCGGGCGCGGAATCGCAATTGTAGGACGCGACGCATAGTACCCCGGCTCCCCATGCGGAATTACCACGTTTAGTCCATCTACCGCGCCTCGCTGAAAAATCGCGATCAGTATCTTCTTCCGCTCCGTCGGCGCTTCGCTTGCGTAGACCGCCCGCGAAAGCCAGGTGGGCACCGAGCCCACTCCAAACATCGCCAGCGCCGAGCTTTTCAAAAACACCCTGCTCAAAAACAATCTGCGCGAGAGCATTCGTCTTCCTTTCTTTCCTGTTATCGGCGCTGAAAATCGGGCGACCCGAGGGTCAGTCCAGCAACCAGACTAGGTAGCCGGGGGGATCCGGCCTTGGCGTTCTGAGTCAATTGCTTCTGCAGTTCCGGATCATTCAGCGTCTTCTCAATCGCGGTCCTGGTTTGAGTGCTGGGCTCCTGTTCCAGCAGCGACCGCGCCAACTCCATCGGATCCCGGTTCGCCATCGCCTGCCACGCGGCGAGGTCCACCTTCACGCCGGGCACGCGATTATGCGCCAGCGCCAGCCCAAAGTTCATACGGTCCAGCAGCCCCGCGGAACTGATCCATTCGGCGTTCGCACTTGAGTAACCGGTGGGCTCAATCTTGCGATACAACGGCTCGCCCAACTTTTGCAGTTCATTCGAGAGCAAGAACGCAGAAGTTACATCCGCATTCGTCGCCCGCACCGCGCTCGCAATCATTTCGAAGGGCGTCTTCACCTTGGCGCGATAGGCCCCCTCCGACCAGAACTCCGGCGATCGCAGCATCGTCCGCATCACTTCGCGCAGGTCTCCATCGGACTTCACAAACGTCTCCGCCATCCGGTTCACGAGCGTGGGAGGCGGATCGTCCGCCACGAACCGTTTCGCCAGCTTCAGCGAAAGGAAACGCGCCGTCGACGGATGGTGCGCCAGAATATCCAGCACTCTCAAGCCATCCTCCATACCGCCGCCGGCCGTAATCGCATGACCCAGCACCGTCTTCGCGCCCTTGTCATGCACCTTGTCGTTGTACTCAAAGACACCGCCCTTACGCCGGCCCGCAATCGTCCATCCCGTGAAACAGCGCGCCACTTCAATCACGTCTTGCTGCGTGTAGCCGCCCTCCACGCCCAGCGTGTGCAGTTCCAACAACTCGCGGCCGTAGTTTTCATTCAACCCGCGCTTGTTCTTTTGCCCCGGCCCGACAGACTGCCAGTTGTCCAGATAAAACAACATCGCCGGGCTCTCCGCGGTAGCCAGCAGCAGATCGTGAAACTTCCCGAACACGTGCGGACGAATCGATTCCCGCTCATAAGTCGGAATCATATAGCGGTCCGCGCCCTTGTTCAGAAAAACATTGAAGTGGTTATACCAAAAGTCGACCAGCAACTCTTCCAGTTGGTGATCGCTATAAATGGCCCGCAGAAGTTTTGCTTCCGCCAGATCGTTCGCCACCACGTTTTGCGGGTTCACTGCCAGCGTCAACTGCCGTCGCAGCTCCACCGGAGCGAGTGCCATCAGTTGTTGCCGCTGCTGCCGCCGGAGCGCCCAGGCAAAATCCGCTCGCTTCTCCTCCGGGATCAAAGCCAGCACCGCCCGCTTCTCCTCCGGTTTGCCGCTCTCCAGAACGTCCATCTGGTCGGGAGTGAGAAGGCTGGACAACTTCACGCGCAAGTTCAGATCCGAATCGTCATTAGAATCCTTCAGAGTTTCCGCCGCGCCATCGCGTTTCTCCAGATAGCGATCAGCCAGCCGCACCACAATACCCCGCAGCTCCGGATCTTCCGGCAACGGCGACCGCCCGCGCGCCACGGCCGCAATCATCTGCGGAGGCGGATAGTGTACGTACGCGTCATGAATGCTCATCCCCAGCGATTCCAGCGGCGCCAGCCGTTGCTCCAGCTGCGGATTCTCCCGCACGCGCTCCGGATGAAGCTCCGCCTCCAACCAGTTGTCCAGGCCCATCGGTTGAAGCTGCTCCAGATCCCCCGGCTTCGGACCGAATGTCAGCCGCTCCAGCGCATGGTGCGCGCGTTCGTCCCGCGGTAGTAATTTGCTGAACGCCACATATTGAGGAGGGTTCGCCTTCGCCTGAATCGGCTTCAGCTTCTTCGGCTTCAGCCCATTAATACCGGCCGCGAGCAAGGGCGTAAGCAGCACTGCGCATACGGCATAGCGTTTTGACACTCGCCTCACTCCTCTAATAACGTCCCCTGTGGAAAAAAGTTGACCCCTAGTACGCTTATCGATCAACATAGTGGATGAAGGCGAATTATCGGCATGGACAACCAGGACAACGGCGTAAGCCGTCTGGATCGGCTCGAGCGAATGATTCAAACGCTCGGCGAAGCGGCGCAGGGCTTAGTAAAACACGCCGAAGACACCGATAAACGCATCGATGCGAACGATCGTCAGATACAAATATTGCGACAGGTCGCGCTTGAAACTAATGAGAGAATAGCCAGCTTAGTCTCCGCCATTGGCGATTACGTGCGCACGCAACAGCATTAATTCGGCGCGGCAACTCCCAGCTTCTTGCTATAGTCACTACGCTGTTTAGCCTGAATCGCTTCGGCCTGCTTAAACTGATTCGCTGCTTCCCGCGCCTGCCCCAGCTTGCGCAGCGCTGTTCCCAGGGCGTAATGCGCCTGAATATAGTTCCCGTCCAGATGAATAGCTTTTTCCAAGGCGCGCACCGCGGCGGCCGGCCGGTTCAGCGCCAGTTCGGCTTTGCCCAAGCCGAACCAAGCCTCTTTGTAATTCGGATTGACACGCGTAGCCGACTCGAAATGCGGCACCGCCGCCGCCGGCTGGTTCTGTTTGGACAAGATCTCACCCAACAAGCAATGCGATACCGGATCGTCCGAATAGCGCTTCAATTCAGCTTCAAATTCGGCGGTAGCGGCTTCAAGGTTTCCCTGCTTCCACTCGATCTGACCCAGACCGGAGTGAATGCCCGGGTAGCGAGGATCGGCCGCCAGCGCCGCTTCATATTCGGCGCGCGCTTCGCTGTCCCGCGATGTCTTGTCGTAAGCCATGCCAAGCATCACATGAGCTTCGGCCGAGTTAGGATTCACTTGCATCAGACGAGTGAAGACATCAGTCGCCCCCTTGAAGTCTTCGCTGCGCATGTACGCTTTCCCCAGCAGATCAAGGGTTGCCATGTCCGCTGTGTTGAGCTGGCTGGCACGTTCCAGATAACGCGCCGATTCTCCGTAGCGATCCAACGCAAACAGAGTGAATCCAGCCAGATCAAGAGTCTGAAAATCCGGTTGGCGCTGCGCCACATCCTGAAGAAGAGGCCAAGCATCGCTATACTCCTGCGCGCGGAAATGCGAGATCGCCAGGTTCTTCGAAGTGGCAAGATCGCCAGGCTTGATCGCCAGCGCCTTGCTATACTGTGCCACCGCTTCGCTGTGCTTCGTTTGCCGGTCGAGCGAAATAGCAAGGTTGTTCAGCACCTCTAGCGAATCGGGCTGCAGTTGCAGAGCTTGCCGGAACTCTGCTTCCGCCTGACGATTATCCCCGCGCTGCAAGGCAGACGACCCATCGACCAGCAGTTGCCGGAGAGCCTGGTCACCTGCCAGAAGCGGAAATACGCACAAACAAAACTGAGCCGCGCGCGTAAGAAGCTGTGAATTAATCGGCCAAGCGGGTCCGCAGGCGGTCCGAAACGCGAAAACCCGGGACTGACTCGTTTTGCCGAGCGCCGCAAAGTACGAAAAACAAATGGACTTCGTCGCGAGCGCAAAACGTTGTCTGTCCCAGCGGTTTTCCCCACGCGACACGGCCGGAGCTCCTGCCGATTTTTTCACACCTTCCGAGGGAGCGGTACCTCTGCTGCTAAAAGTACAACTTTAAGCCCAACTGAATATTTCGCGGATTATGAGCGGCGGTCACCTGCCCGAAGCTAGCGGAAGCTGTGTTAACCACCAGGCCTCCCTGAGTGAAGTTCGTGTGGTTGAAGACGTTGAAGAATTCGCCGCGGAACTGCATGCTGATTCTCTCACCGAACTTGAAGTTCCTAATACCGGACATATCCCAATTCTGAAGGTGAGGTCCCAGAAGAATGCCGCGTCCGGCAGTGCCGAAATGACCGACGGCATTGGTGAACGCACCCGTGTTGAACCATTGGGAGACTGTCTTGGGACCGTCCAGCGACTGACCCGGCACCAGGTCCGCGCGAGGAGCGATCGCGGTATCGGCGTTGATACCAATTCCGCCGGGATACGTTCCGGGTGCATTGCCGGAACTCCCGGCGTTAAAAGGATCGGGACCTTGGCGAACGGTGAGCGACTGGCCGGATTCGACCGTGGTGATTCCGGACAACTCCCACCCGCCCAGCACGTGACCCAGGACTCCCCTCTGGTCTTTAAAGAAAGGGAGATTGTACACGTAGTTCGCAATGAAGATGTGCGGCGTGTTCAGCGACGCAGGCCCGTAGGAGTAACGGTAATCGTAAGTGTTTGAAAGCGGCGCATCGCGATCGGCTGGATTGTCCGACAGGTTCTTCGACCAGGTGTAGGACACGCCCAGGTTCAACCCATTCGAAACCCGGCGATTCAATGAGACCTGCAGCGAGTTGTAGTTGCTGTTGAAATCCGCGGTGCGAGTTTTGAAGTACGAGTAGCCCACATACGGCCGAACCGCGTTGACGTTCACAGTGGGGTTTGCTTGGCGCGTTGCCAGCGTCGGCTGGTTCGCGTCAATTTCGCCCAGCAAGTGGGTGCCTTTCGTCCCAACGTAGGCAATCTGGAAAACGGTGCTCGGAAAGAGCTGCTGCTCAATTGAAAAATTCCAGTCCTGATAAGACGGAACCTTGAAGGCCGGGGTGCCGGAGGTGTCGAAACTCGCCGGGCCTAAAGGTACGGTGTTCGTGCCGCCAAGCGGTCGGTCGAAGCTCGTATTGGTGATCGTAGTCGAGCGTAGAATCGGCGGCTCAGTGAATGCGTTCTGTTCCCACAGACCATTCAGGGTACGGTCGTAATAAATGCCATAGCCGGCCCGAATAGCGGTTTTTCCATTCCCGCTCGGATCAAACGCGAACCCTACTCGCGGACCCCAATTGTTATTCGAGTTCGGGTTGACCTTCGACCCGTACGGCGAGCAAGTAACCGGTGCAATGGTCTGAGCCGCCGCGCAAGCCCCTCCTTGCGGAAAGATGATTCCGTTGACGTAAGTGGAGGGAACCACGCTCTGGCCGGCGATGAAGTTTCCGTTCGCCGGATTGATACGCGGCGCATTCGCCGGGTTGAAAAGCAGCGGGTCGAAGTTATTCAGCAAGTTATTTGAGTCCGACGGAGTGGGGAAGTAGCTGTAGCGCACGCCCAGGTTCACAGTCAACCGTGGGCTGATTTTCCAATCGTCCTGCATGTACGCTTCCACGTTGGTGTAGTTCAGGTGGGGAATGATATCGCGGCTCGCTTGCGTGAACGTGTCCACATTCCCCAGCAGAAAATTGGCAAAGGCCGAACCGGGAATGCTGGTTGTCGTGCCCGGAAAGGCGGACGTCTGGAAACTGAAGGTGCCGTTGCTCCCGGTAGGTCCGTTCTCCGTCTTCGTCAACCACTGCACGGTGACACCGGCACGCACGGTATGACTCCCGACCACCTTCGAGAAATTGTCGTAGAAATTCTTGTCGATGTTTCTTTCGTTATAAGGAGCGGCCGGGAGAGCGAGCCCAGTGAAACCCGAGATGGTCACTCCCGGAATGCGTCCGTAAGGATCCGTGTACGGAAGGCCGCCGGCGAGCGCGCCCAGGAAGGCCGGCGAATTCGTGACACCCGTCGCCGTGCTGGTGATGGCGCCCCAGGAGTAGTTGTAGGCAGCTTCATTGACCACCGTCGGCGAAATGGCCCAGGACACGTTAGCGACCACGTTTTTCCCGGGCGCGTTCGTCGCCGTAGAAGAGATGCCTGGGAGAGGTTCACCGGCGAATAGGCCGCCGGGCTCGGTGGTGGGCACTATGTCCTGTATGAAGCGCCCGAAAATGTGGACTTTCTCAGTGATGTTCTGATCCAGCCGGACCAGATCCTGCCGGTAATTATTTTGGGACACAACATTTGAGATGTATTGAGTCCCATTCGCGGCGTTGCCGGGGAACCTGGAATACACGTTGGCGTTATACACTCGGGCGTTATTGCTGAAACACGCCGGAGAAATCTGTGTGGTGCTCCCGTTATAAGTCAAGCAGCCCGCCGGCGCCGTGAGCGACGTGAGATTGCCGGCAAACGTCCCATTCAGTTGCGTGGCGGTGGGGACAGTGGCGTTAAAGGTCGACGGCTGTCCGGTCTTGCGCCACTCTTCCGACCAGAAAAAATAAGTCTTCGATAAGCTTCGCTTGTAAAGCTTGGGGATGAAAAGAGGTCCCCCGACGGTGAATCCGTAATCGTTGTAGCGGAGCGGCGGGCGAGGCCTTCCGGCGCGGTTCGCGAAAAAGTTGTTGGCGTTGAAGTAGTCGTTGCGAACGAACTCGTACAGGTCGCCGTGAAACTGATCGGTGCCGGACTTGGTGGCCACGATAACTTGAGCGCCACCGCTTCGTCCGTACTGGGCATCGTAGCTGCTGCGCGCCAGCGTGAACTCCTGGATCGCATCCACGCTCGGCACGTTCAACAGCGTTCCATTCGAGCCGCTGTCGTTGATGTCCGCGCCATCCACCGTCCAGTTATTCGATGTGTTACGCGCGCCGTTCACCACCACGTTTGTGGTGTTCGAAATGCCAAAGTTAATCACGTCGGGAAATCCGGAGACCACGCCCGGCTGCAGAGTGACAAGCTGTTGAAAGTTTCGATTATTCAACTGTAATTCGCGCACCTGCGTTCCGCTGATGGTCCCCATTTGGGCGGCGCTGGCGGTTTGCACGGCCACGGCGGTCTCGGCGACATTCACCGTCTCTGAAATTTGACCGGTCTCCAATTGCACTGGCAGCGAGCGCTTCTGCGCCACGTTCAGGACCACGTTCGAAGCGCTAAACGTCTTAAAGCCGGCCAGCTTGACATTCACTGTGTAAGTTCCGGCCGGCAGGTTAGTAACAGTGAAGTCGCCATTCGCATCCGTGGTGACCGTACGAACGTCCGTATTGGTGGCGTCGTTGTGGACAAGAACCGACGCTCCGGGAACAACCGCGCCGGAGGTATCGGTAACCGTTCCGAGAAGCGTCGCATAGATCTCCTGAGCGACGATCTCCTGAGCGACACAACAGGTGAAAACCAGCACGAGCGCGACAGCGCGTTCCGCAAACCGCATTCTGATCAAATCAAGTCTCCTGAAGAAAGGTGGATAAATCGCCAAGCCGTCTCTCAGTCAAAGCCACACCCCATAGACTCCGGGTAAGAACGACAGGCAAGGGCACAGACGAAGCGACAACTACTCCCAACCGAAAGCAACGGCTTAGGAAGATGTTATCCCAATTGTCACGTGCGTAGCAAGACCACGCATCCTCTTGCGTGTTTGCGTCACCGCTGCCGCTAGGAACTCGAAAGTAGCCCTGCGCCTTAGCCGGTACCGTCTTAAATGCGAATTGGCGGTAGCCGCCATGCGAATCGTTGGTAGCCGCTCCGCACTCTAGCCGATCTATAAAGTGACTAGCCGCCAAACGGAGGCCACACGGCTTCCTGTTCCCTACGGGAAAACAGTTGTGCTATTTACACATGAAACCGTAGAAACCTCAGGGCATCTAATCAGATGAACGGAGCTTAATCATTGAAGGTTTGGACGCGTGATGTTCTCAGCGAATTCGTTCGCACGAAGCTCGATGGTTACCGCCTGATCGTCGTCTCGAATCGTGAGCCCTTTCAGCACCGGCGAGTCGGCAATCAAGTCGAGTGCGTGCAGCCGGCTAGCGGCATGGCGAGCGCCCTCGATCCCGTAATGCGCGCCTGTGGCGGTTTGTGGATTGCGCATGGCAGTGGCGATGCCGACCGGCAAACGGTAGACAAGCGCGATCACGTCCAGGTTCCGCCGGAGAACCCGGAGTACACTCTCCGGCGCGTCTGGCTCTCCCAAAAAGAGGAAGAAGGCTACTACGCGGGCTTGTCGAACGAAGGCCTATGGCCGCTCTGTCACGTCGCGTTCACACGTCCCGTCTTTGATCCCGATCATTGGGAGATGTATCGCCGCGTCAATGCGCGCTTTGCGGAGGCCATTCTTGAAGAAGCCGGCACGCTCCCCACTTTCGTGTTCATTCAGGATTACCATTTCGCGCTGTTACCGCGCATGCTCCGGAACTCCAGTTCCAACCTGGTAATCGCGCAGTTCTGGCACATCCCGTGGCCGAACCGGGAAGTCTTCAGTGCCTTTCCGTGGCGCGAAGAAATTCTCGACGGCATGCTCGGGAACGATCTGCTGGGCTTTCATCTTCAGCATCACTGTCAGAACTTTCTTGAGACTGTCGACCACTCGCTCGAGTCGCGTGTCGATCTGGCTACTTCCGAGATCTGCCGCGGCGGACACTGCACCTCCGTTTGCCCCTTCCCCATCGGCATCGATTTCGACGAACATACCGAAATCGCCGAGTCGGACGAAGTCGCGCTGGAAATGCAGCGCTGGAAGAAGGAGCTCTCGCTCGCCGACAAGGTTCTCGGAATCGGCATTGAGCGTCTCGACTACACCAAAGGCATCCCGGAGCGCCTCCGTTTTCTCGACCGCTTCCTCGACGGAAATCCCGCCTATCGCGGCAAGCTGGTCTTCGCGCAAATCGCCGTGCCCAGCCGCTCTACTCTGCCGGCCTACCGCCAGATCGAAAAGGAAATCGACTCGCTCACCGCGCAAATCAACTTGCGTTGGGGTACGGCCTCCTACAAGCCTGTCGTTCTCCTCAAGCGCCAGTACACGCAAGTCGAGATGATCGCGCTCCACCGTTTGGCTCAGTTCTGTGTGGTCTCCTCCTTGCACGATGGCATGAATCTCGTCGCCAAAGAGTTCGCCGCCAGCCGCACCGACGAAGATGGCGTCCTGATCCTCAGCAAGTTCACCGGCGCCGCCCGCGAGCTGAAGGACGCGCTGCTGATCAATCCTTTCTCCATTGAAGAGGGCGCCGATGCTTACCGCGCCGCCATCCAGATGCACGCCGATGAGCGCCGCCGCCGCATGGTGCGCATGCGGGAAGCCGTTGAGCACAACAACGTCTATCGATGGGCCGGCAAAGTCATCACCGAACTGGTCAACTTGCAATTTCCGCAGCGCACCGCCCGCGAGTATCCCTTGCCCGTTCCGCAGGCCAGATTTCGCGAACCCCGCTTAGGAGTCGCCGTTTGAACACCGCTCCAGCCTTCGCTTATCCCTCGCCGCTGTTTGAGAACGCTCCGGCAATTGCGCAGCGTATCGCCTCAGCCGGCCACGTCGCCCTGCTCCTCGACTTCGACGGGACCATCTCCGAAATTGTTTCCCGGCCCGAAGACGCCGAAATGGCGCCCCAAATCCGCCCCCATCTCCAAGCGCTTGCGGCGCGTCCAGGCTTCCATGTCGCGGTCGTCAGCGGCCGCGCCTTAGAAGACGTGCGCGCCCGAACCGGACTTGAAAACGTCATCTACGTCGGCAATCACGGCCTTGAAATCGAAGCCGGAACCACCCGCTTTCGCGAGCCTCACGCCGAATCGTTGCGCCGCGAACTCCGCAGCCTGGCGCTTCAACTCAAATTGGCGCTCGCCGAAACCGACGGTCTCGAGATCGAAGACAAAGGCCTCACTCTCAGCGTGCATTACCGCCGCGTCCCGGAGCAATTGCACCATTGGGTGCGTGAAGTAACGAACGGCGCCGCGGCCCGCTCCCGCTCCTTCCTCTGCCGCGAAGGCAAGATGGTCCTTGAGGTCAAGCCGCAAAGCACTTGGAACAAAGGCTACGCCATCAAGTGGATTCTGCGTGAGATTCTGCCCTCTCCTTCGCTTCCCATCTACATCGGCGACGACGTTACCGACGAAGATGCCTTCGCCGCGATTCCGCAAGGGATTACTATCAGAGTCGGGGATCCCGGTGTTAGCCGAGCGCATTTTTACCTGCCTCATGTTGCCGCCGTTGGCGAGTTCCTCGAATGGCTAACTCACGCAAAATTGCATGGCTCACGCGCAACTGCTCAGCGGGCTGGAAGATGACCCGCTCTGGTACAAAGACGCAATCATTTATGAAGCTCACGTCCGGGCATTTTATGACAGCAACGCCGACGGCATGGGCGATTTCCGCGGCCTTACCGAAAAGCTCGACTACCTCGAAGACCTTGGCGTAACCGCCGTCTGGCTGCTCCCGTTTTTTCCGTCTCCCTGGAAAGACGACGGCTATGACATCGCCGATTTCCGCAGCGTGCATCCGGCCTACGGCACCTTGCGCGATTTCCAGAATTTCCTTAAAGAAGCCCATCGCCGAGGCCTGCGCGTCATCACCGAACTCGTCATCAACCACACATCCGACCAGCACGAATGGTTTCAGAAGTCCCGGCGAGCCGAGCCCGGCTCCAGTTGGCGCGATTTCTATGTCTGGAGTGACAATCCTAATAAATACGAAGGCACCCGCATCATCTTCAAAGATTTCGAGCCTTCAAATTGGAGCTGGGATCCGGTCGCCAAAGCCTACTATTGGCACCGCTTCTTTTCGCACCAGCCCGATCTCAATTTCGACAGTCCTCTCGTACGCCGCAGCATTATCCGCACGCTCGATTATTGGGCCCAAATGGGAGTCGATGGCTTCCGCCTCGATGCCATCCCCTATCTGTACGAACGCGAAGGAACCAGCTCGGAAAACCTGCCCGAAACTCACGCCTTTCTAAAGGAACTCCGCCGCCATATGGATGCCACTCACCCCGGCCGCATGTTTCTTTCCGAAGCGAATATGTGGCCGGAAGACGCCGTCGCGTATTACGGCACCGGTGACGAGTGCCACATGAACTTCCACTTCCCGCTCATGCCGCGCCTGTTTATGGCATTGCGCCTCGAAGACCGCACCCCCATTGTCGAAATCCTGAAGCGCACCCCCGCCATTCCCGAAAACTGTCAATGGGCGATGTTCCTTCGCAATCACGACGAACTGACGCTCGAGATGGTGACCGACGAAGAGCGCGATTACATGTACCGCGTCTACGCCGCCGATCAGCGCGCGCGCATCAATCTCGGGATCCGCCGCCGTCTCGCTCCGCTGCTCGGCAACGATCGCCCGCGCATTGAAGTCATGAACGCGCTTCTTTTCTCCATGCCCGGAACGCCTGTCCTCTATTACGGCGACGAGATCGGCATGGGAGATAACGTCTACCTGGGCGACCGCAACGGCGTCCGTACTCCCATGCAATGGAGTCCCGACCGCAACGCCGGGTTTTCCGCCACGAACCCACAGCGTCTCTATCTTCCTGTCAACATCGATCCCGCTTACCATTACGAGGCCATCAATGTGGAAACGCAGGAAGACAATCCCGCTTCTCTTCTGAATTGGACCAAGCGCATGATTGCCCTGCGCAAGCAGTACAAAGCATTTGGCCGCGGCACTCTCGAGTTCCTTTCGCCGTCCAATCAGCGTGTCCTTGCATTCGTCAGGCGCTACGGAGAAGAAACCATTCTCGTCGTCGCAAACCTATCCCGCTTCGCCCAGGCGGTCGAGCTCGATCTTCACAAATACCGCGGCTACACGCCCGTGGAGATGCTTGGCCGAACCGATTTTCCTCCCGTCGGCGAAGGGTATTACAACGTAACGCTCGGTCCGAATTCGTTCTTCTGGTTCACGCTTGAACAGCGCGCCGTGCCCCTCACGGTCGCCGCTCCCAGCCTCGCGCCGAGAGAAGGCAGAATTCCGGTCGTGCCGGTCACGGCTCTTTCGGCGCTGTGGGAAGCGAATGGCAAAGCCGCCATTGCGGCCGTCTTGCCGGCTTTTTTGTATTCCCGCCGCTGGTTCCGCTCCAAAGGCCGCCGCTTCCGCTCCGCCATCATCACCGAAGTCATTCCTATTGTGCCCGGCAAGTACGTCCTCTCACTGGTGCGCGCTGAGTACACAACGGGCGATCCGGAAGACTACCTCATCCCGATTGCCTGCGCCCGCGGTGATGAAGCCCAACTGATTCAGGAGGAGAGCCCGGAATCGCTTCTTGCCGAAGTGCATGCGCCTGACGGCACCCGCATGCTTCTCTACAGCGCCACTATAAACCCCGAATTCTGCACCTCGCTGCTTGAAGCCTTCGCGAAGCGCAAGAAATTCCGCGGAGAAAAAGGTCAACTCACCACCGAACGCAATCGCCTGTTCCGGCCGCTCTGGGGCGGCACCCATCCCAACCTGGAACCTTCCGTCTTGCCTTCGTCGGAAGTGAACACCTCCATCAAATTTGGCGACCATTTCATTCTCAAGCTCCTGCGCTTTGTCGAAACAGGTGTACATCCCGGCGTGGAAATGGGCCGGCTTTTGTCGGAAAAGCTGACGCCTCCCTTTCCCAACGCCACGCCTTTCACGGGCCACCTTCAATACGAATCCGACTCTGGTCAATCCACAACGGTGGCGGTTCTACATGGCTCGATTCCCAACGAAGGAACTGCCTGGCAGCACACCCGCGCCCACGTGAGCGATTTTCTGGGACGCGCGGAACAATCGAAGCACTCGAAATCCGACGCACAGAAATCCGCGCCCACTAACTTCTATACTCTGGGCTTCGCCCTCTCGCCTCCACCCTCCATTGCCACCGAACTCATCGGTCCTTACCTCCGCTTAGCCGAGACCATGGGCCGGCGCGTGGCGGAGTTGCACCGCGTCTTCGCGCGAGACGTCGCCGACCCTGCCTTTGCCCCCGAACCATTCAACGATTTTTACCGGCAAGGCTTGTATCACGGCTATATGGGATTGACCGGCCGCCGCATGGAGTTCATCCGCCAGCGCTATTCCGATATGAACCCGGACATTCGCCTGCTCGCCGAAAAAGTTCTCGAAGGCGAAAACGCCATCATCGCGAAGCTCGGCGCCGTCTTCGAGCAGCGCATCCCTTCCATGCGAACGCGTTTTCATGGACGCCTGCACCTCGGCCATCTTTTGGTATCCAACGCCGATGTCGCCATCTTCGATTTCGAAGGCGATCCCGACCAACACCTCAGCGAGCGCCGCATCAAACGCTGTCCGCTTCGAGACGTCACCAGCATGCTGCTTTCCTTCGGCTATGCCGCTGTCTCTTCGGTGCGCCAGATTGTCGCCAGCGAGCAGACCGAAAGCCTGCCTCGCCAGACCCTCCGGGTTTGGTCACGTTTCTGGTATTCGCACGTCAGCGCGGCCTTCTTGCGAGGCTACTGGAGTGTCGCCCACAAGGCTCCCTACCTGCCGCCTTCCCAGGAGCAGCAGGAAGTGCTCCTGCAAACGTATCTGATGGAACGCGCCCTGCTCGATGTACGCGCCGATGTCGAGGACAAGCCCGAACTGTCCGGCATGCCCCTCCGCATCATCTTGCATCTGCTCGATGCCGAAGCCGAACGGAAGCTGGGCGAATGATAACCGCGCACGCGGGCTGCCTGCTATTTCTATTCGCCGGCTTCTCCCTCGTTGCGCAAGACAACCCAAGACCTAGAATTTCCGGTCTCGCCCACATCTCCCTCTATGCTCACGACTACGAAAAGTCCCGGGCCTTCTATCGCGACTTCCTCCGTTTCGAAGAGCCGTATACGTTGAACAATGCGGATGGCTTACCCTCCATGACATTCTTCAAAATCAACGATCGTCAGTTCATCGAAATTTCACCGGAGCGTGAAGCGAACTCCGATCGGCTGAACCATTACGCCATCGAGACTGACAATGCCGAAGCCATGAGGAAGTATCTCGCCGGACGCGGCGGCAAGGTCCCGGATCAACTTCCGAAAGGCCGCATCGGCAATCTGAACTTCATGATCCGCGACCCCGAGGGACACAACATAGAGATTGTCGAGTACCCGCCCGACAGCCAGACTTCTCTCACCGGAGGCAAGTTCATGTCCGCCAATCGAATCTCCCCGCATCTGCGACATGTGGGCATTATCGTGACCGATCTTGGCGTTGAGAGCAAGTTCTACACCGACGTGCTCGGCTTCACCGAAACTTGGCGCGGCAGCGGCAACGGCAAGCAACTGTCTTGGGTAAACCTGAAAGTCCCTGACGGCAGCGACTACGTCGAATTCATGCTTTACAACGAAGCGCCGGCGCCCGCCAAGCGCGGTGGCGCCCATCACTTGTCACTGGACGTACCGGACGCCCAGGCCAGCGTAGCCAAGCTGAATGCAACCCCCTACCGGCAGCAGTACACGCGCCCCATCGAGATCCGCACCGGCATCAACCGCAAGCGGCAGGTGAATCTCTTCGACCCCGACGGAACCCGAACAGAGCTGATGGAGCCAAATACGGTCGATGGCAAGCCCGCTCCAGCCTCCAACCTTCCGCCGCCTAGTGGTCTGTCGAGGTGATGCTCCCATTTCCATCGCGGCAGGTCACGAGTAACTAGAAACCGGGAACAAACACACGCATAATACGTATACGACTAATTGCAACGGTTTATCCGAATACTGAGGAACTCCAGCATGCCTATACGAATGGTAGTTCTCGCTATGATGGCGGGAGCGTTCACGAGTTTTGCCCTCGGAGATGGGCCGCGACTAACGGCTGCCGGCATCATGCAGCGCGTTGCAGCGAATCAGGATAGGGAGCAGAAGGCTCGGACGGAGTTTGTGTATGAGGAAACCGTGCATCGGGCCATGCGGCGCAAAGATGGCAAGCTGTTACGGGAGGAGCACCGGACGTTTGCTGTGATCCCGGGGCTCAACAAAACCGAGAGAAAGCTACAGTCCGTGAAGGGCAGGTACTGGAACAAAGGCAGGTACGTGCCGTTCGAGGGCGAACCCGTACCGCAGTCAGGTCTGTTTAATATAACGTTCGATGGAGACAACGCTGAGCGCCAGACCAAGGACGGCGTAGATAAAGATCTATTCCCGTTGACCAGCGACGAGCAGAAAAAGTATGCTTTCGAGTTGACGGGTGAACGGATCGTGCATGCACGACCGGTCTATCAAATTCGGTTCCGTCCAGCCAATCGCAAGGACTACGGCTGGGCAGGAGAGGCGCTGATCGATAAGGAAGAGTTCCAACCAGTCTCGGTGTACACCCAGCTCTCGCGCCGCTTGCCGGTGGCTGTGCGAACGGTGCTGGGAACGGACGTACCAGGCTTAGGCTACAGCGTTCAATATACGCGCGTGGACAAGGACCTGTGGTTCCCTTCGACTTATGGAACTGAATTTGGGGTGCATGCGTTATTTTTGCTGAATCGTACATTCACTGAATCAGTGGAGAATAAGAATTTCCGGCGAGCCGCCGTTGAAAGCCGGATCGAGTTCGGAGACAGTCCGACTGAACATTAAACGGTGTCGAGCATCTTCAACCCGCACGAGCCGTGTTGTTACCGGCTTACGAACACATCCTCAACCAGAACGGAACCTGATGGAAGAGGCGGAGGCAGTGGAATCTCCTGCCCCAAATGAAAGTCATGGGTTCCTTGATAGTCGTACACTTCGACGAAGCGCGATTCGGAGTGAACCACCCAGACGGCCGACGCGCCGGAGGCTAGATAGATTTGCGGCTTCTTTCGGAAAGCTGCAGTGTTGTTCGCGGGTGAGAATACTTCAATAACCAGCTCAGGGCTCCCGGTTGGATACGTTTTGCTCTCGGTAGCGGCATTCCATTTTGTCGATTGATGGCAAAGACGTCAGGACGTGGCATGCTTTCAGTGTTTGACAAACGCATGCTGGTATCTTGCCGAACCAGAAAAGGACTGCCCTGGAGCAGACTCGTCAAGAGATCGTAGAGCCGGGCACAGATATCGGCATGTTCCGGCATGGGCGATGGCGACAAGATTATCTCTCCTTCGATCAGCTCATCCTTCACCTCGGGAGGAGCTTGATAAGACAAATACTGTTCGATGGTGACGCCGGTAAACTGTGGACTCGGCATAGGAGTTGACCTGTGGCCCTTCCCCATCATGACGCATTCTGGTTGTTGTTCGAATTGAGCGCTGGCTTGCCGGTTGGCAAGCGTAAGGCCCAAGTGTCACTTTCCAATAACTCTTTTTCTTGATCGAAATTCAGGCGGCCTTCCGATGCTAATGTGCTTTTATGAGGACGATGATCGATTTGCCGGATCCGTTATTCCGAGAAAGGCGGTAGCGGCACGACGCGGGACATCACTAAAGACCGTCATACGCCACGCGGTGGAAGAGGAGATCCGCAAGGCGGAAAGCAAGGCCGTTCGTAGAGTTAAGTTTCCGCTGCTGCCATCGAAGGAGCCGCGCGCGCTGAACCTCACGAATGCCGCCATCTAAGATATTCTTGCCTGACGTAAATGTCTGGCTGGCGTTGGCCTCAGCCCGGTACATTCACGCGCAAGTCTGCAACCTATAGCTGGATTCCCTCGACTCCGGGTCAGTCCTCTTCTATCGCGTGTCTCAAATGGGATTGCTGCGACTATTGACAACGGAAGCGGTTATGGGGAGTGACGTCTTATCGTCGCGAGGCGCGTGGCGTGCCTATCGAACGACTCTCGCCGACGAGCCGTATCGGTTTTGCGCCGGAGCCTTTCACGCTGGAGACGGATTGGCGGAAGTGACGGCTCAGGACAGGCCTGCCCAAGAAGTGAAGACAGGCATCTGTCCGCATACTGCGCGTTTGGTAAAGATGCAATCAGGCTCCTGAAATCCGCGGTTTCGTCAAACTTGAGCTGGATTGATCGCGAGCGATGATACGGTGAGGACGAAACACGGTCTGATCGTCGCGCATCGAAAGCGCTAACGCCACTGCGAGGAGGACATGCGAATGCAGGACTGCCTGAGCGCGATCATGGATGGCTTTGAGCTGTCTGCCGGCGCCCGTCAGGAGTTGGATGAGGCTGGTTTCACCATCCTTCCGGGTCCGGTGCAGGCCGAAGACCTCGCTTCGTTGGCTGCCGCTTACGACGCAGCGGTGGACAGCGCCGCTCCCATTGACGTAAAGGTTGCGAGGTCAGCGACTTCGTCAATCGTGGCCCGCAGTTCGACGGGCTGTATCTGCACAGGCCCGTTCTCAAGGCATGTTGTCACATATTCAACGAGCCATTCAAGCTCGGCACAATGCATGCACGTACGTTACGGCCAGGGTTGCCTGCCCAGGATCTCCACGTCGATTTCGAGCGCGATGGTCACGGCTGGACTATGGTCGGGTTCATCTTCATGGTTGACGAGTTCCGAAACGACAACGGCGCGACTCGTTTCGTGCCGGGCTCACACCTATCGTCAGGAGTTCCGCGCGACTTGCCTGGCGACCGCAAGGCAGACTATGCTGGGCAAGTTCTGGCGTGCGGGCCGGCGGGCTCCATGATCGTATTCAATGGATCCGTCTGGCATGGACACACGGTGAATCGCTCTGACAAGCCTCGACGCTCCATACAGGGTGCCTATATCCGCCGGGACGCCCAGTCGGGGGCCAACCTGCCTGCGCGCATGCAGCCTGAAACGCTCTCGCGCATTAGTCCCTGGGCGAAGTACCTCTTGGACATCCAGCCGCTTCAATCCTCATCCGAGTCTTCTCAATAACCCATCACAACGTTAGGACCCGGGCGGCAACGGCGTTTTCAAGTCTGCTCCTTAGACCCTTGGCGGCTAGGTTAGCCTATTTCGACTCAAACGTGAAACGCAAGCCGCGCTTCCACTTACCGTCCGCCTAG
>JAABUQ010006284.1_pt1 | contig 18144 bp, 15 predicted proteins | sample 5560001 | NCBI WGS metagenome assembly JAABUQ01 (sample SAMN10711888, study PRJNA513371) | rock metagenome | isolation source: Antarctica rocks | place: Antarctica: Victoria Land, Finger Mt nord | collected 2015-12-18
GGCTTCCTGGCCACCCCCGCAGTGGGCCACATCGAGGGGCCGAGGGGACCGCTGGACATAGTCGAACCTGCGCTGGACGGGCACCTGTACGCCTTCCGGCCCGACGGCAGCCCGGTGCCCCACTACCCGCTGCAGCTCCTGGATCCCAAGATCGCTCCGGATAAGCAGATGGTGGCGGAGTCGATCAACGAGCCCGCGCTCGGCGACCTGCATCACGGCGACGGCACCAACGACATCGTGGTCGCCACCAACGAGGTCTACGGCGCGCCGACCGCGGGCAGCGACGTGAGCTTCTCCGGGGCGGCGGGCAGCGCCGCGACCGGTTCCACCCGCGTCTACGCCATCGACGGCCCCACCGGCAACTTCCTGCCCAATTGGCCGATCGCCATCCCGGGGATCATCCAGAACGTCCTGCCCTTCATCGGCCCGGGGCACGACCCGGCCATCGCCAGGATCAACGGCACGCCCGAGATCTTCGCCTCGGCCACCGGCGGCTCGCTGGCCGAGTACGGCGTCGACGGCACGCAGACGCGGACGATCAACCAGAACGCCGACTCGGGCAACGCCACCGACAAGTCGGGCTCGCTGAACCTGTTCGAGTCGGCCTCCATCGGCGACCTCCTGGGTAAGGGCACGCCCGACGTGGTCAAGTACCACGTCACCCTCAACCAAGCGGTCAACCTGCTGCTGGTGGGCCAGAATCAGCCCTACAACCACCTGATCGGCGCCTATGACACCACCAGCGGACAGCCGCTGCCCTCCTTCCCCACCGTCACTGACGACTACCAGTTCCTGTCGAGCTCGAACATCGCGCGGGTCACCGGTAGCGGCCCCACCAATCAGGTACTGGCCGGCACGGCCCTGGGGTTGCTGCACGCCTACGACGGAGCGACGGGATTGGACGCACCCAATTCGGGCTTCCCCAAGGTCACGGGCGGGTGGCTGTTCGCTCCCGCCGCTCTGTCCAACGACGGTCGCCTGGCCGACATCACCCGCGAGGGCTACCTGTTCGAGTGGACCAGCTCGGCGCCGCAGTGTCAGCCCCCCGGTCAGTGGCCCTCGTTCCGCCACGACCCCCAGTCCAGCGGCAACTACGACAACGACGGCACCCCGCCCGACGCGGCCGGCAAGCTGACCCTCACCGCGCTGGGCGGCGGACAGTATCGGCTGGCCTTCACCTCACCCGGCAACGACGGGCCCTGCGGCACGGCCAAGGCTTTCGTGACGCAGGTCGACGGGCAGGCCCAGGACCTGGGCCTCGGCGCCCCTCCGGCCGGCGGCACTCCCGTCGACAAGCAGGTGACCCTGCCCGATGGCTCGCACACCCTGGTCGTCCAGGCCCAGGATCCCGCGGGCAACGTCGGCTACCCGGTGGCCGTCGCCGTACCCGCCGTCGTAGGGCAGACCAACACCGGGGCTCCCCAGAGTGGGGCGACGGCCGCGGACGCCGTGGGCTCAGGCTTCGGGTCCGGGCCGGGATCGGGCACCGGCCTCGCGACGAATCCCGGGTCGGGCACCGGCTCTGGCACCCCCGCGCGCAAGAGCCTGCTCGGGCGCTGCTTCAGTCACCGCCGCCTAGTCCTGCACCTGCGTTTGGCCCACGGGGACCGCCTTCTTCGCGTACGCGCCTACGTCGGCAGGCATCGGATCCCAGCGCGGCGCAGCCGCGGCTCGGCCGTGGTGCTGAATCTCGCGGGTCTCCGTCGCGGACGCGTGCGGCTGCGGATCGTCGGGCGCACCTCGCGTGGCGCGCTGGTGCACACCACGCGTCGCTACCGCACCTGCACACGCGGCCGGCGACGCGCCCCGGCGCACAAGCACCATCACCGGTAGCGCGTCGAGGTGGTCGTGAGGACCGACGACCGCCTGCGCGGGGACACTGACAGCGCGCGGTCTGGAGACCCACAAAGCGAGCAGCGCCTGAGTGACGCCCAGAGCGCCGCCTGAGTGACGCCCAGAGCGCCGCCTGAGTGACACGCGCAGAGGGCCGCCGGATGGCGACCCTCCTTGACTTCCCCGAACCGCTCTAGGCGGCGGCCTTCGGCCCCTATTCCCTCCCGCGACTCCGTCCCGCCGGGGCGGGGCGCAGCGTGACCGCGACGCGCGCGATGAGCCCGGCGATGATCGAACCGACGATCAGGTAGACCAGGGCGGCCAGCCCCCAGTTGACGGCGATGGAGATCTTCGGGTCCTTGTTGGTGAACACGTCCTTGAAGGGTCCGACCAGCGACTTGCCCGCGTCGTGGATGTCCTTGACGATCGTGTTGGTCGCGTTGGCGTCCAGCACGGTCAACAGGATGGCGAGCACGATGAGCAGGACGACCACGCCGACGATCAGCCTCATCAAGCGCGAGAGCAGCAGGACGAGGGCAGCGGCCCCGGCGCCCGCGGCGGCGCCCGCACCGGCAACGCCGCCCCTACCGCGACGCCCGCGCCCGAAGCGACCGCGCGGGCGCTCGGAGGCGGCGGCCGCTTCAGTAGGCGCCGCGTCGTCATTGCCCGCGCGTCCTCGTCGGCCGCCTTCGACCGGTTCCTTCTCTGCTCGAGTCTCTTCCGCCACGCTGCCTCCCCCGACTGGTCAGTGCTCGGCTACAAAACGTCCGAAGCGAGGCGAGTATACGCGCGGGACGACGCGAGCGGCCCCGTTGGCAGCTGAGCGAGGCGACCACCCCGTCGCGACCGACTCATAGGCTCAGCCATCGCTGGCGGGCTCAACGCCCGGCTCCGGGATACCCGGCATCGCCTGGCGGCCGGTGGGAGCCTCATCCTGGTCGGGATCCACGCCCATCGGCTTGCCCTCCGGCGAGTCCGGGTCGGGCAGGCCACTCACCGGTTGATCGTCGGGGATCGCACCCGGGCGCGGCGCGTTGGCCAGGGGGGCATCTTCGGGGTCTTCGCTCATGACCTGGCGATACCCGACTGCGCCCCGTCCCACGCGCCGTCAGGGCCGCACGGACACACCCGTGCGCGCCCAGGCGTTGTTGACGTAGCCCTTTGGGTTCCACAGGTGCGCGGGGTTCTCGGGCTGCGTAGCGGCACTGCTGTCCCATGCGCGGGCCACTATCTGCCGCGTGCCGGCGGGAACGTCGAGCTCGATGGTCCAGCGCCTCCAGGCCCAGGCGCTGCGGTGGTCCAGGAGCTCGGCCTGCTTCCAGGTGCCTCCTTCGTCGAGCGACACATCCACGCGTTCGATGCGACGGTCATCGCCGGCGACGGCGTAGCCGGTCACTCGCATGGGTCCCGCGACGAGCGTGGCGCCGTCGTCGGGGATGAGAATCTCGCTGTTGAGTGCTACCGCACCCAGGGCGATCCCGTCGCCCGGGCGCACCTGTTCAAGGTCCGCGTCCTGGGGCAGGAGCCGGTAGGTACTCGCCTGGAAATAGCCGTCAGACGGCTGCACCTGCGCGGTGACCTGGGTAAGCCACTTGACGCTGCGCGCCCCGATGTACCCGGGCACGATCGCTCGCAGCGGCGCTCCGTGAGCGGCGGGGAGCAGCTCGCCGTTCATCTGCCAGGCCAGCAGGACCTCCTCTCCCAGTGCCTTGTGCCGCGGGATCGATCCTGCGAAGCACTGCGGCGGCTCTGCCTCCAAGGAGACGTCGGCTCCCAGCAGCGCAACGTGCGCGGCATCGTCGCGCAGCCCCGCGAAGGTAAGCACGTCGAGCAGGCGCACCCCCTCCCAGGACGCATTGGCCGTCGCGGCCGGTCCCCACGGGGCCTCACCGGGGATCTCGCGCACCGCGACCAGGCCCTCGCGGCGGTTGCCCGCACACTGCAATGTGGCCTCGACGGTGTGGGGCTCGAAGCGCTCGCGCAGCTCGTCGAGGGATAGATCTAGTCGGCGCTCAACCAGCCCGTCGACGCGCACACGCCAGGTCGCCGGGTCTGCGACGGGTATCGGCCCGTGGCTGCGTACGTAGAACGTGTCCAGCGGGGTGAGGTCACTGTCAGCCAGCGCACCCCGGGGCGGCTCCGCATTGAGCGGTTCGCGCTCGTGGACGATCATGTCCGCGCGCTTGGTGGAAAGGGGCACCACCGCCGCCTACCCGATCAGGGCGGTGCGAACGCCGCCGCGAACGCCGGTCCTGCGCGCGGCAGTGCGCAGCGGCGCGACCGGCCGCTGGGCCGCTCAGCCTCCGCGGCGGGGATGGCGGTGGCGGTGGTGCTTGACGTGGCTCTTCTGCTTGCTCAGATGGCCACAGCGCGCATAGCGCCGCTTGCTGATCACGCGGCCGCCGCGGTTGTTGGTCGAGACGACCTTCACGGCGAAGGTCACGGCCGCCGGCGCCCGGAAGCTCACGCGCGTGATGCGTCGAGACCGGCGTGTGAGCACGCGATGGCCGTTGACGTAGACCTGCACCTTGACCACGCGTCCGTGGGGCACCGGGTTGATGCGGTAGCGGATCCTCCGCGACTTGGCGATGCACGCGGTGCGATCTGCAGCACCGGCGATGCCCCCGGGGACCCCCGCGGCTGCCGCGGGGGTCGGCGCGGAGAACGTGTAGCTGTAGACCCCACGCCCGAAGGTGGCCGCGACCAGCGTGTTGGGATCGCCGGGCTTGAGCGCTATGTGGAACACGGGCACGGTGGGCAGCCCCGAGCCCAGCGCCGCGTAGTGGGTGCCCCGCGTATCGCTCGAGCCGAACACCCCGATGTCGGTGGCGATGATGAGCTGGCCCCCCCGCACAGTGACCCAGTCGGCGGGGATGTCGGGAAGGTCGCCCGAGATGTCGGTGAAGCTCGCGCCGGCATCGGTCGACTTGAACACGTGACCGGAGCCGACCCGGCTGGTGTCATCGCCCACGGCGCCGGGGATCGCCCAGCGGCGCCCGTAGCCGGCCAGGGTCACATACACGGTGCTCGGGTTGGCCGGGTCCATGGCGACCGCGGTGACGTAGCGCTTGGGCAGGCCCTTGGCCGCGGCTATGTGCCACCCGTTGCCGGTCAGGCGCTTCGGGGCCTGTGGCCCACCGACGTTGGTGGCGATGCCACTGCTGAACGGCGCCGTCTTGCTTACGGGCTGGGTGATCGTGTCGCAGTAGCCGCAGTACCCGACGTAGGCGCTATCGCCGTGCAGGTCAACCGCGGAGAGCTGGTTGTCGGGGTCATCGGTGGTGGCGGCCGCCCCGGCCACACCGGCGTTCTTCTGCGTGCCCAGGTCGAACACGGTCTGCCAGTCGGTGGGCGACGGGGTGCCCGGGTTGCCGGAGCTGGGCGGCGAGGTGGTATTGGGACCGGACTCGGTCTCCTTGACCTCGCGTCCGCCGATCATCAGGTGCTGCGCGTCGGTGGGATCCATGATGAAGGGCGTCGCGAACAGGGCGCTGGTCAGGTTGGGGTTGATGCTCGTCCAGTTCAGGCCGCCGTCGACGGTCGTGGACACCCCGCCCCCGACGTACTCCTCATAGGCGGTGGTGCTGTGGGCGGGATCGACGGCCGAGAAGAAGCCGTCGCCCCCGAAGACCTCGAACTGCTTGCCGTCGGGCAGGATCTTCAGCTCCCCGTTGTCCTGCAGGCCGGCATAGACGGTGCCGTCCTTGGCCATCGCGGCATCGTAGGGCTGCAGGGTGTGAAAGCCGTCGTTGTTGCCTGCTCCCCATGCGTTGTTGGAGAAGTCGGCGCCCTTGTCGACGTGCTGCAGGTAGGCACCGCCGTCGTTGCCGACGAGCAGGCTGACGCCGCCGTTGCCGTCGGGGATCGCAAGGGAGCCGTGCTGATCGGGGTGCGTCGTGGTGGTGTTCGCCTTGCCGTTGTCGTTGCCATGCCCGGGTCCGCACTTGGGCGCTCCGTTGGCCACGAAGTCACAGGAGTTCCAGTAACGCCCGATTACGTCGAAACTCGTCTGCGTGCTGCCGTCGAGCGGCTGCGGCGAGGCGCCGAGCTTGTTTTCCCACACCTCCTCGAGGCCGAAGAACAGGCGCGTAGGCACGCCCTTGGCGCCCGTCGGGTTATCGACCTGAACCGTCGGATCCGGGGTGATCCACTCGTTGTACCAAGCCTGTACCCCGGGCTGATAGCTCAGCCCGCTACCCGCGGGGACCAGCGCCGAGCCCGACGTGAGGTCGGTGTCGAGTCGGGTCGCGTCCTCGAGCTGCTTCCAGGTCTGGCCGAAGTTGGTCGACACGTAGACGCCGTTGAACACGTTCGAGTTGGTGGAGGCGCCCGTGGGGATCTCGTCGAGCGAGTCCGGGACGGCCTTCTTGTTGAACTTGTTCGCGTCCTGAACGAGCGCGTAGACGATCTGGTGATCCTGCAGCGGCCCGTTGGCCACGCCCAGTGCGACGCGGCCGATGGCCGCCTGTTTGCCCTGCCCCGGCGCCACACCTGCGAAACCCGAGACCGTGGTGTCGACCTTGCTGAACGTGTTCGGAGCACCACTGGTCGAGGTGTAGATGCCGTTGCTAGGTGACTGCATGGAGCCGTCATTATTCAGCTTCTGGCCCGAGCGCCAGCCCACGGCGGCGAGCACCGCGCCCGCCTTGGTGCCTGAGTCGGGCGTCTGGTCGTTCTTGGCGCCCTGGACCACGACGTCGGTGACCATGTTGGCCAGGAAGCAGTCCTTGTATGCCGAGTTGGTGTAGTCGAGTGAGTGCGCCGCGCAATTCCCGGTGGGCAGCTGGACGTTGACGAAGGTCTGCGCGTCGTCGGCAGAGCGCAGCAGGCCGTTGCCGGTGGCCGCGTAGACGATGTCGGAGTTGTTGGGGTCGACCGCCACACGGAAGCCGAGCACTCCTCCAGGAACGCCCTGGGCGTGCGTCCAGTGGCCACCGTCGTCGGTGGAGCGCCACACGCCGTCGCCGGCGAGCGAGTTCCCGCCGTAGGCGTTGTCGCCCGTGAGCACGATCAGGGTGCCACCCTGGGCCGGGGAGTACTTGACCGAGGCGACGACCTGGGTGGGCAGGCCCTCGCCGATCGAGTGCCAGGTCTTGGCCTGATCGTTTGACTCCCACACGCCACCGTTGGAGACCGCGGCATACAGAGCTCCCGTGGCGGGGTTGCGGTCGAAGTCGCTGGTGCGCCCGCTGATGTTGACAAAGCCCTCCAGGGTGCTGCCGTTGGAGGTGTCATAGCTCGCGTTGTTGGCCACCTCAGGGGTCCTGCCCAGCGGAGCCCAGACACCGCTGCCGCCGGACACCGGGCCGGAGTCCCGCGCCAGCGCGGTGCGCTGGGCCAGGGCGTGCGGGTAGGCGCCCGACGCGACCCGGTTCCCGGGCGCCGCCGAGCGCGACGCAAGCTGGCTGTTGACCTGCAGCACGTCGCGAGCGCTCTCCGGTTGGCCCAGGCGCTGACAGCCCGGGAAGCGGGCACCGCTCTTGGCGTCCCCATCGGCGCTGCTCGGCGGGGAGTGCTTGGCCGCCCTGGCCGCCGCGGCGTCGCGTTGGGGCACCAGACCGAGCGGACACGGTCCGTTGGCCAACCGGCGCACGTGCCCACGGTCAGAGACTGTCGCCATGGCCACAGCCGCGATCGCCACCACCAGCAGGGCCGCGGCCGCGAGTAGGCGCAGGCGCATGGCGATCATGGGGCGGCGGGGCATATGGTCTCCGGGGGGTCGGCGGGGGCAGAGAGCGCTGTGGTGGTGCACAACGCTGGCGCGAGCCGATTCTTGCGCATTCGTCGACAAAGTCGCCGTGGTGTGACTCTCCAGCGAGAGCCCCCTGTCCGCATCACGCCGGGAGTCAGGCCCAGGCCCCGGGGCCCATGCGACCGGAATCGAGCGCTCAGCGACCCGGCGCCGTGCGGTTCGCCAGGCCCCGACCGGCGGCGCCTGGCGGCCTGCCCTTCAGTCCTCGCGCAGCCGGTATCCCGCGCCGCGGACGGTTTCGATGCAGTTGACGCCGAAGGGACGGTCGACCTTGTCGCGCAGGTAGCGGACGTAGACGTCTATGACGTTGGAGCGGTTCTCGTAGTCGTGGTCCCACGCATGTTCGAGCAGCTCGAAACGACTGAGGATGGCCCCCGGCCGGCGCATGAAGGTCTCCAGCAGGGCGAACTCCTTGGCCGACAGCGGGATCTCTGTGCGTCCCCGCCATACCCGGCGCGCCGCCGGGTCCAGGTACAGGTCGCCGACGGCAAGCATGGGGGCCTTTTCGATCGGTCCCCGCCGAGCGAGAGCGCGCAGGCGGGCCATCAGCTCTACGAAGGAGAACGGTTTGGTCAGGTAGTCGTCCGCCCCGCCGTCGAGGCCCGCCACCAGGTCATCGATTCCGTCGCGAGCGGTGAGCATGAGCACGGGCGTCCAGACTCGTCGCTCGCGCAGGCCGCGGCAGGTCTGGAAGCCGTCGATGCCGGGAAGCATGACGTCCAGCACGATCGTGTCGTACTCGGTCGCCGCCGCCATCCACAGAGCGTCCTCGCCGCGCTGCGCGACGTCGACCGCGAGGCCCTCTTCGCGCAGACCCCGGCGTATGAGCCCGGCCATCTTGGGCTCGTCTTCGACGACCAGGACCCTCATCCCGAGCCAGGCTGTCGATCCCCGATGAGCGACCGATGAGAAGCGAGCCCGGTCGCAGCCGCCGAGCGGCTCTGTCCCGCGGGGGCAGGGAGCTGGGGCGCCCTCCCGGGGGACACCACGAGCCAGACGTCGGCTCCGCCTCCCGGAGGGTTGCGCGCGCCGCATGTCCCGCCGTGCGCCTCGGCTATCGCCTGGACTATGGCGAGTCCCAGTCCCGAACCTCCCCCCGCTCGGCTCGGGTCCGCGCGGGTGAACCGCTCGAACGCCCGCGGGAGGAAGGCGGGCGGAAATCCGGGACCGTCGTCGCGCACGTGCAGTTCGACCAGGTCACCACGGCGCTCAAGGCGGAGGCGAATGGTCGCGCCACCGTGGCGCAGCGCGTTCTCGACGAGGTTGGACATAGCCTGCTCCAGGCGCAGGGCGTCCGCGGCCACAGTGGGATGGTCTCGCCCCTCCACGATCAGGGTGACGTCGTGGTCGCGAGCGCGACGCTCGAAGCGCTCTCGCACCCCCTCGAGCAGCGCGACGGCGGCGATCTCGGTCGTCCTGACCGGCAGGCGGCCCTGGTCAAAGCGCGCGATGACCAGCAGATCCTCGGCGAGCTGCGCCAGGCGGTCGGTCTCCTCGGCGGCCGATCGCAGTGCGCCGCGAACCTCCTGCGCGTGGCGCCCGGGACGCAGGGCGAGCTCGAGCTCAGCCTTCAGGATGGCCAGTGGCGCGCGCAACTCGTGGCTGGCGTCCGAAACGAAGGTGCGCTCGCGGGCCAGCGCCGCCTCCAGGCGCGCCAGCATGTCGTTGAGGGTGTGGCCCAGCCTGGTCACCTCGTCCGGTGCGCGCGAGACGGGCAGGCGCTGGCCCGGTTCGCTGGCCGAGATCAGAGCTGCGCGCCGGCGCATCGAGTCGACCGGCCGCAGGGCCGCGCCCGTCAGGCCGTAGGCGGCCAGGGAAGCCAGCACCAGGGCGACGGGACCTCCGATGAGCAGCAGCGCCCCGAGATCTCTGAGGGCCACGTCGCGGTTTGCGAGCGAAGCGCCCACGAGAACGACGAGACGTTGATCCTGGGCGGTCACCGGTGTGGCGAGCAGGCGAGCGGACTCGTGCAGCCCCGCGGGATGGCGCTTGTCGAACAGGCTCGTGGCCGCGAGGGCGCGACTCAGTTCGGTCGCCGACAGCAGGGCACGTGAGCGCAGCTGCGGGGTGGCGTCGACGACGCGTCCGTGGGCATCGAGGATCTCGGCGAAGCTCTCTCCCCGCGCGGTCAAAGAGCGGCTCGGTGACTGGCCCAACCCCGAGTCCGATTGGCCGACCAGCGTGGTCACGTCCCCCGCTCGCGATAGCAGTCCCCGGTTGACGGCAGAGTTCAGCTCGTTGGCTAGCCGCAGGTAGAGGAACAACCCCGTCGCGGCGAGCACCACCGCCATGACCGCTGCGAAGGCGAGGGTAAGGCGCACACGGATGGGAAGTCGCGTCATGGTTTCTGACCGTACTGCGCGGTCCCGGGGCCACCAAGCGAGAGCCGCGGGTGTCCGCGCGAGCATCGTCCCGCCGCATGAGATGGACATGAGCCGCGCTCTGGGGTGTAGTCGCGGTGGCAGGCAGCGCGCCGCGTGCGACGGCCACCCTGGTCCTCTCACAGCGACGCCTGGCGTTGCTCACGACGGGCTCCGGGGACTCGCTCACGAGCGGCGCCGCGGGGCTTGCTCACGACGGCCTCATCTGCCTCTCACGCGCTCGGGTCACCGTGCTGGGCGTCCGCTTCCCCAAACGACAAGGAGACCCCATGTCCAAGCGGTTCACCAGCAGGTTCATAGGCGCGGCGGCCGGCGCGGCGATTGCCGCTCTCGGCGTCGGCGCCGTCGCCGGGGCGCAGTCCTCGAACACGGCACCCAAGACGCCGAAGGCTGTCTCGGCACCGGGACCGGCACGAGCGGAGGCGCCTCAGAGCCCAAGCACCGACAGGGACAAGATCCAGTCGGGTGACCAGACGTCCAGCGACACCCCGGGATCGCGCGACGCCAAGGACGCGACCGCGGCCGGAGCGGCCGCGAGCTCGGAGAACAAGTCCGAGTCCAGCTCGGGGTCCGAGTCAAGCCCTGAGACGGCCGCCAACTCCGATGGCCCCGGCGGCCACGCCGACGCACCCGGCGCGAACGTCGACCATCAGGCCCAGGGCCAGGAGTAGCCGCAGAGCCCCGGCCGGCCCGACGATTGGCGTCCAAGGACGACGACGAGATCAGTAGCGCTGAGGGTGGTCCCTGCACAGCGGGGACCACCCTCCCGGGGACCCGTTTTCCGGGGTGACGCATCTTTTCACCGAGCGCCGCGTGGATACCCCAGCGGCCGCGACGCGCGCGCGAGAGCTCGGTGGCAGAGCGCGCGGGACCGCACTAGGATTCATGCGATGGCCAACTCCCGAGCGGCCCACGGAAGGCCTCCCCCCGCCGGCGCGCCGGCGCCGGCGCTGTCGCTACCCACCCTGGCGGGCAGCGGCTTTCGCCTGGAGGACAGACGCGGAAGACCGGTGCTCCTGACCTTCCTGCGTCACGCGGGCTGACTGTTCTGCCGCACGCATCTCGTGAAGATGCTCCGTCAGCAGAAGCGGATCGACGCGATCGGCAGCGCGGTGGTGGTCGTGCACGACTCCCGCGAACGGGTGTGCGCGGGGTTCCTGAAGGGGCTTGACGTGCCCTACCCCGTGCTCGCGGACACCGAGCTCACCTCTTACCGGGCCTGGGGCCTGAGCAACGCGTCGGCCGCCGGCACCTTTCTGTCTCCGCGCGTGGCGCTGGGCTACGCCAGGCGTGTGCTCGTCGATCGCGAGCGCCTGCCCCGGCCGGGAAGCGTGCCGCTGCAGTTGGGCGGAGACTTCGTCGTCGACGCCGAGGGGCTGATCGCCTACTCCCATCCGCAGGAGAGCGTCGATGACCGTCCGCCCGTGGGGTTGCTCGTGCGCGAGCTCGAACGCGCCGCTGTCGCGAGGCGCGCACAAACGTCCTGAGCGCGCCTGCGAAACGACGGGTCGCGCGACAGCGATCGCCTCAGCTCGATCGGGCCTCGAGGGGGTGCTGAGCCTACGCACGGGCCGCCCGACCCTGGCAGGATCACCTCCAATGCGTCGCGCCCAGGCTGAGCCCACCCATCGCGCGACCCGAGGCGTCGCGGCGCTGGGGAGCGTCCTCGTCATGTTGGTGGCCGCAGCGGGGCTGCCCGGCGGGGCCCGCGGAGCGGGGGCGGGCCAGGCCGACGCGCAGTGCACCTCGTCCTACGGCGGCGAGGCGCCGGTGGGCGGCGGACCCGTGCGCTTTGGCATCGACCCCGAGCTGGCCGGCGCTGCGGGGCCGACCCAGCTGCCGGCCAAGCCTGAGGATCAGGCGCGCAAGTACGCGCTGCTGGCCGCGCTTCGCCCTCCCGGCCGCGTGCTCGTGGTACGTGTCAACCGCCTGTTCTGGGCCGACGGGGAGGCCGGGGTGCGCCGTTTCCAGGGCATCGTCTCCTCGTATACGAGCCGCGGCTTTGACGTGGAGGTGCAGGTGCGCTACCACCCGGCCCCACAGGACGTGGGCAACATTGCCGGCTGGGTGGCCTACGTACGCCACGTGGTCGACGTGCTCGGCGCCGATCCGCGTGTGGTGGCCATGACCATCACCAACGAGGTCAACCTGACGGCCTCGTCCAACACCTCGGACGGCGGCTACCGGGGTGCGCGCGACGCGCTACTCGCCGGCATCGTGGGCGCTGCGGACGAGGCGCATCGGCGCGGCCACGATCAGCTGCGCTTCGGCTTCACCTACGCATACCGCGGCGATCCCCGCAGCGACGCCGACTTCTGGAACTACCTGGGGGCCCATGGAGGCCCCGCCTTCCGGGCCGCCCTGGGTTGGGTGGGCCTGGACTTCTACCCGGGCTCGTTCTACCCCCCGGTGGTGGGACCGGGTGACAGCTACCGCGCCGAGACGGCCAACGCCCTGGGTGCGCTGCGCCGCTGCTTCATGGTCAAGGCGGCCCTGGACGGGCGAGTTCCGCTGTGGGTCACCGAGAACGGCGTTCCCACCACCTCGGCCCCCGGCTCGCCCCAGGCCCAGCTGGCTGCGCTGCGCGAGATCGTGGGCGCGGTGCACGACTACGGCGCGACCTACGGGGTCACCGACTACCGCTACTTCAACCTGCGCGACAACGACTCCAGCGGCGCGGACGGGCTGTTCTCCACCGACGGCCTGCTCTACGACGACTACACCCCCAAGCCGTCGTTCGCCGGCTACCGGGATCTGGTGGCCGCGCTGGGGACAGCGCCCTCGGTGACCGCACGCTCCCCCGGTCCTCAATCTGTCGGCGCGCGCGGCGGACCAGGCCCCTGTGGGCGAAAGCTGCGCGTGCACCTGGGCCCCGGGCGCCATAACGGTCGGGTGCTGCGCGTCAGGGTCTACCTCAACGGACATCTCGTCGCGCGGGTCCGCGCCGGGCGCCGGGGGCTGCGCAGGGTTGTGCTCGCCGTCCCCCGCGGCCCGACCTTCCGTCTGCGGATCGTGTCGCTCACCGCTCGCCACCTGAGGGTGACCACCACGCGGCCCTACCGCGACTGCCGGGCCGGCCGCGGCCACACGGTCGTGCGCAGGATGCACGCGCCGGCTGGTCCGCGGCGCTGACCGTGAGGCTCCAGGCGCCTGACCCCGCCCGCGCCCCCGCCCCGCTATACTTGCGCTAGCAAGCAACAGCGTACAGGAGGACCAAGTGCAGCTTGAGGGCATCCACCACATCAGCGCGATCACCGGCGACGCCGCACGCAACGTGGACTTCTATACGCGCGTGCTCGGGCTGCGCATGGTGGCCAAGACGGTCAACCAGGACGACCCGAGCGTCTACCACCTCTTCTACGGCGACGAGCAGGCTCATCCAGGCGCCGACCTCACCTTCTTTGAGTACCCGGGCGCCGTCCTTGGGCGAGCGGGCGCAGGCATGGTCCACCGCATCGTGTGGCGGGTTGGGTCGCCCGAGGCCCTGGACTTCTGGGGTCAGCGCCTGGCGGCAAGCGAGATCGCCGTCGAGCGTGGTGAGGGCTCCCTGCGCTTCGCCGATCCCGAGGGCCTCGGCCACGAGTTCGTACTGAGCAGCGCACCCGACCCCGCTCTGGTCGCCGACCATCCCGAGATCCCCGCCGAGCATGCCCTGCGTGGCTTTGAGGGCGTCCGTGCCTACAGCGCCGATCCGCCCGCCAGCGTGGCCATGCTCGAGGGCATGATGGGCGCCGAGCGCCGGGGCCGGGACACCTGGGAGCTGCGCGGAGAGCGCCGCGGAGGATGGATCGCGCTGGACCCGGCGCCCACGACCGTCGGACGCCAGAGCGCCGGCGTCGTGCATCACATCGCCTGGTCGACCACCGACGCGGAGCTGCCCGCCTGGATAGAGACGGTTGGGCGAGTGGGCGTACCCAACAGCGGCTTTGTCGACCGACACTACTTTCATTCGCTCTACTTTCGGGAGCCGGGCGGGGTGCTCTACGAGCTGGCCACCGAGGAGCCCGGCTTCACCGTCGACGGCCCCGTGGAGCAGCTCGGACGTGAGCTCGTGCTGCCGCCCTTCCTGGAGTCCCGCCGGGCCCAGATCCAGGCGCGCCTGACCCCGCTCGGCGACCCGCGCGCCGCGGGCGTCGCACGCGCAGCGCGAGCATGAGCGACCGGCCCAGGCTGGGGGTCATCCTGGCCAGCACCCGCCCCGGCCGCGTCGGTCTACCCGTGGCCCAGTGGCTTCAGGCGCGCGCGGTGCTCCACGGCGGCTTTGACGTGCAGCTGCTCGACCTCGCCGAAATCGACCTCCCGTTCATGGACGAGCCCAACCATCCGCGTCTGGGCCGCTACGAGCACCAGCACACCAAGCGCTGGAGCGCGACGGTCGACGGCATGGACGCCTTCGCCGTCGTGATGCCCGAGTACAACTACGGCTTCAGCGCGCCGCTGAAGAACGCGATCGACTTCCTGCACAACGAGTGGCATTACAAGCCCGTCGGTCTGGTCTCCTACGGCGGCGTTTCCGCCGGCACCCGTGCCGCACAGATGCTCAAGCAGGTGCTCAGCGCCCTGAGAATGGTGCCGGTCGCAGACGCGGTCTCGATTCCCTTCGTGGCCCAGTTCGTCGACGATGAGGGACGCCTGGCCGCCAACGAGGTCATGGACCACGCGGCCGACGCCATGCTCGACGAGCTCCTGCGGGTCCAGGAGGCGCTGCTTGCCCTGCGCCCGGCCGTTTCCTCGACGACCTGACGCCAAGCGGCGCAAATCCAGCGCTGAGCGACCGTCGCGGCCCTGCTCACCCGCCGGCCTGAGCGTCGCGCAGCACCGCGATCGGTCCCGCGTACATCCGCGCCTTGATCGCCGCCAGCGTGGCCGGATCCTTGCCCGCGATCGCCCCGGCCAGCTTCACCGCACGCCCCACCAAGGCGTCCTCGTCGACCGCCTCGTCGACGATCTGGGCCGCCTGGGCGTCCGGGGCGCCGCAGCGGCGACCCGTGGTCATCGCCTCGTGGGCACTGTGCGACGGCAGCCGCGCCTGGATCAGCGCCGCCATGCCGGGCGTGAAGGGAATGCGGATGTCCACCTCGGGCAGGCAGAAGAAGCCGCGATCGGCACGCATCAGGCGGCGGTCGTGAGCCAGTGCGAGCATCGCCCCCGCAGCGAAGGTGTGGCCCTGCAGGGCCGCGACGCTGGGCACGCCCATTCCCAGCACGCGCGCGAGCAGTTCGTGCACGCGTCCCACGAAAGGCGCGAGCTCGTCCTGGTGGGCCGCCATCCACTCCAGGTCCAGCCCGTTGGAGAAGAACTTGCCCGTGGCGGTGGTGACCAGCGCGCGTGGGGCCGGCGCGGCCTCGACCTCGTCGAGCAGCACCCCGATCTCCTCTACCCAGGCGGGATTGAAGCGGTTCTCGTCGTCGCCCAGGTTGAGGATGAAGACGTCGTTGTCACGGGTGAGCGCGGGCAAGGGAGCTCCGGGGTCAGGTCGAGGGATCGGCGACCGGTGAGACGGCCCAGTATCCCTTTTCCGTCTGCGTTTGGAGCGGCGGTAGCCTGTGGCCATGGTGGACGCCCCGGGCCCGTCTGATGTGCCGATCACCACGGCCCTGGAACTGCCCGGATCGGTGATCGGCCAGAACCTGGGCATCTGCTTTGGCCTGGTGGTGCGCAGCATGGGCTTCACCAAGAACTTCACCGCCAGCTTCTCCGCCCTGCGGCAGGGTGAGGTGTCTCAGTACACGGAGCTGTTGGAGGACAGCCGTCGACACGCGATCGACCGCATGGTCGACAACGCGCGCCTGCTGGGAGCCAACGCGATCGTGTCCATGCGCTTCGATACCTCCGAGATGGGTCAGCAGCTCACGGAGATCGTGGCCTACGGGACAGCGGTCGTGGTCGACCGTGCCTCCTGAGGAGACACAGAGCCGCCACCCGCCACGCGGCGCCGAAACCACGGCGCTCGGCGACAGGGACCGCAACCGTCTGGCCGAGGCCCTCGGGCGTCATTACGTCGAGGGTCGCCTCGACGCCGACCAGCTCGATCAGCGCCTGGAGATGGCCTACCAGGCACGGTCCGCCCAGCAGGCCAGGCAAGCCATGGTCAACCTGCCGCCTCTGCAACCCCAAGGGCGACCGCGCCGACGCGGTCGCCGCCGCCACGGAGAGAGCTCGGTCCCCCAGGCCGGATGGTTACCAAGCACCGAGCGCTTCCGCGATCCCACCACGCAGCGGGTGATGCGCGTGTGGGTCGACCCTGGCGACGGCGCTCGCCACTACATCGCCGAAACCGACTCATAGCGCAGAGACTCGGCGCGCATCCGGCGGCCGTGCGCACACACGCGCACACGCGCACCGGCCAGTCACTTTCGATGACGGACCTCAGCGCTTGGGACGACGCAGCGAGCGGGTCAGGCGCACGCCGGCTCCCCCGCGCAGGCGCACCACCGCGCGCAGGCGCAGGCGGCGCCGCCCGCGCGGACCCATGTGGAACACCGCCGTGTAACGTCCTCGCGTGACGCTGCGCTGACGTCCTCCCAGCAGGAAGCGCACGCGTACCACCGCGCGGCGGTCACCGCCAACCCACACGCGTACTCGATGGCGAGCAAGGCGACGCGAGCGCAGGCGCAGCCGCGCGCCCAGTCTGAGAGCCTCGCGCTGGCCCCGCTGGCCCCGCTGGCCCCGCTGGCCCCCGGGCGCGACGGCGGAAGGCACCTGTGGTGCCGTGACGTCGCGGACCTCGACCAGGCCGCCGAGCGTGCCGATGTACGCGGCGCCGTCGGGCCCAATGGTGACCGGCGCGTAGTTGTTGTTGTACAGCGAGCCGGTGCCGGTCAGCACGCGATAGAGCACCTGTCCGGTGCGCACGTCCAGGGCGGTGAAGTACCAGGGGTCGCTGGGATCGGTGCTCTTGGTGTAGGAGTAGATCAGGCCGCTGGCCAACGACAGCTTGGAGACCACGGTCGGGATCCGCTCCTGCGTGTTGGTCCACACCACGTGACAGCCGCTCCCGTCGGCATTGATGTCCACCCGCTCCAGGCCCGGAGCGGTGCTCCTGCCGTTGGCCGTGGCGCTGGGTCCGGTGTAGCCGTAGTTGTTCTCGGCGATCATGGTGTTGCCCGCGCCGATGAGCGAGTTCTCATCGGCGCTCTGGCCCGCGGAGAAGACGGGCTGTGAGCACACCGGGCGCCGGCCGGCGATCACGCGCGCACGCAGGTACACCACGATGTCCAACGGATCGGCATTGTCGGTGATGGTCACGTACGGGCCCTGCACCGTCGGCGTCGTCCCGGAGCCGGCGTCGACCTGTCCGGGCTTGTGAATGTGCGAGTTGGCGTACACCTCGCGCCAGCTCACTCGAGGCACCTCGTCGCCTGCGGCGTCCAGGCGGTACATGGCACGATTCGAGACGACGTACACACCGCCCGTCTCGTCGACGGCGAAGGAGTTCTCGGTCTCCTCGCCGAGGGCCAGGGAGTGTTGGGCCCCCGTGGCGGGATCGACGACCACGAGGACGCCGTTGAAGCTCTCCACCCAGATGCGCCCGGACCAGTCGGGCAGCGCCGAGGTGATCCGCTCTCCGGCGGGCAGCGACGAGGTGAGGTCGTAGTCGCGCTGCAGCGCGAACCCCGGAGCGTCGCTACCCCCCGTCTCGCCGATCACGTACAGGTGGCGCGTGGTGGTGGCGACCACCACCCGATCTTGGTGGTCCAGGTAGAAGTAGCCACCGCCGGTGAAGTCCTGAAAGGGGTTGGTCGACGGCAGGCGTCCCGGAAGCGAGAAGCTGGCCAGGGTGGCCAGGGTCGAGGGATCGAACATGTACAGGCGCGGGCCACTGAGCCCGACGCAGACCGCCACGATGCGCCCGCGGGCGTCGAAGGTCACGCTGGCGCAGTCTCCGCCCACCTCGGTGCTCAGCACGCCGGCCCGACGGCCGAGCGGCCCGCTGATCTGGTTGGTGTCGCTCTGATAGGCGTCGTTGTGCAGCTCGCTGCGTCCGTTGGGAGCCATAAAAGGATGGCGCGGAGGATCGGGCGCGTAGAAGCCCACGGGGTCCGCCGGCATGCCCACGAACGAGGGAACGACGCCGGGCTGACCGGAGGACGGGATGGGAACGGCGGGAACGGCGGCGCTCACCGCGGACGCGGCGACAAACACCCCCAACAGCACGGACGCGAGGACCACCAGCGC
>JAABUQ010006286.1_pt1 | contig 18141 bp, 17 predicted proteins | sample 5560001 | NCBI WGS metagenome assembly JAABUQ01 (sample SAMN10711888, study PRJNA513371) | rock metagenome | isolation source: Antarctica rocks | place: Antarctica: Victoria Land, Finger Mt nord | collected 2015-12-18
CCACCAGCAGGCGATGGAACGTGAGACACTCGTTGCGTTCTGTGAACAGATGAAGGCCCTCATCAAAGAGACCAATGCCTTCTGTGAGGAGTGCAAAGGCAAATGGAATCTCCTGCTTCTCCAAGCAGACTCTTTTGAAGCCTTCGTCATGCAACCACCTGCATCGTTGCATCATTCGTAACGCGCCAGACTGATGACGAAAGAGAAAGCAACATTCATGACTCAACTCGCCACAACTCAGGAGAAGAGCCTGGTGCTGCATACCGAGATGATCCAACCGTGGATCAACGTCATTGGGCAAGTTGCGCCATCTTCTAAGCAGAGCTACACCTTTAGCGCGATCACCTTTCACACCTGGCTCCTCGATCACCAATTCACGCTTGAAACGGTGGACCGCTCCGGCATGATTGCCTACAGAGATTTTCTGGCTGCACAGCACGCCAAGGCGACGGCGGCGCGAAAGTGGTCTGTGGCCTGTCAACTTCTCCGCGAGTGCCAGGCACTGAAACAACGTGGGGATTATCCGGCGGCCAACCTGCGCGGCTTCAAAGTCGATGATGCCTCGCCGCATATCGCGCTCTCACACAAAGAGGCCCGCGACCTGCTTGCGGCGATTGATACAACAACGCTCAAAGGCAAACGCGATTATACGATGATGCTGTTGCTTATTCGCACTGGCATCCGGCGAGCCGAGTGTGCTGCCCTCAATCTCGATGACTTTCTCCGCGAACAAGGGCATACTATCATGACTATTCGGCATGGCAAAGGCGATCAGCGGCGCAAAGTGAAGGTGCCGGTGGACGTGTTCCGCGCTATCGAAGCGTATATCGACGCGCTGCGGCAGTATCATGTCGTGACGATGGAACGCAAGCTCACCGAACTGGAGCACGAAATGGGCCTGGATGATGAGCAAAAAGCCGCCAAACAGCAAGCCATACGTGAGCAACACACGCTTTCCGTCGATGCTCCACTCTTTATCGGCTTTGACCGAGGGCAGCATCCAACGCTCGAACGTCTGACGACCAAAACCATTGAGCGCATCGTCGCTGTCTGTGGGAAGGCCATCGACCATCCAGACTTGACGCCACACGATCTACGAACCACCTTTAATACATTGTCGAAAAAGGGTGGGGCAACGTTGGAGCAACGTCAACACACGATGGGGCACAAGCGACCGGAGACGACGCAACGCTATGACCGCGACAAAGACAACCTGGATGATAGCGCAGTCGATTATATTAAGCTGTAGCAGAGGGAAGCAACTATTTACAAAATGTAAATAGTTGCTCATGAAAAATGGAGGGCATCACATGGCTGACTCTCAGCAAGACAAGCAGGGCTTTGAACTCATCCCTATTCCACAAGAGGCACTCGGCACTGAGGGAACAGAGCAATTCTATGAGGTACGGCGCATTTGGGATCAGCACGATCAATGTTGGTATTATTCAGTGATCGACTTCGTAGGATTACTCACCCAATCGACCAATCCTGGCGTGTACTGGTCCGCACTGAAAAAGCGCAACAAGCAGGATCAGGGGTTCCAGGATATGCTCAAGCACCTCAAAGAACTTCCACTCCGGGGCAGGGATGGCAAGTTGCGTGGGGCTGAATTTGCGACACGCGAAGTCATGCTCCGGATCGTGCAAAATATTCGTGGTCCGCTGGCCGAGCGCGTTCGCCTCTGGCTCGCTCAGGTCGGCGAGGAAAAACTGCAAGAGGTCGAACAGCAGACACAGGTTGAGCAGTTGCGCGATGTGTACCTGAGCCAAGGGCGAACGCCGGAATGGGCTGAGACACGTATTCAAAACTTGCTCAGTCGCAACGCACTCACTGATGAATGGCTTGCTCGTGGTGCTGAGGAACACCTTCACTTTGGAATATTAACGGGCACAGTTCATCGTGGCACCTTCGGTATTTCGTCACAGGTGCATCATCACGAAGTCAAACATCTTCCAAAAAGTGTGAAGAATCCGCGAGATCACTATACAGAAGAGGAGTTAGGCGTCCTCACCCTTTCACAACTCGCTGCACGAAGAATGCATGAGCAAAATGAGAGTCAGGGATTTCCTCAGCTCCTGCGTGATGCACAAGCAGCAGGCGAATTTGGGGGTCAGATACGTCAGCAATTTGAGGATTTGACAGGCCAACCGGTCGTGTCCTCGCAAAACTTTCTCGACCAACCCAAGAGCAAGCAGAAGAAACAATCCCTTCCTGCTCCAGAACAGCCCACGTTATTTGACCAGGAAGCACAGGAGCAGCCTTCAAAAAAAAAGAGGGGCAACGCAAAGAGGAACAAGAGGGACAACAATGGATGATATTGAGGCCCTCCTTGAGTCACTATATACCTTCTATGCAAAACTTGCAGCATTGAAAGCCATTGATGGGCCGGAACTGCTCTTACCAGGTAAAACGAGAGCGTACAAAGAGGTAGGACTAAGATGTTGGCGAAAATGTGCAGGAACGAATGCTTGTTCTACAAGAGTATCTCAAAATGACCTTTGTTCAGGAAAGAGGGACGGCGAAAAGAACTTTTCATGCAATTTATGGCTTCATTTCTTTCTTTATCTCGTCTCTTTTGATGCGCCTCTGGAACCGATGTATCGTCCTCTTGCACAGTTTCGTCAGCATCTTAGTCCTACCTCTACATCACTACCCCAATTAGTATATAATTCATAGTGTCACAAGTGATAAATAGATTTCATCAAATCATTAACTCATGGATGTGAAGGATTAACGAAAGAAATGCCAACAAACAATCAAATTGAAGATGCAGCTAGAAGGATGGTACAGCCCCATTAAACGGTGAACGAGCACAAAGGGATTTTGCGAGGGCGTCCTCGCGAACGTTTGGGCTGGTTAGGATCAGGCAACGGTCTGGTACGGGGACGTCCACGAGGGCGTTTAGGCAGGGAGTCCGCTGTCACAGGTCGTCTACGGGGACGTCCTCGTCGCTTCGGCTCGACCCAAAATGCTGGTGCGACCTTGTCCCATAACAATTCAGAGAGACACCACAGATGGTCTGTCAGACCACTCGCCATTGCTGGTGTCTGCCTCAGTGGTCTGTGAACTTCTCCCGCTGTTCTCCTGACCAGCGTATCGGAACGCGGAGAGGAAAGAAGCGAGCGGCGGCCGCATTAGGTCATACCATCTTAGTGATGGTCTATCACATGCTCACCCAGAGTAAGGAGTATGAGGAACTTGGAGGCAATTACTTCGACGAACGAGATCGCAATGAGGGAGGCGACTCGTCCATCGAATCGAGAATCTGGGTTACCAAGTTTCGTTGTCTCCAAGGAGTCCAGCAGCCTAAATACCATCTCGAAAGCTGAATGCGTGGATACAAAAACCGATGAGCGAGCAAGAGCGTGGCTCATCGGGTGCTCTTTTTTGCCCTTTGCTCGATAGCTTTCAACGTTGTCTCCACTTATTTTCAGGGGAATATCTTAGTGGGGTTGTACCTAATTCTGATGTTTTGATATAAGGATAAACCCATCAATAATGAATGGGAGTTGTGAGGAGGGGAAGAAAGTGATAGGCTGAGGAAAAAACGAAGAGGAACGAGGGCATGGAGAGCAAGCCAGAGATCAGCGAGGCATCCAAAGAAACCAGCATCGTGCAGGAACGACTCAATTGGAAGCTAGCGTGGAGAGATGATGCCAAGGTAGCACAGGGGCTGTATGCAGGGGAAGAGATTGAAGAAATGCATGAACTCAGCGATGCAGGGTTACTCGATGATTTTTTTGTGTTTTTGGAGGAAGTGGGTCTGCTGCGTGCCATCTGGTACAACTAAATCAGAAATCGAGTTGCAATCTGAGCGAAAATAGAGGACAATCCTTTCATGAATAGGAAAACATCGTTGAAAGGATTTTCTGCTATGCATGATACCGCACTCATGCCCATCACGGAAGAGGTCACTCTTCCACAGACGACGCCTCGTAGCCCCTCGTTAGCTCAGCAACTCGTCCACTTGCTGCAACAGGTGCTGCTTCTTTCCCAGCAGGACGCTCAGGTCTCGGTTCCGCCGCGCCGTCTTCGCGGGCGTCCCCCAACGTTGGGTTTGCAGCATCTCTACTTGGCCTTGTTGGTTGGCGTCCTGCAAGGGGCCAGCCATCTCAGCACCATTTGGCGTCGTCTCTCGTTGGAACCCATCGGCACCTTCGCTCCCGTCCAAGTCACCTATGAAGCCGTGCGCAAGCGTCTCGTGACCACTGGCACTCGTGCGCTGGAGCAGCTCTTTGAGGCCATCTCGCAGGGCTTGGCTCACTGGAGTCAGAACCATCCCTCGGCTTGTTCGCTGGCTCCTTTCGCCCCCCAGGTGGTGGCACTGGATGAAACCACGCTAAGATCGCGTGCGACGACTCACCTCAGACCTGCGCGACCTGCCCAACGGCGATCCGCATCTGTTGCCGGGCAAACTGGCGTGCCTCTTCGATCTGCGAACGCAACCCTGGATACGCGTGCAGTTTCGCGCTGATGTGTTGGCCGCCTGCAACACGCGCCTTCTTCTCCTGTTCCAGGAGGTAACTCCGGGCAGTCTCATCCTCGCGGATTTGGGCTATTTCGGCTTTCCGTGGTTCGACTACCTGACCGGACAAGGCTACTTCTGGGTCTCGCGCCTCAAGGACAACGTGAGCTATGACCTCTGTGAAGTCTTCGCCTATGATGATGGCAGTGGGCTGCTCGATGCCATCATCTGGCTGGGCAAGTACCGTGCCAACCGAGCCGCCCATGCGGTGCGCTTGGTCTGCTTCACCTCCAATGGCATCCGCTATCGCTATTTGACCAATGTGCTGAGTCCCACTCACCTCTCCATGCAGGAGATCGCCCAGTTGTATGCCCGACGCTGGGATATCGAGATGGCCTTCAAGCTGCTCAAATGCGAACTGGGGCTGCACATTTGGTGGGGAGCACGCACCGAACTGGTGCCCATTCAACTGTGGATTGCCCTGATTCTGGCCCAACTGCTGCATGCCTTGCAACTCCATCTCGCCATGCAAGCCTCGGTGGACCCGTTTGAGGTCTCCATGCAGGTCCTCGTCGAACTGCTGGGAACCACCCCAGTGGGACCCACCTCGATCCTCGACCGACTCGTGCAAGACGGACGTGCGCTCGGACTCATCCGTCCCTCTCGCCGTCTCCAGGTCCAGGTGCCCCCGATTGAGCCGCACGACCTGATGCGTCACGCTCGCTACGCTCGCCCCAAGGACCAGCCCAGACCCGCTCCTTTCGTCTCTCGGTTTCGCACTCAACTTTTGATTTAGTTGTACCAGATGGCTGCGTGCCTTTGAACAGATCAGCCTTCCAGGAGTGAAGCGAGTAGTGGTTCCCACCGTGCAATTTGTCCTGCTCTATTTCCTCAAGGTGCTCTTTGGGAGTGAATCGATGAATGAGCTCCCGCGCGTGCTCTTTAGTGACTTGGCGCTGATGGAGTTGGTGGGTTTTAATGCCCAGCAATGCGAAAACGGGCTGACCAAACGAGGAGATGCCCAACGCAAGACCAGAAAGAAGCAAGGGCCGATCACGCCCCAATGCCTAGCAGAGAATATCAGCAAGCTCAAGCAGGAAGAGATGGAACGGCTCTTCAATCAGATGGTGCAACTACTGGTAGGGTGGGGACTGCTCTCAGGCGAACGCATAGCCGCCCTGGATGGCAGCAAAGTGCCACTCCGCAGAGGTATGAGGGGTGTGGCAAGGTCAAGCAAACGCGGAAAGTCAAAGTCAAAGGGCAGAAAGAGCCGGTGATTGAAGAGTATTACGTGTATGGGTGGAAAGTGTTGGTGCTCATAGATGTCCAGACCCGTCTGCCGCTGGCGATGAAGCTGGTGCAGATCCAAGAGTATGAAGGCAGGTGGCTAGTGCCCTTGCTTGAGGTGGCACAACGCAATTTGGGAACCGCTGCTCACATTGGCACGATCGTGATCGATCGTGGCTATTTAGATGGCCAGGATTTGTGGCAGCTACACCACCTGGGCGTCTTGTTTGTCATTGTGGGCAAAGCCAACATGGCCGTGGTCCAGGATGCCCAGGGCTTAGCCAAAGGCGAGCGGGCACAGGTCCGCGAGCGGGTGGTCCGTCATGGACATGGCAAAACAGCGAGCCAGGAGCGATTGCGCACCGAAGTCGTGGGCTTGGAGGCATTAACCAGCTACGATAGCTATGGAGCAGCCGAAGAGACGCAGCACCCTGGGCGACGCGACTATGTGGGCCAGCCGATCAATGCAGTAGTGGTGCGCCGTTGGGACAATCGGGTGCCCAAAGGCGGAGGCACGGTCTATTTGACTAATGCCTCGGTCAGCGACCCTTTCACCGTCTTTGACACCTACGACTGGCGCAGTGTGATTAAGAATGGCATCTTCAAAGAGGGCAAGCATCCCTGGCATCTGTTGCGCTTTCCCCAACGCACCGAGGCGGCGGTGGTGGTGCATTGCCATTTTACGCTGCTGGTGATGGGGCTATGTACCGCCTTTCGCTTGTGGCAAGCCCACAGTACGCTGGTTCCAACTGCGCAGACAGCCGTCCATGCGAACCTGAGTACGGCGTTGCTTGGCGGGGAAGGGACAGCACGCTGGCGGCAACGCTTGCGCGAAGAAAACCGCGACAAAATTATCGTCTTCATTGGCCAAGCCTATGGCATTTTCCATCTCGCCGAATTTGCCGTCTTGACCCATGTTCCCATCCGCCGCCTCCCTTCCGCTCTCGGCTCTCCACAGGCCGTTCTTCAACGTTTCGGGCTGAGTCCTTAATCATTATATCAGAATATCAGACCTAATTTACGGCGATTGACTTTTTTAAAACAATATGTTACAGTCTCTCTTGAAATACAGCCCGTTGCAAGACTATATGTGCAGGCTATTTCTAGCTCTCTTCTTTTGCAGCCCTTATGCGAAGGATATGTATCTATGGATAAAAATCTTCAAATAAATGCTTCCTCCGGCTCTTCCATGTACACTGGGAGTTATCAAGGGGAGGGCGAACCTAGGTGGCAGCCTTTAATTGATCAGCCTTTGCGTAGTCGTACACTTGAGGCAGTCCAGTTACTAGCTGAGCGATTATGTGAGCCAGAGAAAGTTCTTGCTCTTGTCGAGCAGGATAAGATACTGCAAATCCCGAACGGGTTGCATTGGAGCCCTCCAACGCTCTTATGTGGTTTTGGCAGCTTGGTCCTTCTTTACCTCTACCTAGCAAGGAACTTTCCAGGGCAAGGTTGGGAGGATCGGGTTGACTTGTACTTGCGCCTTGCAGCGGAAGATACCCACCAGAAGCCACTCTCGCAACCAGCTCTTTTCAACGGAAGTAGTGGACTGGCATGGTTAGTAGCCTTACTTAGCCAAAATGATACACGCTACCAGAAGCTATGCAGCAAGCTCAACGTTCAGGTAGCAACTCAAGTGTTGATGCAGCAGTGGCGTAGAGCGACACCAGGTGTTGCTGATGCTGACTACGATGTAGTGAGTGGTGCATCTGGTATCCTAAGCACCCTAATTGCTACACAGGGTCAGCAGGCGATTGTGGAGGAGGCGATACAAAAACTATTGATATATCTCGTCTGGTTAGCGAATGGTGAGGATGAGCAGAAGCGTAAAAACTGGTTTGCCTCAGCTGATTTGTTCCCGCTAGAGCATATTCGTGAACAATACCCACGCGGTTACTTTAATGTGGGTTTAGCCCACGGGATTCCAGGACCGCTGGCTGTGCTTTCTCTCGCCTGGAATGCTGGTTACCGGATTGCTGGTCAACGTGAGGCTATTGAAGGTATCAGTCGCTGGATTATCGAACATCACGTCAAAGATTCCTGGGGAATAAACTGGCCTGGTGTTGTACCTTTATCGGCATCATACTCTGCCGAGGAGTGGCGTAGGTTGCATCCTGCTCGTAGTGGCTGGTGCTATGGGGTTCCGGGCGTAGCACGCTCATTATGGTTGGCGTGGACTGTTCTCAAAGATGAAACTTTACGTGACATTGCACTGGAAAGTATGGAAACTGTGCTCAGTCGTCCCATTGATGCGCGTAACATTTACTCTCCGACCTTGTGTCATGGAATCGGTGGCTTGTTGACCGTCTGCCTACATTTTGCTCATGAAACGAAGAATCCTATCATCTGTGAGCATGTTCCAGTACTCGTGAACCAGATGCTAAGCGTGTGTAGTCCGAAATATTTGCTAGGTGTTCGTGATGAGAAGACGAAGGGGAAGTTTGTCGATGATCCTGGCTTCTTAACGGGATCTACTGGAGTGGCACTAGCTCTGCTCGCTGCTTCGACCTCTGTCGCCCCCGCCTGGGGCCGCGTTCTTCTTATTGCATGAGGATATGATCTCGTTTTGCCCAGAGAAAGGGATTGTTTTATGAACAAACAGAAAGGTGTAACACGCTACCAATCTCCTCTCTATACCCCCGTGGGCTTTTATATGCTGCGTGCACCAGCCTTATCAGCGGATGTTTTTTCGTATATTACCTCGTTAGGAGAAGAAAGTATTGGGAATGAGAGTGAAGGCCTGGATGCTACGTTGATAAGAATGAAAAGGCAGAGCTATACCAGATTGGACAACCTAGCGTCCCAAAGCCTAGTTGAGTTGCCTCTTATGATCGCAAGCCCCGACCTCTTCGAGGGGCTCATACGTATGCAGAGAGGAGATTTATCAGCCCACCGTGTTGAACGTATGTATGCAGGACTTATGCGTTATCTTGTGCGGATGAGCATTCGTCCCACACCATTCGGTTTATTTTCTGGAGTGGCAGTAGGCTCTCTAGGAGAAAGTACAAACGTGCAGCTTGGCACCCCCGCTATACAACATATTCGCACGAGGCCTGATATGAGTTGGCTGTTTTCTATTATTCAACAAATCGAAGAAGATAAGGATCTAATACCACAATTATGTGTGATGACGAACCGCTCTGCTTATATCGCGGGTGCGCGGGCTATTATTCCCTACGCAGATGTGTATGGGAAGGACGATAATCGTTCTATCGCATTACGTGCGACACCTATTGTGCGGTTCGTGTTAGAGCAAGCATATCAGCCCATCCCTTACAGTGACCTCCGCAAAAAGCTGTTTGAAGCGTTTTCACATGCCACGGAACAGCAGGTTGATAACTTGCTCTCCCAATTATGGGAACATCATTTCTTGTTAAGCGATCTGCGCCCTCCACTTGTCAGTGATAACCCAACAAAATATGTCCTGGAGCGGCTAATGCAAGTGCCTGGAGCGTCATCAGTTGTTACGGGACTTACCGAGGTGCTAACTGCTACGGCAGAGATCGACAAAGTTGGGGTAGCTAGCTCTACCAGACTCATACGCGATCTGGTGAAACGTCAGGAAGAATTGCTTCCTGGCGATGAGCACAAAAATCAATACTACCAGATTGATGCTACCCTGAGTGTGGAAACTCCTCAAATGAATAGCACAATTGGTGAGGCTGTGGCGGAGGCAACAGAGACCCTCTTACGTATAGGGCGTTTCCCAGAAGGTTCACCCAATCTTCATATGTATTATTTCGCTTTTGTGGAGCGGTATGGAACGGAGACAGAAGTACCCCTCTTAGATTTACTTAGTCCTGAATTTGGTCTCGATGCTCCCCCAAACTATACACAGCCTACAAGAGCTTATCCCTTAAATCCACTGCCCCACCCCTCTATGCAAAAATATGATCATATTTTGTGCTCACTCCTGGTAGAGGCACTCAATAACCATACGCAGGAGATTGAACTCACTAGGGAGGTGCTACAGAATCTCACTCAGTGGGTACCAAAGGAGGATAATCCACCTCCACCTACAATGGAAATGTATCTGCAGATTCACGCGACTTCCAGTGAGGCTATTGATCGTGGCGAATGGCGCGGAGTTGTTGCTCCAGCTTGTCTATCATATGGAGGACGCACATTCTGTCGTTTCTTTGATATACTAGGCCCTGAGCAGCTAGTGATGCTTCAAGAATATGCCAAGCGTGAAGAAGAACTCTTCCCCGATGCAATTTTTGCTGAACTCAGCTACCTGCCAACTTTTGGTCGAGGCGCAAATGTAGCTATCAGACCTACACTTCATTCCTACGAGATAGTGGTCAACACAACGCCATCAGTATCAGCAGACAAAGTGATTCCTCTGCATGACTTGGTAGTTGGCGTCCGGGGAAAGCACTTTTATGTGCGTTCATTGCGTTTGGGAAAAAGGGTCATTGTGACGCAAAGCCATATGTTAAATATGATGCGTGCTCCAAACGTTTGCCGCTTTCTTCTGGACGTTGCTCAGCATAATCGTCCAAGCCTTTCCTCTTTTGATTGGGGAAGCCTGAGTCGTTCGCCATTCCTGCCTCGTATCGTCCAAAAACAGATTGTGCTGAGCCCTGCCCAATGGAATTTACAGCAGTCGATGATTGAATCTGATGGTTTTGGTAGTGGGGAGGCATCGTGGTATACTAGCCTCCAAAGGTGGCGTGAGTGCTGGCGTGTTCCACGTTATGTGTATTTGACGCAATTCGATAATAGACTACTACTTGATCTGGAACACCCATTGTCGGTAAACGAACTTCGTGCTGCATTCAAGAAAGATGAGAAGGACAAATACCTTCAATTGCAGGAGATGTTGCCGGACTTTGATCATCTCTGGTTGCGTGATAGGAATAACAGGCCATATTGTGCCGAGATAGTGGTACCGCTTATCCTGAAAGAAGCTTCGCCACTATCTCCCAGGAAACCTGCGGAAACACAGACAAAGCTAGATACGAAGCCGAGTTATCCACGACGTGTAATTACCAATGCTGAGCGGCGCAAGCATCCAGGAGATGAATGGACCTATCTCAAGCTCTATGCAATCTATTCGCAACATGATGATATTATTACTACGCTCTTGCGTGAATTTGTCTGCAAAATGTCTGAACAGAAGCTGGTAGATTGCTGGTTTTATATCCGTTATGCTGATCCAGAGCCACACTTACGTGTGCGTTTCCGCGCATCTGATCCTCAATTTAAAGAGGTGCTGCTTCTTCATACATTGAAATGGGGACGTGAATTGGTAGAAAATGGCCTGATCAGGCGTGCGTGCCTGGATACCTATGATCGTGAGATTGAGCGGTACGGGGGGCCAGAAGCGATGGATGCGCTAGAAATATTTTTCATGGCAAATAGTAATGCGGTTAGTGCAGTTGTTGCCGCACAATATAGGAAAGAGATCACATTGGATCCTCTTACTGTTGCCGTATTTAGCCTTGATCAGTTTTTAATAGCCTGGGGATTCGACTTTACTGAACGCTTACTCTATATGCAGCATCTGGCAGGAAAGTACGACGAAAGCAGAGCATTTCATCCGCTCAGGAGATTTTTCTGTGAGTTGCTTTCCCCCTGGGATAGTAACTATGACCCCGCAATGAAGCGGCAACGCGAGAAGTTACGTGTCCTTCTCTCTACTCAGGATCAAGTGCTCAAAGCGGTTACTGACTCTATTCGTGGACTAGCAACGCGTGGAGAGTTATGGCAAACAGAAGGATACATAGTAAGTAGTCTTATGCATATGTATATCAATCGCTTGCTGGGACCCAGTAGAGAACAGGAGCAGAAGATATATGCACTCTTGCGGCACACACTTGAAAGTTTGCAACTGCGACCTGCGCAATCTCAAACTTAGTTTATTTAGTTGTTGTAGTGTGTATTATTAATCTCAACGTAAAGGACTAAAGAAAACAGCCAGCGTAGGCAAAACACTAGCGAAGAACAGGTTTTTGATGTCTCAATCGTTCTTTGGCACGGCGCAGTTCTCGTTGGATGTGTTGCATGTCAAGACAACAAACATTCTTGAGTTCGACTCGTTTGAGCAGATTTCAGACACCTTCTTGAGGGGTGCAAGTAATTCATTTAGAGAAAAACACTTTTTCTTCTGCACCTAAATGAGAGCAAGTAATTCATTTATCAAACGACTCTTCCTCGTTCTCCAATCAGTCCCATTTCCTTGACCTCAAAGAAGCTCCTTTTGTAGAGTATCTTTACAACCTTCACCTAGTAGACTATTCCAGAACGGGGGCAAACTGAACGCTTGCTATGAAAGTACCATTTTACTTTCCTTCATCAACCGATGCCGATATACTTGTAAAGACGAGCATGGTAACAGAGGAAGAGCATGAACAGCAGAGATCAGACAGTGCAGGTCTATCAATTACGGATCTAGATACGGGAAATCAGCCCTCAGATCTGGCATCGTCTCCTGGTACGAAGCGAGCACTATTGCTCAGCTGAGAGAAGCTGGATGTATGGCTACTCGCGGTCGCTTCCAGCCCTCTTGCCGACTTGCAGTCCTTTGTGAGCAGTGTCTCTCAAGATAAAGCCGCTGTCCTTGAGGGGTTAACGAGAGAAGAAAGGAATGGCCTACGGAGGGACATATTACCTGTCTCAAACTGATCAAGCGGAGCCTATATGGTCGTGCGAAATTCGATCTCCTCCGCCTCCGGGTGCACTCGCTCACGAAAAAGGATCACACAACTCAGGATACGAAGACGAGAGACAACCACAAACAGCAGAGGAAGGATATAAAGAACTCAGAGTGGGAGGAGAGGCTCCAAACCCCCAGCATATCACTTTTCATGTCAGCGAGGTTGATACTGGTGGCGAACCCCATTATAGTAGAGATTGCTTTGTTATTCCTAGCTTAAAACGTACTGGATATCTTCAATAAGGGAGAGAAATGTGAGAAGTTTTCAGTCTTTTCTTCCCACATTTCGGGTTCGCCACCAGTATCGAGGTTGACACTGTTGGCGAACCTCCCACCCCTTACACGGCTAAAGCTGCAAAGTGAGAGATTCGCGTTGGTGCAACGGAAGGTTCTTCCAACCAAGCCAAAACACGTACACTATTCATTGCGGTTGCACATGCAAGGTGCTGGAGATGCGTCTTAGCAAGCCCTTCATAGCGGCTTCGGCGCATCCCGAATGCTCGCACTCCCTGCGACATTGTGGCTTCAATCCCTGCTCGTTTGTGAGAGAGCTTTTGGAACTCTGGCGTGTGTTGACGCGCTCTGGCCTTCTGTAAGGCCACATGATGTTCCTCTTTCCTCACCGTAATCGTTCGTCGGTCTGTTTGAGTACAGAGAGAACGGCACGTGCAAGTTTGACAATCCTTCGTCGAAAACTTGATCTTGATGACCTCATTGTCGCGCCGATCAATGGCTGGCGTCCAGCTTGAGCTTTCATGCCCAGTCGGACACGTCGCCTTTTGTGCTTGCCAATCGAGCTGGAAACTACTGGCAGCAAAGCCTTGTTTTGCTTGACCTTGCCACTTGTTGTCCGCTCTGGTGGGAGCAATCAGATCAATTCCATAGTCGAGTTGGCTTGCCACGAATTGTTTGGATTCGGCATAGTTTGTATCGGTCAAGTGCTCTTTCGGAAGCAATTTCTTGTCGTGTAAAGCGCGATGAATGATGGGAGTCACATCCACATCTCCCTTGCCTGCAAGACCCGTTTCAACATGGGTAATCAGCCGCGGTTGGTCCTCATCACAGCTTTCTGTCAGATGAACTTTGTACCCGACCCACCAGGTCGTCAGTTTGCGTCCATACGTCGCTTCAGTATCATAGGGTGAGCAAATCATCGTCGCCGGTGGGGGAATATTGTCATTGGAACGGAAGTGGACCTGGCCTTCGACGAGCTCAAATTGTTGAAGCCAAACCTGTCGCAATATCTGCACTGACGGAACGTGATGTAACCAGTTGAGTTCCGGTGTGGTGTCAATTGCAGTCAGCAGTTGGTACCCATCTGCCCCGATGATTTCAGCAACCTCGGCACGCTTGGTGCTCTCTCGTGGAAGTCCATGTTCCTCCACCCGATGGTCATAGCGGGCATGCCATTCTTCTGGAAGAAACGAACGAAGCCATGCTGGAGCGACGAGGGCAAGAGTATTTAAGGTGGCACGAAAGGTCTCACCGACACACAGCACGCGATTGAAGGCACGGACTTTCGCCAAGACGTGAGTGGCATCCGTGCGTTGTCTGCCACCGCTTTGACCAGACCACGTTGCTTGCGCGTGATCGAGCAAAGTGTCAAATAGGAGATATTCCGCATTGCCTGCGATCAGTCGAGAGCGAAACTCGCTCAGCACCGAGAAGTCAAACCCCTGGTCTTCCAGTTCCAGACCAAGTGCATATTTCCAATCCAGACGAGCTCTTACGGCATCGGCAGCTTGACGATCAGGCAATTTCTCAGCAAATTGCATACTGGTAATGAGTGCAAGTCGGAAAGCGGGCCAAGGCAGGTTGACCATCTTGTGGAAAGAGGGCGGCGAAGGCTTCATCTTGATAGAGGACACCCAATTCGTCTCGCATGCGCATAAAGAGGCTCCCCTTTGGGAATGCTGCCTTCGCAACACGTGCCGTTTCCTCTGGGACTGGCTGAATAGGTTCTGGTTTGAGTGACATGTCCTTCTCCTCGCATAGAGTCTCCTTTACAATCTCTAAGCAGATTTCTTCCTATTATACGAGGAGAGGAGGGTTCGCCAACAGTGTCAGGTTGCGTAAGAGCCTTAAAATTTAAACATTTATACTAATAGAGACATCACGCTTTATATGAATGTCAATCTCTTATTCAAAGGGGAAATATTTAACGTTCTCTTAACCTATCTATAAAGCATAGTTAATGCTTGAATGTTACTGTATGAATGTAAGTGCAACGCATGAAGGCGTGTTTCATGGTGGAAACACCGCACCTCTTCTCATGTCTTGTATCATTTTTCATGTTTCGCTCTCAGATTAGTAGGAGAATTTCATGTCGAAGCAATGGCGTCTCGCGCCCGTATTAGCTATATTCATGGCCTTGATGATGTTCGTTATTTCCGCCTGTGGTGGTGGCACTACAACGAGTGGTGGTGGTAGTACACCGACAAGCGGAGGCACTACCCCCACAACAGGGAGTGGAAGCAGTAGCACAGCTGGCACCCCTGGCTCGTACAAGTGTGTCGCAGATAACATTTCGATCTCTGGTTCAACCGCTTTATATCCACTTGTCAAGGCTGTCTCTGACAAGTACAAAGCCAAATGTTCTGGGTCGTCCTTCACGATCACTCCAAATGGTAGCGGTACAGGTTTGAGTCAGGTTGAGTCCAGCGCGGTCAAAATTGGCATGTCCGACGTGTTCAAGAAGAGTGGTGAGGACGATTTGGTGGATCATCAGGTTGCGGTTGTTATCTTCGGTCTCATTCTCAACAGTAAAGTAACTGGTGTGACGAATTTGACGACTGCCCAACTGAAGGACGTTTATAGTGGCAAGACCACGAATTGGAGTCAAGTTGGCGGCGCGAACCTCAAGATTGTTGTTGTCAGTCGTCCGAGCAACTCTGGTACACGCCAGACCTTCCAGAAATTCATTCTTGGTGGGCCAGAGACGGTTACTGGTCCCTCGAACCTGACAACGGACACTACTGGTACTGTTGTGAAGAACGTTCAGCAGACCGACGGTGCAATTGGCTATGTGGCCTTGAGTGCCGCCAAGAGTTCCGGCCTGACAATCATTCAGATAGATGGAACTGCTCCAGGAGCAGATGTTGCTAAGAACAACACCTACAAGTTCTGGAACTTTGAGCATATGTACACAAAGGGTCCTGCGAGCAGATTATCACAGGCACTCATCGACTACATGGGAAGTGATGACGGCAAACAGGAAGCCACAACGCTTAGCTTTGTGCCTATCACAGACATGTCGGTAGATGCCGTGAAATCCCATACTCCAGCTAGCTAGTCGCAAAAGTTGGTACGTGTAGAGGTGCAATGCTTGCATCTCTACACATTTGTGGTTTTAGGAAGGAGTGTTTTTGTGCAACTAGAGCATCAAACCCCAACCCGCGAGATATCCTCGACACAACGGGGAGCATATGCTGCAGATCGAACTGCGCGTGTCGTTTTTGCTATCTGTGCCGTCCTGCTCGTGGCGATCATCATTGGCGTATTTGTGTTTGTTGGCTATAATGCCTTTCGTGTCTTGACAGAAGGAGCAAGTCTCGGCAATTTTTTCTCTAGCAGCAACTGGGACCCATCTGGTAACAACGGTGATCCTAAGTTTGGTGCGCTTGGGCTTATTCTAGGTTCTGTCATTATAACACTTATCTCGGTGATCATTGCCACGCCCCTTGCGTTTGGCATGGCTCTCTTTTTCACAGAGATGTGTCCAGTTTGGTTAGCACGTATCTTACAGCCTTTGATTGAAGTCTTCACTGGTATGCCTTCGGTCGTTATTGGCTTTCTTGGACTTGTTGTCCTGGTCCCTTTCTTACGAAACACAGCGGGAGCGGCTACGGGTGGTGGTGCTACATCAGGCTTTGGTTGGGGTGCTGCTACTCTTGTGCTTGTGATTATGATTCTGCCAACAATTATCAGCGTCTCTATTGACGCTCTACGTGCTGTTCCCAATAGTGTCCGTGAGGCAAGTCTTGCGCTGGGGTCAACCCGTTGGCAGATGATGAGTGGGGCGATTATTCCTGCGGCAACAACGGGACTGGCAACGGCGGTTGTGCTGGGTATGGCGCGTGCAATCGGCGAAACCCTTGCGGTAAGCATCGTGCTTAATGGAAGTGGAATTCCCCAAAATCTGTTTTCTCTTTCCGCGTTCTTCCAGCCGAATGTGACGATCACGCAGCAAATAGCGCAGAACTTTGGTGAGGCGCAAGCAGGGGAACGTGATGCGTATTTCATGCTCGCTTTCATTCTACTCATCATCTCGTTTTTGTTCATCTGTGTCAGTCGCTATCTGGCGAGTAGGAGCGTGTATAAATGAGTACTGAGCAACGCGTCGTTCCTGCATCTGCAGCAGGAGCGAGCCAAGAGAGTGTCGCCGAACTCACACGTCTGGTAAAGCGTCTTCATTCTGGTAACAACGTTGCAATGGGTGTACTGTGGTTTGTTGCCTTAGTGGTGACCCTCATTTTCATCAGCATCATTGTCTACCTACTTGTGCATGGTGCTGTGTATCTTATCAGTCCTTCGTTCTACAGTGTAGGCGATGCTGGTATTGCGAATGAGCTTTTCAATACCTTTTACATCCTGATCCTGACTGAGATATTCCTTATTCCAATCGCACTAGCGGCGGCAATTTACCTCGTAGAATACGCTCCGCAAGGTCCACTTGTTACAGGTATTCACTTTGCTGCAGAGACGCTGGCCGGTGTTCCTTCAATTGTGCTTGGTCTGTTTGGTTTCCTTGTCTTTGCAAGCTATACACACTTTGGGTTTAGCCGTATCGCAGGCGCACTTACGTTGCTGTGTTTGAATCTTCCGCTTGCGTTGCGTCTATTCGAGGATGCTCTGGCTTCTGTCCCTAGAGAGATGCGTGAAGGTAGCCTTGCGCTGGGTACCACAAAATGGCACACCATTTGGACCGTTGTATTGCCCTCGGCCCTTCCTGGTATTGTCACAGGTCTGATTCTTACCGCTGGTAAAGTTATCGGTGAAGCAGCCGCGTTGTTGTTTACTATGGGCCTTACAAATCCTGGTAACGTGTTTACACTCAATCCACTCCTGCCTAGTGACACGCTGACAACGCATCTGTACTTTATTGCAGGCCCTGGTGCTGGTAGTGGGAGCTTAACCTCTGCACAGGAAGGCGCGATTTCGGCAGGTACGGCTGGATTGCTTATTCTTATCTTGTTGATTAGTAACATTGCCTCTCGTAGTATTGGTCGCGCTATTCAACATAGGATAACGGCTGCTTAGTACATAAAGCATGAAGGGATGCATACGCATCTCTTTGACGAGTTCAGAGGAAGCAAGGACAACGCTTACATGAACATATCAGCAGAATTCTCTGGTATGACACTGCCAGAGGGAGCGAACATCTTTTCGCGCAAAGTTGCTCGTAGCGGTCATATCTCATACGAGGGGCGTCCGTACTTTATTAGTAAGGCACTCGCGGGCCGCTACATCCGCCTTGTCGTGCTAGCGGATCGACTTATCGTTGATGCATCCATTCCTTTGCACAAAGAGTATCCACTAGCATAGAATAATAGATGAGTGAGGAATAAAGGAGAAACGATCTCATGGCAATGGAACCATCTCGTCTCAATCCAAACCCTGCACAGCAGCAAGGGCAAGCCGTACAAACTGTTATGGGTTCAAGTGCCCAGAACGCTACGAATGAAGCAAAGGTACAAGAACAGCAGCCACTTAGTGGTTCGCCATCCGA
>JAABUQ010006288.1_pt1 | contig 18132 bp, 7 predicted proteins | sample 5560001 | NCBI WGS metagenome assembly JAABUQ01 (sample SAMN10711888, study PRJNA513371) | rock metagenome | isolation source: Antarctica rocks | place: Antarctica: Victoria Land, Finger Mt nord | collected 2015-12-18
GTTTCTCTTCGGAGCCAACGGACCGCCACGCGGTCCCTATGGAGTCGGTGTACCGCACTCCGCTTGTTCTTGCAACCAGAGGCTATCATCCCCTACATCTTGTCGGTCTGAGGCGCAGCCTCGCTAGGGCTGGCGATACAACTCGGCATTGGCGAGAGGCGCCGCGCTATCGGCGTTGAGGAATTGCGCCGAGCCGAGTACCAGCACTTGCCCTGTAGGCAGCAGCGTCGCGGTGTGCAGGGTGCGCCCGACGCGCATGTGCTCCGTCGCGCGCCACGCGCCCGTGCGGGGGTCGTACAGTTCCGCGCTAGAGTCGGAGATGATCTCGACGTTGCTGCCCCCCGTGACGAGTACCTCGCCCGATGGAAGCAGGGTCGCGGTATGGTATGTGCGCGGGGCGCGCATGGCGCCCGTCATCCGCCACGCGCCGACGCCGGGGTCGTAGATCTCGGCCGAGGCGGCCGTCCCCAACTCCGTCACGCCGCCTGCGACGAGGATCGTGCCGTCGCGTAGTCTCGTCGCCGTATGGAAGGCGCGCGCGATGCGCATGCTGCCAGTCCTGGTCCACCGTCCGGTGCGCGGATCGTAGATCTCGGCGCCGCGCAGGACCGTCGTGTCATCGGAGCGACCGCCCGCGACGAGGACGCGGCCGTCGCGCAGCAACGTAGCGGTGTGACCCGCGCGGGGCACAGATAGGCGCGCCGCCCGCATCCAGGCGCCGCTGCGCGGATCGTAGAGTTCGGCGCTCGCCAGGGATTTGTCGCTGGCCGCGCTCGTCCCGCCGGCGACGAGGACGCGGCCCGTGAGCAGGAGGGTCGCGGTGTGCTGATAGCGGGCGCGGCGCATGCGGCCGGTGCGCGTCCACGCGCCGGTGCGGGGATCGTAGGTCTCGGCGCGCGCCAGCACGGTGTCGCGTTGTGCTCCTTGCCCGCCGGCGATGAGGACGCGACCGTCGGACAGCAACGTGGCCGTGTGGAAGGCACGACCATCGTGCAGGCGCCCGGTTCGTGTCCACACCCCTCGATAGGGGTTGTAGAGCTCGGCCGTGGCGAATCCCGAGCCGCCTCCGCCCGCGACGAGCACCCGCCCCGTATGCAGCAAGGTGGCCGTGGGCGCGAAGCGCGCGTGGCGCATGCCAGCGGTCACCGTCCAGTGGCCCGGACTGGGCGGGAGATGGGGCGCCGTGATTCCAAAGACGGCGGCGCGGGCGACATAGGTGCTGGTGGCGTCGACGCCGCCGACGACGAGGACGGCGCCCGTGCGCAGCCCCGTCGCGGTGTGGCCGTAGCGTCCGATGTCGAGGCGCCCGGCCGATGCCCAGACGCCGGTCCGCGGGTCGTAGAACTCGGCGCTAGAGAGGGCCACGGTGCTGAACGCGGTCGCGGTCGTGGTGACGGTCCCGCCAGCCACCAGGACCCGCCCGCTCGCGAGCAGCGTTGCGGTGTGCAGGGCGCGAGCGGCGCGCAGGGCGCCGGTCGTCGTCCAGCGGCCGTTACGCGGATCATAGACCTCGGCGGAGGTGAGCGCGTGGCCGTCCTTGCCGACGCCGCCGGCCACCAGGACGCGGCCGTCGGGCAGCAGGGTCGCCGTGTGATCCTGCCGCGCGACGGCCATAGCGCCGGTCACGGACCAGCGGCCGGTGCGCGGATCGTAGACTTCGGCGCTGGCGAAGGCCGCGCCGGGCTGGTTGCGGGAGCCCGCGCTGCCGCCGGCGACGAGGACGCGGCCGTCGGGCAACAGCGTCGCCGTGTCGTAGGCGCGCGCGGTGTGCAGGCGGCCGGTGGCGCGCCACGTCCCGACGCGCGGGTCGTAGAGTTCGGCGCTGGCGACGGGGACGGCGTTATCCCCGTTCTCGTCGTTGACGTTGTAGCCGCTGGCCACCAATACCTGGCCCGTGCGCAGCCTCGTCGCCGTGTGGCCGTAACGGGTCGTGACCATGCGGCCGGTGACCGACCAGCGGCCGCTACGCGGATCGTAGACCTCCGCGCCGGGGCGGCCAAAGAGCGCCACGTCCTGGCCGCCGGCGGCCAGGACGCGCCCGTCCGGGAGCAGGGTCGCCGTATCGTCGAAGCGCTCGGCGCGCATGCGGCCGGTGTCGGTCCACGCGCCGGTACGCGGGTCATACAGCTCGGCGCGACCGTAGGTATCGACGCCGCCGGCGACGAGGACGCGGCCGTCGCGCAGCCTCGTGGCGGTGTGTCCATAGCGCGCGTCGCGCGTCTCGGCGCCGTCCCACCAACGGGGCGACATAGACCTTGCCGCCGATCCCGCCCCTGCCGCGTGAGCTGGGACGGCGGGCATGCGAGGCGCGGCCGGGGTGGCGGACAGGGTTAGTACAAGCAGCGTACCGAGGCAACATAGCCCCAGCGCTCCCTGGCAGGCGCGTATCCAGTCCAGGGCGCGGAGCGCCGGAATGGCTGCCCTCGTCCGTCGCGTCGTCCGCCGACGCCCGCTGTCTCTCCGTCCCTTGCCGCTGCCTGTAGTTATCGTAGTCATGGGCGATCTTCTCCTCGTGACTCGGCCGTATCCTCGTCCTATTGTATGTCTGTCTTTGTATCCATGTCTTGCGCGGGTGCGTGTCACGCTCGTTAGAGCGGTCCTTGACCCCTCTCCCTGTGCCTGGGAGAGGGGTGGGGGTGGGGGTCCCGCGTGCGGGAGGGGTGGTGAGGGCGCCTCCCGCTACAGGCGCGCCACATCCAGCACGCTTATGCTGGCCGGGGCGATAGCGGGGTCTCGCGGCGGGCCGGGGATAAAGGGCAACAAGCCTCGCGCCCAGGTGGGAATCCAGCCCCAGGGGTCGGCGGCGCGCTGCCCGACCGCGCCGCCGTCGTTGAGGACCACCAGCCGGCCGGCGGTCCGGTCGAGCGCCAGGCTCATCGGGTTCACGCCCACGCGCACGGTGCGCGCGACCTTCCCGGTCTGCTCGTCGACCACGCTCAAGCTGCCCGGACCGGCGAGCCCCCCGCTCCACATGTTCGTCGCGCCCAGGTTGGGCACGAACAGGCGGCCGGCGCGCTCGTCCACGGCGATTGCCCATGGCGTCACCCCTACCTGGACGCTTCCGACGCGCGCCCCGCTGCGGGCGTCGAACAGGCGCACCTCTCCGGGCCCGATCGGAACATCCTCCCCCGCCCCACCGGGCAGGGTCAGGTGGCGCAGGGCCCCAACGTCCGTCGCCAGCACGCGCCCGGCCCGCCGGTCCAGGGCGAGATCGAAGAAGGCGCTGCCCAGCGGGGTTCTGGCGCGCGCGGCGCCACTCGCCGTGTCGAGCGTGAGGACGGCGCCCCTGGCGAAGCTGCCGCCCTCGACGTACACGGGGACGAAGGCGCGGCCCGTCTCCTCGTCGACCAGGGGCGGCCGCCACGCGATGCCGTTGAGGCGCTGGCGCGACAGCAGCCGCCCGCTGGCGGCGTCGAACACGCGCAGCGTGCCCGTGGGCGTGGCCGGCTCGGTGTAGGGACTGTCCGTGACGATGACGCGATTCCGGCGCCCGTCGACGGCCAGCGTGGCGATGCTGTCCTTCTCGGTTGGGAATGGCGCCAGGTCGTAGCGCGCCAGGGCGCGCAGGGGCCGCCCGGTGCGCGCGTCGAGCACGTCGAGCTCGCGCTTGCCGCCGGCCGCGACGAGGACGTAGACGTGCCCGCCCGGCTCGTCCACGGCCAGGGCCAGGGGAGAGTCCGGGAGGTCGCGCAGCACGGCGCCGCCGCGGGCGTCGAGCATCAGCAGGTCCCGGTCGCAGACGGCAAAGACGCGCTCGCTGGACCTGTCCGCGACAAGCGCCGTGGCCGACTGTGGCGCGGCGACGGTCCGCAGCAGCGCGCCCGTCCTCGTATCCAGCACGCGGATACCCGCCCCATCGTCGAAGCTGATGAAGGCGCGGCCCGTCCGCTCGTCGATGGCCAGCGGGAGGCTCAGCAGCGGGCTGATCGGCCCGTTGGGGGCGCCCAGGCTGACCGTGTTCAGGATCGGTCCCTCGTCCCGTGGGAAGGTCAACATCGCGGCGGCGACGATGGCGGCGACGGCAACGGCCAGCGCGCTGAGCCGCTGTCGCCGCCTCATCCCTGTTCTCCTAATCGTTATTGTCATCCTGATCTCCTTTCCCCTATTCCCCATTCCTCTCGATAATTCGTTGGCGCGCAAAAGTGCTGGGAGCGCGTGGCGCGCGCTCCGCTGCTTGGCCGTCCCCGCGTCGGACCTGGGACGGGCAAGCAACAAAAACGAGATGTCCGCGCTCTTAGGTGACTCGTCACACAACCCCGGGGTTTCTGTACGCCTACAATAATCCTCTGGCTCGTCCCGTGTCGCGCGACCAGCCCGCGGACGAACCGTTGCCGTATCGTCATGTTGTCGTCAGGTCCCCCCGTTCGCTTCGATGATCCGGTTGGCAGTGGCGGGGTCGCTGGCGAAGACGCCGTCGCCCGCGACGAGGCAGCCGTAGGCCACGCCGGCGCTCCCAATGCTGAAGCGGTAGACCTTCACGCCATCGTGGACGTAGGCGACGCGCCAACTGACCCCCTGGCGCAAGGCCTGCACGCGGCGCCGCACCGACTCGTCGCCGGTCAGCGCCACCACGTCCGAGATGCGGATTTGGGCGATGAGAGCCAACGAGGGGCCGGCGCCCGATCGCGTCCCGCTCCAGCGGACAATGCCCACGTGGTCGCCCAGCGACGCGAAGAGCCCCGTCCCGTGCGCCAGCGTGGCCGGCGGTATCCCCGTCGCCGCCGCCAGACCGTCCAGCGCCTCTCGCTCCGCCGCCGTCCCGCCACCAGCGCCCGAGAGCGGCACGTACGCCGCGGCTGACGCCGGAACCAGCGTGCGCGGCTCCGGCGGGAAAAACGACAGGCCTGCGTAGTGCCGCGCCGCGTGCGCCGCTGTCGCCACCGCCAGCGCCCCCACCACGACCAACGTCACGTGCACCACGTACGGCCGCCTGATCCTCTTTATCTTCACCGTTGTCCTCCCCATCCGTCACCGTCACGCGGGCGTATGCAATGGGCGTATGCAATACGCCCCTACGCCTCGCCCATCACGCGGGCGTATGCAATACGCCCCTACGTCTCGCCCCTGTCCTACCTCACTCATCACTCATCAGTCGTCAGTCGTCAGTCGTCAGTCGTCAGTCGTCAGTCGTCAGTCCCAGGTCTCGCGCACGCGGCGCCACTGGCCGAACAGCGTGGCGAGGCCCTGGCGCTTCTTCTCTACGGCGATGACGAAGCCGATGATGGCGAGGCCGGCGATGGCCATGGCGTACCATGTGTCGATGGCGCGCAGCGGTTGGGCGACGATCAGCAGGGCGTCGGCGCCCAGGGCCAGCGCGCCCGCGGTCAGGGTGTCCTTCCAGCGCAGCGTGTCGCCCACCCACAGCAAGACCAACCCTTCGGCCAGCACCATGAGGTCGTAGGCGGAGGCTGGGACGCCATTGGCTGCAAAGCCCAGGGCTTGCGGCAGCGAGGTCCCGAGCAGCAGCAACAGGCCTGTGACCTCCAGGAGCTTCCCGACGGCCCGGCGCGGCGCGATGCGCCGTTCGGCCCAGGCCAGGCCCAGCAGGTAGACGCCGACAGGCAGCACGAAGAGCTGCGGCTGCGTGACAGCCGCGAGGACGAGCTGGCCCAGATAGGCGCCTAGGACCAGGGCGACCCCACTGTAGACTAGCCGTCGTTCGCGCCGCTGGTAGCCCAAGGTGACGATCTGTAGTCCCGCGATGGCGAGGACGATGAGCGATATCTGGGCGCCCGACTGACCCTGTATTGTCTCCGATTGCGCCAGAGCTCGTAATAAGCATAGACAGGTGGCGATGGCAGCACTCCAGCCAAGGGGAACTGTCCACGTTCGGGAGAACCGCGGCAGCAGCGCCGTGGCGATCAGCGCGGCGATGGCCCAGCAGACGGGATGGAGGGAAGAATCCACGCCGCGCCACCCGAGAAAAGCTTCGAGCGCCAACGATCCATAGGCTATGCTCAGCCATACGCTCCATCGTCTGTACCGTGGGCGTCCTCGCGATCGATAGCCCGTCCGCTCCGTGTAGACCGCTAACAAGATGCTGTAGGCTAACGCCGTCAGCGTACCGACGGGCGGGGACAACGCCGTGTCGACGAGCAGGATTGCCGGCAGCGTCAGGCACAGGCCGCCATAGCCCACGAGGTCAAAGGGCCGCGACCATGCGTTGCCCGGCCCATCCGCGTGCAGGCGGTTGCCAACGGCCAGGCACAGCATCAGGATCGGCAGGAGTCCCAGGGGATAATAGCGCGCGTCCAGCGCACTCACGTCGAAGATCGCGTAGGCTAGCAGCGGCAGGGCCAGGGCAACCTCGATCACCCACTCCGGCCGTCGCGTGAGGCGGGCCATGGCCGTGCAGGCGGCGAGCGCGAGCGCCGTGCTGACCAGGCGCGACGCCGAATCGGATATCGCCAGTAGTGGCCCCAGCGCGATCAGGACCACACCTGCCGATAACCACGGTCGCGCCTGCATAGGCGCCCGCTGAGCAAGGTAGCGGGACCCAGCCAGGTAAAGCACGGCGAGTATGGTCAGGGCCAGCCCATAGTCGCTGTGATAGCCGTCGTCGGGCAGCCACAACGTGAACCCGCATAGTAGCCAGATGGGGGACAGCCACGCGCACAGGTAGCCGAACAGCGTGACCTCGGCCGGTTGCCCGTCGCGGGCGGGAAACAGTGTCCCTATCATCGTAAGAAACAGCTTGTGGCGTCCCGTCGCGACCCAGTACGCCGACCACGCCCAACTGACCAGCAGCAGGCCGAAGAGCCACACCAACATTGGGAGGTCGCTCCCGTCGAGCAAGGTCGCCAGCGCCGACAGCGCGTAGCCCATAGGGTAGAGCACCCTGGCCCCGGCGACAGCCCGACCGGTCCGACCGGTTTGGCCAGGAGCACCCCTGCTGTCCAGCCACGCCGCCGCCGCGAGGTAGACCAATGCCAGCGCCATCAGCGCCCAACTTTGCGCCGCATGCGCGTCGTCCCAACGGAGGCGTTGCCCCAGCGCCACGGCGAGGGATAGGTAGGGAGCGATGGCGAACCCGGCGGCGAGATACAGGAAGTGGGGGCTGCCTCGCAGCAACGCCGCGCCCACCGTGCCCAATGTTAACGCCAACAGCGCCGCCACGACCGCCCCATGATCCTCCACAATGGGGATAGGTAGTCCCGATGTCGCCCAGGACACCGCGTAGCGCGCCAGGCCGTCGCACAGCACGGCGGCCGCCGTCCCGTATCCCAGCGCCAGGAGCGGCCGGGCGAAGGGGGATTGTACGTTTCTCGCACCTCGTTGCCCCGATAGCGGCCACGACCATGACCACCAGGTCCGCGTCTGCCCCGATTCGCCGCGTCGCGCCAGCGCCTCCCCGGCGCCCGCCGCACCCAGCGCCAGCGCGGTCCAGGCCGGTAGCGGGTCGGGCAGGGGCAGCGCCTGACTCAGGTGGAACAGGACCAGGGGCAGCAGCGACACGGCGATGGCCGCCCAGACGGGACCGCGAGCGCCAGGGGCGCGCCCGGCGCCCAGCGCGTAGAGCATGGCCAGCACGCCGGCGGCGACGGCCCTGCCGCGCGGCTCCGCGATGGGCCACAGCAGCGCGACGGCGCTCAGCGCCACCGCGATCCGGTAGGGCCAGTGACCCAACAGGTCGCGCATGCCGGCGCCTATGCCCGCGCCGGCAACAGGCGCCGCGGCGTTGCGGCGGGAGTGTCTGTAGCCGATGGCCATGTAGACGCAGGCCAGCCCGGCGACGGCCACGCCGGTCCACGGGCCAAGCACGGGCAGCAGTTGCAGCGTGACGAGGGCGGCGACCGCGCTGAGCGCCGCCGCGACCGTCAGGTAGTGGCGGTCGCCGCCGACCTTGCCGTACACCAGGTAGAACAGCGTGCCCAACCACCACGCCGTGGTCAGCGTGGCGCCGGCCGAGGCGTTCAGCGTCACGCCGGCAAGCGCCGCCGCCGAGACTAGCGTGAGCACGGTCAGGGCGCCAAGCGCCAGGGCGTGCGCGGTGAGCAGGAGGACGCGGGCCAGGACGGGCAAGCGGGCGCGCAGGCGCGGGACCGCGAGGGCGTAGACGGTGGCCAGGTTTAGCAGGGTCGCGCCCCACCACTCGGGTGGCAGCGCCGCGCGGTTGGCCAGGGCCAGCGCGGCGCAAGCGCCAGCTACGGCGGTCAGCAGGGCGAAGAGGCGGTCACGGCCGCGCGACAGGAGGTGGATCAGCAGGTAGGCCGCAAGGCACAGCGCCGACGCCGCGAGCACCGTATCGGCCGTCGACAGGCGCAGCACGCCACCGCGGCCCAGCGTCCAGATGTCGAGGGGCAGCAAGACCGCGCCGATGGTCAGCAGCGCGCCGCCGCTGCGGACCAGACCGAAACGGGCGCGCAGCGCGTGGCCCGACGCGAAAAAGGCGGCGGTGGTCGTGAGCATCATGGCGAGGTGGATGAGAGGGCTGAGATGGGTGGGGTTAAGCGTGGAGATGACCGTGGCCGAGGCCAGGATCAGCAGCGCGCCCACCAGCAACAAGGTGTTGAGGGCACGATCGGAGAGCAGCGAGAGTCCTACCTGCCGCCAGGTCAGCCGTCGCTGGCCCGACAGAGTATCCCGACGCCCGCGCTTGCTCGTGGCCCCGACCGTCGCCGACGAGGCAACGACGGAGGATGGCGTCGCCGCCGCCGTCGCGCCGTCGTTCCCGCTGTTGAGGTCCCCCACTCCCGAGGGCGCTGGGCTACCACCGCCGCCAGACAACGCGGGGAGCACGATGTTCCCTACTCCTATAGGCGCTGGAGAGCCCGTCGCGGGAACCGTGGTTGAATGTTGCGGGTGCGATAGTTCACGGTGCGTCCGCATAGCCGCCATGGCTGGCACAACCGACGACAGCGCCGGTGTCGTTGCCGGGGACGGCCTGGCCGGCGGAGAGGGCGTGGCCACGCGGGACGATGTCGCCGTCGACGGCGGAGTGGTTGGGCGCAAGCGCGCGCGGAGCGCGGCGAGTTCGGCGTGTGTCTCCGTGAGCAGGGTGTCGGCCGCCGCGTGGTCGAGCAGGCCGCGCACGCTCCAGACCTCCACGGCGTCCTGGAGGTACGCCAACTGTCCCATGCGCTCGACCTCGCGCGCATCGAAGACGTGCTGGCAGGCCGAACAGCGGACACGTTTGACGTCGTTATCGCAGTGAGGGCAGAACATATCTCCTCCACCAGAAAGAGCTTTTTATCGTAAAGTAAATCGGTAAAAAAAGGGGGCGGTTAGCGGCCGCGCGTGGCGTGGATCAGGGCTTCCATGTGGTCGAGGTAGTGGTCGAGGGCCTGACGCCCGGTGTCCGTCAGACGATAGTCCGTCCTGGGGATGCGCCCCTCGAAGTATTTGGTGCTGATGATGTAGCCGGCCTCCTCCAGTCTGGAGGCGTGGACGCTGACGTTGCCGTCGGTCGTGCCCAGCAGGCGCTTGAGGTCATTGAAGCTGAGCGAGTCGTTGACGGCCAGCGCGCTGACGATGCCCAGGCGCATGCGCTCGTGGATCAGCCGGTCCAGGCCGGCCAGTCCCGTCGTTGGAGCCGTTGCGCCCGTGGTCGCGGTTGTATCCGCGCCACCTCCGGTCACGAGCCTTGCCTGCCCGAACGACGCGTCGCCATCCGTGTCGGGGTCATAGCGTCGCGCCTCGCCTCCTCTTTTTGCAGACATCAGCCGCCGTACCTCCGGGCGATGATCAGGCCGAACAGGATGTGCAGTCCGCCGAAGCCGGCTGCCATGCACCAGGTCCAGGTGAGGGATGTGGGAGCGGCAAAGGCGATGGCGCCAACAAGCATGAAGCATGCGCCCATCAGCGGCACGATGCGCACCGAGTAGGAGCCTGCGGTGACGATGCCGGCGCCGTAGAGCAGTAGCCACGTTCCGGGCAGCGCCACGACCAGTCCTCTAGACGACAGCACGATGGTGAGCACGGCGCCGGCGGCCAGCGGCGGGATCAAACTGAAGGCGAAGCGGCGTCCCGGTCCCGACAAGAGCGGCTCACCCGCCTCGTGCGCCTTGCGCCACATCGCCGTCACCGCGACGACGAGCGCCAGCAGAGCCTCCACCATCCACACCATCACGCGCCCTCCATCGGTTGGCTGCCAGGCCGCGAGGGCCGCCGCCGCGAGGGAGGTCAGGCCCATGATGACCAGCCCGAGGCCCGAGACCGCGGTGAACGCGCTGGCGCGCTCCATCGTGTCGCGGATGAAGCGCAAGTTATCCATGGCCCGCGCGTGCAGCGCGGGCGGGTCCGGAGTTAGGGGTGGCTGCCGCAAAGGGCGTGGCGCGTTCATGCCCCTATCGTAACGCGAACTCTCGGCATTTGTCAAGTACTTTACGGGAAAGAGTTGGCTTGGGAGGGACCGGGCAGCCAAACGGGAGTGTGCCCCACGATTGTGAAAGTGAGCCTGCGACTAACGTCGCATGGCAAACCACGGCGACTAACGTCGCTCGGAAGCCCCATGCGTCGTCCAATGTGTCACCGGTCAGGCATGCGCGACGGCCAGGACAGAGACGTCAGTGTCCGTTGTTTACCATGCGATTTTAATCGCAGGCCCTCACGCACCCGTGACCACAATTCTCAGGCACACCCGCCGAACGGCAGGCTATTTATGGTGAAAGTCGTGACCTGATAATCTGCAAGCGGGAGCAAGTGCACATGTCCTGCTCTCGATTTGCCTTATATATCGTCGTCACCACGCGCGGGTAGTGGTCGGTCGCGCTGCTGCATTGTATGAGGCGTGGTGTTGTCCTGGAGTCTCGTGCGCTCATAATAGATACAGGTAAGATGCCCGCATGTATTTCCGCTTTTTCATCCCGGCTTATCATCCGACCCCCAGTGTGAGAAGGGCAGAAGACAAACGTGAGCGAATCTGACCTGCCGCGCGCCGGCGAGGAGCGCCTGGCCCGGCCCCGCCACGATGCGGCCGCGCCCAATGCCGCGCTCGTCGGGCACGACGCCGCGCGCGCCATCCCGAGTGAGGACGGCTCGCTCCAGGCGCCGGACGAGCGGCCCATCTCCGCATACGCCCAACCACCAACCACGACCGATAACGCTTCTACAGCAGTATCCGCGCATGCGGATGGTGTGCGTTCGGACAGCGCGCGTGCGGACGGCGTAGAGGAACCGAGTGGCAGCGCGCCCTCGCTCGGAGGCGAGCATGCCGCTAACTCAGGTAAGCCTTACGAGGAACGCGTCACGACGTTCGTCCCCAACGTCGCAGCGACCGCAGCGTCGCTGTCGCAGTCACCGCTGTCCGCTACAGAGGCCGCTGCCCCATCGCGGTCGCGTGGCGGGGTCGACGACGGCCGCGATGGGTCCGGGAGCGCCGCCATGACGATGCCAGCCTCGCCGGCGGCCAACCTTGCCACGGGTGAGGCATCTCCTACACATGGAGGAGACGCGGCTGAAGCGCTTCCAACACACGACCACACGACCGAGGTCTTCTCGCCCCGCGTTGGGGACGATCATCAGGTAGAGGTCTTCTCGCCGCGTGATGAGGGCGATCAGCACGTCGTAGAGGAGATCGAGGCGCCTGCCGCCACAGTGATGCCCGTGGCGGCCCTACCACCCGCGCGTCCCGGCCCGCGCCCGTCCCTGCGTTGGAGCGACGCGCTGCGCGCCATCCTGCCCGCGCTGCCGATCCTGGCCATCCTGCTGATCGGCGGCGCGCTGCGCATCTATGGCTACAACTGGGACGAGGGATCCGGACTGCACCCGGACGAACGCGCCATTGGCGGCGCCCTGGCTACAATCGGCTGGCCCAGCAGTTGGGCCGAGTTCTGGAGCCCCTCATCGCCGCTCAATCCCCACTTCGCCAACTACGGGCATTTGCCCTTCTATGCCACGGTCCTCTTCGCCCACTTTCTGGCTTTTCTGGGCTACCACATCGGTGGTCCCTTCGTCGGGCTGCTGGGCGCTGATGTGCCGAACTCGCCTGGCATTACGCAGAGCGGACGCGTCCTCTCCGCGCTCTCCGACACCGGCGCGCTGCTGTTCCTGTACCTGATCGGCCGCCTCGTCTTTACCCGCTCGGTCGGGTTGTTGGCGGCGCTGCTGGGCTGCTTCACGGTGCTGGACCTGGAGTTCTCGCACTTCGCCAACGTCGACACCTTTCTGACCTTCTTTGTCATGGGGGCGCTCTATTTTTGCGTGCGCATCGTGCGTCACGGCCGCCTGCGCGACTATCTGTGGGCGGGCGCCTGGATCGGTTTCGCCATCTCCTGTAAGGCCAGCGCCGCCCCATTGCTGGTCCCCTTGATCGTCGCCCACGCCTACCGTGGCGCCGAGCGTTGGTCGAATGGAAAAGTGTCGGAGGCGACGACTCCAACGTGGTGGCCATCGGCGGCGCCGTGGCCACGGCGTCCGCTGCCGGCCAATCCCCTGCTCCTACTGGCCGCGCTGCTGGCGACGGTGATTGCCGTCTTTGTCACCCAGCCCTATGCCTTCATCGACTTCGCCAACTGGTGGAAGGCTGTCTATTACCAACTCCAGTTGGCACAGGGAATCCAGGAACAGGCCTTCACACGCAAGTTCTCTGGCCTGCCTGCCTACTACTATCCCTTACAGCAACTCGTCGGCTGGACCATGGGCCTACCTCTGGGCTTGACTGCCGTGGCCGGAACGCTGGTGGCCCTCGGGCGGCAGGTGCGCCGCCGCCATGGCTCGGAGGTGGTGCTGCTGTCGTGGGCCGTCGTGTTCTTCGCCAGCGCGGGCGGCCAGTACATGAAGTTCTTGCGCTACATGCTGCCGCTGGCTCCCGTGCTGACCCTCTTTGCCGCCGCCCTGCTCGTCGCCCTCTGGCGCTGGGCAAGCGCGCCCCGAGCCGAGGGGCGTGCCCAGTTGCGGCTCGGCCGTATCTACGCGCCGCTGCTGGTCGTGCTCGTGGTCGGACTAACCGTATGCTACGGTCTGGCCCACGAGACCGTCTACACGGCGGAGAATACACGCCTCGCGGCGACACGTTGGATGGCCACGAACATCCCTGCTGGGGCCACGATCACAAATGAGGGACCCTGGGACGAAGCCTTGCCCTATGGGTCGCCGCCTGGCGTGAGCGTGCCCGCGTATCAAACGATATCGATGGACATCCTTGGCCCTGGAGATAGCGCCGCGACCGTGCTGATGTTCGTCAACGCCCTCCAGAACGCACAGTACATCATTATCTCCAGCGCGCGCACTTTTGGTTCGGTGGCGCACCAGCCGGGCCGCTACCCCTACAGCATCCGCTGGTACGAGTTGCTCTTCGGCGGACGGCTCAACTTCCGGCTGGCGAAGTCCTTCATCGCCTCGCCGCAACTGGGACCTATAAAAATCGACGACACGCAGTCGGTCCCGCACGCCAATCAGTACACGGGCACGCACCTATGGTACGAGGCCGACCAGAACCTCTCCGAATACGATCATCCGCCCGTCTATATCTTCAAGCGTACTGGCCCCATCGATCCAGCCAGGGCCACGGCGCTGCTGACCGACAACGGCCGGCTGCAGCCCGAGGTCGCCGCCTTCGACCCCAGCCACCCCATGACGCTGCCGGCCGCGGTCGACAAGGCGGATCAGACGGCGCCGACCTACGCCCAGGTCTTCCCGGCCAACGGTCTGCTGGCGCAGTTCCCGCTGCTGGGCTGGCTGCTGATGGTCGAGCTGCTGGGCCTGCTGGCGCTGCCGCTGGTGTTGCGCGTCTGCGGGCGTCTGCTGCGCGACGGCGGCTACGCGCTGACCAAGCTGTGCGGCATCCTGATCGTGGGTTACCTGACGTGGCTGGCGGCCAGCCTGCACGTGGCCGTCTACAGCCGGGGCCTGATCCTGGCCTCCTGCGCCGTGCTGCTGGCGCTGTCGCTGGCCCTGGGGCTGCGCCCGCGCGCGCTGTGGGCGACGATCAAGGAGCGCGGCCGTGGCATCATCCTGGCCGAGCTTGTCTTCCTTGGCGCATTCCTGGCCTTTGCCGCGATCCGCGCGGCTTACCCCGACCTGTGGCACACGTACTACGGCGGCGAGCGCACGCAGGAGCTGTCGTTTACAAACGCCATCCTGCGCAGCCAGTACTTCCCGCCGGCCGACCCCTGGTTTGCCGGCGGCACGCTCAACTACTACTACTACGGCCAGTTCCTGACCGGCATGCTGATGAAGCTATCCGGCATCGCCGTGCCCATCGGCTTCAACCTCGCGCTGCCCACGCTCTACGCTTTGATGCTCTCCATCGCCTTCTCCATCGGCTACAGCGCCACCGCCCGCGCCTGGGTTGGCGCGGCGGCCATGGCCCTGGAAGGGATCTTGGGCAACCTGGGCATGGTGCAGCAGTTTGCCAGGTTTGACCCCTCCTGCGCCTCGGGCTCGATCCCGTTGCTCTCGGGCGTGCGCAGCGCGGTCAGTTGTATGGGCGCTGTGCTGACGCACCAGAACGGTCTGCAGCTGCCCGGCAGCTTCTTTTGGGATAGCTCGCGAATCGTCGGCGTTCCAGGTGAAAGCATCATCAACGAATATCCCATCTGGAGTTTCACCTACGGCGACATGCATGCGCACGTGATCGACATCCCGATCCTGCTCGGCGTGATCACCCTGGCCCTGGCCATCAGCGGGCTGGGGAGCCCTCACTCCCGTCTCCCCTCTCCTGCGCACGGGAGAGCCGGTTGGGCTGTCGGCTCCGCAGAGCCGAGAGACCAATCCGCATGGGGTGGGGGTGAGGGCTTCCTGCCGCGCGCGCTGAGTCTGCTGCCGTTCGGGGCGCTGGCCGCTGTGATTGCCGGGGCCACGGGGCCGACCAATCTGTGGGACCTGCCCACGTCGCTGGCCATCCTGACCGCGGGCTTCGGGCTGCGCGGCTGGTTCGTGGCCGGGCGGCGCGGCTGGGAGCTGGCCCTGCGCGACATCGCGCTGCCGGGCGGCCTGCTGGGCCTGGCCTGCCTCGTCCTGTACCGGCCGTTTTACACCACGGTGCTGGGCATCAGCTCCGGCTTCACCTTTATCCAGCCCCACGCGCCGACCGACGGTTATCTGCTGCACCTGGGGCTGCCGCTCTTCCTCTTGACCTCGTTCCTGGTCGTCTTCCTGCTGCGTCAGACGCGCCCTCTCTATTGGCTGGAGCGCGCCATGACCGTGATGGAGTTCAGAGGCTACTACCGCGACCAGGCCGCCAGGTTGCCGCGCATCATGCGGTTGGCCGACGCGATGAGGCGCCGGAGCGGGCGGTCGGACCTGCCGCCGGCGTTGCTGACCCCGCACCTCTTGATCCTGGGGGCGGTACTGACCGTGGGCCTGCTGATCGTCGGCTTTACAACGCTGGGGCTGATTGCCGCCCTGCTGACCCTGACCACGATGGCCCTCGTCGAGGCCTGCACGCGCTGGCGCTCTGTCGAGCCGGGGCAGAGCCAGCCGTTCGGTCTGGTGATGGCTGCGATGGGGCTGGCCCTGACCGCGCTGCCTGATATCGTGGTGCAGAACGAGGCCGGGCACATGAATACATTCTTCAAGCTCTACAACGCGGCGTGGCCGTTGCTGGCCATCGCCGGCGCCTTGTCGCTCAGCGCGTTGGTTCCGCGTCGCCGCGCCGCTCCCGCGCGAGCCGAGACGCGTGTCCCGTCGGTTCCGGCGGCGCGGCCTGTCTCCAGGCCGCTGCTGGCCTCGCCCTTCACCCGCCAGCTGTCCTTGTCGCCGGCCGGCGCCGCGGCGGGGACCGGTCCCGGGCAGGGGAGCCGCCGCTCGGTCGCCGCATCCAACGTGGCACGCGCGTGGAGCACGCGGGTCGACGATACCGATAGCGAGCCGGAGCGGTATCACCAGTCCGAGACGTCGGGTCAGCGCGGCGAGCCCGAGACAGAGTTCGCATCACCGTCTGAGCCCACCCATACATCCGGGGAGCCGGTCGAGGCGCCTATCGTACCAGAGGCGACGCATGGTCCGTTCCCAGTGTCAGACCCGCCACAAGCTCAGTTCGTCGAATCGGTGGCGCAATCACACGGTGAGACGGTCGAGTCCGGGACCGAGCAGCCAGCCGAGCGGACGTATACCTTGAGGCCCACGACCACGCCGACGGACGCCGGCATGATGCCTCCCATGTCCGTCGTCCCGGCGACGGAGGAGGTTCCACATGCCGTGTCGCACGTTGCCAATAGCGCCGGCGACATGGACGTGGAAGACGCGCCCATCGACAATCAGCACGAGGCCAAGCCGGCCGATGCGCCAGGGGCGATGTCGCCGTTGGAAGAGACCGGGCAGCGCGCGCATGTCGCCGACGTGGGACAGTGGGGTATGCGCGTCAGGAGCGAGTCCGAGCGGCCAGCTGCATCCACGGCGCCACCGGATAGTGTATCTCCGACGCATCAGGATCGGGACGGGGTAGCTGGTTCACCCGCCGCCTATCCAGAGGGTGAGTTGGCGGAGGGGGTAGCCGCCCAGCCCATCGACTTGCCGGGGCGCGAAGGCAATTATGTCGCGGAGCCGCCCGTCACGGCCGCGACGGTGACGCCTGCCGTCGTGCCGGTGACACAGCAAGCGCCGCGCCGTTCTATCGGGCTTGCCGACGGCGCCTGGGTGTTGGGCGGATTGTGGTGGGCCGCGCTGGCCCTACTGGTGGCCGGCGGCGCGCTATTCCCTATCGTCGGCATCTACAATCACCTGCAGATACGCAATATCTGGCCCCGGGCGGCCGCGGCCAAGATTCCCGCCGGGCTCGACGGCGCGGCGTTCGCTCACGTGCTCTACCCCGCCGACTACGCCGCTATTGGGTGGATCAACGGCCACATCCACGGCATGCCGGTGCTGCTGTCCTCCGACCGCAGCTATTACACGGACTTTGCCGCCGATCAGGTGCCCATGTTCACCGGCCTGCCGACGATCGCAACCTGGCCAGAAGAGGATGGACAGGAGCGCTACTCCGGCCAGCAACGCCCGGCAAGCACGTTCCCGCCGAACTGGATCAATGATTTTGACAGTGGCCGCGTGACCTGGAGCCATGGAAAGTGGGTCACCAATCTGCCCCAGGCCGGCGCGCCGGCGGCGGACCCGCGCTCGGCCGACGTGGAGACAATCTACAATACGCCCGATCCTGCGGTGGCGCTGCCGTTGTTGCATCAGTACCACGTGGGCTACATCTACGTCGGCACGGCCGAGCGGGGTGATCCCAACGACCCCGGCGAGGTGAGCAGATACGGGCGGGTCGGCTTCGACCCAACAGGGCTGGCCAAGTTCGACCGGATGGCCGCCGCCGGCCAGTTGCGCGTGGTCTACAACCGGCTCGGCGTGACGATCTACAAGGTGGTCGCGTGACGAGGGCAGCCCTCACACCCAGCCCATGCGGATCCGTCTCTCAGCTCCGCGGGGCTGACAGCCCAACCGGCTTTCCCGTGCGCGGGAGAGGGGAGCAAGGCCCCCGGGATTGTAGTGCCGTTGTGGAACGGCTTCAGAGGATACCGTGTTTCGCGGAAAGAAACGCATTGCCAGTTTGTTGGCGCTGCTAGCCTTGCTGATCGGCGGGGTCGCCTTCCTGCGCGGCAGTCCAGACGAGCGTCCGATCAGCACAACCGTGCTGGGTCAAAACATCGATGCGGTGGCGGTCGACGAGCACACGGGCCGCGTCTTCATCGCTGCCGGCAGGGCTGACGGCAGCGGTCGCCTGTATGTGCTCGACGCGCGAACGGGCGCCATCCTCCATCCCGTGGCGATGCGGGCGAATAGCCACTGGCACGTGCATGATCAGCCGATCGCCCTCGCCGTCGATGGGCGAACCGATCGCGTGTTTGTGCTCCGTCGCGGCAACACCGTCGGCAGCCTGAGCACCGTCGATGGGCGCGAGGGCCACGTCCTGACCACGACCGCGGCCCCGTTGGATCCCACGGGCCTTGCCGTGGACGATGTCCGCGGGCAGGTCTTCGTCGCCAGCTCAGGGCTGGCGGATGGTAGCGGACACATCACAATGTATCCCGCGACCGGCACGGGGACCTGGCAAACCCTTGCCGTCCCGAGAGGCGCCATGGCCGTCGCCATGGACACGCGCACCCACCGCATCGTCGTGGCGCGGTTGGCGCTGAAAGGAGCGACCGCATCAACCGCCGTTACCGTCTACGATGCCTTCGGCGGACGTATCCTTCCGACCACGACCATCACCGGTAGCCCGGCCTGGCGTGCTTTGACGGTGGACGAGGCGAC